>Ga0307509_10003955_pt1 | contig 21860 bp, 20 predicted proteins | sample 10_EM_MG_FD_202245 | JGI IMG/M metagenome (GOLD analysis project Ga0307509, IMG submission 202245) | Populus trichocarpa ectomycorrhiza microbial communities from riparian zone in the Pacific Northwest, United States - 10_EM | ecosystem: Host-associated > Plants > Roots > Unclassified | place... | reverse complement strand
CAGTCCAGGAATTCGTTCCAGTTGTGGGGGTAGTCTTTACCCGCCTCGGGCAGTACGATATGCTGGATATCCATCCAGTAGTCCCGGCGTTGCTGGAGCTAAGAGGATACCCCTTACGTTTATACAGCGAATGGACGCAAGTGGACTGCACCGGACATCGGTAGCGCATCCCGACGAGTCCCAGTGAGAAGGAGCGAGCGATGCAGACAGAGGCCGATATCGATGCATGGATTGGACGCTGCACGTACCGCCTGATGGCCCTCAATCCGACCAGCCCGCTTGACGGCGCGGACTGGGACGACATCTCGGGCGACTTGTGGGAGGAAGAGCAGGCGCGCACGCCCGACGAGGCAGCGGAGGCATGGTGCGCGACCCGAGGAAGCATTCGGCGCCGTGCGCTGGTCTGGTGATGATGCTGGTCGATGTCGTTCGACTCCGCAGGGGCGGGGTGAAGTTGCCAACCGAGACAGCTTTAGGTAACAGCATTTCTTCAGTCGATGCGGCTCATCTCATGCAGTCCAGCCCCTATGTTCACCGACAATGCGGGCGAAGGGACGGCTTCAGAAGTCATGCCAACAAAAACAGGGACAGCCCGCAAGTCGAGAAGAAACCGGTTGGTCGCCAAGGGAGGCGTCATCCAACCGTCAGCGCAGGTACTCCTCTTCGACCCAGACCAGTGGGAGGAGTTCATCTTGGCCGCTACCCGGCAACGTATTCTGGCGAACGGCAATCGCTACACCGTTGTAAAGCGTCTTGGCGGAGCGGGCGACGGTGGTCGCGACATCGAGGCGCGCTTCGGTACCGACCTCAAAAGGGACGAGTGGGACCTCTACCAAGCCAAGCATTACGCACATGGTTTGACGCCGAGCGACACGTTTCCTGAGATGGCGAAGTTCTTCAAACAGCTGGCTTTGAAAACCTACCCCCGCCCAAAGACCTACTACTTCTGCTCGCCTCGGGCCGTCGGCAACGACCTTCACAATGCCATGGCCGCGGGCGCGAGTTCGTTCAAGGCGAAGTTCGTGGCCGCGTGGCAAAACGAGGACACTGGCATGAAGGGAAGAGCCGCGGAGCTCACGCCGGATGTGCTGACCGCCATCAACGACTTCGACTTTGGGCAATTCGTTGAGTGCCAGGTTCACGAGCTCCTGACCTGGCACAGACTCGACCGAGCGGCCTACCACGACCTCTTCGGCATCGTCGCAGAGCGCGGAGCCGATGCTCCGATGCCTGCAGCGCCGGCCTCGCACGAAGACGTTTACATCGAGGAGCTTCTGAACGTCTACACCGAGCACCAGAAGTTGCCCGTGACTCTCAGGGACGTCGAGAACGGCGAGTACGGGGAGCACTTCATGGCGCAGCGACAGATTTTCTATTGCGCTGAGGGCCTCCAGCGATTCAGCAGGGACATCTATCCGAACGAGCCCGAGTTCGAGCGATTGCTCGAGATGGTGCACGCAGGGATTCGTCCGACGGTGGCTCAGCTGAGGCTCAAGTCGGGCTTGGACAGACTCGACGCTGCCGTCGACAAGGCGTCCTCTCTGCAGGTACAAGAGAGCCGACTGTCGCCTCAACTACGAGGCGGCGACCTCCCCGGCACGTGTCATCACCTTGTGAATGAGCGCAAGCTCAAATGGGTCAAATGAAAAGGTCCAGACCCGTCGCGGCGTTCAATTCACCATTCGAGCTCGGCGTCCGAATGGTTTACCTACTGAACTCGCTACAGCCTATAGGCGCAGACCTTCAGAAATTGGTGCTGCTTGACTACGCCGTCGTCTACTCCCACGACCTGGGAGGGCCGCCGAGTCTTCATACGCCCGTTCCATACCGAGGCAGTGAATACCTGAGTCGCCGCGACCTTATCGCCCAAGGCCTCTATCTCATGAGCACCCGCGGCCTGGTTGATGCAGCTATGGATGTGACTGGCATCACCTACTTCGCCGGCGACGCCGCGAGGGCGATGGTCGGCGCACTGACCTCTCCATACCTCCGCGAATTGGAAGGGCGCTGCCGGTGGGCAGCGGCCGCGTTTGCCGAGCTCGGCTCGCGACAGATGACGGAGAGGTTCGCCCAGCAGGGCCACCTCTGGGGTGCGGAGTTCGAAGGTGCCAGCGCGAGGGGGCATCAATGGCAATAGCACTGAGGAAGCTCTCCGCACACGGCCCCGGTCTCGTCCCGGCCGAAGTGTCGTTCAATACGAATCGAACGCTCATCCGAGGCCCAAGCGATACCGGCAAGTCACACATATGGGACTGCATCTGGTTCTTGCTGGGTGGAACCGCCTTGCCCGAGCAATTCCCGGAATCAAGCGGCTATGACTCACTTCAGCTGGTCTTCATCGCTGGCGAACACGAGTACGTTGTCCGCAAGGCGATGGCTGGAGGCGCCGCCGCAGTCTTTGTTCGGCTAGATGACATTTGGGTCGCCGACAACCAGCCCAACCCTCTTGAACAGATTGACCAGGACCTCGGCGAGCTCCTAGTGAAGCTTTCAGGGGCTGAAGGGAAGAAGCTGCTTCACAACCGCAGTAAGAAGGGCGCCGTCACTGGCGACGACGTGCGGCACTGGGCACTGCTGTCTCAGACTGGCATGATTGCCAAGGAGCCAACAAGTGGGACTGGCCCGGCGGCGCCGAAGCGCGTCTCTTCGTTCTCGCTCTTCCTGACGGGTCTAGATGACGCCGCCATCGAGGTCTACAAAAGCAGCTCCTTGAAAGACCAAATCACTGGGCAGCTTGACGCCGCCGAATCGGATTTGCGCCGCATTCAGGCAGGCATCCCTGATGACGTCGACCGTGCGGCGACTGTCGATGCACTCATTCGCGTCGAAGAGGGGCTGAACGCTCTCACTACTCAGCATGAGGCGCGCTCGTCATTGCTGAGAGGCCTGCGCCAACAAATTTCCTCCGAATCCGAAAGCTTTACGGCGGCTTCGAATCTCTTGGCAAGCGCGACGTCGATTCGTGAGCGCTTTCTATTGCTGGAACAGAAATACTCAAACGACATCGCACGCCTGGGTGCGACCGACGAGGGCATTGCTTTCTTCGATGTTCTGCCAGAGGTGCCGTGCCCTCTCTGCGGCACTCCCGTCGAACAGCAAGTCGACCCCGCTGACCTGCGGCCAAGGACGCCAAAGAAGTATCGCGATGCTATCGCGGCCGAGGTCGAAAAGATTCGCGACCTCCGGCGTGGGTTGCTTCAATCTCTTGGTCATGAAGATGAGCGAATCGCTGCAGAAAGTTCTGAGGTTCAGCGGTTATCGACATCCCTTGCTAGCCTGGAGCGGGAGGAGGCGCAAATCCTGCGTACCGCAGCCAAAGAGTTCGACGTAGACCCGCGCCAACTTGCGGAGTCCCATACAAGGCTGTCGTCCTGGCTTGGCGCGTTCGATGAGGTCGAGAGGCTCACTCAGGAAGTCGAGCGACTAAAGAAGGCGAAGAAGCAAAAGAAGACGCCGCTGACTCGAAACGTCGGGACAAACGGAGATGAAGTAGGCAAGTACGCGCGCGAGATGCTCGTCGCGTGGGGCTTCACCTCGATTCAATTCGTTCAAGTTGATGCCGAAGCATGCGACCTGGTCATCGACGGTCGCCGCCGCCTGAGCTACGGTGCGGGCAAGCGCGGCCTGTTCCGGACTGCCTTGACCATTGCGCTCATGAGACACGCGCTGAAGATGGGAAATCCGCATCTGGGAGCAGTCGTTCTCGACTCACCGCTGAAGGCCTACGCGCAAAAGGAATCCACCGACACCGACCGAGACGTCCCATTGGCTACGGTAAAGGAGAGCTTCTACGTTTGGCTCTCGCAGTGGTCAGGCCCCGGCCAAGTTGTCGTGCTTGAGAACGAGCCGGTCGACCCGGCGGTCGCCGCAGTTCTTCAAGCCACCGAATTCACGGATAGTTTCGCCGAGGGCCGCCAAGGGTTCTATCCGCCAAGGTTCGGCATGGAGTCATCGCCTCGACCGCCGATACTCGATGACGGCGAGTAGCTGACAGTTGTGCGCCTCGTGGAGAAATCAGATGAAGCTCACGCTCCGCCTGGAGATCAGCCCTGCGGTTTGTAGGTGTCTCATCGGGCTGATCTTGGCCGTCCTCTTGTGATGATCCGGGCGGGGCCTAAGAGCCCCGCCTCTTGCGGCTTAAGAGCGTCTGATGTGCAGCTCAAGCAACATGATGTCAGCCCGATCCTTGTTGCGCGCTGCCTCGGCTCGTGGCAACTCTTCGGGCGCTACGCCCACCGCGATGTCCTTCTCCGCCGACGCGAGCGAGATGCGCTTGATGGCAAGTTGATCAGCGGCACTGGCGAACGGCACATCGACATCCTTGGTGTGGACATCGAATCTGCGCGCGTAAAGGTCCGCGAAGCGGAGGTTCCCGACAGAGGTCAAGACATCAACTTCCTTGCCATGCTGGGACGGAATCTCAATGCGCTTCTTCGGAAGGGCAAGCTGTTCGGGCGTGAGCAGCTCGCCGAGCTGCGTACTAAACAGCGCGAGCCCGGCATGGGTCTGCACCGCGTGCTCCGTAGAGGTCACGACATCGAGGTCTGTCGTGGTTCGGTCGATGCCCAGCGCACGGATCGCGAATCCGCCAATCACGACACACGGGGCGCCCGCGTCGTGCAGGCACCGCAGGAATCGAAGCTGGAGTCCGTTCATGTGAGCTCGACTACTCCTGAGGGTCCTAAGACTTTGCCTGCACAAGGCGTCCCATGTAGCCGAGCACCTTCGAGAGGGCGGCGTCGAGTTGCCCGATGGTTTCCGAGATGGCGGCAGCCTGCTTTGCCTCGGAGGGGATCGTGAGCTGCTCGGCGTAACTGGCGAGTAGGTCGCCCAGTTCTTCGAGTGCTTCTTGGTCCCCGCAGCGGAATGCCGACCAGAGGAGAAGGAGCGCCTGCTTCTTGTCCTGCGGACCGCCGCGTCCGTCATAGATCATGTGCGCGAGCGCACGCATCGCGCCTCGATGTTCCATTAAGGCGGCCTGTTGGAAGTTGGCTCTTGCGAGGGACGCTGCAGCGGGCGACTTGTCCTGCTTCCAGTCGTACTTCTTGCCCTCCGCGAACAGATGCTCGGCCGGGTCGTTGGCGCGTTCTCCGGACATTGTGCTGTCTCCTTTTGGGTTGATGGAGCATGGTGGCCCTGAGTCAGCCCCAGGGGCGGCGCCAACACGCCATCCCACTCATCGCGATTGTCGGTCAAGCGCTCAAGACAAGCGATACAGTGCCGAGCACAGCAACGGAGGTTCGATATGGCGACAGCCAAGAAGGCACCGGCGAAGAAGACTGCCGCAAAGACGGCGCCGGTGAAGAAAGCACCAGCCAAGAAGGTCGTTGCGAAGAAAGCCGCCAAGAATGAACCTCAACAGCCACTGCCACCTCTCAAGCTGATGATCGAGATGGTTCCGACATCAGCATGGGGCCAGAACCTTCGACTGAGTATTCCAGCAAGCAAGTGGGACAAGCTTCGCAAGGCCGTCCACGAGGAGAACGGCAACCAGTGCGAGACGTGCGGTTCAGACCATCGCCTTAGCTGTCACGAGGAATGGGACTTCAACGAGCAGACCGGCGTTCAGAAGCTCGTCGGCCTTGGGTCAGTGTGCGGCATGTGTCATCACGTTGCACACATTGGAAGGGCGAAACAGCTTGCCGCTCAAGGCGTCCTGGACATCAAGGCTGTCGTCGATCACTTCCTAACCGTCAATGGCGTCGGCATGAACGTCTTTGCACAGGCCGAGAAAGAGGCAACTAGCAAATGGCTTCGACAGTCATCGATCAAATGGACGCCTGACTACGGTAAGTACGCTTCGATGATTCCCGATGTGCCAGTCAGGCCGAGGAAGTGACTCGAGGGCGCGCAGGCGGAAAACTTCACAAGTGAGTGAGCATTTCAGGCAAGAGTTTAGAACTGGGCGAGCCATGGATTCAAAACAACAAGAGACGGTTCGCCCCAAGTCGTTGAACTCGCAAGACGAGCGCTTCAAGGCCGGGCGCGTACCGACACTCACTGAGTTTGTCGAGTCTCACTGAGTTGTCGAGTCTCTATCTCACTGAGTCTCGAATTCCTCTCACTCAGTTCTGAACTCCGGTCCGCCGGTGGTGGCGGCGGCGATGGCGACTTCTTCTTCTGACGTCGGAAGTGCGCACACGTGGCCAGCCCCTCGAGATTCAGGCGATAGTGCTGCCACTGATTCACATCCTCAACGAGACGATGTCCAGTTCCGGAGTTCGGGGCCGGCCGATGGGTGGCTGACGGTACCTTGCTAGACTGCGTTAGGAGTCTGCGTGGCAGAACCTGGACTGCCCAACACGCTTTTGCGTCGCTAACCTTAAAGGGACCAACATGAAAAAATTGATCGCCGCTCTCGTCGCAACCATGTTTGCCGCAGGCGCAGCAATTGCCCAGGCGCCAGCCGCTCCAGCCACTACGGACGCGCCCGCCGCCGCCCCAGGGCACAAGAAGCCAGCGCCCGCCGCCAAGCACAAGAAAGCAGCCCACAAGCGCGCACACAAAAAAGCGGCAGCGATGCCAGCCACTTAAGCGTCGTCTTGCAAAAAGAAAGCCCGGCGCCCATCGAATTGGGTCGCCGGATTTCTTTCGCCTGGAGTAGGGCGACGTTTCGCCTAGCTCTGCGAGCCGACAGTCAGCAACGGGGCGACCGCGGGTTCTCTACGTGACTGACTGACCGTCTCGGAAGCAGTCATTGGCTAGATCGGCCGGCCCTTAGAGCACGAGCTCCCTGACCTCGCATTGGTCAAGAATTGGCCGATCGTATGGTGCCGGCAGGCTAGGCCTAGCCGTAGGCCAGTCGCAACAACTACCGACGCGCCCCGTGGCGAACATCTCTGCATTTCGCAAGAAGCCATGCGCCGAATGTCGACAGACGCCCCATCAAAGCGCTTGGCAGAGTTCCTACGGGTCCTGCCTCGAGCCCTCGCGTAGATCGCGCGAGATCAGCGCTTGCGGGCGGCGACCTGTGGCCGCGCCGACGCGGCAGAAAGTCCGGGACGGAGAACACCCTCGACCTCCTGATGGACTCGATCAAGAAGCCGCCGGACGTCGGCGGCCGACGCGGTGTCGGTGTAGCTGAGTGCGAACAGCGTCAGCGGATGCAGGCCCAAGACGCCGGCCAGTGCGTCGACCTTTGACACCGTGGGCTGCTTGATCCCCCGCTCCAACGAGCTGACGTAGGTCCTGCTGGAAACGGAGTCGAACTCTTCCTGCGGAATCCCGCGCGCCTCCCTTGCTTTGCGCAGGGCTCGGGCGAAGTTTGACGTTGGCGGTTTCATGTCGGGGCGTGAGCCTCGATTTCCGCATCTAGAATCCTAAAGCGCTACAACCTATAGGATTCATTCATGCGGAGACTCTCGATGACGCTTGCAGCTGTCTGTTCAACTTTGCTAGTCGCGGCCGTGCCGGCCACCGTCGGCGCGGTCGAGCTCGCGGACTGCAAGCTCGACCAGAGCAACTTCCCTGGTCAGGCACTTCGAGGCTTCACCAGGAAGGGCCTGACCAGGTACTTCATGGAGGTCGACGGCACGCTCAAGAACGGGGCGGAAACCAGCTACGAACGCGATGAGGCCGTGCTGAACCTCGACCTGCGGGTCGTGCGCACCACGCCGGTCTTGACGCCGTCCGCAGACGTGACACTGAAATCGTCGTGGGCACTTTCGCCGAACTTCAAGTTCGCCAAAGGGCTGCCGCTGCGGTCCTGGGCCGAGGTTGAGTCGACCGATGGCCGACGCTTCGGCTTGCTGGAGATGAAGGACGGCGCAGTGTTGTTCTTCGACCAGGCCAACGAGTTCTGCAACAAGGTCCTGACAAACAAGCCGGACGTGAAGGTTTGGCAGGCCGGCACGCTGTCGAAAGAGCCCGACAGCGTGGCCTTCGAGCGCGGCCTGCAGGACGACGTCACCAAGACCGGCAGCCTCAGGATCATCTACCTCGGCACCACGGCGGGCGCGATGAAGTTTCAGGAGGTCTGGGTGCAGGGCTCTCGCATCGGCAAATCGATCGCACGCACCTTCGACCAGTTCTCCAAATCGATCGACATCGCGGGCTTCCGATTCGAGGTCATCGAGGCGAAGGGAGACAAAGTGAAGCTGACGTACGACATCGCGAGCCGGACCGAAATCACCGCAGACCAGTCGAACCAGATCGCCCTGCAGAACAAGAAGGACTGATTATTCTTGTACGGCCACAGGTTCGATCGACCAGGCTTGATCGATAGGATGAACATGGCGCACTCGCCCGGCCTCGATTCGCTCGGGTGCACTTTAGGTCGAATTATTCAAACCACATAATTAAGTGTTCTGGCTAAAGTGATTGACCTGTCGAACGCCCGCTGAGACTCTGACATTGAGGACCCACTCTGAAGGAGACTGGCATGCAACGAACAGGCGTCGAGACAGCGAGCGTCGTTCACCAAATCGTGTGCGATCGATGCGGCAAGCAGACCGTGCGCAACGAGTCGGAGTTCCAAGAGATGACATCGATTGGCTTCAAGGCTGGCTACGGTTCGATTCTCGGCGATGGAAACCGAGTGGAGGTCGATCTCTGTCAGCACTGTCTGCGTGAGACGTTGGGTACATGGCTGCGCGTGAAAGGCAACGACGCAGACCGGGAGCGCGCGAAAGGTCGGCTCGCAAGGCGTGTGCAAACTATCGTGGAGGAGTCAGGGAATCCTGAGGGCTTCGATGCGCTTAGTTGGACTGAAGCGTTCCTCGTACGGCCGATGCCGGCACTTGGGGGTAAGACGCCCAACGAATTCATGGCGACGGATGAAGGCCAGGCGTTGATTGAGAACTTGATCTCGAGAATGCAAAGCGGGGGGTACGCGTAAGTGCCGAGTTCCTTCGCAGGTCGAGGTAGTTCGAAGGGCTTGCGCGGTCTCAAGCTTGGCAGCAGTGCGATGGATTGCGCAGTCCATCGGCTTCGCGCTTTTCTCTATCACGATGATTGCCTTCCGACGTAGGCACGTCGTACGCCGATCACGCACGGCGGCAGGGAGGCTCTGCAATGCAGGTCTTGCTGAGAACTGCTCCAGCAAAGGCGGGTTCGGCGTGACCGAGCGGTGCTACCACCAGCGGGTTTTTGCAGCAATGTTCGACCGTCATGTGGAATGTCGCGCGGCGGCATGGACAGGATGTACAGCTCGTTCAGATTGCCGCGAAGTCAGCCAACTGTACTCACTCTTAGGGATGCGAAGCCCCGCTCAGATTCTCTAGGATTCCGGGTCGCCTCTGGTAGGGCAAGCGCCGCTTGTTGACTGGACGGCAATTCGCGGAGTACTAGGGATGCAAAATACACTCGGGTCGCCGTCGGGCCATGGTTCAACAGAACGTGGCCTTCTCGAAGCAGCGGTAAAGACCGCCGCACCACTTTCCTCCAAGCCAGACACTCCCCCAAAATTCGATGGCCGTTTCGGCCGCATGTTTCCAGGGCTTAGAGGTGCCGCGTTCTTCGATGCGGACTTGTTGAGCCTGGCCGAACTCATGAACGCGGACGACGAACCGGTGGCCACGCCAGAGACGGACGTGGACGCAGAGGAGAACCTCGGCCTGCCTGCGGGGTACACCTACTTTGGTCAGTTCGTTGACCACGACATCTCGCTGGACGCGGTCAGCCTCTCGATGAAACAGGAGGATCTGAACACCACCGAGAACTTCCGTACACCTGCGCTCGACCTGGACTCACTGTACGGGCGTGGGCCGGACGACCAACCGTACATGTACGGACCCGATGGAACTTTCCTCCTGAGCCAGCGAACGCTTTTGTCCGGCCCCGGTGGGGCTCCGCTGACGCAGGATCTGCCCCGCTTCAATGGTCGGGCGATCATCGGGGACAAGCGCAACGACGAGAACGTCATCGTCTCGCAGTTGCACGGATTCTTCCTTCGATTCCACAACCTGCTCATGCAGAAAAGGAAGATGAGCTTCGCCGAGGCCCGGCAGCAGACACAGTGGCACTATCAGTGGTTGGTCCTGTTCGACTACCTGCCGCGGATCGTGGGCGCCGATGTCGTCAAGTCGATCCTCCCTCACATTGCTTCCGGCAAGTCCATCACGACGGACAAGCCCGATTTGAAGCTATTTTCTTGGGCTAAGTTTCCCTTTATGCCCGTGGAGTTTGCCGGGGCTGCCTACCGTTTCGGCCACAGCATGGTTCGTCCCATCTATCGCTTGAACTCGAGCGACGCAATCGGAGACCAAAAGGACGACAAAGGCCGCCTCAAGGTCTTCAAGGCGCCGGTCAACGGTGAAGCGCTAAACGGCTTCCGCGAATTTCCTGACACCCTCGGTATCGACTGGGACTTCTTCTTCGAGACGAAAGGCCGGCTACTGAAGGACAACTTTGTCGGCAAGGACCGCATCCAACCTGCTTACAAGATCGACACCTCATTGGTCTTTCCCCTCAGTGCGCTGCCTGAGTTTTCGAACAAGGAGGGCAAGCCGAGCCCAGCCGGCGCGGTCAACGCATTGGCGCTGCGCAATCTGAAGCGCGGGATGATGTTGCTGCTGCCGTCCGGCCAGGCCGTTGCGCAGTACATGATCGACCACGGCGTTCAGGGCGTACGAGTGCTGGCTGACGAGGAGCTTCTGGTGGGCAAGGCACAGGCGGAGGACTTTGACAAGGGAGTGCCGATCTTCTCGCCTGCGACGCCTGGAGAAGATGCGGTCAGGTCGAGCATGCAGGATAGTGCCCCCCTGTGGTTCTACATGCTTGCCGAAGCGCGCTTCGAGTGGAAGAAGGCTGCCACACAGGCACTTAAAGATGCTGGCAATCCGACGGGCACTGCTCGCGACGGCATCATCAACGGAACGCCCACACGGCTCGGTACCGTGGCCGGTCGCATCGTTGGAGAGACATTGATCGGACTTGTCTTGGGAGATGAGACGTCCTTTCTCAACTCGCCGACGGGCTTCACGCCGCTCTTTGGAAAGCCGACCGAGACGGACTTCACCAAACGCTTCCAGATGGGCGATCTCATCGCCGAAGTGAACGGCTGATCTGCCGCCAGCGCTAAACGTCGCCGCCCCTCGCAGTGGGGCGGCTTCCTGTGGTTTGAAGATCGGCGGTGGCGGCGTTCAAAGCCCGCTAGACTCGTTTCCTTGATGCTGGATCGTCGCAAAAACCGGACTGTCATGTGCGACCGCTTCTGGCCGGGTCTCGCCGAACTTCAAGTTCGCCAAAGGACTGGATGCAGGGCTCTCGCATCGGCAGATCGATCGCACGCACCTTCGACCAGTTCTCCAAATCGATCGACATCGCGGGCTTCCGATTCGAGGTCATCGAGGCCGAGGGAGACAAGGTGAAGCTGAAGTACGACATCACGAGCCGGACCGAAATCACCGCGGATCAGTCGAACGAGATCGCCCTGCAAAGCAAGAAGGGCTGATCTTCTTCTAGGCAGCAGGCGGATTGCTCAGGGCCAGGCGCCACAAGCCGCCAAGCGGACTACTTTCCCACGGAGATCATCAATCTTTCTCAGCTTTGATCACTCGAGCAAGCGTCCGCGCGAGTTCTCGAAGCCTAGTGGCGCCGTCCCCAGTTTCACCGACCTCTATCTGCTCTGCAAGCTGGGTCATTGCGCCCTGGATCGATTGGAGCTCCATCGCATCGCGCAGGTCAGAAAACGAACTCTTGTACCCAGAAACTTCATCGAAAGCCAGATCGATGTAACGGTCGAACGACTCGAGGCTTTTGTGTCCAGTCCACTCCATCGCCCTTTGCTTAATGCTTTCCGTATCGAGCAGCGCCCTTCGAAGATCGCTCTTGCTTTCAAAGTGGTGCCGCTCAATGAGGGCCACAAATATCTTTGTTATGAATCTGTGGCGGAACATGTGGGGACAGACAACATCGACAAATCCGGCAGCCTTGGCAAGCAAATGCACCTCCTGCGTAATGGTATTGGGGCGCAGGGGCATGCCCGTTCGTTCGTTGACAAGAACGAAGCCGTGATCATTATCAAGGCCGATGGTCCGTCTGATGATGCGCTTTCGGCTCTCATCGATGAAATCTGAAAGACTTTTTAAGTCGGTCTTCGCCACCGGGACATGCCTGTAGTCCGGTTTTCCGCCTCTACGCTTGGCAGTTAAGAGCTTTAGATCGTGGGTAGGTGATTGCAGGGCATCATGTACGTCGTCAACTCGCAGCGCCGCCACTTCAATTCGTCGTCCCCCGGTGATCTCGAGTACCTGCAACATTGCGTAGCGTCTACGGCGCTGGTGAACACTCGTGCTCGCGGTCAGCACAGCCGATCTCAAGCGCAACATTGCATCGGAAGTAATCGGGAAGCGGCGGCGCATCGCATCGGCCTGAGGGAAACTATTGTGGTGCCAATGTGGCTGTTCGAAGGTCGCGGACGTTGAGGAACGAGAGCGATCACGCCTCTTCGATTTGACCTTGAACGCGCGGATCCTCCCGTCCCTGCCGATTAGGCTGGGATCATTCCGAAACTCCGCAATCGATTGAATCAGGTCCAGGCAGTTTCGACCTACTGCGAGCACAGTATTGTCGTCGCGAACACGAGGGCCGCCGGGACCGCGCAGTTCCTCACGCAGTCCAGAAATGAAGTGGGTGAATTGGCCGTCCGAAAGTTCGTGCACCTCGATCTTTCGTTCAAAGCAATAGTGCAAGAGATGGCTGATGTTCGATGCGTATGCTGCTAGCGTGCCGCCGAGCCCCCTGCGGGAATGGCCTCTGTCGTAGAGTTCCAGTACATAGATATTGGCTGGGAGACACCAGTGGCCGTCGGGCCACACGACCATAGGAATATTTTCAGCTGCTGTTGTCGCCACATTGCGAGTCTTTTCGTCGGAATAGGTCGGCAACGCGAACGAACTCCGGCTAAGGTGAATCAGCTTTTGCCGCATGATCGCCTTTAATAAGCATGAGCCTGGCTGGCGACGTCTGGCGCAAGGTCATCATGTCCAGAAGCTCAGTCTGCTCGCGAGCACATCGATCCTTGAGCGCCGCGTTTCCGCTCTCGGTTGCGTACTGGCGCCCCTGGCTGAGGGCCCTCTCCAGGAGACGAGTTAGAAGCAATAGGTCTTCGCGCGCCGCGGCCAGGTCCGATGACAGTCTCTTCGCCCGATCTGTGAGGACGGCCTTCGTTGTTTTGGAGGCCTGCGTAATCCTGCGCCGTTCGACTTCGAGCGAATGGCGAGCTTGATTCCGAAGACGGTCAATCGCCTCGAATCCACCAGCCAATTTGGTGGAGGCCCGCTTGAGCGTATTAAGGGATCCCGCAACAATTCGATCGGAGTGACTCTCGAACTCGGCAAGAAGTCCCTGCGACTTCAAGTGATCTGCAATAGGTGCATGAACATAGGCTGCCGGCGTCGCCACGACCAAGAGCAGAAGATCGTGAAGCGCCCGGGCCGATTCGACACGTGTGAGGGTCGTGGTGATCATGTCGAGGTTCACAACGGGGTGACGGTGATCAAGATCCTGTATTCCTTCCCCTCTGACCCCTGGAAGAACTCCGGCTCTACTGAAACCCGTCCGGCCAGCAGGAGCTCCTCTATGTACTCCCCCAACTCCTCGGAATCAAGAATCCTCACGTTTTGCGTCGCAAATCGTTTGCCAATCAGATCAAGAAGTGGGCGAATCTCGGGGGCGTCATCCTGGGCGCGCTCCACGATGTAGTCGATCTTGACGGAGCGGAGTATCGAGCCGGGCGTACTCTCAGAGATGTAGTGATAGAGGTGCTCGGGGTCTGTGTGACCCAAAAACCATCTAAGCGTATCGAGACCGGAGAACGAACTGCCCCAAAAGAACAAGAGTGCAAAGAATCTTCGGAGTTGATGCTGTCGAATGTAGTACCTCAGCCCGTCCTTGTTCAGGGGAAGCTCAAAGAAGTCACAAAAGCGGTCCAACATCATGTTGCATCGACCATCGTTCAGATCGACAAGGCCATACCCTACTAGCTTCGGCAGCGCGAGCAGGTTCGTCCTTTTTGGGATCGCTCCCAGCGCGATCAGACGGTCTTGAAATGACTGCAATAGGAGCAGGAACTCTGCCGCTATCGGTGGGATCGGCCTAGCCAGGCTTTGGCGAATGCCCTGTGTTCCGGATTTCCGAGCGGCAAACATCAGACGCGTCCCGGACTTATCCAAGAATTCGCCAGGCATGAGATCGATGATCTCTCCTTGTCTTCTTGCCATTAGCGCGCCGACGACTAGCAGAACAGCCCCTCCGAATACGTATATCAGCTCATGCAACCCATGACCAAGGCGAAACCGCATGAAGAACTCGGCCTCTGCCTCCGCTGCGGATATGCCATCCACTCCGCGACTCCATTTGGATCTGACCTGCAATGCCACGCTCCAACACTCCGTCCCGAGCGTACGAAGGCGAGGTCCGAGGATCTCGTCGATGGGATGGGCAGCAAGGTATGCACCGACTAAGGTGTCCTCGGCTGAGGCTCTCTCGACAGCAATTGCATAGGCATGCAACAACTCCTCTCCAAATTCAATTGCAAACTCCAGCGCTCGACGGAGAGACGTGAGCACAACATCGTGAGGCAGAGTCGCGAAGCGCCCGGGAGGTTGCATGTCCAGTTGTCGCACGTACTCGCGATTTGAAGCGGCGGATACGAGCATTTTTGGGAACGGCATGCCACTGCGCTCGAGCATTGGCAGCACCTTGAGGGCCTTGATGTATCCGTGCAGCGCGTACTCCGTGCGTTGAGCGCCTCGTACTGGAGCACCCGGGCGTTCTCGGAAAAAGCTTGGTCCAAGAAAGACATTCAGTTCCGATACAGTGGCCTTCTTCCATGTCGACTTTAGAGTGCCATTCGGATAGAGGTACGGAACGAGCCTATTCGCATCGACGGAGAATGCGGTTCCATCTGCCCGCTTTTGCGACTTGTAGAAACCGTTCGCCCACAGCCAAACGCGCGCGCGTACGAGTTCGTCGTGCTCGAACTCTAGGTCCTCACTCGGGCACTTGCGAGCCAACTCCGGCGTGGCCACGACTGCTTGGGAGAGCGTATCGCGATCCATGTCTCTAGTTTGTTGCTTTAGAAACCCGCTCAACCGTTCCGTCCACCGGTAGACAGCGTCGTAGGATGAGTAGAAGGCGAGCCTCTTCAGCATTCGGTAGCCATCGGCTTCGGTAATGGCGGTGAGTCCATAGCGAGCAAGTCTGAGCTCATCAGAGTTGATTAGGAGGTACTCGCAGATATGGACGGCAGTGCCTACCCTCGCGTTCATCGTCCCTGGGGCGTAGTTAACCCCGCGCGTAACGTCAGGATGTGTCTGGAGGACCAGAAATGTCTTGAGACATAGCAACAATTCTGTGTGAAGACGCTCCGTGAGTAGTGCGCCGTCGCTCAGCCGCACTCGAAAGTCAATCTCGCTTCTTTGCGATCCAATCTCCGTGGTCCATACGTCGGATTCAAAGGAGGACTTGAGCCAAGCAGCGGTCCGGAATTCCGAGTTGCGACTGCGCAGCGCGCCGAGAGCCTCTAGGTAGCGCTCCGCTTCAGTCGCCCTAGTTCGCATAGGCAATGTCCCTCACAAGGGTCACCGAAGCGCGCAGCTCCGCTGCGTCCAAATACTCTTTGATGTCCGGCCGTGCATCGGCTGCCGAGCGGACGAATGGGATCAGCGCAGTCGTCAACTCCACCCAATAGCGAGCCTTTAAATTTAGCTGCCGCGACGTCTCTTCGGAAGCCTTCTTTAGGCTCAGGAGAACAGTCAAGATCTCCTCGTTCAACCCGAACACGACTTCTTTGGGGATGGAGAGATCGCCGACGGCCCAAGGATCATTCTCAGAGCCCGCAATCGTCGATTCGTTCAGCGGTGGAATCTTAAGGGAGTGAGCGCGCATGAATGCATCTACTTCATCCATTGAGCCAAGGCCGCTCGCTCGCAGAAGATGCTTGCTGCCCTGCATGACCTGAACGATGATTCCAGTCTGGAAAATCCGAATCCACCTCTCTTGAAAGAAGTCATAAATGGGCTTGGGCAAATATCGCTCGAGCAGGTGAAAGTCAAGTCTGGCGTGTCCGAGCGTATCCGCCATCTGCTGAACACTCTTCGTTTCCAAGTAGACAACAACTGCAGCGGAGGCGCGGATGGAAGCGATTGAGAAGTTTCGACTAAATGCAGCCGCTGCCTCCTTAGGGAGGCCGAGCGCTGTATGCGCACTCTCTGCAAGTCGTTTCTTGGATTCGGGGTTGCTACACAGCTTGCCCAAGTTCGACGCGCGCCTGGGCTCTCCAAACCCGCGGTCGGTTGATAGCATTAGGAAGCGCCAGTCGTCGTTCCCTTTTGCGCGCAAATACGTTCGCGCGGACTCAGTGATGCGGATGATTTGATCCAAGGCGAATGCCGCTCGTGGAGAAAGCCCAATCTCTTGCGCGGCAAGACTGGGCCCACGCCGCATCTTCGCGCCCGAAACGATCTCTCCAGAATCCGTCGGGATCACCGCGATTAGCTTGCCGTTCTTGTTGAACAACTCGAGCTGGTCCAAGAACGCCGGAGTGATCTGTGGGTGCTCTGAGACAATGACAGCGCAGTGCGGAATCAATGTCCCAGACGCTGGAAGGACCAGCTCTCGCGCCCATCTCGCTCTTGGAGGCGGAAGGATACTGCCAAGGCGAGGAATGTCCGTAGAACAAGGGAATCCATAGTGCTCAAACGTGGCGGCACCGTTGGCCAAGTGATCCGGATGCTCCCAATTCGTAGGGAACTGAACTCGCCTCTGTCCGAACGCTACTTCCCGTACACCACCTCGCGATGCGAGCCAATGTCGACGTTCGAGCAGCGCGGCCATACGCTGCACTTCCGACCAAGCCCATTCCTTTGCGGCGTCAAGGTCAGACTTGATCGTCACGAAGATTAGCTCCAGTGCCTCGTCATCCGTCAGGTGAAGCGGCACGGGCGTGAGGAGCTTCTCGTGAATCTCGTCACCTGAGGCGAGACGAACATTTGTCGGCTCCCCGATCGTTGACACGTTCCTAGGGGAGGGGAAAGCTCCGGCGGGTACGGCAATCAGGCGTGATGGGAATACGTGCTCGCGAAAGAACTCGGTGATTGCTCCCCGCCAAGTGTTGACAATCGTTGCTACGGGCCACCCATGCCCGTCGTGGTACATCGTGCGGAGGTAGTGCTCGTAGAGGTCAAAGAAGAAGCCGGTCGCGTAGTCCGGCTGCTGCAGCAACGATGGCGAGATTTCGCGATCGTCACTGTCTTCGAGGTAGTTGCTCAGCGCGCGAAGACCGTGAATCGGCAGGCTTCGTCGCGCTCCGACATAGATCACGCATATGTCGCGAAGTCGAATGGCGAATTCTTCGCCCAATCTCCGGTAGACAGCCGTCAACGGAAGGTAAGTGACATTCCCAAGCTTGTTGCGGCAAGGCCATCCTTGCCAAATCAGTACCAATGATGAATTGAGCTCCAACTCCTCGAAAAGCTGTGCTAGCCGCTTTACCTCGGCCGTCGGTGCGGTCGTAAAAATGGGCACGTTCCAAGTCAGATGAGCGTGCAACGTCTCCGCGATCTTGGCTCGGCACCGCATGAGCGCAGAAGCCATCATGAATCTGCCCGGCAGGCTGCACTTGCAGAAATGCTCGCTGTAAATGGCGCCCAGCATCTGTTTGAACTGCCGGTCCACGTGCCTGAAGTTGGCGGCCGTGATTCTCTCGGGGGCGGCTTGATTTGTCACCTGAAGGAAACATTCAAGGCGGACTAGCAGCCGGGCACTGATGGCAAGCGCGGAGGCCCCGTGCAGGACTTCCTTAGCTGCGATTTCCCACTGTTCTACAAATGCCGGTCGGAGAACCTCGCGCGGGAGGTGTCGCAGTTGGCTGTGCGGATTGACAATTGGCCAGTCCAGTTCGCTTGCCTTCATGTCAGTTTCTCCGGTGAAGAAACTAAGGAACCGGCACTGTGGACAAGATTGGCATAAAAGTCAAAACACCAATTCATCGAGGAACAGCACACCGTGATGCGCCAGCGAGATCTCACCTGGTCTTGGTGGCGAACCACCGCCGACCAAGGCGACCGACGAGGCTGTGTGATGCGGAGCTCGGCAGACCCGCTGGCCCCAGCGCGCCTGCGTGAAGGCACCGGTGAGGCTCAGCACCGCGGCCGATTCGAGCGCGTCGTCTTGCGTCATCGGCGGCAACAGGCCCGCAAAGCGCTGCGCCAGCATCGACTTGCCGGTGCCCGGCGAGCCCAGCATCAACACGCTGTGGCCGCCGGCAGCGGCGATCTCGAGCGCGCGCTTGGCGGCAGACTGGCCCTTCACGTCGCGTAAGTCGGGCACGTCGAGGGCGACGGCGGCCGTGTCGGCGACCGCGAGCGGCAGCGTGGTCCGGTTCGCGGCATCGGCGGGCAGCAAGGCGGCGACGACATCGAGCAAATGCGCTGCGCCGTGGATCTCCAGGCCGTCGACCAGCGCTGCCTCGCGTGCGCTCGACCACGGCAGCACGAGCGCGCGGGTGCCGTGGTTCGGGCTGCGACGCAGCGCGAGCGCCATCGCCAGCGCGCCACGCACCGGTCGCAACTCGCCGCCCAACGAGAGTTCGCCGGCAAACTCAAAGGCATTGCTGCGTTCCGCATCGATCTGCCCGCTGGCGGCCAGGATGCCCAGCGCGATGGGCAAGTCGAAGCGGCCGGACTCTTTGGGCAAATCAGCGGGTGCCAGATTGACCGTTATTCGCTTGTTCGCCGGGAATTCCAGCCCGCTATTTTGGATCGCGGCACGCACCCGTTCGCGCGCCTCCTTTACCTCGACGTCGGCCAAACCGACCAGCGTGAAGCTCGGCAGCCCATTGGCGAGATGGACCTCGACGGTGACCTCGGCCGCTTCGAGCGCATGCAGCGCGCGGCTGTGAATGACGGCAAGCGGCATGTTTCCCCCTGATGCATTGTGACCGCGTGTTGTCAGGTGATTGGGCGCACCGAAATGAGGCAAAACACGGAAATGCTCATCGTTGGTGCGTCCTTTCACAAGCCTGGATCAGCAAGCGCTAGCCCGGTGCGCGGCGACCTTGGAAGCCTTGGCACAGAAGCTGCAAAACGTGTCCCAGTCTCTCTTAATGCAATCGACTCAACCTCGGGAACCCAGACATGAACAAAACTCTCTTGGCGTTGGCCTCCACGCTCGCAATCGCCGCGTTGCCGCAACTGGCGCAGGCCCAGGCCGCTGCGCCCGCGCCGGCACCAGCCCCCGCGGCTCCCGAGGCCAGCCCGTTGTCGTTCAATGTCAGTCTGACCAGCGATTACCGCTACCGCGGCATCTCGCAATCGCGTCTGAAGCCCGCGATTCAGGGTGGTGTTGACTACGCGTTCGCGTCCGGTTTCTACATCGGCGCCTGGGCATCGAGCATCAAGTGGATCAAGGATTTCGGTGGCGATGCGTCCGCCGAAGTTGACTTGTATGGCGGCTACAAAGGCGAGATCGCCAAGGACCTGACCTACGACGTGGGCGTGCTGACCTACCAGTACCCGAAGAACCACCTAAACCCCAGCGCCAACACGACCGAGATCTACGGCGCGCTGACCTACGGGCCGGCCACGCTGAAGTATTCGCACAGCGTCACCAACCTGTTCGGTTTTGCCGACAGCAAGAACAGCGGCTACCTCGACCTGAGCGCGAGTTTCGAAGTCGTTGACGGCATCATGTTCATGCCGCATCTGGGCTACCAGAAGGTCGCGGGCGATGCCAACAGCAACTTCTCGTACGTTGACTACTCGGCGACCATCGGCAAGGACTTCTCCGGCTTCTTCGTGAGCGCCGCGCTCGTCGGTGCCGAAACCAAGACCATCAACGGCGTCAAGGCCTACGCCTCGCCCGCCAATGGCAAGGACCTCGGCAAGGCCGCGCTGGTCGTCGCCGTCAAGAAGACCTTCTGAAACCCACCCCACACTGGAGAGACGACCATGAAGATGGTGACCGCCATCGTCAAGCCCTTCAAGCTTGACGAAGTCCGCGAAGCCCTCAGCGCCATCGGCGTACAGGGCATCACGGTGACTGAAGTCAAGGGCTTCGGCCGCCAGAAAGGCCATACCGAGCTGTACCGCGGCGCCGAGTACGTGGTCGACTTTCTGCCCAAGGTGAAGATCGAAGCGGCGGTGGACGATGCGATCGTCGACCGTGTCATCGAGGCCATCGAAGGTGCCGCGCGCACCGGCAAGATCGGCGACGGCAAGGTGTTCGTGTCGACGCTCGAACAGGTGGTGCGCATCCGCACTGGCGAGACCGGCAAAGACGCCCTTTGACCCTACAACAAGAGACAACCATGAGAAAACTCGTTGCTACTCTCGCCCTGGGCCTCGCGGCCCTGGGTTTCGCGGGCGTTTCGCTCGCACAGGATGCAGCTTCTGCACCCGCTTCCGCCGCTGCCCCGGCGGCCGCACCCGCTGCGTCCGCGGCAGCTGCCGCGGACGCAGCATCGGGCGCATCCGCACCTGCCGCTGCGGCCTCGGCGCCGGTGCCCAACAAGGGCGACGTGGCCTGGATGATCGTCGCCACCGCGTTCGTCATCATGATGTCGATCCCCGGCCTGGCGCTGTTCTACGGCGGCTTGGTGCGCAGCAAGAACATGCTGTCGGTGCTGATGCAGGTGATGGTCACGTTCTCGATGATCGTCGTGCTGTGGTGCCTGTACGGCTACAGCCTGGCGTTCACCGAGGGCAACGCCTTCATCGGCGGATTCGACCGGCTGTTCATGAAGGGCATGTTCAACCCGGCTGACGGCTCGTTCTCGACGGCAGCGACCTTCAGCAAGGGCGTCGTGTTGCCCGAGCTGCTGTACCTGGCCTTCCAGGCCACGTTCGCAGCGATCACCTGCTGCCTGATCGTCGGTTCGTTCGCGGAGCGCATGAAGTTCTCGGCCGTGCTCGCGTTCATGGTGCTGTGGTTCACCTTCAGCTACTTGCCGATCGCGCACATGGTCTGGTTCTGGCCCGGCCCGGATGCCTTCACCGCGAAGGACGTGGTCGACGCACAGACAGCCAAAGGCGGCCTGCTGTGGCAGTGGGGCGCGCTCGACTTCGCGGGCGGCACGGTCGTGCACATCAACGCTGCGATGGCCGGTCTCGTCGGTGCCTTCATGGTCGGCAAGCGCATCGGCTACGGCAAGGAGGCATTCACGCCGCACTCGCTGACGCTGACGATGGTCGGTGCAGCGCTGCTGTGGGTGGGCTGGTTCGGCTTCAACGCCGGCTCGGCGCTCGAAGCCAACGGCACCGCGGTGCTCGCCTTCATCAACACCTTCTCGGCCACGGCCGCGGCGGTACTGGCCTGGTGCATCGGTGAATCGCTGCTGAAGGGCAAGGCCTCGATGCTCGGTGCCGCGTCCGGCGCGGTGGCGGGTCTGGTGGCGATCACGCCGGCCTGCGGCAACGTCGGCCTGCTCGCGGCGATCGTGATCGGCCTCGTCGCCGGCTTCGCCTGCCTGTGGGGTGTGACCGGCCTGAAGAAGATCCTCGGTGCGGACGACTCGCTCGACGTGTTCGGCGTGCACGGTATCGGCGGTATCGTCGGCGCGCTGCTGACCGGCGTGTTCAACACGCAGGCGCTCGGTGGCCCCGGCTTCGTCGGCGACTGGGTTGCGGCGACCGTGACGTCCAACCCGGTCGGCACGCAGGTCTGGATCCAGCTCAAGGCCGTGCTCGTGACCATCGTGTGGTCGGGTGTGGTTTCGCTGGTCGCCTACTTCATCGTCGACAAGGTCATCGGCCTGCGCGTGACGGAAGAAGACGAACGCGAGGGCCTGGACATCAGCGCCCACGGCGAAACGGCCTATCACAATTAGGGCTTCGCCGAAGACGATAGCGGGGTCGCCTCTGGCGACCCCTTCAAGGTGACGGGGGCCGCGGTTGCGGCCCCTTTTTTTGTCCGCACGT
>Ga0307509_10003954_pt1 | contig 21862 bp, 24 predicted proteins | sample 10_EM_MG_FD_202245 | JGI IMG/M metagenome (GOLD analysis project Ga0307509, IMG submission 202245) | Populus trichocarpa ectomycorrhiza microbial communities from riparian zone in the Pacific Northwest, United States - 10_EM | ecosystem: Host-associated > Plants > Roots > Unclassified | place... | reverse complement strand
TAGCCATATCTTGAAACGTGAACTCTTTGAGGTTCCTGAGTAGTCTCCCAGATGCCTCCGGGAAGTCCCTACTCAGGAAGCTTGGGTTCGGATATATGCTCTCCCCTATGGTGGCATATACCTCGCTCATAATTATGCAAGCTATTCCTGCTAGGGTAATAGCCATTCAGAACTGGATACCGAGGGACTTCATGATTTGTGACCAAAGCCTATAGGTAAAGCGAGAGTCCTTGTCAAGGACAATGCTGAGTGGAAGGCCGTGGACATTGAGGATAGTACTGTTCAGTTTCTTAAAGATCTTCTGAGAGGTAGCAGCGTCCTTGAGTGGCATAAGATGTATGTAGGAGGTAAAGCGGTCCATTATGACCATCATAGAGGTCTCGCCATCGGATTTGTTAAAGGGGCCGGCGAAGTCTTTGGCAAGGGATGGGTACGCTTCGACAGGGTCAGGGAGGGTAAGGGATCGTCCCAGGGTAGGGTAGTGGGCTAGTTGTTAATCTGGCACTTATCGCATGACCGACAGGATATGACAAAGTCCTTGCGCATCTGTGGCCACCAGAAGAAGCAAGCCCCATAGGAGTAGCATTTGTAAGCTGAGAAATGTTCGAGGCCTTCATGGAGAGTTTTGTGGATGAAATCCCATAGGGATACCCGCTGCTCAAGAGGTCCTACCGGTATATGAAGGCTTTCGTACCCATTCGTGTTCTGGGCAAGTAGAAGGGCATCGCGGATGGAATAGTGCAATTTATTACCAGTTTCCTAGACCCTCGTTAAGAGGGCTTCGCTCTTAAGGGCTTCTCTAACTTGCGGGGCGAGGATACCCACTAAGCGGGAGTGTAGGATGGTTAGGAATTGGTTGGCATTGGTTGCCTCATTGGAGTCATAGCCTGCTTGGCTGTAAAGGGGACTAGAGGCCGGCGAGGCTATGGGCCGTGTGCCTAGGATGGTGTCATTGATACAGAAAGGCGGTAGGCTCTCTGAGAGGTATGGGATATTGGGGAGTGAGGCCTTGCCTTCATCAAGGGCTGTATTAGATGTTGAAGTCCTATCCTGCTCTTTTCTCCTAGTCTTCTTGCTCTGCTTCTGGACGTTAGGGTCCTTTTGCCAGTATCCTTCACCTTCTTTTTCATTCTTATATATTTCACACCCATCATCAGTACATCACATCTAGCTCATTTCTGAGTGTCATCGTTCGATTTCAGTAGAGGTTGAGAGAGTTCTATTATCATCCCAAGAGTTTCCAATCGATATTCTGCTATCATTGCTGGCTAGGCTTGATTTGGCTGGCCAGGAGGCAAAGCCCTTACCCTTCTGGGAGCGACTTACTGCATTGCTTGTAATCTCGTCTATAAGGTATTCAGGGCGGCAACGACTCATAGAGTCACTGCTGGTAAGGGTGGGAGAGGTTTGGGCTTCACCAGAGTGGTACATGGCGTCATCAGCAAAAGTTATTATATCCGTCCTCAGGGTCCCGTGGATTTGAGCCTCAGGACGCTCAGAACCTTACCCTTTACTCTGAAGGCGACATCGGCCAGACGTCATATCTGGGCGCCATTCCCCATCAAGCCCTGCGTCCTTGACGTCCCGACGACCTACAGGACCAAGCGCCTGTGTCCAGATGCTCTGAGATTATAAGGTTTCCGGCATCGCCCCAACCTCCTTCCTGTGCCTCCCTTGTCATAGCGGAACCCAACGGCACTCTAGCCTCCGGAACGCCATTTGGATGCTTAGTCTTCCGGATGCTACGCAGCGAGATTTAAACCCCCTCTGCATGAATTGCCATTATTACCCAACCAGGAATAGCTTACCAAATAAAGACCGAGGTATATGGCTTCAAAGAATAACCATATACCCGAACCCAAGTTCCCGGACTTAAGAGATTCACAGAGGCATCTGGAAGACGACGCGCAATACTAAATGAGAGCACGTTTTAAGATATGTTTAACTGATTGGAACGATGTTTAGAGATTACTACTCCTCTCATTTTCAAGTTGCATGTGCGATTAGCTGCATAATGCTTTGATAGCTGGATATCGGAACTGATCACTCCATATTCCATACTACAATTGGTATGAACGCATTTGGGCCGATCATTCTTTTATAGACTATCATGACGCAGAGATCGAAGACTGTCTACTGGTGGAGTGGGGACACCCTCAGATCAAATAGCAGTTGGCGAGATTCTCTAAGTTGAACGGGGTAAGTTTTCAGGGTCACACGGTGTTCGCACTTTGTTGTGACGAACTGAATTGTTAAGAAGATACTTCTTAACTAGAGAAGTAGAAGTAGCATAAACATTAGTATAAATAGAGGACTCTCTCAGGGTGGTTGAAGAATTATCAAGCAACGGAGAAGAGACCTTAACAATATAACAAGTTATCGAGTTATATTCTAACTCTTTGATATTTGACTACACTTAATTACTTTATCTTTAGCAAATTATTACCTACGAGCCTTCCTGACTATTATCCGTTGTCTCAAATATCCTTGGCCTAGTTAGCTCGGAATCCTACCGTGTTAGCTACCCCGTAACACTATATTGTAATTCTTCCTATCACCAAGGCTCACACGTTACCTCATGCTATCAGACTTGCTTGCCTGTCTGATCGTTTACTATCTTTTTTTCATTCTTGAAAACCCATCTGAGACTGCCATTGTCGCATCTCTACCGACCGAAGAACCATTGGACGATTGGGAACCAGATTCAGAAGCCCGAGTTACACTACTGTGCTCCACTCCTTCTCCCCCACCAACCCTCCTATCGCAATCGTCAACCCCGCAGACCATTATCCATCAATGTCCTTCTATTGATCACGTGGATCAAATCGCAAAAAACTACCAGGAATATATCGATTGCTTTGAACAAAACTGGTGGAATACAAACTACGGGCCCATTCATTACCCATTTCCTTCCAACAGGGGAAAGACCAAAACCTATTCTGACAAGGTTTGTTAACTCAACCTGACGGAAAACCAACCTGGTTCACCTTTTCCTTTCGAAGCCACCTCTTGTCATGAATCACGTGATGATCCTATGGATGATGAGAGCCCAACACCTTTTGCTTCATCTTTCGCCCCATCATCTGGACCTCTCACGATTCCCTCAGGACCTAGCTCCTTAGCAATGAGTCAATCCAGAAGTGCACGTTTCCGGGTTGGAAAGTCCACCTGCCGTTCGAATTGCAGACAACACTCGAGAAATCCCACAAATCCTACTGAACTCCTTAAACGACAAATTGCCCAAACATTCCAGTACATCTCGTCTACAATACATCAGAGCCCTGACCAAAGTCAAATAGCTCTCATAGCGTTATCGGACCATGCTAGGGTACAGTACGCCAACATACAATTGCTACAAATCCGGTTAGCAAAGGGCGAAACAATTGTCGACATGGAGTTAAGCGATGCTAGGCAGGCATTGTTGACGCCGGAAGGGGCAACTCGAGTTGAGCGAGAACGTCGTACAGCTGAGATAGCTGGAAATTTAGACGACAAGAAGCAAAGCAAAAAGAGGATGCGGAATTGGCAGAAGACCGAGATAAAATTCTAGAACGTGAAGTTCTCGAACTAAAAGCTAAGTTCAAAAACCAGGACGTTACTTGGCAACGAATCCTCCATGCTCACGAGGAACGAGCTGATCAGCTACTAAAGCAACAAAAAGCCGATACTGCCACTCAGCAACAAAAAGATCGCCAAGAAGCCAGAGATCTCCTAGATAAGTAACGATTCGAAGTTCAAGCCTGGATACAGACCTTAACAGCGAGAATCGATCGTGCTGAAAAACCTTAATATACCATTCCACCAACGGATTGTGGTAATGGTGACCGCGGACCTTCTTACCCAGGTCAATGAAACCCTTGGATACCACCGGATGGTATCAACCCTGACAAGGAATCAGCTTCAACTCCCGACAGAATAAAGGAAAGGAAGTTGATCGAGAAGGAAACAACCAACCACCTCCTCCGCCAGGGAATACTGGTGGGGATCCCGACCCAGATGACGATTACGATGGTGATAATGACACAAATGGGGGAGATGGCAGGGGCAGGAGAGGCGGACGTCCCGAACACAATGCTGGAGGACCATCTCTTCCAAGAGATGCGTCTCCCCGTCCTAGGGCAATGCTGGAATTCATGCAGTGTCTTAGTACTGCTCAATGACTGACAAAAAACACAGCGGAACCTCCTTATTTCTTTCCAGGAGAAGATACCGAAGACGTAAGAAACTGGTTAACCGCATGTGAAGATTACTTCAATCGCAACCCTACGCAATAGGAGCCCCACTCGCATCGCATCGTATTTGCCTTAGGGAAGACTAAGTGAAATAACGTAGCACCTTTTTCAGAGAAATACCGGAAGGTCATGGCAGGTTTAGGTGGTTACACTCAAGACCCTAGCTACTCCACATGGGAACGTTTTCGCCAAGAGATTATTAAACTGTACATCGGTTTCGAAGAGGAACCATGAGCCCTAGAAGAAATGGATAAAATTATCTATAAAGGCAAAATCAATACATATCTTCTACTCCTTAAAAATCTCAACATTAAGGCTGGTCTCACAGGAATAGCATGGAGGGTTAACGTTGAAAACAAACTTCCGCAGGATATCCTTCGTCGATTATCCCACGTCAAGTTTAGTGATGATGATGACTGGATAGAGACCTTGTGGGAAGTTGGATGACAGGAAGCAGAACTTCTCGAACGTGGAAAACTATCGAAATCCATATTGACCCCGGACCAAAGGGCAAGCGAGAAAGGTCAGAAAAAGGATTCAACACAAAATTCGAGAAAAAGAAAGATAACAAACTTCGGAAGGATAATACCTCCCAATGGAAATCTCCACGGACAACAACTGCGAAACAAAACGATAATAATTCCAGGGATGAGCATACCGACGGGAAGAAAGATTATGAAGGAATTGCCGAAGATGTGGTTGAAAAAAGGAAAGAGGGAAAAACAATGCACTCGTTGCACCCTCGACAACCACACCTGGAGAAAATGTCGAAAGCCGATTGTAGTAGCAACTACCTTCGCATACCGCAATAAGGGAAACCCTAAACCTGACCGGAAGCCACGGACTTCAACGCTGCCGGTTCACACCCCTCCACCATCGCGTTCAGAGCAAGTCACTAAGGTTAACCGAGTACAGCGAGAAATGCCCACCCAAGTTTGGGAATTGTCCGATACAGAAATGACCTAAAGGAATCACGTTGCAAATAAACAAAGTATCGCCTTTTCATAAGTCTATAAGTCCTTATTGACCTGCCTTAGTGGACAGACTCGAGTGGATGTCACCGTGCTTTAAGAATGACAAGGTGACGGGTAAGTCGCGCCTTAGATCTTGTGAAGCAAGCAGGTACCATCTATTCTTAATGCAAGTGGAAAGCGATTACAAAACCTTTTTACACGTGTTTATTTCCTCAGCAGTCTCAGCACAAAAGTCTTGGCGCTCATAGAAAAGATCTCGCTGCAGAACCTGGACAATCCAACCGCTCTGCAGGAACCGCCGTTTACGGAATAGGGTACCTGTGTTGTTGCCTCCCGAAGGAGAACTTTTGTGTTGCCACATTCCTAGGAAGGCTGGCTTTTCCCTCGGTCTTGGAAATTTTCCCCCAGTTCTGAAATGGTTTCCTAGGTAGATTAAGGGCAGCCTTGCCGCTCCACTACATAGGTAGCCATAGTAACCGGTACGCAATTATTGTTGCCTCCGAGGAGACTCGAACACTTGACCCTGTGGTATCAAGGGCCACCAACCCCTAGCTAATCCAACTAGACCGTAGCGAACGCTTCAGAAAATGGGTCTAATGTTTACGTATTATACCCCAGTCTCGCGTTACGCTAAAATAGCAAAAACGGGTTTATACAACAACACTCGTTGCTAGGTATCAACAAAAGAGGTCGCTATAACAACCACGTTACACAAAAAGCCAAGTTTTCTCTTATATATAAAATTTATTTTTGCATTGTTTGGCATTGGGATTTGGCCCGTTTAGTGGGCTTTATAATTTTGGGAACCCCTTGGCAAAGGGTAAAGACCGCTCGTAGTAGGCCACCCAGATGTATAAAACATTTTAATTTTTTGTGACAGTTTGTCTGAGGAGACCTTAGTTGTCGAACCAACGCGGGCGTTGTCACAAACACCCTCAACTACATGATACACAACATGTCAAAACAAGACAAGCGACTACTGCAACTACGCCCTAAGCGAACGGATCGTCGGGCAGATCCTAGTATATGGGAGCCCAAATGCTATACCTTTCCGGAAGGACATGCCCACATCTATATCCCCGGGAAACCCTATTGAATCCCTGTCCTATTGGACTCCTGATCGAATATTTTTCTCATCAACCACCAACTCGTTGAAGACTTACACATCCCTTACCACTCGAGACCTGATGCAGTTCAAATCCATGGCTTCACTAGGGAAACTCTTTATTCCGGTGGAACCACGTTTACGAAACCTCTTGTCCTAGAAATAGGAAGCAACAAACACCTTTCTCTGGTTTCCTGTGAAATAGCTCCAGCAGGAAAATATGGTATGATTATACCCATCGGATGGTGGCATCAGGAACACCCTATTACCAATATCCCAAATCCAGAAAATTGGTCCTTTGACGACAATGAATGCCGATCGCACTTACTTCCTGAAGATGAAGGAATCTCGGTAGAATGGGATGAAGATGTTCTAAATGACCCAAATGCGGTGGTCATTCGTCGAATAGAAAAGGGTGATGACCAAAGGATTACTATTATTGACCGGCTACCTGAAAGGTATCACGACTAACTCATCCTATTCTGTCCCTCTACGCCTGAGAAACTAGCACCTCGCCGTACCTTCGACCATGCGATCGACCTTAAACCTGATACCCAACCACCATGTGGTCCAATATCCACTTTTTCTCAGAAACAACTAGAAGTGCTACACAAATACCTTGATGATATGCTCAAAGAAGGAAAGATTTCCCCGAGGAAATCATCAGCTGGCACCACAATCCTTTTCATTCCCAACCCTTATGGTCGCCTAAGACTTGTTGTCGATTATCGTGGACTCAACAAAGTTACGATTCACAACAAATATCCTATCCCCCTGATGATGGAATTGAGAGATCAAGTCTGTGATGCTCAAATCTTTACGAAGTTATACCATAAGGATGGTTTCCATCTGATCAGAGTTCGTAATGGGGATAAATGGAAAACTCCTTTTCGAACCTGGTATGGACATTATCAATACCGAGTCATGCCTTTTGGGTTAGTTAACCCACAAGCCACCTTCCAAACTATGATGCACGAGAGCCCACAAGAGTTTCTCGACCAAGGAGTTCTTGTATATATCGACGACATTCTTATTTACTCCAAAACCATTGAGGAACATATTATACTGATCAGGAATGTTCTGCAAAACCTGCGCGAATACCAAATGGCGATCTCCTTAGAGTAAAGGGTGTTTCATGTTAAAAAAGTGGATTTTTTGGGTTATGTTGTGGCAACAGATGGTGTAACGATGAACGAAAAGAATGTGGAATCTATTAAGGCTTGGCGAGCTCCAGCCTCTGTTACAGACGTTCAGATTTTTATCAGGTTTGCAAACTTCTACCAGCCATTTATTAAGAACTTCTCAGCTATCTGCGCCCCGATAACCAATTTGTTAAAAGGAGACCCCAAGAAATCATTTTGGGGAAAAGACCAACAAGAGGCATTTGACGACCTCCAACGACGCTTTGTATCAGCACCAATCCTATATCATTTCTATCCAGAACTTGACACGGTCGTGGAAACAGTTGCCAGCAATTATGCCCTACGATGCATCTTGTCGCAGTTTCATGGAAAAAGGCTACATCCTGGCGCCTTCCATTCCCGAAAGCTTAGCCCAGCCGAGCGAAACTACGACATCCATGACAAAGAACTATTGGCTATTCTCCTTGCCTTCATAGAATGGAAACATTACTTGGAAGCAACGGAGAAACCAATAACGGTTTATACTGATCATCGGAACCTACAATATTTCCTTACAACAAAAGCCTGGACACACAGACAGATTCGATGGGCACAGAAATTGTGTGGTTTCAATTTCAAAATCATCTAACGACCATGCACAAAAGAAGGCAAGCCCGACGCTTTTCGCAGACGGTGGGAGTACCGGCCTGAAGAGTGAGCTACCCATCGCGAGCAACAAATTTTGAAACCATAGCACTTCGGCAAGTTCCAAATTGCCGTCGTGTCGGAGACACATTCTGAACAGCTCCAACAAGAGTTGCCTCAACCAGAAAAGGAAACATGTATTCAGATTCAAAGGCTTGACGAAAAAGCCCAAATCCTAATCAAAGGAGCAAAGCATGCAGCAGGACACAACCTCTACAGCATCCAAGATATACTTATCCCAGGCAACAGCCGAGTACTAGTGAAAATCGGCTTACCGGTCGCGGTACCAGAAGGAACCTGCGGTCGCATAGCACCAAGAACTGGCTTAGCAACCAAAGGTATCACGGTAGATGCGGGAGTTATTGATGAAGATTACAGAGGCGAAGTCAAAGTCCGACTCGTTAATCATGGAAAGTTAGAATACGAGGTTAAGATAGGCGAACGCATAGCGCAGCTGGTCGTCGAAAGAATTGATGGTCAGGATTGGATGGAGGTTGATGGGTTGGATGAGACTGAGAGAGCGGGAAAGGGTTTCGTGAGCACTGGGACAGGGTTGGAGTTGAAAGAAACTCAACCAATGATATGCTTCGATCAAGCGAATGCCAACCACGAATTCTACGATTCCTCCGATATTAACCAACAGCGTATTCTACGCAAATGGCAAGTGTTATTATCTAATACCATTATCGCCAAAGCAGATCTGAAAGGATTTGATGCAGACTTTTTGGCTGAAGTTCGCGAAATGGCAGAGGAAGATCTAGGTTAGATGCAACAAAAGAAAGAGTTGGAATTCTAGAAGGAAAAGGAAAAGGAATTGCCTAAGTAATGGTTGATATCCGATGACCTTCTCTACTACAAAGAGCGGTTGTTTATCCCCGCAAAGAAGACATCCAAACCCTTATCGCTAAGGGATGTCACGACTCCCAAGTGGCAGGTCACTTCGGACAAGAAAAAACTCAAGAAATCATTACATGAGGTTTCTACAGGAAAGGATTAACCGACTGGGTAAACGATTACGTTCCTTCCTGCACCGCCTGTCAACAAGCGAAAGCTCCACGACAGGCACAATTTGGGTTACTTAATCTCCTACAAATACCCTATGCCGCGTGGGCTTCAACTTCGGTAGACTTCATCACGCAGTTACCGAAATCAGCAGGATATATCCAGATCATGGTCGAAGTAGACCGCTTCACACAAATGGCCCACTTTATCAGATTAGAAGAAAAGGCGACAGCAAGGGATGTGGCAGAATGCGTCCTTAAGGAAGTCTGGAAAGTTCACGGTTTACCCTCGGAAATCATTGCAGATATGGATGCGAAGTTGGCAGGAGAACTTTGGGAATCATTGTGCAAAAAACAAGTCTTCAAACGAAAAATGTTGACGGCGTACCACCCGCAATCTTACGGACAAACGGAACGAGTCAACCATGTGCTGGGAGGCTGCCTCCGGATATTTGTCTCCTACAATCAGGATGACTGGTACCATCTCCTACCTTTAGCTGAGTTCGCCTATAACAACTCGGTAACAAACGCACACAATATGACCCCTTTCTTCGCAAACTATGGCTTTCATCCTGAAACTGAATGGCTGAAGGAGCGTGAAGCACGAAACCCAGGAGCAAACCTTTACGCTCACTGGATGCAAACGATACATCAACAAGCAACACAATCTCTAGAAAAGACCAGGGAAGCCATGGGACGTTCTTACAATTGGAAGGCTAAGCAACAACCTGACTTCAAAATAGGGGATATGGTTATGCTTAATGCCAAGAATATCCGCACTAAACGCCCATCCAAAAAAGGTAGCCCCTCAGCTGTACGGACCTTTCCAAATCCTGGAACAAGGAGCAGAGCTTGCGTACAAACTCAAATTATCGGAACATTGGAAAATCTACGCGGTAATTCATGTATCGCTACTCGAGCCCTATCGAACATCTATTTGACCAGCCCGAGAACAACCACCTATGGAACCCGAAGAGATTGATGGTGATCTTGAATGGGAGGTACAAAAAATCATTGACAGTGAAATAATCTCTTATTATCAAAGTGTCCGTGGCAGGACTAGGACCTTCAAAGGACTCCGCAACATCATGAAGTGGAGAGGGTGTTCGGAAGATGAGAACACCTGGGAACCACCTGAGCACTTAGAACGAGCACAGGAATTGGTACAAGGTTTTCATAGAGAAAATCCGGATATGCCAAGATTGGACTAAGTAGTATTACATGGAAAGGTTTTCCTCCCGTGGCCAAGCAAACGGGGAAGGTTTTTCACCCTACCTTGTGGGGTACTAAATGGATTTAATGTTTATTCTGTATTACTTCACATGTATTATTATATAAGAGATTTGAGGACAAAAACCCTTATGAGGAGGGAGCTAATATTAACCTAGCAGGAATAGCTAGCCAAATAAAGACCGAGGTATATGGCTTCAAAGAATAACCATATACCCGAACCCAAGTTCCCGGAGTTAGGAACTTCACAGAGGCATCTGGAAGACGACTCGCAATACTAAATGAGAGGACATTTCAAGATATGTTTAACTGATTGGAACGATGTTTAGAGATTACTACTGCTCTTATTTTCTAGTTGCATATGCGATTAGCTCCATAATGCTTTGATAGCTGGATATCGGAACTGATCACTCCATATTCAATACTACTATTGGTATGTAGGCATTTGGGCAGCATATTCTTTTATAGTCTATCATGACGAAGAGATCGAAGACTGTCTACTGGGGGAGTGGGGACACCCTCAGATGAAATACCAGTTCGGGACATTCTCTAAGGGCCCGTTTACCTAACCGTCTCGTTCTCACATTTTGGTTGGGAAACTAGACGGTGGCGTCTCAACCACGAACATATTCCGATAGACGTGGCAAAACTGTTTACCCTGTTTTCAACCATCTCATATTCTTGCTGCTAGACGGTCAAAACCTGACGCTGCTCAACAGGTCGTTTTGCAACCACCGTCTATCACCACCACTCATATATCATGCACACAATCGTAAGAATAGCTTCCAACCAGCTCTAATTTTTTTCTCCAAGTAGCAATTTGTTCTCTCATAACCTAGAGTGAGTTCGGAGACAAAATTCCTATCCTGTGTCTGGGAGGGGACATTGTTGGTTAGTCTACTATCTCGGTTGCAGAGCACTGTTCTGAGCAGAAAGCTACAGGGTTGCACACATCCCGTCAATTAATCAAATTTTTCACACTAAACTACACTAGACAGTATAATTAAGTAAACACGCACCCATCTATTCACCCTACACACCTCCCACTGTTTAACCTTCCTTGACGGTCGGCACCATCTCCGGTTGCTAGACGGCCGTCTATAGGTAAACGGGCCCTAAGTTGAACTGTGCAAGTTTTCAGGGTTGGACGGTGTTCGGACTTGGTTCAGACGAACTGAATTGTTAAGAAGATACTTCTTAACTAGAGAAGTCAAAGTAGCATAAACATTAGTATAAATAGAGGACTCTCTCACAGTGGTTGAAGAATCATCAAGCAACGGAGAAGAGACCTTAACAATATATCAAGTTATCTAGTTATATTCTAACTCTTTGATATTTGACACCACTTAATTACTTTACCTTTACCAAATTATTACCTACGAGCCTTCGTGACTATTATCCGTTGTCTCAAATATCCTTGACCTAGTTAGCTCGGAATCCTACCATGTTGGCTACCCCGTGTCAGCCATATCTGGCTATAGGCTCCCAATACCTTCCAACTAGCTCACATGTTCGTCGCGACGGCATAGTGATGGCCAACTTGCATGCTCTCGACGGCGTCGTCATAGCGCAGATAGTCCACACGCCGTCTTGAAGACGTCATGATAGCTCACATGCATACTATCGACGGCTTCGTGATTGCACACATATTCCAGACGCCGTCTTGACAACCTCGTGATAGTTCACATGCATACTCTCGACGGTGTCATGATAGCACACATATTCCAGACCAGCTCTCGATCGCTCCACTATTCATTCGTATTACAGAGTGCCATTCACACAAGCTTGCAGGCCCTAGTGCCCCTTGTATCGTGACTTTGAACCTCATCCCCATCTTGATTTTCTATTATCACTAGTCTACAGCCATGCCCAGGGCCTCCCAGACACGCTGGCCACGGCCATTCTACGTTTCTCAGCTTTCGAGGAGATCTCGCTCAGACATCGACCTCGAATTGTCCGCATCGCTCCACAGATCGGCCCTCTAAAATCTAATAGTTTCGATTACCTGCAAATCAAATTCCATAAACTCACCGGTTCACACATCGCCAAGTCTACAAAAAACCATTCTCCCCACGCCTGCGTCACTTTCCTGCGAGTTGTCCAGGCTCAACGATCGCCGACCTGGGAAACCCGAGGGCGCTGGCCACTCTTGCGGTAGTCCCCGTGTCATCTCCTGTGAGTTACCTAGACTCACCAGATCTGAATCTCGCATGTGAAGCACCAGGGCGAACGACGCCTGGTTGTAGTCAAACGAGAGTTAGCTCCCGCGGGATGTATCTTGACTCTGCAGGTAGTGCTCTAAATGCCCGGCGTGATGGTTGAGCAGTGTCTGTTCCGGCACAGCAGCTCGTCTTCGATTCCGGCCTGATAGCTAACGCCTGGATAGCTGACGCTCCAGTTCAGCATGAACTGCGTCATGCCTGTCAGCAAAGCCTTGACAACATTCCTGCATCATACGATGATTTTGCTGGATCCTTTCTGTGATTGTTTTACGCAGATTCCTGAGCATGAGTTGCTATGTTGGCCGTCGTACTGCCCGCCTGGTGTTCTTCTGGCCGAAGAAAAGGTCTGGCAAGATTGGTTAGTCTTCAGAATACAAACCAAGGACGGGGGGGACATTGAGGGTCTCCTACATCCAACTGCTGTGGGCTTGAAGTCCGGAGGATCCTGATACACCCCAAGTCGGTATGCGCCTAGTTGATGGCACAGGATTGCACAAGTGAGACACACCATCGTACCATTGACATGATTGATGAATTCTGGGTCTCGCATCCCAAGCTTTCTCTTGCCATTGAAATACTTACCTAGATGGCGTCGGCAATCTGACGCCCGAGGAACCAGAATGATATAGGCTACATCTAGGCCATAGTCACTGGTGATTGCAAGTCCTTGTCGGGAGATGGGCGACGGGCGGATACAAACCTCATGGCCATTTGAGGGGCACATGAACCTGGCCTCCTCGAGAAGGTTTTCGACTCTACGAGCGATCGCCGTGGGGTCGCCCCGTTGTCTCTATAATTCCGGTATGTGAGTTTTAATATGATGCACGAACAGCGCCCGCACACCATCGTCCTTTTGACCTATATTTTGTGGTTAGTGCAGCATCCTTTATGATTGTAACTTCTGACTTCCGATCTCCATAGTCTTCGCCCAGGGTTTAATATTTGTGGCATCCGCATTCTGATGTTGCATCCGACTCCACACACCAGGCACCGCTGACCTCAAAGCAACCAGGTTCGGGAGTGGGTAAACATAAAGGCGGTACTAAAGCATCAGATCCTTTGCTAAAGCTAGTAGTTCCCCTTCCACACCTCTCACCGTGTTTTCGCCGCGAATTACGTACAGGCCGGACAGACCCAGTTCGTCTTGTACTCGGTTCGCCTGGTGCACTGGAGCTCCTAATACCAGACGTTGTTGTGCTTGGGAGGCCAAGTGTGGACGAATACCAGGCTACGCTTGAGGATGGGAATGTTGCAGGGGACAACGGCTTACCGGGGGTTATGGTCACACTGGCCGCGGGCGTCTGTGGCACAATTGCTGCCTCCTGTGAACTAGACTTGGTTGAAATTCGCACAGTCCTTGGACGATTGTTTCCATGTATGTCCACCAATTGTGGCCCACGACGACCTCTAGGTGTCGTCGCCTCCGCACCAGGGAGGTTCGCTCCTTCACGTTCGTTGTCCGGTTCAGTTTCGTTGCCCGGATATCACCTCTGATACTCATCGCTCCGATCGACGCTGAGCCGGACAGGTTCCATATGCCCTTGTCCGTCAGCCTCCATCTCAGGATCACTATATGCTATGGTCTGAATTGTCCTACTCCGGACATTCATGGCCGGTCGTGCTAGATGCTGTCTTGCCATTGGTGGTACGCAAGAATTACGAGCCGACGATTGAGCACTATTGAGCTGCCGGATTCAGTCTTTAGTATTACCCATCTGGATAGCCTATCCACAGCTACGACCTCGCATCTACGCCCGTTCATATTGCCCCCTCGTCAAGTTGGCGGTTTCGATCCCATGGAGTCTGGTATGATGTCCCGCCTGCGCCTGTTAAGATTGCCTACCCGGGGTGCTGCCGGACTGCTCAAATTCGGATACATGGGGGATATTGGAGGTGTAGTGAACGTGGTTAAAGATTGGAGTCAATCTGACAATTCGATGTGTCGAGATTAGTGAAAGCGAGGAGTGAGTATTCTCCTTTCGTCGATGAGGACCAGTTAGGTCTTATACCTGTGCGCTAGGATTTAGGGGTGTGGTAGGCTCACTTACTATCACTCAGTATGGAAGGGAGGGAGGTGCCTACACAAAGGGGTTTAAACTTTCAATTCCATATCCCCGGTTCAGGAATTAGAACTGACAGGTCTATCGTGAGAAATAATAGACAATATGAAGGTGTCACTAACGTCGCCCGACATGCAAAATCTAGCTGCAAGCAGTATCGGTTGGCGACGAGGGCTGTTTGCGAGGCACTCACCACGCCAATAGAGGATTAGGGGCATCTACGCTTATCTCCCAAGGTTGAATCATCACCACCAACTGAAACTGTATTCAAGGAATCCAGTACTACCTTGTGAATAATCTGAGGTAGGCAGTTGACGCCAGACAGGGTATACCTAGGCACAGAGTATGACTCGGTATGATAGTGAAAGAATAGCCCATGATAGGTATTGGAATTATTGCCATCGTGGCCGCGTCTGCGAGGCAGACAATCGCAACATTGGGAGGGCACATCATACTGTCGTCAGGAGAGTTAGAAACGACGTCCGATACAGGAGATTTCCCTACAAAATTGGGGTTTGAGATCCGGAAGCCTCAAGTTGGGCTTTGGAGCTGAAACTCAAGAGCTCCATAGGACCCCACAGAGGGGGTCGGGTGTCAGAAAAAAAGGCGAAACCACAGTGGCATCAATGTCGCTAGGCTAAAACTAGCTACAAGCAGCATGGGCTGACCACGAGGTTGGGCGGCAAACACCCAACGCCAACAGAGGATGATCAGGAGTATCTACTCACATCACTGAACAGCGAATATCAGCAAAAAAAGCATTTGCTCGAGAGGGATAGGCCTTGCGTCCGGAGGCATGAAATCTGCCTGGAGCATCCTGTCCGCCCAGCGCACCCTCAGAGGGCCCCAGCAGAATGGTTGCATCCTAGTCCGTTGGGTTCAATACAACCCGCATCCTGTCGGCCGAGTACACCCGGATGGGCCATTTCACAGGCTAATCTCCCGAAGAACAGCAAGGTAAGCGACCAGTGAGGGTTTGCATTGGGGATCTCTGCTTGCCCCTGATCGCCTCAACTTACAACTGACTACTTGATCACTAGACAAAGGCTGTTCAGAGGAAAAAGGAGCTTTACATAGGATGACTAACGATCTATTGTCCCGGTCACGACCCAAAACATACTCCTTATTTAATCACCACTAACAAGGCTCGCAAAAGGCTTCTAAGTTGTTTCACAGCTCGCATCAGGCTTCATGATTGAATCAGTGGAACTATGGAATAATATCAACCTTAGGAGAGGGGCATGCTCTTCAGTCCCGGTTGACACTATTCATGACCCCTAAGTGAGCGGATCCCAATGAGGGACTTCCTGACTCTAGCCGACACTGGGATCTGCTAGTGCCCTGTGAGGTATCTGCCTTTGTCTGCTTGCTGACCACTATAGCCATGTGGACTCTTCGAATCCTACACCATTGGATTCCCCTCTACCCACGGATTCCAACGGACCCTGTCCCGACGCTATCCGACTAGTGGTTGAATGGGTATCCATACCTTGGTACATTAGTTCTCCCCGTAAGTGCCTTAAAATTGTTGGCTACTCTGTGCTACAAGGATGCGGACGCTTTAGGGGCTATACCATTTGATTCCCCTTGGCGAGCGAACTCCAATGAGGCCCTTCCCGACTCTGGTGGACATCTGCCGGCTAAGGTATCCCCCTTTTTCTCCCTGCTGACCTCTACAGCCATGCGGACGCTTCGAGACCTATACCCTTCGATTCCACTCGACCGGCGGATTCCAACGCACCCTGTCCCGATACTGTCCGACCACTGGCTGAAAGGCTATCCATACCTTTGTACTTTGGTTCTGCCGGTAAGTACCTGCAAATTGTTAGCTAATGAGTGCTACAGGGATGCGGGCTCTTCAAGACCTATACCATTCGATCCCTCTCGCTGGGCGGACTCCAATGAGACCCTTCCTGACTCTGGCGGACATCTGCCCGCTGAGGTATCCCCCTTTTTCTCCCTGCTAACCTCTATAGCCATGCGGACTGTTCAAAACCTACACGATTAGATTCCCCTCTACTTGCAGATTACAACGCACTGTGTCCCACCGCTGTCCGACTACTGGTTGCAGGGTTATCCATTCTTTTGTACGTGTGTTCCACGGGTATGGATCTTCAAATTGTTGGCTACCGAATGCTACAGGCATGCGGACGCTACGGGACCTGTACCACTCGATTCCCCTCGGCGAATGGACCCCAATGAGAGCCTCCCCGACTCTCCCGGACCTCTGCCCGATGAGATATCAGCCTTTCACATTCTGCTGACCACTCTAGCCATGCGGACGCTTCGAAACCTATACCATTCGATTCCCCTCGACCGGCGGAATCCAACGAACCCTGTCCCGATGCTGTCCGACCGCTGGTTGTAGAGTTATCCAAACATTTGTACTTGAGTTCCCCGGGCAAGTACTTTCAAATCTTTGGCTACTGAGTGCTACAGGCATGCGGACGCTTCCAGACCTATACCATTCGATTACCCTTGGCGGGCGGACTCCAATGAGACCCTTCCTGACTCTGCCGGACATCTGCCCGGTTAGGTATCTGCCTTTTTCACCCTGCTAAGCTCTATAGCTATGTGGAGGCTGCAAGAGCTATACCATTCAATTCCACTCGCGGAGTGGAATCCAACGCACTTTGTCCGGACACTGTCCGACTGCTGGTTTAAGGGTTATCCATACTTTTGTACTTTAGTTCTCCTGGCATGTACTTTCAAATTGTTAGCTACCGAGTACTAGTGTTTTCTAGACTAGCTTTGATCAATATATTCCTGTTTTAGTACCTCTATGACACAAATAAGTAAACATGAGTAATACTACTAGTAGATGGATCTTTCCAGAGAATTTGGATATTATCCACAGTTTTCACTAAATGATTCAAAGTCCTCGAAGGTAGAGTTCTTAACTTATGAGGTATCCAATGATAGCCAGTTCCACCTGAGTACTTCCACTATTCTACTATCCTATCGGGTTGCGTCCAGAGAACCATTCTGCATCCGGAGAACCTTTCTGTGTCCTGTACCTTCTGAGTCCTTGCTTGTGTCTGGTGCGTCTGGGCGGCATGGACCCCTCTCCCTACGCACCTAATAAAAGACCGCACACCTAGGAGGCAAGTTTACATTCCATCCACCTGGACCGCCAGATGGACAGGGGGCACGGGGCATGTCCGGGTGTAACCTCGTTTTTTTGCCGATGAATCTGGTGCACTTCCCTCCTTGAAATCTATTTGAGGGGAATAAAACCTTGGGGTCCAAGCCTGACCTGACATAACTGTGCACAGACTATCACTCGGTATGAGAATGAAAGAATTGCCTGCCATCTGAATTGGAATGATTACCATCGTGGTGGCGCCCGCTGCACGCACAATTGTAACATTCATAGGACACATCATACTGTCGTCAGGAGAACTACAAGGAACGTAGAGTCTGAAGGTCGAGACTTTGCCTACCCAATTGGGCTTTGGGATTGTGAAAGTTCAAGTTGCGCTTTGAAGCTGAAATCCGTAGGACCCCACACCCAGGTCTCAGGCTTGGCAAAGAATAAGCGAAATGATTGTGGCGCAAATGTGGTCAGCAGGGCGAAAGCTAGCTGCAATCAGCATTGATTAAGGGCGAGGTTGCGCGGATGTAACAACCCTATTGTTAAGCCTTTATGCAACAGGCAACGACAGTAGTAAGCAAGCCTTCTCGTTAGATGAGAAGATGGGTGGCTTCTCGTTCTTTGATAGAACTATGCCAGTAGTGCTATGTTAGTATCGCCCGTCGAGACTATTACAATAGTCTCCGGGTTCTTAGATCGTAGGCTCGTCTATAAGAGTAATGTTCGTAAAGAGAGTAAAGAGTAATCGTATTGCAATATAGGAAGTATAGAAAAGTACTTAGATGGTTGCGTGAAGATCCTATCACTTGGTCGGAACCGCGCCTTTTATAGGCATCTTCTCACAACCCTAACCCTGGTGACTCATCACCTTGCGTTACATAAACCTCTATGAGTCATAGGGAGTCATAGCGCGAAATCCATCGATGACTCATAGCAGTCATCGCCCAACATTCCGTTAACCAATCAAAAACTCATAAACCAAGTCATGTGCTCAAACAAGTCACAGGCGTGAAACCCATGACTCATAATATGAGTCATGTGCGAAAGTCATTACATCATATAAGATCACAATCGTGAGTCATGGAAACATTAACCAATCAAAATATAACAATGACTCGCGAGTGAGTAGTCATGTGAAACCTATGAGTCAAGTGACATCATAGTGTAAAAACCAGCATACCTTATTTCTAATAAGTATTAGTCATGTGAAATCTGCCTTGCTTAGTTACGATTTGTGACAGCGGAACACACGCACCACGCCCAATAAGCATTCAGAGTATCTACTCTTATCTCCGAACCGCGAATCAGCACCACACAGCACCCTGGAATCTCTATTCAAGGAATACCACCTTGTGAATAATCTGACACAGGCGGATCATGTCGACCAACTCGATGTGTACAAATAGAGCAACTGGCAACGAGATTCTAAAAGTAGCGAATACTATACGCCAAAGTAAGGGGGTACAAGGAATTGATGACTATTATACAAGAGATAGGAGCACGAAAATGTACAGAATATGAGACGTCAACAAAGTGTGTAGCTGACACGAAAAGGTAAGAGAATAGGGGACGTCTTCAAAGCCTGTAGATGTAATCTGGAATGTTTAGGGTGTTGTGAAAAGAATAATCGAGAAGTGGCAAGAACTTTAAAGTTGATATTCTGTGACACCCTTGACGGCCTCTCGCACGTCAGGGGGGAGTGTGTGTTGGGGGTTCAGGTTTGTTGTGTGTTTTGGGACTGGGCGCCTGGGCAGTATTCGTTGCATTTGGGGAGCGGGTATCCTGAGATCCGCCTGCTGCAATTTGCTATGGTGGGTAGGGGTTTGTGGTATCATGAGGAATGCTGGACATAGGCGCAAGAGAAGTGGTGGGTGTGTAAGAAGGGGTCAGAGGAGGGGGGGTAGACTCTGCTCGCGTAAAGGTCTCAGGCGGAGGGGTGGGGGACTTTGCCCGATGAATATGGCGATCTTCTGGTGGTTCTGGATCGGCAGCCGGTGTGTGTACAGTGCCATCGTGCCCTCGCCCTAGGACACCAGGCTCTCTAGTCCTGCGCATCACACCTCCAGATGGTGGTCGGGGCGCCACAGCCTCTTGTTCGGCAGTCTTCAAGAGCTTTGCAAGCGAGGGATCATTTTGAACAATAGCCCTCAGGACTGCCACCCAGTGCTTCTCAGATGGCCCAGTGTCTGAATCGCGGTGCCGTGAATACCCGGTACGTCTGCCTGGTGGATCTCCAACCGGAGAATAATGCCTTCCTTAAGTGTTCCCACCCTCTGATTCACCGCTGTCCCCGTTGTCGTCCTTGATATATGATTAGATAAGTTGTTCAATGAAAATAAAACAAACTTACTTCACCACCTTGAATAATGTCTCTACCAGGGTGAGCACGAGTGTGACCCTATCCCAGCGGCAAGTGATCATCATCGTGGTGACTGTGATCGACATTGTGTTCGTCTTGGCTGCCCCAGCCGTCGTTGAGACTCTCGTCGTCGTCGTCGTCGTCCCTAGCTCACATGTCATCCCACAGCCCGAAATGGTCCCTACGCTTACAATCGCGAAATGGATGTCGACCGGAGGCTGGCACCGGGATTTGGTCTGGGCCCTCTCCCTGATCCTGGCGTGACTCCAGCACAAGGGGATGAAGAGGATCTTTGCCAAGGTTAGCGGGCAGCCACACCCGGATGTCATCGTCTGTATATAACAATATGAGCTCCGCGCGGAGGAGGGGGTTTGACAGTCCCTGGCGGACCGCGCTGGCTCCTTGCGCAGTTGCCTCGATAAAATATCGAGGATATTGGATGGGGTCCTCCACATGTTGTCGCTTGAGGACGCTGAGTAGGGAATGAAAGTTCGGCGATGCTAGGACTCCCCATGCAATCCCTCCGCCCGTGTCTTGGTCATACCAGGGGGAGTGCATGAAGGGGTGCCCAGCTTTCGTTGCGCCTGTTCGTCGAATAATCTGGATCCTGATCGGCCTTTGGCAGTACAGAAAGGCCCAATTGTATTGGGCCACTGGAAAAACTATGAGTACTAGTCGTACAATCGCTTAATCTAAATGAGGGCGAACACTTACTCTGAACATCACAGACTTCTGCATCTATTGGACCGTCCACCCGTTCCGCATGGAGACGATCGTCCCTTGCCTGAAGGTTCTTGGCTGTGTCCCTATCAAACACTCTTATTTGACGTTTGACTTCATTGACGTCTTCTGGGCGGTGGTTTGTTTTGATTAATTTAATCCGGCCTTTGACAGGCGTCAGGCATCGTGCAAAACTGACTACAGAGTCCGTTTGGGTGCCAGTCAGACTTGTAGAGTTTCGCCCGAGCACCGTGATGTATGCTTTGACTTGTTCGCACCATCCCTTGTACGCAGCTGTAGGCTTGCGAGTTTTCAAGAACCCCCACCAGCTTTTAGCATAAGATATGTCCCCATAGCGCCCACTGATTCCAGCTGTGGTGTGGTCGCAAATATCTGACATATGTGTAGTATGTTTGACCCTCACCTCGAATCCTCCACGGCTGGCTCAACAGGTGGTCTTGCGCCGGACGTCAATGAACGACTATTGAAGTTGAAACGTTACATCATATCTGGACGTTCTGAAATGTGTGATTATACTAAACAGACAAAATTTTTTACATCATTGACGCCTCACCGGCAATGGCAGCTGCATGAGGACGGCTTTTTCACTGATGTGTACTGGTGGCATGAACCCCCGGGGGCTGAATTGTTGCGCGTCTGTGAACAACATAAACGTCAAGGTAATCCGCTCTTAAATTGATAAAGAGATAGTCCTTACTTTGACCTGTCGCTTAAGGCATCGGTTTTTCTCAATGGAGCCATTTGATAGACGGACGAGGGGAGAAGATGTGAGGCAGTGAACACTAGACGGATAGTGTAGAGGGGAAGGAGGGGCCGTAGGTGGCCATGTTATACTGCGCGTAGACAACAACAGGTGCAGGGCTACATCAGCAAAAGTACACATTTGCCCACCATACCTCATGAGGCATGTGAGGGATGGGGGGCAAAATTATCAAACTCCAGTTGATGTATGGGTCATCCATACCCTCATAAACCTCGGTTAAATCCTGCGTTACCGTGCCCCGCTCTTTCCCCCCCC
>Ga0307509_10003953_pt1 | contig 21863 bp, 26 predicted proteins | sample 10_EM_MG_FD_202245 | JGI IMG/M metagenome (GOLD analysis project Ga0307509, IMG submission 202245) | Populus trichocarpa ectomycorrhiza microbial communities from riparian zone in the Pacific Northwest, United States - 10_EM | ecosystem: Host-associated > Plants > Roots > Unclassified | place... | reverse complement strand
CGTCAGGACGTAAGGAACGTTGCGACGCAAGTCAGGACGCACAGGACGCACGGGACGCAGAATATCCGGCGCTTGCGTCAGGACGCAACGCCGGCGGATCAGACGCAAGATCCGTTTTTGCTGATGAAGTTGTATGGGTGAGAGGCACCATGGTGAGGGCCTTTGGCTGGGGGTCCTCCTGTGTAGGAGCTGTGTCTTGGGGAGGGAGAAGGATATGCCCAGGCGCACTGCATTGGCTTTGATGGCCGTGAACAGCTTTTGGAGGCGGTGGATGTTCCCTCGATCGGAAAACGAAGCCACAGTCAGGGCGAAATTGTCTACATAGGCGAGAATCAGGCCGCGCGAGATTCTGAACTGGAGGGGTGCTACATAGATGAGGAATAGCACGCGGGAGATAGGCTAACCCTGGGGGGTGCCAACGTTCAGCGGGGCTTGGGTGCCTGGTGCGCCCTGGAAAACCACGGTGCAGCTGGGTTCGCCTAGGCACCACGCAACCCAGGAGACCGGATAGGGGGGAATGCCGCCCTCCCTTAGGATGCGGGCCAGAGTGGGGTTGTTGACATTGTCGAAAGCAGCCTTGATGTCCAAAAATAGGGAGGACACCTTCAGCTGTGGTCTCTGCAGGGTTTTCACTTCGTTGACAAGGGTGAGGCAAGCGTCGGATGTGCTTAGCCCAGGGAGGGAGCCGCATTGATTTGGGTGTATCAAGCCCTTCGTGCAGGCAGCGATGAGGAGGCGGCCCCGCCTATTCGCTTGAGGATCTTTGAGATTGTGCAGAGGAGGACAATGATTCTGAAGGAGGAGCAACACTCATATGAGGGTTTTCCTGGCTTGTCGAGAACCACGCAATTAGCCACTTTTTGGGAGGCCAGATGGTCGCCTAGGGTAATTAAAGGGGAGAGAGTTTGGAGAAGGATGTTGGGGCTGATCGCATTAACCCATTTCCAGGTTAGGTAGGGGATTCGATCAGGGCCGGGGGCAGACAAGGGGGCGGGCTTAATGAGCGCTAAGGCTATTTTCTCTGGGGTGAGGGGGGGTGCCGTTTTGTGCGGTCACAGCCTGGGGGCAGGCGAGAAGGAGGCCTTTGGGGGGAAGAAATCGCCCAATAATACCTCGTTCATCTCTTGCAGGGTTTCTGCCCCTGGGAGGGACGGGAAGTGGCGTGCGGCGTGGCCTGAGGCAAACCTCTTCGCGGTCCATAAGTTCTGGGGGGTTGCTGATAAGAGGAAGGAGGACCAGTGTTTGTTTTTTGCGACCTTGATGCCCTTGAAATAGACAGATCTGGAAATGTTGGGTAGTTCCCTGAGGGCTGTGGTGCCTTGTTTTTGGCCTGTCCTCGCTGCCTGGTGGTATTGGCGGTGCAGGATGGTGAGGTGAGGGGTCCACCATGGTGTGGAATGATGGAAAGGGCGAGAGCTCGGGGTGTGTTCCTTGATGAGGCCTGTAAGGCAGTCGAGTGGGCTAGTGAGCCACTCATCCAGGGACTCCGGGGAGGGGCAGGAAGGAGGGGGGGGGGGACTTTGAAACTTTCGATAAGGGGGGTGAGGGTTTCCCAGTCAGTGTGGTCCCACCCAAACTGGTGGTGGGCCAGGACTGAGGACGGAGAAGGAACTAGTATCGTGATTGGGACGTGGTCGGAGCCTGTTGAGGGGAGAGGGGTATCCCACCCTTTGACGAACGGTAGATGCAGGGGGTTGGGGCAGGCCAGGTCGATTACTGAGGGGCATGCCATTCCCGAGAGGGGGAACATGGTGTAGACGCCTGGGGAGTTGAGTCGGGCGAAACCTCCCATCTACGCCAACTGGAAGTACGGGGTGAGGAGGAAATCTCATGAGAGGAGAAAGACCGTAGTGGGTCCGAGAGGGGGTTGTCAATGTTCCGGTCTCCCACTACAAGGAGCGGGAAGCCAATGACAGCAAAATAAAGATCAGGTGGAACAGAGTGGACCCTTCGGTCAGCGGAGTTGATGGAGTAGGAATTGACCATACTGAAAGAATGAAACTGGGGGCCAAAAAAGGGATTGTGGGATGAAAGGTCTAGGGACATTATATCCGCCCGATCCGTGAACCTCGTCAGTACTGAAAACTTTGGGAGAAAGGAACGATCAACATCGGATTTGACCCTGGGCTTCCTAACAGGAGGGAAAAAAGGGACAAAGCGATTAAAGGAGGGCAGACGGGCCTGGCTGACTGGAGGGTCCGGGAGAAGGACCACCGAAGGGTAGGAGCTTGTCTCTTTGAAAGACTCAAACAAGGAAAGAAAAACATCCCAGCTACCAAGGCAGTGATCTGGGAAGATGGCAAGGAGGGAGAGGGGGGAGGCCAGCCTCCTATTGGGGGGGGGGCGAGTTATTCATTTCCGGAACATACACGACGAGCTGAGCGAGCTGGGGATGGGCTCGCCTCCTCGAGGGGAAGTGGACCACCAAACCCTTGAGTAGAACCGGGGGGTGGAGGTCCAGCCGGGAGGGTTGTCTGGGGGTTACAAGGTCCACATGACTGGGATCCGCCCCGCTCGGGGGAGTAGACGGTACTTGGTCGCCATCGACGGCCACATCCATGGGGTCTTGACCCTGAGGGTCTGGGGAGGGAGGCTGGGAGAGGACAGCAGGTCGAGGTCGAGCCGGACACTGCTTGGAGGTGGAAGTGTGGTCATTACCACAGTTGCAGCAATGGGGGGGCAAGGTCGGGCAACAGGATGGGACTGGCTTATTGTTTCCCGTCCGGGGGCAGGTTGGATTCTGACAGCTGTCAGCAGCGCGAGTATAATGAAGGGCACAGATAGGGCACGTTGGCTGGGCGGTGGGGCATCGCTGAGTAGTGTGTCTGTATCTCGAGCAGTTTCTACACTTGGAGGATCGGCTTGCCCCGATGGCAATATTAGGTGGTAGCTTCGGCGTCAGGTATTTCAACAGCTAGGACCTTAATCGTAATTGTATCGGAGAACTCGTTAAGAAGACAGGAGTAATGTAGGTCAGATATAATGATTCACTTCGGCATAGATGGTCGAAGTATTGGTAACGATATAAAAGTGTAGATAACTTATTATATTGATAAGATCACTTCTCCGTGCTTCCTGTGTCTAATAGCAACGAAGATGCTTGGATATTTATACTCTGCGCCGGAGCAATCGCGGTATACATGCTAACTCTCTACTAATTAAGTATCTTGCCCGCAACTCTGGTAACTTCACCTGAGTGCGAACACTCGTAGACCCTGAAAACTCTCTATCACACCCTTTGCTCCCTTGGCCATCTTATCGGTTTGCGCCTCTGTTGTTCCTGATGGTGTGGAGACCAGGTCAGGTGACAGCTCATCCGCATATCCGTTGACAACGATGGTTTACTAATTATCTTGCCCTTGTGTTTGTCGAGGGTAGTCTAACTCTCCAGACAGCGGATGGCCAATCTTCTTTAGTTGGTTCCGTCGAGAATTCAACCTGAAACTGCATGTTGTATTCTGGTCTTCCGGCATTACACAACTTGTCCTCGGGATTGTACCTATGGGCTTCTTCCCTCGGACTCCAGCTTTGACCAACTTGTCCTCTGTGGATGCACCCGATCCACTTACTGGGCATAGTTACCTCCTTCATACCCTACACGTATTTGTGTAGGTACAAGCGGACTAACTTTCTTGCATAACGTCCCGTTACCTTCAACCAACTATTCCGACTGTCTGTCTTCAAGTGTCTAAACCTTTATGCGCACGCGTCCGATTCACGTATTTCCACTTGCCGGACGTGCCCGAAGGGCTCTCCCCATATACCCGGCGAACAGGATCCGGTCGGACGGACGGCCGCTACGATTACCTTGTTATAGGGTGTGTTCTATCAATAGTTGTCTTTGTTGTTGGGACGCAACAACTCAGGCGGCCAGTGATCACGCGCCGTCCCAACGCCGGGGCTGGAGTGGGGTGTTATCTTTTTCCTTCGATGTTTGTGCGGATAAAGGTAGGGTAACTTCGGTCTGTTAATCCTTTTGGGGAGTTTGTGCGCCTAACAGTCAAGTTCGACCTGGCGTTTCCGGGAAAAGATGATGACGCCTTCGGTAAGGGCCGAAACGTGTTGCACGTGGACGGTAAAAACCACTGAAGTGGCCTGCTTGGTGATTCTAGAATCTCTGCTATGGTTAAGGTACTGCCCTGCGAGAATTGGGGTAGCTTTATGTTAGGTGGTAGCCTCGGCGTGAAGTATTCCGACAGCTAGGACCTGAATCGATTTATATCGGAGAACTCGTTAAGAAGACACGAGCAATGAGGGCTAGATATAATGGTATACTTCACGATAGATCGTCGAAGTGTTGGTGACGATAAGATAAAACTTATTATATTGATAAGATGTCTTCTCTGTGATTGTTGATCTCTATCTGCTCCGGGCTCTTGCCCGCCTCTTATACCTTTTCCCAAGGTACATCTAACTATCATACTAGTGAAGTACTTTGCCCAACTTCTGCTAGTTTCCGTGAATGTGCGAACACCGTTTGACCCTGAGTTCCCGCACACCACTTCGGCTGTAATCATTGCCGAAGTATCTGCGTCCAATTACTGGTTCTCGCTTCTTATGCCATATGAACTTGATCTGTATCTGCAGGCTGGCTCGCTATCATACCAGTCATTCTGTCCGGTCAGGTTGTGATCAACATTTCTCATGCCGGGTAATCATACGCTTACGTCTTAAATATCAGACTATATATGTTGGTCGGCTTAACTTTGAACTGCCATAACTTCTTATCCAACCTTTCGCACTTCGCCGTTCAACTTCTTACTGATAGAGAAACATTTCTTTTATAGTAATCGGCGAAAACACCTCGCTCGCATTGCTCGTGCGCTTGCGTAGAGACTGATAACGATCCGTTGTGTAGTTGTAATAACTATGACCGGGGTGTGAGTCGAACACGTCACCTTCTGAAAGAAGTCACGTGTTATTCCGACTGTGCTAGTTCGTGCGTCAAGGTAGGGTAACTTTGCCCTGTAAATCCTTACGGGGAGTCCTTGCGCCTAACACTTTATCGTTGAGGATTGCCTGCCTGCCTGAGATATGGGAAGAGTTCATCTTCATCCTGGGGAAGGAACCAGAGAGAGAGAGCGTGTATTGCTAGTTGTACAGGGGTATGGGCGAGGATAAAGAGGGCCCCGGGGTTTTCTCCCACCGAGAAGGACTGGTTGAGGGCCCTGGTGAGGGACTCGAAGTATGGGGCGGAGGATGCGGCAGGTGTAGCCTTGTCAGTGACAGGGAGTGAGATCTCTCCACAGGCGTTGACAGACGCAGATAGATCAAGGAGGAGGGGGCAGTTGGATTCGCAAAGGACGCGAGACGCCATTTCGGGGAAGGTTCATCAGCAAAAATTAATCCTGCGTCGGAGGGGCGGGCGCCGCGTCTGGACTCATCGCACGTCGTTTTTCCGTCCTCTGCGTCCCCAGCGTCCGGACGCCATTCCCAACACTGATTGCCTCCAGACGTGACATCCGACCTTACCGACATCCCGCCGCCACCCCACATCTCCTGCTCTTCTCCCGCCCCTTATCTCACGTCCTGACGTCTCCTTTCCTGCCTCGCATCTCCGCAGCATCCAGACGCCTCCTCAAGGGACCCCCTTTTCCTTCTGCTTCCGCGCGTGCTCATAACAACTTGCCGCCGATATCTCCCTCGTCATTCCTGCCGGTGTGCCTCCTACTACTAGTACTACTATCGTGCATAATTTGTTTGTTTCAAGATCTTTCTATTCCTCTATGTCTATATCTCTACTATATACTTGTCTATTATACACGTTTATCGTCTAGTCGTGATCGTGACGCTACATCTCCGTTGGGGAGCGATGTAGTCCACATCTAGGCTACGTCGCTCCCCGGGTTTATTTTATTATACAAGCCCCCTCTGTGATCCTAATAGATCCCGTTAAATGTGCGTAAATTGATCCAACTGTTGACAAGCCAGCGCCGCTCTGTCTCCGCTATCAGATGCACCAGGCCTAAGATCGTCCCAATATTAACAACTGTGAGCTCTCGGGTAACATCTCTGAGCTGAATGGTTACCAGACCGTGTACATCCGACGGTCGTCCGGAGTCTACCAGGCTCATGAATTGAACCCCGGCGAGGAGATAGGCCGTATCCTGCTGGATATAGCCTGACCAGATTGTGAACAGCGCTATGAGCCTTGCCGGGAGATGACACCTGAGCTCACCTTGGATATTCTCTCCACCAGCCTGTATCCAAACGCCATCATTCCAACTGGTCTGGTTATGGAAGAGTTGAGCACCCGGGCATCGGGCCCTATATATGTCGTAAACACCTGACTCCTGGAACGCAAGAACCAGGATCTCCAGTTGCGTCAGTAGTTCCCCCGGCAAAGCTCGAAGTCTCGCTGGATTTTCCGGCAGTCGGCGCTCGGGAGGCAGGCTCAGTCGGCTATATCCCATCAATTCCCGACAAACTCTCTCCGGGGATATATCGCATGCTCTGCCAAAATCAACGACATCTTGGATATTATCACGACGTCCCTTCAGAATCGTACGATGGGCTGGTGGGGTTGGCGCGGGCCTGGTCTTCTCTAAATGTTCTACCACCTCAGTTGGTAAATCAGCTCCTGCACGTTGAAGGAATTCCAAGTTCAATAGTCTCATGGGGATCGCATGTTGTCGACCGTAGCTGCTTAGTATCTGTCATGCTGCGTCGATTCTATTTCAGCGTCGCCATCCATCCTTGATTTGCTACTTATGCGCGAGCTCTCCATACTCGGTAGAATACATGGGAATATTGCCGAACATGTAGAGGTGATCGCGAAAGTGACTTATTAGATGCATCTTAACAAAGTTGAAATTAGATTCGGAATGTATCAATTCCATATGTTTGTCGTTCTCTTCTTCAGGATCGTCGTCACCGATCCGGCGCCGTTGGGATGGGGGCACTCGCTCCCTCATCTGGGCTCTCTGACGACGCAGCTCCTTGCGCAACTCATCAGCCTTCTCTTGAGACCGTTTGGATATGCGAAACTCCAAGAAGATCTCCTTCGTCTCGTGGAACTGCGTCGCATATTCTTCCATATAAGATATAGTCTCGGGTGTGTGACTTCGGTGTTGAGACATCATGGTGAAGTCAAGCAGTGACCTGACAGAGGCGAGCGCCCCGTCTGAAGGGTTGCACCTGCCTACTATCAGGCTGTCTCAATGCCACAGCGAGAACTCGCAACAAACAACGCCTGAGATTTCTCATCTCTTTTCCTTGCCACTGCGTAACCTCCCGGTAGGCCTTTTTGTCGACAAAGAATCCCGGGTAAGGGGGCAAAGCTTTCCAGGCATTGTCGAAGGCCTGCTGTCGCGCATGTTTTTTGAGAAAACCCTGAATCTTGTCCATTATATGCTTGAAGAGTCCTAGATATATTGTATGGAGCATATCCGGCTTGTGCAGTTCAGGTGTCGAACCTTGCACGAGTCCTTAAAAAATGTTTTGCCCCCTCTTGATACCATGAGTTTCTTTCGTGTAGCGAGCGTGAGCAGTGTCGTGGGTCTCGGAGTCTAGGGACGGGTTTTCAGGTTGGAAGCGTTTGGATCTTGCATAATCTCTAGCACGATGGTGGCCGGCTCGGCTTCCTAATTCTTCTGGAGGCAGCTCATATTTAGGACAGGCGTTAGATTTGATCCCGTGTAGGGTAAGGTTTTCCATATAGTGCGCATTCCACCCTGACATTATCGGGAAGCATCTCCGGATCTTGACGTCAGCACAATCAATAGGGGCACCGTCCCGCGCCGCACCGTTCAATTGCGCAAACATGAATTCGAATACGCTACGGAGTGTGTTGGCATTTATCAGTCTCTGGAGTTTGTCGGCCCTAGAGGACTTTGCGAGCTTGGGCGGAATGGCCAATCGCCCAAGAATCAGAATTGTTATTGATCCAGATATGTTACCTATTCTCGATGGAAGATTTCCAATCGTCATATAAACCGGCCATGCTTTCTTGTCTCCGGAGAAGTTGGTGAGATTCGTCTGATCTGACATCCCAATGATTGGAACCACAGTCCCCCCCTTCCGGGAGTGTTTCCTGTGATCTATTAGTATGCTTTCATATAAAAGAGGCTACGTGGCAGTACTTGGACGTCCCACCACCAGTCCGCCATCTGCATTTCTGAATAAATTCTCTGTCCGCTCTGGTGGTATTCACGGCGTGGCGCATAGACCAAGTCATCCCGATAGGCTATCTGGCGAAGAAGATATCTCACGCAGTCTAGGACGTTCCGATAGAAGAATGGTAATGTTCTCTGACCGTCCTGCGCATATCCCTCCAACCATTGCCGATACGGGCTATACGGATCCAAGTGTCGGAGAAAATTCACCAACATATGCACAGAGCTATAGCAGACGGATGTCGAGTTTCCGATCCCATTCGAAAAGTACTCGTTAATCCCCGTCTTTGAGACTTTGCTCTCAATGAACCAAGATGCAAGTTTGAAACCTTGTGCAGAAGCAAACGGAGCTCATGCGTTCTCGCACAAATCCTTGCATTCTTCCTAATGCTCTTTAACCTCTCCAATGGCTTCCCCAGCGCCCGGATAATCCTCCGGTTCTGCAGCGACTGGGTACGTGTTGTCCTCGCCACCTTCTGTTTCGGGTTCCCGTCTAAGCGTATCAGCAGGTGCCTCGCGCTGACTACCGGCTGTATCTCCGGCTGGATCTGATTCGTAGGCAGAATCGGAGTGTTCGATGGGTTCATTGGCATCACATAGGTCGGGCCCCCGGTAGGTAAGGATGTCCGCACGTGGATTCCGTATGGTGGATATGAGTACGATATCGAGATTTGCATGCGCACTTCGCAAGTGTGTCTCGTATGCGCCTGCATGCTCATATCTTTTGCGACAAAGTGAACATTGGACCGGCATAATGGAATTCGGGGCCGCCGATTTCGGGAGTCCAGTGTCGGTGATAGTAGTGTGATGTTGTCATTGTCTCGATGTTAACACGTGCAGATAACTCGTAGAAGCTGGGCCTAGCGTAGTGCACACTGATCTATGACCAGCCGTTGAACAGGTTTAGCTTGTGTGTTGCGACATCACGTGGTATCAGCTGGTTATCATCTTGGGTTCCCAGGAAACGACTGAAACACTAATGGATCCCCGAGGTATCAGTTCTTGATGCATCTTAATTCTTGAAAACAATTCAAACAATTCATGATTCTTTCAAACAATGTTGAATGTCGGAGAGTTGTATATATAATATGGGTTGTTAACGAGAGGAGCAAGTTCATACCAAGGATAATCTGACATCCACAACATCCACAACATCCACAACATCCACAACATTCACAACATCCTCTATATTCACAAGACTAGGATCTCCAAATCAACTATCATTATACACAGACTGTCAACAAACATGGAGCAAAATATCAACATGCAGTACGTATTCATGCAAAATGCCGGAGTCCTTGGGCCAGGACAGACAGATCAACTCCCGCCTAGTTCGCTTCAAGGGGGAATCAGCATGCATCGCACGAACCCAGGCGGTGGAGCCATTAGCGATCATAAGCTAAACATGGGCTTCACACAAGTCCCGGCTCAAAAGAAAATGTACACAGAGTGGCGGAACTGTGCGAAGGATCAGATGATAGCAAGGGGCTTTGCGCCAGCAGGGCGAATGGCCAAAAGTTTCCCTGACGCCGACTTCCTGCCAATATACACAGGCATGAGGACCTTGCGTCCTGCCTGCGATCTCATCGACTCCGCAGGGGTAGCCAATGATATACATCGTCTAGAGGATATCGAGGAGGCAGTGGTGGAACTGGTGAAGGACAGTTGCCGGAAGTTGAATGACACAAATAACAAAGGCAAAATGGTAGTGCCTAATCCAGCAGTGGTCGTGCACGCATCGTTACTACCGCTAGGGGCCCCAAATCAGTGGGGCGCTGTGATGACTATAGGGAACCCAGGTCAACTTCCTCCAAATCCTCCCCCAGCCCACGTCCCTGCAGGCGGCCAACTCGGACAGGCTCCTCTGGGTGCGGCTGGTACAAACGTATCGGCTGCCCAGGTCAACGTCGCTGCTGCCGGACAAGTCGGACAGGCTCCTCCGAGTGCTGCAGGTCCAAACTTACCAGCTGCCCAAGTCAACGTCCCTGCTGCCGGACAACTCAGACAGGCTCCCCCTGATGCAGCTGTTCCAAAAGTCACTGCTGCCGGACAACCCGGACAGGCTCCTCCGGGTTCGGCTGGTCCAAACGTACCGGCTGCACAAGTCAACGTCCTTGCTGCAGGACAACTCGGAGAGGCTCCTCCCGGTGCGGCTGGTACAAACGTATCGGCTGCACAGGTCAACGTCGCTACTGCGGGACAAGTCGGACAGGCTCCTCCGAGTGCGGCTGGTCGAAACTGACCAGCTGCAAAAGTCAACGTCCCTGCTGCCGGACAACTCGGACAGGTTCCCCCTGGTGCAGCTGTTCCAAAAGTCACTGCTGCCGGACAACCCGGAAAGGCTCCTCCAGGTGCGGCTGGTCCAAACGTACCGGCTGCACAAAGTCAAGGTCCATGCTGCCAGACAGCTCGGACAGCCTCCCTAGGGTGATGTTCCAGCGGCGGGTCCGGATGTACCTGTTCAACCAGGTAATGATCCTGCGCACCCACCAATGGTACGTGATTCAAGTTCACAGGATAATGACCCTGCGCCGGCGCAAATGTTACCTGATCCACTGCATAATTCCCCTGCCGCAGTCCAAAACCAACCTGTTGCCCAGGGTTTTCGCCCGACACCCAACTGTAGGCCCACAGTTAGTCACTTCCTAAATCATTAGCCTGTTTCAGGGTTTTACTTACTGACTTATGAGATACAGATTGGAACGCTCTACTTGGGCCTCCATGCGCCATGCGTATCCTTTATGTTCTGCCATCGCGACATGGTCTAGCACTATGCCACATTGAAAGCAATAAGGTAAAAGTCACCCCAAACTATAACTTACTCCATTGGCGTCCCCCTCATATCAATGGGGTAGTGTTTGCCGAGTTGGATTCCTATGACATCCGTGGAATGTTAGCTATGATTTACAGATCCGTACCTCACCATCTAATCCGCTACATACTTGGCACTACAGGCGAAGGGCGTAGAAGGTTATGTAGGTCTCCTATGCGAGAGTTGGATAGCCTGGATTATGTCTTCATCGACAGCGATGAAACCGGAAGAGCGTGTCTCCTTTCAAATCCCGTGCGCGACGACCCGCTGGATCTCATGGTGTACTGTTACGGTGATGGGGGTTCAGAGCGGCAAGACACCCCGGCGCTGAGGCGAGTCGACTATCTCAATCAAAATGACATCGGGAACTGGGCCCGTGATCCGGCACAACGTATAGGCCAGATGGAATCCTGAGAATTATTCGAGGACAGACCTGCTGATCGGGAGGGTAGTGAAACAGACGACGGGCGTGAGGATGATACCTCTGATTTATCCGAGTCGTCCTGGGGCCTCTCAAACTCTGCGCATGGAAGCGAGATCCTCTTTACAATATTGCCCCGTCCGCCTGTAGGACACGCTAAATAGCCGGCGAATCGTGTCCCCCTTCTTGCCAAATCGTTGAGCGAGCAGAATCGACAGCTACAATTAAAGGTCCTCCATCGCCCGGCTCAAGGCCAACATGACCCCAAGCACAGGATACAGTTCGATCAGGATCATCGCATGGAGGATACGCCCCAAAAACGTTGTTTGAATTACCTTATCAAGGAGTATCAGAGATCCGAGGAGACGAGGAAACGTCGTGCTGGTTTCGATACTGACAGCACAGAGGACCCTAAGTCTAAGAGAGTGGGTACGGGTGCTGGTCAGGAGAACTTGACAGGAGAACTGATGGATTCGATCGCGCGCCGATTATTCGCGATGTCTACCTAGATGAGCCGTGGATTAGTTGTCTGGACTCTCATTTCAAAGGGTTATTGATTTTTTCTTTTCCTTTTTTTTCCTTTGATCATTGTATGTGTAGCTCAAAGTGATATTTAGTCTCATTCTTTCTAGATTGTATTCCGGTCCCGTCTACGTGCAGAATGTGAAGTTCCGGTAAACAGTTGACGTTTGTGCGCCAAGAGTTCTGCCATTGACCATGCAGCTGTTAGCGTGGCTCAAACCCTTGTGTAATCGTCCGAGGGTGGGGATCATGCCGATTGACGACACACCACATCCTACCAGATAGGGCTATCACAGAACGAACCTCACACGTTCAAACGCAGTGGCGAAATTCCGACAGTCCGACACGCCCACAGCACCGCACATGTTGCTGTCTACCCGCAGTATCACAAGGCCACCTACAGCCCATCCTTCCCCTCTACACCATCCGTCTAGCATTCACTTCCACACATCTTCTCCCCTCGTCCGTATATCTAATGGCTCCATTGAGAAAAACGCATGCCTCGGGGGAAAGGTCAAAGTAAGGACTATCTCTTCATCAATTTAAGAGCGCATTACCTTAACGTTTCTGTTATTCCCAGACGCCAAACAATCCAGCCCCTGGGGATTGACGCCACCAGAGCAAAACGCCGATAAAGCCATCCTCGTGCAGCTGCCATTGCCGGTGAGGCGTCAAGGACGTAAGAAATCTACTCTATTTAGCATGATCACACATTCCAGAATGTCCAGATATGATCTAACTTTTTAACTTCAATAGTCGTTCGTTGACGTCCGGTGCAAGACCACCCATTGAGCCAGCTGTGGAGCATTCGAGGTGAGGGTCAAACATGCTACGCATATGTCAGAAATTTGCGACCTAACCACAGAGGGAATCAGGGGGCGCTATTGGGAGATATCCTACGATAAAAGCTGGTGTGGGTTCTTGAATGCTCGCGAGTGTACAGCTGCGTACACCGGATAGCGCGAACAAGTCGAAGCATCCCTCACGGTGCTCGGGTGGAACACTACGAGTCTGACTGGAACCCAAATGGACTCGGTACTCAGTTTCGCACGCTCCCTCACGCCTGTCAAAGGCCGAATTAAATTAATCAAAACAAACCACAGCCCCGAAGATGTCGATGAAGTCCAACATCAAACAAGAGTCTTGGTTAGGGACACAGCCAAGATGCTTCAGGCGACAAACGATCGTCTCCATGAAGAACGGGCACAGGATCCAATAGGTGTAGAAGTCTGTGATGTTCAGAGTGAGTGTTCGCCCCTATTTACATTATGCGATTCTACGACTAGTACTCACAGTTGTTCCAGTGGCCCAATACGATTGGGCCTCTCCCTACAACTAACGGCCGATCAGGATCCACATTATTTGACGAACAGGCGCAACGAAAGCCGGGCACGCCTTCTTGCACTACCTCTGGTATGATGAAGACTCGGGCGGAGGGATTGTGTGGTGAGTCTTCGCATCGCCGAACTTGCAATCCATACTCGGCGTGCGCAAGCCACAACATGTGGAGGACCCCATCCAATATCCCCAATGTCTCATCGGTGCAACTGGGTAAGGAGCCAGCGCATAACGCCAGCGACCTTCGGACCCCCTCCCCCTCTCGGAGATCATATTTTTATATACAGACGATGACATCCGGGTGTGGCTGCTCGATAACTCTAGCAATGATCCTCTTGATCTCCTCCTGCTGGAGTCACGCCAGGATCAGGGAGAGGGTCGAGACGAAACCCCGGCGCCAGCCTCAGGTGGATATCGATTTGTCGATCGTAAGGCCTGGGACCAGTAGGGGCAGTGGGATGACATGGGAGCTGGGGACCACGACGACGATGACGAGAGTCGCAATGACGGCAGCGGTACACCAGACCAAGACAATATCGATCACAGTCACCACGACTATGATCGTGTGCCGCCGGAACAGGTTCACACTGCTGATCGCCGTGGTAGAGACATTATTCAAGGTGACGAAATAAGTTTTCTTTTATTTTCATTCAACATCTTATCTAATCACATATCTAGGAGGACGACAGGGACAGCGGTGAATCGGAGACTGGAAACACCTCAGGGAGCGATGATTCTCCCATCGGAGATCCAGCAGGCTGATGTACCGGGGATTCATGACACCGGGATTCAGACACTAGGCCATCTGAGAAGGAGAGGGCTAGAATCCTGAGAGCTATTGTTCAAAAGGATCCCTGGCTTGCAAAACTCTTGAAGACTCCTGAACAAGAGGCGGGTGCGCCCCGACCAGGATCAGGAGGTGTGGCGCGCAGGACTAGAGACCATCGTGGCCTAGGGCGTAGGCACGACGGCACTGTGGACACACCTGCTGCCGAATCAGAACCACAAGAAGATGGCGATATTCATCGGGCCAAGTCCCCCACCCCTGCGCCTGCCAGTGAGACGTGTACTCCAGCAGAGTCTACACCCCCTCCTCCGACCCCTTCTCACTCGGCCACCACTTCTCCTGCGCCTACGCCGAGCGTTCCTCATGATACCACAAACCCCCAGCCACCCTAGCAAATTGCAGCAGGGGGATCTCGGGATACCCGCCCCCCAAATACGACGAATACGGCCCACGAGCCCAGTCCCAAACCACACAACAAACCTGTAGCCCCGACGCACACTACCCCCCGACGTGGGAGAGGCTGTCTAGAGCCTCACAGAACATGAACTTGAACGTTCTTGCCACTTCCCACTTATTTTTTTCACGCCACCCCAAAACTTCCGGATTACATCTACACGCTTGTAAGACGTCCGGTATTCTCTTCCCTTTGTGTGTCAGCTACACACTTCCTAGATGTCTCATATTCTTTACATTTTCGTGTTCCTATCCCCTGTATAATGGTCATCAACTCCTTGTACCCCCTTACTTTGGCGTCTAGTATTCACTTCTTTTAGAATCTGGTTGCCAGTTACTGTATTTGTGCACATTGCGTTAGTAGACAGGATCCGCCTGGGTCAGATTATTCACAAGGTTGTATTCCTTTTATACAGATTTAAGGGTGCTGAGTGGTGCTGATTCGCTGTTTGGTCATGAGAGTAGATAGTCCTAATCCTCTTTGGGCGTGGTGCGTGTTTTCCGTGCAACCTTGTCATCAATCAATGCTGATTGCAGCTAGCTTTCGCCCAGGTGCCGACATTTGCGCCACCATCATTTCGCTTACTTTTTTCCGACGCCTGACATCTGCATGTGGGGTCCTATTGATTTCAGCTCCAAAGCCCAACTTGAACCTTCACGTTCCCAAAGGCCTATTTCGTAGGGAAAATCTCGACCTGCGGACTCTGCGTTCTTTGTAGTTTTCCCAATAACAGCATGATGTGTCCTATGAATGTTACCATTGTCCGTGTACCGGGCGCCGCCACGATGGCAATCATTCCAATACGGATCGTATGCAATTCTTTCACTCTCATACCGAGTGATAGTCTGTGCATAGTTATGTCCGGTCCGGCGTGAACCACAAGGTTGTATTCCTCTCAATAGGTTTTCAAGGAGGTAAGTGGAGCAGATTCGCCGTTCGGAGATGTCAGTAGATACTCCTGATCATCCTCTTTTGGCGTAGTGTGTTTCACGGACAACCTCGTCGTCAGCCCATGCTCCGGGTAGCTAGCCTTCGCCCAGCGACATTGACGCCATCGTGGTTTCGTCTTTTGTTCTGACGTCCGACCCCTGTGTGTCGTGTCCTATGGAGGTCTTGAATTTCAGCTCCAAAGCCCAACTTGAGGCTTCACAATCTCAAACCCCTATTTTGTAGGGAAATCTCCTGCATCGGATGTCCCGTCTAACTCTCCTTACGACTGTATGATGTGCGCTACCAATGCGGCGATTGTCTGCGTCGCGGGCGCAGCCACGATGGCAATGATTCCAATACCGATGGTGGGCAATTCTTTGACTGTCATACCGAGTGATAGTCTCTGCATAGTTATATCCGGTCTGGTGTCAACCGCCTGCGTCAGATTATTCACAAGGCAGTACTGCATTCCTTGAATACAGTTTCGGTTGGTGGTGATGATTCGACGCTGGGAGATGAGTGTAGATGCTCCTAATCCTCTTTTGGCGTAGTGAGTGTCTCGCGAACAGCCCTCGTGGCTAACCGATACTGGTTGCAGCTAGATTTTGCATGTCCGGCGACCTTAGCGACACCTTTATTTCGTCTATTATTTCTCACGATAAACCTGTGAGTCCTAATTCCTGTACCGCGGATATGGTATTGAAAGTTTAAACCCCTTTGTGTAGGCACATCCCTCCATTGCATACCGAGTGATAGTAAGTGAGCCTACTACACCCCTAAATCCTAGCGTACCTGTATAAGACCTAACGCGTCCTCTTCGATGAATGGAAAACACTCACTCGTCGCTTCCACCAAACTCGACACATCCAATTGTCAGATTGACTCCAATCTGTACCAACGTTCACTACCCGTCCTATATCCCATATGCATCCGAATTCCAGCTGTCAGCTAGCACCCGGGGTAGGCAATCTTAACGGGCCCAGGCGCGACATCATACCCGACTCAATGGGGTTGAGTCAGCCGACTCCACAAGTGGGCAATCGGAGCCGGCGAAGGCGCCACCTCATACCCGACTCCATGGGATCGAATCAGCCAACTTCACGCGGGGTCAATATGAACGGGCGTACACGTGACTTCGTACCAGCGGATAGACTGTCCGGATCGGTAACACAACAGACCGAATCCAGCAGCTCAAATAGTGCTGAATCGTCGGGTCGTAATTCTTCCCCACCACCAATCGCGAGATGGCTTCTAGCACGACCGGCCAAGCCCCTCTGGAGTAGCACAATTCAGACCACAGCATATACTGAACCTGAGATGGAGGCTGACGGACAAGGGCATATGGAACCCATCCCCCTGAGTGATGATAGCCGCGATGAGTATCAGATGTCACATCCGGGCGACAAAACTGAACTGGACACCGAACCTGAAGGAGCGAACCTCGGTGGTGCCGATGAGACAACACCGAGACGTTGTCGTGGGCCACGATTGGTGGAGACACACAGAAACAATTGCCTAAGGACTGTGCGAATTTCGACTAACTCTGGTTCACAGGAAGCAGCAATTGTCGCACGGACGCCGTGGCCCGTGTGACCATAACTCCCGGTAGGCACTTGTGCTCGGCGACATTCCCAATATCAAGCGTAGCACGGTATTCGTCCCCACCTGGCGTCCCTAGCACAACAACGTCTGGTATCACGAGCTCGAGTCCACCAGGTGAACCCAGTACCAGATGAACTGTGTCTGTCCGGCATGTAATTAATTCGCGGCGAAACACGGTGACAGGCGTGGAGGGGGAAATACTAGGCATAGCAAAGGATCTGATCTTTCAGCACACTCTTTATGTTAACCCACTCCCGAGCCCAGTTGCTTTGCCATCTGAGGTGCATAGTGTTTGGAGTCGTGCGCAAGATAAGATTGAGGATGCCGGAAATATTTAACGGTCGTCGAAGACTATAGACATTGTAAGTCAGAGGTCACAAACATAAAGGGTGCTGCACTAACTACGAAGGATAAGTCAAAAACACTCTGGCGTGCGGGCGCCGTTCGTCCATTATATAAAAAATCATATACCCGAATTATACGGCCTACTGGGCAACCCCACTGCGATCGCTCGTAGAGTCGAATACCTTCTCGAGGATGACAGGTTCATGTGCCCCTCAAATGGGTATGAGGTGTGTATCCGCACCTCGCCAGTCGCCCAACCAGGACTTCCAATCACGACCGACTATGATTTTGATACAGCCTATATCATTCTGGTTCCTCACGCCTCAGATTGCCGACGCCGTCTATGGTAAGTATTTCAATGGCAAGAGAAATCTTGGGATGCTAGACCCGGAATTCATCAATCGTGTCAATGGTACGATGGTGTGTCTCACTTGTGCAATCCTGTGCCATCAACTACACGCATATTGACTTGGGGTGTATCAGGATCCTCCGGACTTCATGCCTGACGCAGTTGGAGGTAGGAGACCCTCAATGTCCCCCCCGTCCCTGGTTTTTGTTCTGATGACTAACCAATCTTGCAAGACCTTTTCTTACGGCAGAAGAACACCTGGTGGGCAGTACTATGGCCAACGCAGCAACTCATGCTCAGGAATCTGCGTGAGACAATCACAGACAGGATCCAGCGAAATCATTGTATGATGCCGGAAAGTTGTGAAGGCTTTGCTGACAATCATGACGCAGTTCATGCCGAACTGGAGCATCAGCTATCCAGACGTCAGCTATCCAGCCAGAATCCAAGACGAGCTGCTCTGCAGGAACAGACACGGCTCAACAATCACGCCAAGTGTTCAGAGCACTACCGGCAGAGTCAAGATGCATCCCAGGGGAGCGAACTGTTGTTTGACCACAACCAGGGGTCGTTCGCCCAGGGGCTTCAAATGATAGATTCAGATCCGGTCAGCCTAGGCAACTCACAGCACCTGACAGTGGGACTAGCGCAAGAGGGGCCAGCAACCCCGGGTTTCGCCAGTCGGCTATCGTTGAGCCTGGACGACACGCAGGAAAGTAACGCAGGCGTTGGAGAGAATGGTTTTTTGTAGACTTGGCGATGTGTGAACGGTTGAGTTTGTGGAATTTGATTTGCAGGAAATGTAAACTATTACATTGCGGTTGGCCGATCTGTGGAGCCGTGAGGACACTTTGGAGTGTATTTCTGAGGGAGATCTGAGTGAGGGCTCAGAAACGTAGAATCACCGTGGGCAGGGTGTCCTGGACGCCCTGGTCACGGCAGTAGACTAGTAATAATAGAATATCAAGATGTGGATGAGGTTCAAAGTCACAATACAAGGGCACCAGGGCCTCGAAGTTTTTGTGAATGGCACTCTGTAATACCCATGAATATTGGACAGATCGAGACGGCATCTGGAATATGTGTGCTATCACGACGCCGTCGAGAGTATGCAAGTGAGCCATCACGATGCAGTCGCTATGAACATCTGAGCTATTTGGAAGGCATTGGGAGCCTATAGCTATAGCCAGACATGGCAATTGATGCAGAGGGGGTTCAAATATCGCTATGTAGGATCCGGAAGACTAAGCATCCGGCTAGTCTTCGGGATGCTAGAGTGGAGTTGGATTCCGCCATGACGAGGGAGGCACAGGAAGGAGGTCGTTGGGATGCGGGAGAGCTTAGGGTCTGAGGGCATTTGGATGCATGCGCTTGGTGCTGGACGTCGTCGGGACGTCGTGGACACAGGGGTAGATGGGGAATGGCGTCCGGACGTGACGTCTGGCTGACGTCGTGTCCAGAGTAATGGTTAACGTTCTGAGCGTCCTGAGAGTCTGATGCATGGGACGCTCAGGACGCATATAATAATTTTTGCTGATGTAGTGAAAACCGGCCCCGCCCCGCCCTCTAAGAACACTAGTCGATATTAGTAGTTCAACCTTGGGTGTGCTTCCCTCAGTATCCCAAATATTGAGACTTTTCATTTCTGAATCCACTTCATTTTCATCAAGATTGAGCTTATTTTCGCTGGTATACATTTCAATTGTACTGGATTCTTCGTCCAGTAATTGGAGGCGAGATCAAAGTCAGCTGCTCGCTGAGGTATTGTTCATAACGTCCTTCATCGTAAATAGGCTGTTCTAATGTACACTGACTTTGTACAATGCCACAATCCTCAGTTTCTATATGGTTCCTGTACCATGTACTTGAATTGTATTTTATTCTGCAGTATGGGCATCGAGACCCTTGTGCCATTCTATTAGGAATTGAATTAATTAAACAACAGTATAACTGGAGCCCAAAAAATCACAATTACTCTGCAAGACCCGATTGACTTTGTACATGAATGCAACTGGTAATTGAATAAGTATTTTCTTAACCAAAACACTACTATAGATAGAAATTTTGTAAGAAAGGATCGAAATGGGAGCAAATTAGTCTCGCAGTATTCTTAGGAAATTGAGGCTACATCAGAGGATAGAAAAGGAGAAAAAATTTGAAAAACTTGAAAACCTTTCAAGGAGTATTGTATAGCTTGTCAGCCATACCTTTGCGAATCCTTCAAATGCTAACTGCTCTGCTCTGTCTGACAGCAAAAATAAAACCTTGCGTTCTGTGCGGTCTGTGCGTCTGACGCACCTGATCGTACAACCCAAATCGGGAATTAGGAGGCAACCACCCTACCACATCACGCACCTGACACAACCTGAGGCAGCATGTAATCCTCAGGACGCACCAGACACTGTACCTAATACTCAGGATGCTAGCTGACGCGCCACCTAAGACTCAGGATTCTACCTGACGCCAGACCATATCTTTGTGGGTTAAGCGTTGGTTCCCCCCTTTACTTTTTCCTGATCTGGGTCACAATAGATTTCATGCTCTCACTGTATTAAATTTACTACTACTAGTATTCTATTGCTCTAGTATACAGGACCAATCATGATACTCATAAGCAACCACTCCTCTACCAGGGACTCAACAGGTACTCGGGACCCTGTCACTTCATGAATCAAGTTCGCTGGGGGAAGGACCATATATCATTGTGCAGCTGGCGTCGAGGCCAACAACCTCCCACAATCAGATCCAGAATCGGCATAGTGGTTGTGAAGGAATCTGACATCGAGCTCTGGGAGCGCCAGGGTACTACCTATAAAGACAACCCCCATAATGGTCAGCGATTTCATGAGCTGTGATGCGACAGAGACGTCCTTTATACCTCTGCGTAGCTGGCGTCGTGCCCAACAATCTCCGGCAATCGGACCCAGGATCGGAGCAGTAGTTGTGGAGGAATCTGGCATCGAGCTCTGGTAGCCCCTGGGGACTACCTATAAAGACAACCCCTACAAGGGTCAGCGATTTCATGAGCTTTGATGCCACAGAGACATCCTTTATACCGCTATGTAGCTGGCGTCGAGCCCAACGATCTGCCGCAATCAGATGCAGGATCGGAGCAGTGGTGGTAGAGGAATCTGACATCGAGTTCGGGGAGTGCTGAGGGGCTTCTAGAGGAATTCGTTAGATGTTTGTTTCTTTTCATGTTTATATTATTAGGTGGGACTTGAGGAATGGACTACGGGCATACGGCTGTAGCGGGATAGGTATCGGCTGTTGTCATGGGCGATATGGGAAGGATACGGGTATATAAGCCCGGTAGATAGCTTCATAGCAAGACGACGGAGACAACTACAACCTCAGCGACTGAGGACCTTTAGTGATCGTGAACCTTTTGCTTTCTTTCTTTCTACGTGACTTCGATTGATTTTACTCACGGGGGAGAGACTCCCGGTAGTGTAAGCGGTGTTTGCCCATACCGGTACTCTTTGTCACTTGTGTTCTTTGCCGGCCACGATCTCTATCCTCCGGACAGTGGAAGTCCTACGTGCGATTCATCTGGTCCACCGGGCAACTATTTGTCCGTACAGTGCTGCTCTGAAACCGATTTTCTAGTTCCTATACTGGAAAGCCTGTTTGCTCTATCTCTTGTGTTTTTCCCCGCTGCCCTTTAGTCTTGATCATAACCTCCGGTTTCTACTTGTTTTCCTCATCTGTGTCAACCTGGAGACAAACACTTCTTTCTCGTATAGCAGAGCTATTGACATTAACAGGAACCTGCTTCGGAGATATCGGGAACTCTCTCATTCTTCTAACTCAAGTTCTTCATTTATTTCTCGCTTTCAGATTTCTCCACAGTCATCTTCCCCACCGTTATCTCCTCCGGTACTGGAACCTCCAAGGATGAATTCCTTTATTAAGATTACCCCGTTCAATGGGGCCAACAGTGACTTGAGCGAGAGCGTAGAGGAGTATTTAGATGACATTGAAACTGCCGCTCTCTCTTGGGAGCTATCTATTACCCCTGGTGTTAAAGATGCCACTGACCGTTCTAAAATTAGGCTATTCCGTCAGAATTTGGAGAGGAATGGGGATGCGTACCATTGGTGGTACTATGTTCTTCCTGAAGGAGACAAGAAAGATTACGGGAAAATTGTTAGGGAATTTAAGGAGCGGTACGGCATCAAGGCCAGTC
>Ga0307509_10003952_pt1 | contig 21866 bp, 19 predicted proteins | sample 10_EM_MG_FD_202245 | JGI IMG/M metagenome (GOLD analysis project Ga0307509, IMG submission 202245) | Populus trichocarpa ectomycorrhiza microbial communities from riparian zone in the Pacific Northwest, United States - 10_EM | ecosystem: Host-associated > Plants > Roots > Unclassified | place... | reverse complement strand
GAGGTACTTTTTAGGAGGGCGTGATGGTGGCATGGTGGGTTATGGCTGTGGATGTCGTTGCGACCGTGGTCAATTTCATGACAATTTTGCCGGGGGTGCCAAGACCTTCCACCCGCTAGTTGTACTGCACTCGAGTGCTGTACCCCCACACTCTTGTCATTCAAGAAAGCATCATGGCTGGGGGGCAGAGGAGGAGATAAGATCCCCTCCTCCCCTTGGCTTCACCAGATCCTGCCCTACCCAACCACTCTTCGACAAAACCATCAGACAACTATGCCACAACCGTGAGAACTCGAACAAACGCACCATGCTGCCCGGTAATTGAAGTCCGAAATTTCCTCCTCTGAAGAAGGGGGCGAAAAACGGGACCGAAAAATTTGCTTTCCAAGACAAACTTTTTTAAAAAAACCCCCCCAAAAAAACCAGACCTTACTAAGAGAGGCAACTCCAACGTCCTGGCACATGGTTCGGTTATTCGAGTTCTTGGGGTACGGCATTCCACCCCCCATTAATATTAATCAAGTATGACACCTGTGGAGCAATCTGACTAGATAACGATCTCAACAATTCTTGCAGGATGATAGTGGTTCATATACCGTACCCTGCGGACCCTCCACCCAACCTACACACCCTTTTTTTTTTGTCCAAAAAAGAAAAAGGCAGGAGAAGAAGCAATATATGGGGTACCGGTCGCGGATGGTGGTATGGTATCATCTTTGTTTTTTTGTTTTTTCCCATTTAATATAGTTTGAATTCTTCATGTGTTCGATCTTCGATCTGTGTCTTGGGTAGTCCGGTGCTGTATGGGGTTAATTTTAAATGCTTAAGTATACTAAAGTGTAGTGCAGTAGCTGCGGTGAGGAGAGGGGAGGGACGGAGGGGAGACTGGAAGTGAAGTTGTGAGATTGGAAAGCAGATGTTTATGCCGGTCAAGTTCTGCGGTGAAGTACTCGAGTAGCGTAGAGCGCAATGCAATGTCCACGGTGAAGGAGATCATCTATCCAAAGAAGGAGGATATCTCCTCCTCCCCAGAAAAATAAAAAAGCAAAGCATAAAAATGTAAAAGATTCATCCCCCAGTCCACCGGTCTCTACCACCGTGAATCCGATGACCTGCATGCTCTAACATAACGAGAGTGCGTGGACGACAGACGGGCGGGTGGGCTAATGAATTCCCGCACCCGAGTACTCGAGTATATCATATTGATTGATAGGGGGTGGGTCCCCTCCCGATTGCTTGTTTGCTGTTTTGTTTTGTTTGTGGTTTTGTGTTACCGTGTGCTGTGCTTGGTTGTGTTCACGGCACAAGCACCGGTACCGGTACCTGTACTCGGGTACTATGAATGTCAAAGGTACCGTTAGATGCGGTGGCCCACCGGGATGATAAAGTTGAAGTTAGTGAGTTGAAGTAACACACACCTGTTCATCATCATCATACCTGGGAAATAAATTATGAAATTGGAGATCTCCCCCTCCTTACAGACAGTCATTCTAGCTTCCTTGATACCAGAAGTCAATCCAACGGACTCCCTCCCTCTTGCCTGCTCGCGAGCAGGCATATGAACTACACCCGTCCATTATTCAAAAGGGTCGAGAAATGCCGATCCGACGTCACATCGACGCTGATGGAATAACCTTTCTTTATTTTTTCCTTTCCTTTCCTTTTTCTTTCTTTTTGCCTGATCGGCTGAGTGTGCTCTGCCAATTGAATTGCTTTGGAGCACCGGTATTACACGGCTTCGGGATAAAGAAGGCCTGATTCGTTTCCTAAGGACCATGGGATGATCAGGGTCCTCTTGTAATCTTCTTTCTCCTTATTTCTTTTTGCGATTGTTGTGGCGATGTTTTTTGTTTTTTTTACGTAGGAGTACCGTACTGTGTGTGCTGTTGTGTGGTGGAGCGTTGATATCGGGTGGTGATCGGTGTTCTGGAAGGCTGGGTTTGGTGTCTATCATGACATTGTATCATCAGGGTACGGGTAGACAATGGCATGCAGGGGGTGGAGGGGAGGGGGAAGTCCGGGCCTCGCAATTGCTAAGGGCATGGGAGGGTGCCAAGGCCTAGATGCTCCAGTACTCGAGTACCAATACCGCTGCTATCACGCCGCTATCACCTACGGTGGTCTGCCATTAAGCTACGAACAGACTAGACTAGCACCTTCTTAACTCTTCCAACAGTGCCCCTACGACAACCACCCCCGAAGAATGAAACGCCTCCTAGATGCCTTTACAGTACTAACCTCGCTACCATAAGAGACGAAAAAAAGAAAAGCCTAACATATGAACCGGACTTTTTCATTGGAGGATTTAGGAAGTCCTTTTTCCGCCTCTCCGACGATTTTATCATCACTGCTCTGGAAGGGTGGGTGCTGGGAAGGTGGGGACGCTAGAGTGGCCGCTAGAGTGTTGAGACTTGTCCTATGATGGATTCGATTGACAGCCATTTTGTGTTCGGGGGGCAAAGTGCGGGGAAACCCTACTCGATTTCTGGGGTTTCACGTATGCATGTGGAAGGGTTGTGAACGAGATTTGGCTACCTTTGGCTACCGGACTGATAACTAAAGTCACTGAGGATGGACAACGGATGAAGCGAAACGTCTTCTTTTTTCTTTCCTCCCCTTCTGTCTCCGTCCCAAGGTTCTGCGGACGGAAAGGGCAATCTTTGGTTACTGTATCATACTCGTACACTCTCTACAAGTTTCCGCTGTATGCTCTAATCTTATTAGCAATAACTCGGATTGCGCACTGGATCTCCATTTTTTCTAACTTCCTATGCTCCCCCAATTCTCTTTCATGATCTCTTGCCCTTATACGAGCCCGAGTACCGGTAGCGGTCTGCTCACCGCAGATTCAACGACCAAGTATGTATCGGTTGAACTTGCCACCCGACCTTTTGCCTTTCTTATTCCTCCTGTTGGTTGCGGTTGAAGCATGGTCCCTCTCTCATCGCACAGATGCCCCAAGGTGCTGGCTTCCACACCTCTTTCCCCAATTTATTCATTACTTGTAGAATTTCTTTTTTATTCCTTTGCTGTGGCCATATCTAAAATTCGCTGCTTTGCTTTGCTTCCAACAGTAGTCCATTCCTTTGCCCTGATTGCCATCCTTGGGTTCTCTAGAGGGCAGCTTGGCCCCATGCTGGTATTGGCGATCCACATGGCCACCCACCCCTGTTATTCTCTCCTGCTTTTTTACACTCTGTTCACAGGGTAAAGCCGCTGGGACTACTTATTTTGCCCCCCCTCCCCCCCACTATTATGATGGAGGTGGTGGTGGTGGAGGTTAGCTGCGACCCGAGAGCAAGTGTGGGTGGGGATCATAGGGGAAAATACACTCCACACCACACCCCTCACAATAATAATGCCCGTGGCCATTCCCAGAGTGCGAGGTACAAAACCCCCCCCGAACTCCTTTCCCATTCCTTTCACGTCTGTAGAGAGCCCACTCCTTCCACTGCTCCGCCTTTCTAAAACCAAAACCTCGCGATTTTTGCACCTAGCCGGCATACGTATATATTTAATACTTGACAACCACCCCCTCTAAGTAGGTCCTCTCGAGGAGCAGTCTTATCGTACCACCACCGTCCCATCAGACCATATCATTCCATTCATTCTCTCAACTCTATTCTTCTCTCACCTTCCCTGGTCAACAGATCAAATCAAGTGTGTGAAGCCACGACCTTATAAAACCTGCTTCTCACTATCCTTCCTTCTCTATCTTTGTCGTTCGTGCTTTAAGAATCCCAGGCAAGACCCAAAGTCAATACCTTCTTACAAATCCAAACTTTCCCACCACCTACATCCCCTCCCACCAACAAATCACAATGTCTTCTGCTCGCACCTCTGAACAAGCAACCAATGGCCAGCCCCCAAGTTATTCCCACTCCCGCCGTGGCTCTCTAGGTCCAGGAACCTTGACCGAATTCTTCTCCACGAGTCGAGTTCCCACGACCTCAGCCTACCCAGGGCCTATCACTTCCGCCGCAGCCCAGGCAAACCGGCGAAGAATGAGCATGTCCAATGTCTCTGGAACCTCTCCTCCACGAGTCCAAACAAACATGTCGATGCGAAGGGGATCCATCTCTTCGGTCTCATCGGCCTCCTCGGCCGTGGACGAGAGTGCCATCGAAGAAGGCGAGGCCAATGCTGGCAGCCCGCCCAGCCTAGGTGGCAGCCCGTTCGCCAGAAGGCTTAGCTTTGGAGCAAGGGCTCTCAGGGACGTTCGGATTCCGCAAGGTAGAAACCCAGTCAATTTCCCCGTAAGCGCGGGGGCCGCATCCCCGACGGTGACTAGAGGTTAGCATCCTCTCCCTCCCTCCACCCTAGCTCTCCCCCACGCCCTGATTAGATTATTCAATAGATAAGAGACATGTGCTAACTTTATATATCACAATTGCAGGCTTCTGGTTGGATGGAAGGTCCGGATCTCAATCCCAAGGTTCTGACAGGGACGAGGCTCCCGTTCAACGCCGCCAATCTATCTCAGTCATGCCGCCACCAGTCAATGCAATCTCGCCTAAGGATGCTCATGACCCGCTTCAAGAGAGGATGCTCAAGGGTGATTTCTACATGGATTGATTCATCCCCACAACCTTACAACACAGGATCAATCACACACATACTTTCTTCTCATACAACTCTCGATCGAGTTTTTTTTATCCCCTTTACTTTCACTTTCCTTTGGGTAACAACTCTTGCTTCTTTTTTTTTTGAGACGAAACAACGAACAAAACGACCGGCTGGGGAACAAACAAAAAAAATCCACAACGGGATACGACCCCGACGCAAAAAGCGAAACCTCGTTTCCACCCTTTTTTTTTCTTGACAAAATCTCATAAAGTATTCGGGTACTACTTCATGATGTACAAATACCCGGTTCTGAACGAAAAGTGGAGTTCACGGTCGTTGGTGGCATCTTTTTCTTTTTTCTTTTGTATCATACAAGTAATGGCGATATTTTCGACTTTGGGTTGGGTTGGGGGGAGGAGGATTTTTGCCTAGGACGAGGGTTGCATCGAGAAGGTTAGATTCCCGGATGTTGTGACAGCTGGTAGTCGGAGTGGTGAGCGGGTGGTAGTTTGTACAATATGGAAGGGGGCTCTACGGTACCGGTAGTCAAACACCCTTGGACTCGTGCAGAATTGAGGGGAGAGGGAGCGAGGCAGAGCAAAGTGGGGGCCGATTGATAATCGGAGATGGTGGGGAGAAGATAACGTTCATTTATCATTTCCATTGGGTTACAAATTAACTTATTTTTCTTCCCTTTTCCTTGTGGAGTCATCTGCTTTCGGTTTCACAAATCTTTGGGCGCAGCATCTGTATCGAATAGTTGTAGGCTTTCGCCCCATACCTTATTAGTTTCTTTTTTCTTTTTTGTTTGGTTGCGAACGCAAACGAAAAACAGAGCAGCCTAGGAATTCTATTTTGGGGGGCTCAATCAATGCTGAAGATTATCTGTAGCACTTCAATTTGAGATCGAGATTCTGAATTCTAATCCTGATTTCCTTTCTTCCCTCCTCTTTTCTCCACAGCTTTTCTTCACCACAATTCCTTAATAAAAAACGCACTAAGGCAGGAGGTTCTGCCCAGCTCAACAAGATACCGGGCGGAGTATGGGTTGGCGCACGTGCCGTAATCGGAATCTGAGGAAATATCGACTTCCAGAAACCGACAAAGAAATGAACGCTGAACCCCACGAAATGTGGAATACGCTGTACTGTACAAGCACGGTAACTACGGGACGAGGGCCACGTGTGGGTTGTGATCTGGACCCCGTCTCTGGTATCTCGCTTCGCTTTTTTTTATGTGCTCAAGGACGGCGGGACTCATGCGAGATAAAAAAGGGTAGGAATAAATAAAAACACTCGCACCGCTACTGCACACAGCGCGCACCAGTAGCGAAGGGGAAAGGGGATATTTCACGACGGTGTTTTCCCCACTGCTCGAGTAGAGTATCGCAGCTCGCTTGTAACTTGTCGTATTCCCAGCAGCAGTATTAGCACTCGTAAAGATAAGCTGGCTGCTCTTTCGCTCGCTCCATTCACACAGAATGCAGGGACACAAGTACTGCAGGAGGAGGGGAAGAGGCGGAGCAAATGATAAACTGCCTGCAACCAAGAGCAGAATTAAGAGATGGCATACCTGAAACTGTTCGTGTGGATTCGCTGAAATTTCAGAGAAATGACGTCTTTAGCTGCACCATGATGATGATAAGAATGAAGAAACAAAGGGATAATATTGGACTCGGCTTGGATAATTCTATGAATGTTGGAAACATTTCCCTGTTGAGGGATGCGCGGGGAGGTGGGCCTGTTCGGGAGGGTGCGAAATGGTTTTTTTCTCATCTTCTCTAGTGCTCTCGATTTATTGCTTTTATTTACTTTTTCTCGTTTCCACTTATTGTTCTTATGATAAGCTGGTGAGGAGAAGGAGGAGGGGAGGGGAGGGGCAAAGTGAAGTGGAAGAACAAAAAGAGTGAGGGAGGCTGATGAAACTTTCTTCACGTTCGTTTTTCTGTTCGTTTGCTTGCTCAGGGTTTGTTTCTTTGGCTGCGTTGCTATCGTTGTTGCTGCCGAGCCACACACAGCCAACGTCTTCTCTCGCGCGCCCTCACTCCCTCCTCTTCCTCTTGCTGCCCTCCCCTGCCCGCTTTTCTTTCTGATTCCATCCCCATCATCCTCTCTCATCCATCCCTCCAACCCCGAAATCCTTCCACTTCCCTTTTGCAGCACAAAGCTCTTTCCATCTTTCTTCCACCACCACCACCACCACCACCACCACCACCTTCACCCCCCACTAAAAGCCCCTTCTACATCCCCAGCTACCATCAACAACTCCCTCCCTCATCCTTTGACTTGCGTTTAATCCCCAACTAAGTACACAAACATCTAAAATCTATCAAGACATCATGACTACCGAGGTATGTACCAGCAACTGTTTTTAACCTCTGCTTCTCGTTCCCCACAGGACCCCTCCTTACTCATCAAAACATCCAACCCCTCCCTTTGGTATCCGTCATCATCAACTCCCAAACACCAAGAATATTGCTAATGATTGTTTTGCTTATTGTGATTACAGCGCGAGAGGTAATTTCATCTTACTGGCAAACTATTCTCCTCGACCGGTAATCTCATACTAACTTCCGCTGCAGCAAGACCTTCCTCGCCAGATTGTGCGAGCAGGCTGAACGTTATGATGGTTTGTTATCCCCGCGTTTCTTATCGTTTCTACAACGGTGACGTTCTTTATTAACTCTTCTGCTTGTTATATTTTAGAAATGGTTACTTATATGAAGGTATTTACCTCCTTCTAACCCCGCTTTCCACGGAAAGTCGGCAACAAACAATGTGAAAATTTTACTGACTCGCTTTTTTCCCCTCTTTATAGGAAGTCGCTAAGGTATACGCAGCCCTAGAGCTGACATTCCTATCGTCACAACGATAGGATTCCTGGAATCCGATCGGCTCTATGAATCTGAAACTGAATTTGGTGCTAACCGGTGGTTTATCAGCTCGGTGGTGAACTCTCTGTTGATGAGCGTAATCTGCTTTCGGTCGCATATAAGAATGTTGTTGGAACCCGTCGTGCCTCATGGAGAATTATCTCTAGTATTGAGCAGAAGGAGGAGAACAAGGGCTCTGAGAAGCACGTTACGAAGATTCGCGAATATCGCCAGAAGATTGAGACCGAGCTGGAGCAAGTTTGTGGTGATGTTCTCAGCGTTTTGGACGAGTCTTTGATCCCTAAGGCCGAGTCCGGCGAGTCTAAGGTTTTTTATCACAAGATGTGCGCCCTATTTCCATACAAATTACCCCTTCACCTTTGTGGAAAGATTTCTGATAAGCCTTATATTACAGGAAGGGTGATTACCATCGTTATCTTGCTGAGTTCGCCTCTGGTGATAAGCGGAAAGACGCTGCGACCGCCGCCCACGAGGCTTACAAGGTACATCAATACCCCGCCCCCGCTTTTGATGCACTCGAATAATCAAAAAAAAAAAAAACCCTTCCGTGGCACATGAGCACGTGCTCACTAACTGCTGCAGAACGCTACCGACGTCGCGCAAACTGAGCTCACACCTACCCACCCTATCCGCCTCGGTCTCGCCTTGAATTTCTCAGTTTTCTACTATGAGATTCTCAACTCGCCTGATCGCGCATGCCACCTTGCTAAACAGGCATTTGATGATGCTATCGCCGAACTCGACTCATTGAGTGAGGAAAGTTACCGTGACTCGACTCTCATCATGCAACTTCTCCGTGACAACTTGACCCTCTGGACTTCTAGTGAATCTGGCGATGCTGAGGAGTCTGCACCTGCGAAGGAGGAGGCTAGGGCCACTGAAGCTAAGCCGGAGGAAACCCCGGCTGCATCAGCCCCAGCCGAGGAGGCTAAGTAAATTTCCGATGGATAAACAAAAAGTTGTTGTGGATTTGGCTGTTGCGTACTTGGTTTCAATGATGGCATAGGATGGAAAAGGGACTCTGGTGATAGTGTTTTTCTCTTTTCCGTTTAATGTTCAACTTTGAGTGTCGCCGGGGAATGAAGTTTCAGTCAAGATATATACACGCATCTGGTAAATGGAACGCTTGTTATCTTTTGAGGGCAATTTTCCTGTTTCTCGTTTTTACTTTATTGGCAGCACAAAGAAAACCAGCGGAAACGCCATGGGATTTCCATTTTTTTCGAAACTTCTAAATGTTGGTTTCTTGTCTTTTTTTCTCTACTCTGTTAGCGGATTTATTGTTTCTCTTCTCCTATCCTACCGCTTTTATTCCCCATGCCCCATCTTGTGGTTTTTCTGCAAATTTCTCAATCCCCTCCCCGTACCCCTCCCCATCGACCTTAGCTTTTCTTGAGCTCGAAACTATTGCGCTGATATTTTCACCAATAACTCAATTTATTTGTGGTAAAAATCTTTGGCTAAATTTCACTCACATTCATATAAGGCTTTTCTAGATAGCTTATTGTGTGCTTTTTTGACGGACAAAATTCGAGCGATATTCCCTCATGATGGGAGGGTGTTGCTCTTTTCCTTGTAGAAAGATTATTGGTCTTGGAGTGATAATTTGGGGTGAACTGATGCTCCTACTGTAGAGCCCTATGCAGCTCCGCGATAGAAGTTGGGCAGAGTGGGTATGGTAATTTGCTTCTATACGGGGTGGCTTGATACTCCCTAGCGATAGTGACGGTGATGACAGCGTAGGATAAAGTCTTGAGCTATATACGATACGGTGAGAACACTTCTAGAAGAACCCCTGGTCCACAGACCCAAGGGTTGGCATCCAGAGAATAGGAAAATCAGGCCTACACTCCGAACTAAGCTTACCCACCTTTAGCGAGTATGAAATCACTAAGCTACACTAAGCTACACTAAGCTACCTTAGGAACTTAAAGACCCTCTTCATTGTTGAGAAAAGCAAGGAGAATAATGTAGAGGTTTTTTCGAGTCGCCTGGTTAACTTGGTCCGACTGTATAATCGTTTGGAAATGGCTAAATTCCTTGTGCAGGTTCTGGTCCGCACGGGCTATAAGTAGGAGGCATTCCAGATATACCGATGATGGGTTGTGATAGCCACGCCTCCCCCTCTCTCTCGTTCACCCACCCAAGCCAAAAAAGACTTAGGGCGCCCCCCGCTACGAGGCCACCTTTTGTTTCTCCTCTATTCTTCAAAACAGAAAAACAGACAAAACACAATGCCGCCACAAAAAGTCATCATAGATACAGACCCTGGGTATGCTCCGTCCTATGATACCAATCCACCGCTAACCCCAGTAAATCTCCAGCGTCGACGACGTCCTCGCTCTCCTCCTCGCGCTCTCCGCCAAGGAGGAGGAACTCCAGGTCCTGCTAATATCACTGACCTTCGGCAACATCGACGTCGAGAGCTGTCTACTGAACGTGGTCTCTATGTTCCACGTCCTCGAACTGGAGCGGAAGTGGAGGCTGGAGAGAGGGTTGCCGGTCGGATTTGGTTGCCTGAGTGCGCATAAGCCCATTATTGCGGTGGGGGCGGATGGGCCTCTTGAAGATGAGGTTATAATGGCGGATTACTTTCGTACGTTTTACTCAGGCTCACCGTTGGGAGGCGGGGCGTTAGTCGGCTGACGGAGGGGGATTGAGAACAGATGGAGCGGATGGGTTGCAGGGGGTTCATACCAGTGTCTGTTTTCTCCATATTGTGGGTACGGTTGGGCCGGGTTGAGCTGATGACGAGGATCTTTGGCAGGCACCGCATTTTACGCCAAAGCAGACGTGGAAACACATGTTTGCTGCCTCTCCCGTGCTGAAGGGGGATGAAGAGCATCCACCGAATTTCAGGCCTACGAATAGCCCGGCGCATAAAGAGATTCTGAGGATTCTCAGGGAGAATCCAGTGGACAGTGTTACCATTATCGCTGTTGGCCCGCTGACGAATCTGGCTCTGGCAGCGGAAGAGGACCCAGAGACATTCCTGCGCGTCAAGGAAGTAGTGGTTATGGGCGGGAATATTGATGTTCCCGGAAATGTACCCCCCCCCCCTTCCCCCGATATTATATACCATGCTAACGGAAGGAACAAGGTGACACCCAACGGCGAATTCAACACATTGGCCTGTCCATACTCTGCCGCTAGAATTTATTCCCTGACCTCCCCCACCCCCTCCTCTACTGCGCCCTCGCCTTCCAGTACCACTAAAAAGCTAAAACCGACCCCAGGAACCTTCTCCCGCCGTCTAAACCTCACCTTGTTCCCCCTAGACATAACAACAACCCACCTCCTACCCCAAGAAACCTTTACCAATGCCATAACTCCCCTCCTCTCATACCCCTCTCCATCGCCACTAGCCCAATGGACAAAAGTCTTTGTCAACGCAACCTTCGCCAAGCTAAAGAAAATTTATTACGGGGAGAAGCCCAGCGATACGGGCTTCTCACTGCACGATCCGTTGTGTGTCTATTACGTGCTCACCCGGCAGCGTGGCGGATGGGAAGCACTGGAGGAAAGGGACATCAGGATTGAGACGAGTGGGAAGTGGACCAGAGGTATGTGCGTTGTGGACCACCGTGGGAAGAGGGTCGAGCTGGACGAGAAGAAGCCCGTGCTGTTGGGGGACGAGGGGATTTGGTTGCATTGCGGGTTTGGGAACAGGATTCGGCAGATGATTAAGAGTCCGGATGAGAAGGGGATGGCGCGTGAGATGTTGAGAAGGATTTATGGAGAGGCTTGAAGGGAGCTTATGGGAAGAATGAGGGAGGGAGGGAGGGGTGGATATTTGAGTGTTAAGTTGGCATAGCGTTCCCGGCGATATGATATTTTCCTTGCTGTTGATTGATTGGGTTTAGCAAAGAACGATAGGAGAGCAGAGTGCAGTGCCGGTATCATTAAGTTCACGCGCTTCAGTCACCCGGGAATTTTTCGAAGCATGCTATCGATATCTCATTAGGCAAAATATCATAAGCCCATCAATCGAACCTACAATGCCAATTAAATAGTTGATTAAATCCTGCATTCATCCCAACTAAACCCCTCCCCTTTGCCTAATTTGCACTTGATCATACCATGTTATCGAACAAGTATTAAGGTGATCGCGTCGCTGGAGCTCAAACTATCACTCAAACTCCAACCTACCTGCCTAAATCTGCGCTTTGCCAAGTCTGTAGCCATAATACATAGTCACGTGTAGCCTAAAAACAGTGTCCCGCCATTCCCAGACGCTCATTCATGATGCGATCCCGCAGGTATCTACTGATTTACTGATTCGCGAAGCCTACATCTATCCTTTCATCCACTCACTTACCTGCTCACCTACTAACTTCCCTACTCGGCCCGACACTATTAAATTGATCCAACTTACCGGGCAGACTTTCTCCAGCACTGTATTATACTACACTATGCTGTACTGTACTGTGGTGTAGTATAGTGCTCGAACAATACTGATCTCACTACCTCACTATATACCCGATCTTCAGTTTGGAGGGCTGAGAGCCGGCTGATTGGAGATACTTCCCCGTGAGTATGTGAAGGGGCACTGGGCGGGTAAGGTGATTGTTGCGATCTTCCTAGTGCTATATATTTCCGCGGTTTTGGTTATAGTGTGATTGGAGGGAAGAGTTCGGCAAGGTTGCCGCGTGGGATGATTTAATCGTGCTGGGTTGGAGGAAGGGGATGGGGATTGGCTTCTGCCCTGAAGTAGTTTGTTGGAAGGTAGGGTAGATAATTCTAATGCTGGTATGATATGTGAAGTGAAATATTGTGTGTGGGGGGGGGGGGGGGGTGGTGATAATGGTAATCCTGTATTTATTTTATTTTCTCTTTTTCTGCCTATTATATGAGGAAGTGACTGAACCCATGGAGACAGCGGCAGGCCCCGGTAATCAACCCTTTCCGACTACGGTAACCCAGAAAACCCAGATTCCGGGGCAGGCTAATTACCGCTTCTAAAGCATATATATATATCATAATAATATAAGCGATATCAGCTCACTTTGGAAATGAAAAAAGAAAGAAAAAAAGGATACACTCTCCTGCTAGGCTGAATGCCATCTAAAGAATTAGTAAAAATGAGCAAGGGAGTTCATTAAGAGTACATATCGAGCACTAAAGTTTTTTTTCTGGCAAACGCAGGTACGATGTAGGCTGCAGGGGCAGGGAAATGAATACCCCATAGCTGGATGGGTGGTCACGCACGAGGTATCATTGTTCCGGATTTCTGGGAGCAGGGCCGGTAGGTGGGGAAGAAGGTATCCTGCCGCCAAGGGCTGACATTTGTCATGTCGCTGATTGGGGTCCGCTGAAAATCCAAGGAGGGATTATATTGCCGTTCTCGAGAGAGGGTTGAGGTTTGCTTGCTCGCCAGCTCGCTGAAGTGAGAGGGAGGCTCACACCCGAGGTTTTTGGAGACTATTAGCCTGGCGGAGGCTATTGGAGGGTTATCTGCGCTTCTCGGTTGCGCTACATCAAGAAAAGAACAGAGGGGAAATGAGGTAAGGGAATTCCACCGCCTAGGAAGGAATTATTGTGGGGGGGGGAGGGGTTAGGAGAGAGATGGCATGAGTGATTGTCAGCCTTGTGCAAAAGAGGTACTTGACCTGAGAACAGCTAATAGGAGATAGAAGCTTGCCTTTAAGCCCAGAGATGAGGGCTGGGATTTTTACCGAATCCTCAGCGGTTTCACTCGGGGTAACTATCGTGTGTCGGGGGCTACTATTAAAGCAACTAGTGGATCGTGGAGCAAACTTGTGAGGTATCGAAGAATCTTGATCACCGCCTAGAGGCACGCGCAGTTTACAGCAAAGCACCCTAGCAGAGGTCACTATAATGGTTATATACATTCTAATTACAGCGCCGGTACCCCTCTGAGGCATCGGTGGAGGTGCGACTGAGGCTTCTTCCAAAAGCCATTGAGCACGATTCCAGGAGAGCAGAGTTGGGTGTTTATGCGGTGCTGGCTATCATGACTAGAAAATATAGCAAGTTAGGAAAGGCGACCTAAGGAAAAAAAGTTAAGTAGCGATGATAGAAGAGGCGTAGCTATAATAATAGCTATCATACCTAGACACCTCTAGTCTCATGAAATCACAGGATATCACTCGTGGGAAAGATATATATTTGCGAAAAAAGTAATTACACTGATCACTGCAATGGGCAGTTAATGCCCCCAGAATACTGTAGTAGTCAGCCCAGCACGGAACATGTTACACCTTATTTCTTACATTTTCCTCCTAAGGTTTTATCACCAATCCCAAATAGTTATTATACCTGGGGCTATACTAGAACGGTGCTATCCCTCGGCGATCTGCCATACCAAGGATCTGTACACTCCACTAGCCCAACGCCCACTAACAGCGCACGTCAATCAAACCCAACCTCCCTACCAGAGCTACTCAGATGTTTGCAGCGCGTACACTGTTTGAGGTATTAGAGGTATATCGTGGGGTAAAGGGTGGTGAGAAAAAGTGATGAGAGAAGGTGGTGCCCAAGGGCTGGGCGTGGTCAACACCAAACCGATCGCGATCACCAGGATAAGAAGGAAAATTTTGATCCATTGAATGGCGGCCTTCAGTAATGCCTAGTGCCCAATGAAAGTTCAGGAGTGCAAATACCGAGTACCTCTCTAGGGCCGGTGGAGGGGTTCTACGTTGTCGGGGCCAGAGCAAGGAGGACGGGGTTGACGAGTAAGATATACGCTAGCATCACGCCGATATCCGGAGCCATTACAGTAGCGAACTTAGTCCGTATAGGGTTTCATAGGTGTCGAAGAGTAATATCATACCACCGCGATCTTCTCGCTACCATTACACCCCCGTTCTTGCTCCTTTCATAGGCCCTTCTGCCCAAGCCTGTGCAGAGACGGAGGGCCATGCAAACAGCATATCCTGTAAAACCAGTTGGAAGCCAGAAATTAAGCATGTACTTTCACTGGGTCTTGACTCTCAACGCCCGGCCATTGGTGAAGAGAGTGTTCTGAATTCCAAGATTGTATGGCTCGGAGTAGAACAGCAAAGGTTGAGATACCAGGTGGGATGTAGCCCAGCGAATGGGTGCTACCCTTGGAAATGTTTGTAGCAGCGACCATTGCAATGGTTGGGCAGATGGAGTCGCCGTGCATGCACGGGATACGGCTCCCCATGAATTGAAATTTCGCAGGACGAGCTCGGAGAGCTGTTGCAGGTACTCATAATATCGAAGCGTTTTTAGAATGAACTGCTATTGTATGCCACCCAGATTCGAGAAAAAGTGACAAATTTTGGCGGTATGCAATATCATCCCTTTTTTTAAAAAAAAACTCTTCGATGTTACGAGCGCAGTTCTATCCGGGTAGCTGGGCCATAGAAATAAAGCATAAGTCTGGGAAGAGTTGTAGGTTAGCTAGAATTTCCAAGACTTAAGCTCGAATGCAGATATCTATGGTATGAGACAGCAGAATATTACTACGATAGTTCAGTCCCTGTTTCCATCAAGGTTTGCACAGCCACCCGCATAAACCATCACTCGCCACATTTACACGTCATTTCTATTGGCAGTTGCCTTGCAGAGGAGGAACAGCACATGCCACCCGACCCTTGACCTGGTCATCCGTACTAACTCAACCGGTTCGCAGTCTGTCCTCTACAAAAACCTTTTGTACAGTATAACAGCTAGCCTCCAGTCACCATCCACCCCGAGCCAGTTCAATCCTACATAAACTAGGTCGCTACCTTCTCGCACTCGAAATAATAAACACCCGCAGCTTCCCCTCTTATCAATTCCAGCCCGCCAGTCAGCTCTCTCCGCCGCGCATTCACGATGTCAGGTAAGCTCTCGAGCTTGATATACCTTATTAACCCGCCTGCTAACTACCACGACAGTCGACTACTGTATGAAGTCAGAACCGCCTTAACCCCACAATAGCTAACCCCAGACAGACGCAGCCCTGGAGGTCTCTCCTCAAGCAAGCCAGCAAGAAATTCGTGAGGCCTACAAGAAGTAGCTACCCTTCCCCCCCCCCCCTCCCCGGCCAGCACAATCTAACCATCCTATACTACAACAGAGCAGCCCTCAAAAACCACCCCGATCGAGTTTCCCACAACGACCCCTCCCGCGCGGCTCGCACCCGAAAATTTCAACAAATCAACGATGCGTACTACACCCTAAGTGACCCCCAGCGACGCCGTGAATATGATTCAACCCGCACCTACCAAAGCTCCTACAATAATCCCCAACATGCGCAGAGCGACTGGCAGGATGACCAATTCGCCGACATCTTCGAGGAGATGATGAGCGAGGAAGGCTTCACCGAGGGCGCGGGTGAGCAGACCAGGCCCAATGGTAAATTCTGGGGGGTCCTCGGGGGGCTATCCGGTGGCGTGATGGGGTTCATCGTCGCCAACGTGCCTGGTATGCTCGCCGGTGCCGTCGCTGGAAACAGATTGGGTGCTGTTAGGGATTCCAAGGGGAAGAGTGTTTACGAGGTTTTCCAGGAGTTGCCTCAGAGTGATCGTGCGAAGGTGGGTGCTAGAATCTTGCTTTCTGCGACGGTGATTGGAGGCGCCATTGCGATCGGGGGGTTGAGGGGAAAGCTGACGGGGATGGCGGTGGTTAGCTGCTTAGTGATTTGGCCGCAAAGGTGCTGGCGCACGCTGTTAGCCGTTAGGTGGAATGTTAGATTTTCGAGGTCGAGGAGAGATGATAGTCAGTAATGATTTTCAGGGCGAGTCGGTGGCTGCTTGGACGGGACTTTAGGAGGAACCTTTCCATAAATGACGTTTATGATGGGCGCGGCGTTCTTCTTTGCTTCTCCTTTCTTCTTCTTTTTTGTTTTCTTCATATATCCTTGCCTTCACTCCCTTCTTTCGTAATCCCGGTTTCCTGGCCGGTAGCGATATTTTACATTGTGGTCCTATTTGTATCGCAATATACCCATATGACGTGATAATCCATGATGCATCCCTAATCTAAAGACCTCAAACCCAAACTTCCCAACAGCCCTTTCTGACACTCCAATAAAATCTTTAAACAACCAATCGGCAAGTCCATAGGAAAACGAGCTCACGATTACCAGAGAGTCAGGATCTCATAAAACAAGCCACCCCAGACAGAACTACACATAGACACAGCGAGCCCCTCCATAAACACATGGCACAATACCGGTATATACCGACCAAGCACTTGTCGACAGCACCCCACGCGCACCACGGAAGCTAGATCCATCCCGGAAAAAAAAGGCCCTATTTCTACCCCTCTTCGCATGTTACCGTGCAATCTAACGGCAGCAACAGTACGATTCTCATACCAGTACCATGGAGGCATTCTTATTAACACGCCCGCTCAATGTGCTCGGGGGTAAGGAAAAGTCGGGCGCACTTCCGAAACAGGTAGTGTATTTCTGTAGTGGCAATGACACACAAATAGGGAAATGTGAGTGATATGCTATGATCAGGCTCACAGGAGAACAAAAAGCTGGACACACTTCCATTCAAGAAGTAGTGAGTGATATTCCATGATAGATGTGGTGTGGATTAGAATCATTACAGATATTTTTCATGGTATCATAGGTTGCATGTATCATGGAAATGTGGTTTAATGATACTATTAAATTTTACAGAAGTAATAAACTCACCCCTTCTACCTGCCTATACTACAGTTTTTCACGGCCTGTCAAACCATTCCTACCGCCAGAAACCCCTTTTCCTTACTCTCGCTCTCCAAAATCCTATTTGGCATCTAAACTTCCAAAATCACCGTAACCTGTCACATCTGCTTCTTGAACCCATTTTTAATCCTCATTTTCGCCCCACTCTAACCTCCCCCCCCACACACCTGCCAAGCCCTACATGTAATCCCCGATGCCGGACTTACGTTCCATTCATGGTATCATACTTAATCTGAAGAGATGATCCGACCGACTTTCTATCCCCTCAAAATCATGATCTTGACCGCACACTCTCACTTCCGCCGCCGCCGTCTGGATTCAGGCGCTGCACGTCCAACAAATTAACAAAATAACCCGCAACCGGGACATCGCTCGGGATTCTCGTGAAAATGTTTTTTTCGGCCATTGACCGTTTTGGGAGATGTCCCCCCCCCCGTTAAGATTGGGTTATGTTCCCGCGAGGTTTTGCAGGGCTGCGTGGCTGATACTTTCAAAAAAACTGGCGGCGACCCCTGAAGTTCCTCATGGCTGAGGTTTTGATTTTTACGTTCGCGGGCGCTTTTTTCTTTCCTTTTTTCTTTCCTTTTTTCTTCTCTTTTTGCCTTTATCTTTCCTCATGAAGGGCCTTTGTGATAAATCGGGGTTAGTCGGTCACGGAGGAAGGGAGAGAAAAGAACTCAAACCGATGTGCTGCAGCATACGCAGGACTCCAGACGTGTTTACAGGTGTTGTCGGCACTATCCGCGATCACGGCTCACATCTCAAGGCGAAGTGGTTGGGGCGGCAACCACCACCAGTGTGCAGTGCTCGTACCACTACCGCCTCAATCCTCGGGTGTGCCAGCCAAAAAAAACAAAAAGATCAGAGGTATTCAGGCAATTGGAAATAGGAGAAGAGCCAAAGGGTCAATTCTCATACTTTACATTAAAAAAAATCACTTCAAGAAATAACCTCTTTAAACCTTACACCCCAATTCCTTTCGAAACATTAACACCCAACCGCCCCATCCATCCAACCCAACCCATTCGTCCGTTCATACAATTTAAATCTTACAAAGTGAGCAAACCAGCGAAAATAGCGGCGACAACGAAGCCACCTGGAACAAGCCCAGCAGCCCCGCCCGTTGTTCCGGTAGAGCTAGCAGAGCTAGAGCCTCCGGTGGATGAGCCGGAACCGGGTCCTGAGGTCTTGGTGGAGTTTCCTCCATAGCTTCCACCGGTGGCATTTCCGGTTGGGGATCCTGTTGGGGCGCCTGTGAGGGAGGCGACTGCAGAGCTGGGGAAGCTAGTGCCACAGATTGCTTTAGCAGCAGCGATCGCATCTATTTTTGTTGTTATTAGCTTCCTTCCGGCCTAAAAGGAATCAGCAGGAAGTGAAAGCCTTACTCTCCTTGTCCTTCTCACTAGTGCACTCTTTCCCAATACATCCAGTGATGGAGGTTATAAACTGATCATTCTTGCAGTAGCATTGGAAGTCGCCAGAATCGCAACCAGTCATGGTGACCATTGCTGTCCCCGCGCATGTACTCTAATATCAAAGTTTGTGTTAATGTCACTCCTTCTCTTCGAGCGTGTGTAGAAACATACAACACATTGAGGCAAATCAGCGGGCAGCTGAGCAGCAACCATAACGGCGGCACCGATGATAGAGGCGATGATTGAGGTCTTCATTTTTGTATGATAGAGGAATTAGAAGTCAAAACACACGACGATGGTCAGTGGTAAGTGAATGAGTGGGTGAGTGAGCGTAATAATGGAAGTGAAAACGAAGGATATTAAAACGGACAAGATAGGTAAGTGAGGAAAGTCTAAGGGTGGGGGATAGCATCAGGGTATTTATCTATTCTTCCCCTTTCCATTTCCGCCCCTTCTTACTTTCTGCCCGGTCGGGTATATGGGATGGGTGGGCTCGAAACGCGGCTGAGCGCGGATGGCTGGGAAAGAGAGTTAAATTGGGAACCATTACAAGCTCACTCGTGTAGCATCAGTTGGGAGGAATGATTTGGTGTGTGAGGGAGGGCTAGAAGGCTTGGCAGGGATCACCTTCTCGTTATGCTTTGTGTCATGGTCTCATCGGGGGTTCACCGGGGTAGGTTACTTTTCTTGCTTCTTCTGCCCTAGTTCCCCCCTCGGGTGGCAGGAGGGAATCGTTGGACGAGCAAATGAACTTGTGTAAACAGGTCCACCTTGGACCAGTTTTATTCAAGGGAAATTATGGTTTACTCGGGTAGACTTTTAGAAGGCTTTGTTTGGTAGTAGAGCTTCTAAGAAGGAGATTGGCATGATTTGCCTACCGGCATTGCTTGTCCAAGAATACGGCACCACCACCAATCGCTGGGGTTGTGAATGAGGTTTGGTGATTACCGCTCATGGTACAAGTACAAGTAACTTTGGCTATGACCGCAATCTTTCCCAGTCTAAGTGTACCCGGACAGAACTCGAGCGAAGCTCAAACAATGCCCGTGTCACTGGCTTGCTCCTTGAACTCGACGTTCGCTAACCATTATTGCGGACACGCATTCAGCCCCAGACCAAATACCCCAAACCAGAAATGCTACAATAACTCGAATAAGCGGACCATGTGCCAGGTATGATAGGGAGAATTTTCCTCTAGAAAGGGGGCGAAAGCCACACTAAAAATCTACCTCCTAAGCCCCCCAGACCTAACTAAGAGAGGCAACTCCAATATCCTAGCACCAGGTCCGGAAGTAAGCGTTTTTTTAACCCAGGGGCTGAATGCCTGAATTGCAAGTTCCCCTGACTCCTTCTCTCCCGTTCCTACTTGTACGAGCACAAGTGTACGAGTAGACCCTTCCACGCATGTATCCCTTGTTTGGAACAAGGCAATGAAGAATGTCATACTACTATGCATCAATCAAGGTGACCCGTAGTATGTATTTATATCGCCCTCACAAGCTTCGAGAATCTCTAGCCTTGCAGCTGCAAACATTGCTGAATTAATGAATGAATGATTAATCAATCAACCAGCCGATCAAGCCCAATTCCAATTCGTGATAGTGACCACAGACACCGCACTGCATCGGCCAACCGCCCGGCTAGCTGGTTGATTGTTGCTCCTTCAAAGGCTGTCGGTTTGTGAGTTCAAATTTCCGATTATTATTATTATTTTTCCTTCCCTCTCTCGAAGCCATGGTAGGGATCCAGATTGGTTCTCAACAACTACCCTGTGGGGTACTGGTACTTGTCGGAGGGAGGGAAGGGGGCTGCGGGAAATTGCATTCGAGGGAAGGGGAAAGGAAAGGGGGAACGGGCAAGAAAAATAAAAACCCTTGAGAAAGTCCACCATCGAGGAATTGCGGAGTTGGTGATTGGGAGCACATGCACAAGCTGGTGTACTCGAGCACAAACATCCCTTTCAAAAGTAGACTTGCATAGCTGGATAGCCAGCAAAGAAAATACGGGCAGGGGTGCTATCCCCGTTTCGAAACAAAAGTTCCCGAGAAAGCCTTGTTGTGGACAAAAAGGAATGGGCAGATCAGCACAAATGTCAAGCTGCCTCAAACCCCTGTTAGGCTACCGTAAAGGCTTAGGAAATCTACTACAGTATCTTGCACTCGCTGTATCATACTAAAACCGCAAGAAGCTTAAAAAAAGCAGGTTAACAAAATTGCCAATACCGGTTAATGAGATCCAGCGGGCTCGACTTTTATAGACTATACCCTGTCTAGAAAATACAATTCTCTCTCAGCGCGTTTCATCTTAGACCCCGGGGGACGAGGGGCCTGACCGCCGATCGCGGATTTACTGAGTTTTTACACTACGGTAGGATCTTCACTCGAGTAAATCTGCTTGTCTCAGGCGATCAAACTCCACCAAAGGCGCTACTCCATTTTTCGAGTCAAGACCGGTAGGGTACTGTATGGTAAACGCTCGGGAGTTTGACCAGTGCCGGAACATGATGACTTGCCCACTGCCCAAGGCTTGGGGGGGTTTGACGAGTGCTCCAGAACAGGGCGTGATGGTCGGTCTGAGAGAGTGCTCGGACAGTGTATGCGGGGTAAAGATGGAGGTTGGGTATCATACTCGGCCGGGTATGGAAATATCAGCATACATTTTCTAACCCCTGTCTCTACCATCACTTTCGTCCATATCCGAGTACGTCTGATGCCGAGAAGTGGTCGCAAACAAGGGAGATAGGAGGGTGCGTAGGGATCTGCCGGTAGTCCTTACACAAATACTCAGGGAGGGTAGGAAACAGCAGAAAATGTTAGTAAGATCCTATGGGACAGTGAGCATACAGCTACAATGGGTGTAAAAAGAATGAGCTTAGTGAGCCACTTGTATGATACAAACAACCTCAAGAATTTCCTCAAGACCCCCGGGTACTGGTACTTGTACAGGGGGTTGTCGAAAAGTCTGTCGAACTCTTGGCAGCAAATCCCATACTAAACTCCACCAAGAGTTCGACAGACTTTCCCACAACCCCCTGTACTCGTACTTGGGGGGGCGGCGTCATTGATAACCGGAAATTTATAACTGTCGATCCCTACTCGTACAACCCCCTGCAGAGGAGAAAACCTATTCAATACCAGCGAAACTCGGACCCTCCCTACAGAATACCATCCAAGTTTTTTTATCCCAGCGAAAACACAACGTTTCACCCACAGCCAAGAAACTAATATTTCAACTTTTAGGCGAGGAGGCACCATCAAAAAAATTCCTAAAAAATTAACAATTTCTTTAAAAATAAGCGAGACCTAGGTGTATTTTTTGGTATTTTTTTGCCTCAAAAGCC
>Ga0307509_10003951_pt1 | contig 21868 bp, 16 predicted proteins | sample 10_EM_MG_FD_202245 | JGI IMG/M metagenome (GOLD analysis project Ga0307509, IMG submission 202245) | Populus trichocarpa ectomycorrhiza microbial communities from riparian zone in the Pacific Northwest, United States - 10_EM | ecosystem: Host-associated > Plants > Roots > Unclassified | place... | reverse complement strand
CTGCACTAACATGTCTCACCCTGTAGGGCCCGCCGTCCTGCCTAAAGACGGCGGTCCTGCCCTTAAAGCGCCCCGGACGGACTACAGCTAGCCGCCCCGTCCCGTCTGGGGCTCTTGGCAGTCCCCCTGCGGGGCCCCGCCGGGCCCCCAGACGGCTGAGAACACTGACTTGAAGGAGGAAAGGACAAGGAAGAAGAGAAGCAACCAGGAGAAAGATTCCCATAACTCGCGCGTCCCCCGACAGAGATGGATACCGGTACCGTTATGAATTACTCGTGCCACCAATTTTCCAAAGCCGAAAACATATACATTAGATAATATCTATCATGAAAGAGAGAGAAAGGAAAAACACTGCTAAACTCTAAAGTGACTGAACAACGCTGACCAAGGCTGCTTCCTTCCATTCTAAATCCCGTCGTGCATTTCCACTGAGGGAGGCATTGGGTGGAGGATCGCTACACTTGTCGCTCGGGATGGTTGGAACCGATATATCCCAGCTGACAATGGGGGCGCTTGGTGCTGGGAAAGGGGTGGTAGGTGAGGAACAAAAAACGCGAGCTGTAGAGAGGTTTGAGGATCTCGTGTTTGGGGAGATCTCGTGTTTCTGGGAGATCTCGTGTTCGGGGGGGATTCTGTGCTGTTATGTATCGTGGGTGGCACACGGGCCTACTCTGGTAGAGCTATGGCCCCGAGCTTAACGCGCCCCCGGCTATACCTCTCCCCGCCAACCTCCGAGACACTGCCAACCCCCGGTGCTGTACCACGCGTGCTTTGCCCAATTGGCAATGGGTTCTTCCAACCCGCCATAGACTGTGGCCGGGCCACAACCCTGAATGCTCGCATGCAACCAGGAGCACTCCAAAGCCAGTTCAACGATAATTTCGTGCTCAACGACAATCCCATTCCGATAATAAACCCCCTAACAATTCACCATGAAAACACACAATTTTATGATACCACACATCAAATGGTTTAGCTATCGAAATCACATGGTTTTCCAATTTTTTACCCTGTTGTTAGACACTAGTTTTTTTTCATCCTCCAACTCTAAAAAGCGCGAAGTGTGGTCTACAGGTATATTTTGTTAGAGGAAGGTTAAGAAGATGGGGCTCTACATGTAGAAGTTAGAAAGAAAGAGGGTAAACACTATCATGCAAAGCGGTCCACTGTGTATGGTGGGTCAAGTGGAGCTACAACAAGGGATTTGTTACATAAGCAGCCCACAAGGCATGAGAATCCGCATTCCCTCCAAGCCCACATCAACAACCACATAATCCTTATCTATCTATAATTGTTTAATATTCTGTCACTCTACACATTTCTAATTACTACTCTCCCAACAAAGTATTTCGGTGGTTTAAGCCATGTGCAAGGATTGTCAGGACAAGTAGTTACCCTGCTCTTGGGTCTTAACTACACATTTTACACACCTCAGGCTAACCGTCCCCTGAAGCCGTAACTTGAGAATAAATAAAAACTAATTGGGTCCAATAAAAATAAAAGACAATGATTATTATGATAAGAATAGAATATTATTAGAGGCTACACAGGTAGCAAGAGAATAGTAGCTGCAAATTTTAGTGTTTCAGACCACCCAGGTAGTATCATAGTTGGCATACGGTCCCTCTGGCAAGCTTATGTAATCAAACACAAGCTTTGGCTCTAGCAATGCTCGCTCAAGTATTATTTTCCCACACTGAATATCTACTTCAGTATTTAATCTACCATACTTACTGAGAGGGTAGTGGGTAGAAATAAGGGCCTGGGGTGATAGAATATTAAATGGCTATATCATAGCTAGATAAGGATCCGGTGGTTGTAGTTTGATGGAAAGCTTGGGGGAATGCGGGTTCTTATGCCGCCATAATTTGCTCATGTAATCAATCTGCTCGCTTTGGCTCTCTCTCTTACGAATTTCTTTTTGCACTCGATGTCTATTTGACCCGCCGTAAAAGCGCGGAGCACTGCAGGTTTATTGTTAAGCATGAAATTATTGCTTTTACAGGTTTATCGTTAAGTATGAAATTATTGTTGTGCAAATTTGTCGTTGAGCATGAGAATACCGTAGAAGTGGCGGGCACTCCAAAGGAGTGCTCAGGGTTGCGAGCAATGTTGCTACGAGTTGAGAAAAAAAAACCTTGCTTATTTTCACCCATTTGGGTCGCTGTTCTTGGTTGTTCTTAGTCGCGTGGTTGTGGGCTGGTCCATTGAGGAACATTCCATTGAGGTGTCCAGGCCTGGGTTAGGGGTGATCGTTGAAATTTCACGCAAGCTTAACTCCGCAGGGTTCACCCAACCCTCCCTGTCGCGAATGGCTAAATTATTATGGGTGGGAGTATGATCAGGGAACAGGATCGGTGCTCGTAATTGCCTGACATTTAAACATCAGGCAAGAACAAGTTCAGGACTCGAATTATAATACCTGCAAAAAGCTTTGTATCCTAGCTTGGTCTCAGAATCGCAATAACGGGTGCAAAGCTGCCGTAGCGTTCTCTGGGTTAAACTTTACAGAGATATGATTTTGACTCAACGGTGAGTTCAACTTCAGCCGCTTCTTACAACGCACCGAGTGAAGGTTTTCGTATTGTGTTAGGATATTTGTTGGAGTTAGCTTTGGCTTGGATGTAGCGGTGGTGTTATTGTGTACCGTAGTGGAAAGGTAATTTAGAAGCGAAATACGGTGGTCGCATCAAGGGGAGTAAAGTTTTAAAAGAGGTTTCCGTACAAGACAGGGATTGTTTTGTGGGTTAACCGATTAACTGCCGGTATGCGATGACCCCCCCCCCCCCTGAACTTAGCTACGGAGGTACAGCGCCTAAGTTTTTTATGTTACACAAGCGAGGTTTGCTGCCCCTACCGTAAAAACTTGAATAATTGGACGGTGTGCCGAGCAGTTGAATTAGAGTATGTTTTGCCAAGATAGCATCATGTACATGAGTCAATATCGGTTTCACTAATCCTTGGCAGCTCGCCCTCATCATCATCACCCAGATTAATCTCCTACTCAGCAAAGCCCCCAACCCCTTCCCCCTACCCAATCCCCCCAACTTCCCTATTTCTTAACCCCTCAGCAAGGTACTCGTTTGCTAACCCTCGAATACTTAGTTCATGGTCCTCACTCCGGTCAATCAGAAGTGGGAGCCCAACAATTCAAAATGCCCGCTGAACAACCCCAACCCTTTCAATTGAAAACCGCTCCCAGGCCTCACCTACAGCCCAGGTGACAGCAATCCGCCGACGACCTATCATACTGCTGGTAAGTCTTCCCACCTCTTCCAAGATTCATTCCTCTTCATCCTCAATTTCTGCGAGGCGCTGCTCGATCAAATCCTATGATGAAGTTTAATTGTTAGATAAGTCTTCCCCCTCCCTTAGGTTAGGATTTTGATGGAGTATAACTAACCTTTAATAGGTCTTTGAATGGGCGATTGATGGATACATGAAGGGGCTGCACCTGAGCTGTGCAGCCCCCTGGAATTATGCTTGGCATAATGTCGTGAGGGCGGAAGGTATCTAGTACCTCTTCTGTTTTATGACTGGAGAAGAGGTCGATGGCAAGCAGTGTTGGCTCACCATTAAGAACAGGAACAAGCTGTTGGTCTAGCCACTCGAGCATATTGCTTGAGTTGGCATAGGCAGTAGGAGTAAACTTTACGACAACTCTGTTGTCGCAGAGTCGCTCTTGACTCATGATAGTGGACCTAGTACCCTTCCCATGAAAGAAAATTAAGGGTTTTACCCATGCAACTCCATCAGCAAAAGCCGTGAGTTGAATAGTCTCCTGTCTCTTGTCCCACCCTGACTTGCTTGATTGAAGCCCGATACTTTTTTCTCCTATCTGATTATAAGTACGCCCCTTTAGATATTCAAAAGCAATGGGGGTCTGATCCATGTTACAAATATTCTGTAACATGTATCAGCCCACCCGATGCTCTCCTTCTGCTAAACCTCCTTCCTGCCCCAGGTGATACTGGGAATTACGGCGATTGAACCGTAGCCAGCTGAGTATCAATTCTCCAAACTCACGTGGCTTTTGGCTTCCTTTATTAGTTACTCTCCTAAGAATAATTTGGTCCCATGATAGGTAACCCCAAAACCAGCCGTTGGAAAACGTAAACTCTGCCAGGTCGTGGAGGCAGGGTTCCCAATAGTCCGACCGGTCAAGTGTTGGAGGCGGGACCAGGCTGGCGAGTCCTGGTGATGGCGATGACTAGACCCGACTAACTTGGGTGGTCCGGTCAGGTTTGAACTGGTCCCAGACCAGTCTTTATGGGGGATCGCATAAGTCTGAATGTCACCAAGCCCAACACTCGGTAAGAATAGAAGTATGGCTATACTAGGATCTTAAAGTCGCTTGGCACGCTATGAATCAACAGCCCCTCAATAGAAGTTGATATAATATCCTGGAGAGGATAATATGCGGTGCTAATCCGATTACCTGATGGATAAGTCGCATCCAATACCGGTATTGTGGCATGTGGTCATGTAATATCACTCACTTAGTGAACCAAAAATGGTTCAATACCCAAGAATCGATTTTCGCCACCCCCTAATCTAAGCGAGGCACTATCTCCACCATATAATTCATGGAAAACAATAAGTTTAATTAAGAAAAGCTTTACTTGAACGTAATATATAGTGATAAAAATAGCATATCCAATTGCTTGGCAGGCCTGGTCAGACCAGTCTTGGTCAAGTCGGTTTCCATAATCCTGACTGTCCAGTCGGTCTGATTTCCACCATTGGACTAGACTTGACTTTCGACCTGACTAGCTAGTCCAGTCCAGTCTTCCGCCGACTATTCGGAACCCTGCTGGGAGGGGATAGTTGTTCTGGAAGAGCTCCCGGATCACTCGGCGGAACCAGCTTCGCTGAACTGGCTGCCCTTATGCTCTTCGCTCCCGAACCCTCTTGTACAACTCCTTGTCCATCTTGACCTATTGTCGTTCCCGTCTTCCTCCCCCTACTCCTCTTTGTCCTGCCTTCATGCCAACAAACTTTCACTCGCCCTCCTCCTTCCTCCACCTGACAAGTTAGCAGCAGGGACCTTGAAATGGTATGCTACTTTCTCCCTTGTTAGTTCACGAACTCTTGTTGGGCCACAGGCTATTCTTTTTTCAATCCAGTTGGAGAGAATCCCGAGTTTATAGCTAACTGTATACGACTAATAGGGGTTTTCGATGCATCTTTCCGGCTTTTAGAGCACCTCGGCTAATGACTTTCCCATAGGTCCTCGCTTTTTCTTGATTCCAGTGTAGAATTTATCGGCAAGTAGGGGAGGTAAATTTGGTTGTATCTGAGTCCGGCCGCAAGGTTGAGGTGCCATTTTTCACAATTTTTCACTTGATTCTTGTATCTATACATTCACCTCTTTTTCCTTTCTTTAGGTACATATCTTTTGGATCTACATAAGGAGCTGAGGTTGCGATATACTTCCAGTCACATCAGAGGTTTCTGCTTTCTCGCATTTTTTTGTTCTAAATTGATCTCCGAGACACTAATTTCCGCGTCTCCGTGTCTTGCACCCTATTTTCACTTCATAGCACACTGTCCAATTATTTAAGTCTTTACGGTTCCTCCCATAGAACATACAAAACTTAAGAGCTGTACTCGAGTACCTTCATATTGCTCTTTGCTCTTCATAGTAGAAAAGTGAGATCAGATCTGAACTCCCAGATGGTGTGCTGAGACCAAGAAGCACTACCGGCCGAGGCACTCAGTGGTTAGACGTGGGAGAGATATAGGAAGTAGTTGTGCCAAGCCTGCAGCGTGCGGCCGCAACCCCGGATGTTCGCTGGCTTACAACCTAGGCACTCCTACTGAGTGCCTGACAGCTCAACATCATATTACGGCTCAACATCACATTGTGGCTCAACATCACATTGTGGCTGGGTTTCAATATTAACAATATAATATGTATTAATATAATATATTAATTATTTAGTTAACTGAGATAATTACATTAATCTTAAGGACTAAGTGATATCTTGGCATGCTAGAATAAAAATAAATCTACAATTGAAAAAAAAGTTTTATGGTATGATATCATAGAAGAAAGATTTCCTTTGTAAACCGATAATTAATCTCAACCCTTTTACCAATATCATCAATTATGCTGCAGGAACCAAGGTTGAGAAATCTTTTGTAAAATAAAATGCTACCACTTTAAAATGGTATGTTACACTACTGGGCTATCTTCAGCCACAATGTGATGTTGAGCCATAATGTGATGTTGAGCCATAATGTGATGTTGAGCTGTCAGGCACTCAGTAGGAGTGCCCAGGTTGTCAGCCAGCGAACATCCGGCGTTGTGGCCGCACGACGCAACCTTGGCACGTATAGGAGGCTGATATGGCAACGGTTGCTAGGAAAGCTTGGGGCTCTTTTCATTGCAACCAGTTTGGTTTAGAATTCCGTGCCGAGCGGTTGAGAGAGACCCTTTATTGTGAAACATCTTAATGCATGGATGCAGGCCTCGGTTGCGGATGATTGTCACTCGAGTAAAGGCTTCCGTGTGTGTAACACTGAAGAATTTATGGGATCGTTTCTGCTTAATACTCGTAGGAGCGCCTGACTGGGTTTGGGTGGGGTCCCCTGCCGGTGTACCGTAGTCCGACCCCGCTTTCCACAAACTTCAAGTCTGTGATATTCTATTCACCACTCCCGCCTTCACCCCCACTACCTCTCTACCTCATTCTATACGAAGCGACATGAACCCGTCAACCCACCCCCAACCCACTGATCCTGGCACGGGCCACAAGAGTAGTTTTAACGTCACCAATAGCTACAACACCAACTACAACACCACATGTGTGGATGAAAATGCTCAGATTCTGGCATGGTTGTCGCCGCTAGAACCTCGACTACGCCACCAGGATGTGCGCACCCGCCGGCTAGATGGTTTGGGGGATTGGTTTTTACAAACGGAAGATTTTGTAAATTGGCGTGATGGCAGGGATGGATCGGGCATGGACACTCTCTTTTGTTCGGGTGCTCCTGGGGCCGGGAAAACATATCTTTGGTAGGAGGGCACAACATTAGCCCGCGAAGAAAAATAGACGAATGCCAACTGACAGAATCAGTTCCCTAGTGATTGATGAGCTATGCGGCCAACCTGTGGATCAGAAAATCGCAGTTGCATGTTTTTATTGTGACTTCCAGACACAAAATATGCAAACTCCCGAGAACGTGTTGGGTGCACTAGTCAAGCAAATTATATGTGGGCTAGGGGAGGCCCCTCCCGAGATCGGTAGAGCTTTTCAGAAAGCAAAAGGTCAGGTTGGAGGTCGCGGTCTCCGGGCTCCTGAGGCGCTTGAGCTCTTAAAGGCATCAATCGCATCCTTGGACCAGGTTTATATTTGTATTGATGCCTTAGATGAGCTCCTGGTGAAGTATGTACCCAACCTTCTACGCTCCTTGCATAATATTTCCAAGTCGTGTCCGGGGGTCCGCTTTCTCTTTACAGGTCGACCGCATATCAGAGTCGAGATCGAGAAATATTTTCCTGGAGCTGCGCGGTTTCTCCAGGTGAAGGGAATGAGGCAAGACATTATGAGATTTATTGAGATGATGTTGTATGAAGATCCCAACCCGGAAGCAATGAACGCCGGTCTTCGGGCGGAAATCACGAGCCGGGTTTCAGAAACAATTTCTGATGTGTATGTAGCTGAAATTTTCGTCCTAGGCTTGAGGTTTCGCTAATAGTAGTACCTAGGTTTCTGCTGGTTTCATTGAACATCGTGGCAATATTAGAGGAGACAACAATCTACGACAGGCGAGAGCAACTCAAAAGGATGACCAGTGGCGGAGGGTTGAACGACGCCTACGATGTGACGTTGGACAGAATCAGAGGGCCAACGGTGGGCAAGTCGAAACTCGGAATAGGGGCTTTAATGTGGATCTCGCGATCTGAGCGGCCAATGAGTGCGGACGAGTTATGCCATGCTCTAGGCGTGCAAATAGGGTCTACAGATCCTAACCCTGATAGCATCCCTTCCATACAAACGGTACTAGCTTCCTGTCTTGGCCTTGTTACAGTCGATAAGGAGGAATCGAAGGTCCGTTTAGTACACTTCACACTTCAAGAATATCTCAATAGCTGTTCCAACATCTTTCGGAACCTCTACGCGGTAATGGCCGAGGTTTGCCTAACATATCTTAACTTCGAATGCATCAGAAAGCTTCCACTTACTCTGGACGCCGCCCCATACAAATACCCCTTCCTCCAGCACGCTTCCTGCTACTGGGGACATTATGCACGAAACCAAACCATGGAGGGCGTGATATCGCTTGCACTTCAGCTCCTGGATCGATTTGATAGCCAGATATCGGCAAAGCTTCTTTTACTTCGCTATTCCAATGAAGCACACAAGGGGGGAGAATTCCTTCCGAAAGGAGAGATCCCTCGGGGATTTACGGGACTACACTGCGTGGCATTTCTGGGAATTGATGAGATTGCAGTTGCTCTATTGGATATGAGAGACTGGGATGTTGATAAGGCCGACTCCATGTGCTTCACACCGCTGATATGGGCTTCTGTGAATGGGAGTGAAGGCATTATAAAGCTTCTCCCGGAAAATCCTGGGGCCAATGTCAACACCAGAGACACTACGTATGGCCAGACACCCCTAGTGATGGGCACGATCATGCTCGATCACAAATTTTTGGTGTGCTCGAGCACGATTTATGCTCGAGCATGGGCTAAATTTTCTGCTCGATCATGATCGTGCCCATCACTAGACACCCCTCTCTTGGAGTGCGAGCAATGGACAGGAGGGAGTAGTGAGGCTGCTTCTGGGGCGGGAAGACGTCGATCCCGAATCGGGAGACTATCATGATCGAACACCGCTCTCCTACGCGGCCGGATTCGGGACGGAAGGGACGGTCAAGCTACTTCTGGAATGTGAGGAGGTTAATCCCGAATCGCGAGATTTTCTTGGCCGAACACCGCTCTCCCACGCGGCCGAATGCGGGGGGGTGGGGAACATCAAGCTGCTTCTGGAACAGGAAGTGGTTAATCCCGAATCGCGAGATGATTCTGACCGAACACCGCTCTCCTACGCAGCCCAATGCGGAAGAGTGGGGGAAGTCAAGCTGCTTCTGGGATGCGAGGAGGTTAATCCCGAATCGCGAGATTTTCTTGGCCGAACACCGCTCTCCCACGCGGCCGACTTCGGGGGTGAGGGGGTAGTCGAGCTTCTTCTACAGCGGGAAGAGGTTAATCCCGAATCCCGAGATAACTCTGGCCGAACACCGCTCTCCCACGCGACTGACGGATATGGGGGTGAGGGGACAGTCAAGCTGCTTTTGGAATGCAAAGAGGTCAATCCCGAATCACGAGATAATTCTGGCCGAACACCCCCTCCCACGCGGCTGCCGGGTTTATGGGTGGGAAAGTAGTCGCGCTTTTTCTAGAACGGGAAGTGGTTAATCCAGAATCACGAGATAATTTTGGCCGAACACCGCTCTCCCACGCGGCTGGCGGATATGGGGATGTGGGAGTGGTCGAGCTTCTTCTGGAACGGGAAGAGGTCAACGAATCGCGAGATAACTCCGGCCGGACACCGCTCTCCCATGCAGCCAGCACAAAAGAGGGCAAGGAGGCAGTCAAGCTGCTTCTAGAACGAGAAGAGGTTAATCCCGAATCACGAGATAATTCTGGGCGAACACCGCTCTCTCACGCGGCTAGCGCAGAAGAGGGCGAGGGGGCAGTCGAGCTTCTTCTCGAACGGCAAGAGGTTAATCCCGAATCGCGAGATAATTCCGGCAGAACACCGCTCTCCCACGCGGCCGAATTCGGGCAAGCGGGGACAGTCAAGCTGCTTCTGGAACGGGAAGAGGTTAATCCCGAATCGCGAGATTATTCTGGCCGAACACCACCCTTATACGCGCCGGGAGAGGCCTTGACACTGCTGTGTTATGTATATAGTTGCTAGTCCTTCCTGAGCGACGTGAGGGTTCTCACCCTAGTTGAGAAACACCAATTTCACATCGTGGGCAGGGGCTTTGCATGTTAGTCCGAACATCATCCCTTCATCGTGTTGGATTGCCTATAGGGTATGCGGTTAGACGATTGTGCGGATATGCATGTATGATATGATATGTAGGCATGAGGCCAGGAGAGATACGGTTATAGTGCACGCGGCTTTTTGGTTTCCGGCGGTTAGGCATTTTCCCGTGGGTTGTTTTTCTAACATCCTATGCCGCTAGGCATAGGATATTTCTTTCCTCGTTTTGTTGATGTTTCTAGCGATAGGGTATGAGGTATCGGGTATTTGATTTCATTGTTCCTTTCATATCCTCTGTCACTAGGCATACGGGCAGGGTTCTGAATAGTCTGACCGGTCAAGTCTTGGAGGTAGGACTAGGCTGGCCAGTCCTGGTTGATGTCGGTGACTGGGCCCGACTAACCCAGGTGGTCCGGTCCGGTTTGGACTGGTCCCAGACCGGTCTTTATAAAAGATCGTATGAGAGTCGGAATAGTAAATATTTTATTTCTAGGTAACGGATATCCGAGATGCTCCGAGATATCGCCTAGTTATTCCGACTCGGACTACACTACACTCGATTGACAAAGTGACTCAATTATATCAGCCTGGATAGAGAGCATGGAGTAGTTTCCTGTCTTCTCTTATCACTCGCTTTCTTACAAATGAATATAAAATATCCAGACTTTGACAAATATTCCACTGAAATTCTATCAACCTCTCTGTTTCCATTAATAATTAACATTCTCCAGTACCAGATGGCCTAGTTCGTTTAGCCAGTGGATTGTTCAAGTTGGTATGAATTGTGAGTGTCGGGAGGGGGTTGAACGAGAAGAAGTTGCCCTCGTTAATTAAGTTGTGGCTTTAATATTTGCCTTTCGCTTCATCGCTGCCATCCCGCCGTTTCGTCGTCAGCAGGGTTCCGAATGGTCCGACCGGTCAAGTCTCAGAGGCAGGACCAGACTGGCCCATCCTGGTTGATGTCGATGACTGGACCCGACTAACTTGGGTGGTCCAGTCCGGTTTGGACTGGTCCAAGACCAGTCTTTATAAAATATCGCATGAGGGTCAGAATGGCACCCATGCCAACAATCGCGAAGAATAGATGTATAGCTATAGAATGATTTTAAAGCCGCTTGCTGCTATAGAAATCAAGTGCCCCCTCAATACAGGTTGATAGAACATCCTGGAGAGGATAGCATGTGGTGGAAATGCAATTACCCGATGGATAAGTCCCATCGAATACCCCTATTGTGGCAGTTGGTCATGTAATATCACTCACTTAATGCACCAAAACAGTTCGATACTTGAGAACCCATTTTCGCCACCCCTAATCAAAGCGAGGCACTATCTCCACCCTATAATCCATGGAAATAATAAGTTTTATTAAGAAAAGCTGTGTTTGAATGTAATATATCGTGATAAAAATAGCATATCCTGTTGCTTGGCAGGCCTGGTCGGACTAGTCCTGGTCGAGTCGGTTTCAATAATCCTGACTGTCCAGTCGGTCTAATTTCCACCATTAGACTAGACTTGACTTTCGACCGGACTAGCTAGTCCAGTCCAGTCTTGCGCAGACAATTCGGAACCCTGGTCGTCAGTCTTCCGCCGATCGTGTGCCGTTTGAAGGAGGCCTGATTCCAACGGAGCCTGTCGTGATTGCACTTTTGGTCTTTCATTTGTTAGCTGCTCACGGCAAACACATACTCAAACCAAAGATCCGCCTACCCTTTCAAATCACACCTTATCACTCGAAACCTGCAGATATCAGCAATCCGGCTATTCACGGTCACCGGGTCACATACACCCTAAAAGCCGCACTGTGGCCTACAGTCCGGCTTGGGCCCCAAACCTGGCCGGGCTGGTCACTAGCGTACACTACGCCTATCATTCTACAGCGCTGCTTTTGTCCCCTTGTTCAAGACACTTTACCCGTTTGTGTATCTGGGCGTAGGCGCAAGGTTACCGTATATTAAACCGACCATATGGGCAGTATAAGGGAGTTGCGATTTCGTGCTCTTTCCTTTTTGCTCTCGCGTTTTCTGTGATGTGATCTAGCATGTAGGTGCACGAGTGTGGATATTCAGAACATAGTAACGACTGATGATGTTTTCACTGACCCGAGATCTGCCCCACCCTCGCCAATTATATATGTCTGATCCGGATAGATGGTAGGCGATCATATCGTCTATCGCTCATATTCAAGCGATGGTGTCCGCCCACATAGGAGCCCACGGTGGAGAAAGCGAGACTTAAGCTTCTGGCAAAAATTAGACTTTAGATAGCGATGGGAATAGATCAGGAGATAGTTAAACAAATGACACCTCGATGGGCTTCGGTAACACAACACTAGTACGAGGAGGACCATATACCGAGCGTCTCTATTGAGGAGGAATTTAGTCAGATATAGGGCATTATCATTCACAATGCAGGGAGTTAAATGGTGTATTAAAACACTTGGGCTGAGGTTTCTCACGGGGGAGGTAAATTTTACAGCTTTCTTACCCACAGATCGAAATCTAAGGGCCCGTTTACCTATAGACGGCCGTCTAACAACCAGAGGCAGTGCCGACCGTCAAAGAAACTCAGTTAGGTAAACGGGCTTTCAGCTATATACTAGACAGTATATTAGCTAAACGTGCAATAATTCTGCTTTCTTTACATACCTTCAACTGTCTGTCTCCTTCTAAAAATTAAATTTGTAATAGTGGTTGTACTAGACGGTGGCGTCTCGGGCGTTATCTGATAAACGGTACGAAAGTGTTTGACAAATTTTCCACAGTCCTAGACTCTTGTAGCTAGCCCGTCAAAAAGTTACATTACCTACTCTAGGTAAACGCCATCTACTTTGCCGCACTCTTCCCCACTGTCAAGTTCCCCTTAACGGTCGGCATCGTTTCAGGCTGTTAGACGGACGTCTATAGGTAAACGGGCCCTAAGAGTATTTCTTTATCTAATACTAGCCCGACTACCGGAGTTTGTTGAGTTTGAGGCGCCCCGCGCTTGCCGTCGAACTCGAGAAAGTTCGTGTACAAACCCGGAAGTATCATCAGGGTAAAGGCATTTACCAACAAGAGGAGGAAGAGCACCGGGTGTACTTGTTAGAAAATGGGCAGAAGATTTAATTGCGCCCATCCCTCTTTTTTGTCTTACTTTTTTCCATTGTAAATTACTCTTCACCTCGTATCATTCTCCCCAGTCCTCTGCTCGTGGCTAGTTCATGGGTGGTCACTTGGTAGCTAGCCGGGACTACATGTCGAAAATAATCGATGCGGAAGTAATGACGGGATGTGCGAGTTTTATGCAGCAGATTGGAGCTGCCCAGATGGGGATACAAAGTTTGTATGAACCAGTGAAGAAGTTCATTATTTATTGTGTTGAGTGTTAGGAAAGGAGAGGTTTTAGGAGAGAGAATTAGGAACAGGGAGAAGTACTTGAGACGAGGGGAGGACAAGAAGGAGGAGAAGCAACTAAGAGAAATGTTCTCGTAACTTGCGGGTCCTCCGAGAGAGATTAATACCGCTATGAGATAGAGAAAAACATGCTTGCTTATTTCACCTATTTGGGTCGCTATTCTTGTCCAGGCGGATGTGGGGGCTGGCCCCATTGCGAAACCTCCTTGGGGGGTAAATGGGCCTCGGTTAAGAGTGATGGTTGGAATCTCACGCAAGAGTAACTACGCAGGGCGCTCAAGCCTGGCCATATCATAGCGGGCGGCTGAATCATTATTGATGGGATTATGATCGTGGAACAGGATCGATACTCGTAATCTCCTGGGATTTAATCGTCGGGGGGGACAAATACGGGGAGAAAACCTATTCAATGCCAGCGAAACTCGGACCCTCCCTACAGAATACCATCCAAGTTTTTTTATCCTAGAAAAAAACGCAACGTTTCACCCACAGCTTAAAAATTAAACAAAATATCTTCTGTTTAGGAAAATGCCTAGGCACGCACCCTTGCAAACTGTGCTATCACCTTGCTTGGCACTATAAGAAATTGGGTTTTCAGATAAATTTCATTGCTCTACCCAGCTGGCTTTTGAGGCAAAAAAATACCAAAAAATACACCTAGGTCTCTCTTATTTTTTTAAAGAAATTGTTAATTTTTTAGGAATTTTTTTGATGGTGCCTCCTCGCCTAAAAGTTGAAATATTAGTTTCTTGGCCATGGGTAAAACGTTGTGTTTTCGCTGGGATAAAAAAACTTGGATGGTATTCTGGAGGGAGGGTCCGAGTTTCGCTGGTATCGAATAGGTTTTCTCAAGAAAAAGAAAAAGAAAGCTGGCGTTCTCTGGCAAGCAGGGTTAAACTTTACAGGGATCTGATTTTGACTCTATGGCAAGTTCCGCTTCAGCCGCTTCTTACAATGCGCAAGGGGAAAGTTTTCGTATTGTGTTGGGACATTTGTTGAAGTACCGTTCGCTTGGAGGTAGCTGTGGTGCCCATTACAAGCACCATTATAGCCTCTAGGTGTGTGATGGTAGGGCAGAGACGGAATAGTCGCGTAGAAATCCCGAAGAGAATAGGTTTAAAAAAAGGTTTTCCTGCAAGAGATTTTTTCGTGGGTCAACATAAATTAAATGAATGAAAACATCCTCCCTAGTACTTATATATGGATGACACTTTGCTCCACATAAAAGAAAGGCGATATCAGATCCGAACTCAGAGAGACGAAGAAACACTACTGGCTGAGGCACTTGGTGATTAGAAATAGAAGAGATATGGGAAGCAAAAGACTGATATAGGAACGTTTTGGACCCTTTTCATCACGACTAGTGTGGTTTGGAATTCCGTGGTTGGCAGTTGCGAGCGATTCTTTATTGTGAGACAGATTGATGCATGCATGCAGGCCTCGGTTAGGGGTGCTTACTTGAGCAAAGGTTTCTGTGTGTGTAACTCTGAATGCATGGGATTGTTTCTGCTTGTCACAAGCCCCTGACTGACTTGGGGTGGGGTGCACGAGTTGTAGTCCGGCCCCGCTTCCCACCAACTTCAAGTCTGTGATATTCTATTCATCACTTCCACCCATCGACCTTCACTACCTCACTACCTCATCCTATACGAAACAACATGAATCCGTCAATCGATCCCCAACTCGCTCATACTGGCACGGGCCACAAAAGGAGTTTTAACATCACCAATAGCTACAACACCAACTATAATATGACCTATGTGGATGAAAATCCTCAGATTCTGGCATGGCTGTCGCCGCTAGAACCTCGCCTACGCCACCAGGATGTGCGAACCCGCCGGCTAGATGGTTTGGGGGATTGGTTTTTACAAACTGAAGATTTTGTAAATTGGTGTGATGGCGGGGATGGCTCTAGCATGGCCACTCTCTTTTGCTCAGGCGCTCCTGGGGCCGGGAAAACATATCTTTGGTAGGAGGGCATAACATTCACCCACGAAGAAGCATAGGCCAATGCTAAGTGATGGAATCAGCTCCCTAGTGATTGATGAGTTATGCGATCGAGCCGAGGATCAGAAAATCATAGTTGCGTGTTTTTACTGTGATTTCCAGACACAAAAGATGCAAACCCCGGAGAACGTGTTGGGTGCACTTGTCAAGCAAATTCTATGCGGGTTAGGGGAGACTCCTCCCGAGATCGGTAGGGCATTTCAGAAAGCAAAGAGCCATGTTGGAGGTCGTGGTCTCCGGTTCCTGAGGCGCTTGAGCTCCTAAAGGCCTCCCTCGCACCCTTGGACCGGGCTTTTATTTGTATTGATGCCTTAGATGAACTCCTTGTGAAGCACGTGCCCACCCTTCTACGCTGCCTGCATAATATTTCCCAGTCATGTCCGGAGGTCCGCTTTCTTCTCACAGGTCGACCGCATATTGGGGTCGAGATTGAGAAATATTTTCCCGGAGCTGCGCTGTTTCTCCGGGTGAAGGGAACGAGGCAAGACATTATGAGATATGTTGAGATGATGTTGGATGACGATCCCAACCCGGAGGCAATGAACACCGGTCTCCGGGCAGAAATCATGAATCGGGTTTTAGAAACAATTTCTGATGTGTATGTAGCTGAAATTTCCGTTCTAAGGTAGAGGTTTCGCTAATAGTAGGACCTAGGTTTCTGCTGGTTTCATTGAACATGACTGCAATATTAGAGGAGACAACAATCTATGACAGGCGTGAACGACTCAAAAGGATGACCAGTGGCCAAGGGTTGAACGACGCCTATAGTGTGATGCTGGACAGAATCAAAGGGCAAACCGGGGGCAAGTCGAAACTCGGAATGGCGGCTTTAATGTGGATCTCACGATCGGAGCAGCCAATGAGCGCGGACGAGCTATGCCACGCCTTAGGCGTGCATATAAGATCAACTGATCCTAACCCTGACAGTATCCCTTCCATACAAACATTACTGGCTTCCTGCCTCGGACTTGTTACAGTCGATGAGGAAAAATCCAAAGTTCGCCTAGTGCACTTGACACTTCAAGAATATCTCAATAGCTGTTCCGACATATTTCAGAACCCCTACGCGGTAATGGCGGAGGTTTGCCTAACATATCTGAACTTCGATTGCATCAGAAAACTTCCATCTACCCTAGACGCCGCCCCGCACAAATACCCCTTCCTCGAACACGCTTCCTGCTACTGGGGACATTATGCACGAAATCAAACCACAGACGGTGTAAAATCACTTGCACTTCAGCTCCTTGACGGATTTGATAGCCATATATCAGCAAAGCTTCTTTTACTTCGCCATTTCTATGAGGTCCCTGAGGAGAGAGAGCTCCCTGAGCAAGAAGAGATCCCTGAAGGATTTACGGGACTACACTGCGTTGCATTTCTAGGAGTTGATAAGATTGCGGACGCTTTATTGGATATGAGAGACTGGGATGTTGATAAAGCTGACTCCACCTATTGCACACCGCTGATATGGGCTTCTGTGAATGGGTGCGAAGGGACTATAAGACTTCTGTTGGAAAAGGCAGGGGCCGATGCCAACACCAGAGACATTATGTTTCACCGAACACCCCTCTCTTGGGCTGCAGAATATGGACAGGAGGGAGCAGCAAAGCTGCTTCTAGAGCGGGAAGGGGTCGATCCCGAATCGCGAGATCTTTATGACCGAACACCGCTCTCCTACGCGGCGGGCGCATGCAAGGGTGAGGGGATAGTAAACCTCCTTCTAGAACGGGAAGAGGTTAATCCTGAATCGCGAGATAATTCTGGCCGAACACCGCTCTCCTACGCTGTCACTGCACAAGAGGGCAATGGGGCAGTCAAGCTGCTTCTAGAATACGAAGAGGTTAATCCTGAATCGCGAGATAATTCTGGCCGAACACCGCTCTCCTACGCTGTCACCGTGGAAGATAGCGAGGTGGCTATCAGGCTTCTTCTAGACCGGGAAGAGGTTGATCCCGAATCACGAGATAATCTTGGCAGAACACCGCTCTCCTACGCCGTCTGCGCAGAAGCGGGTCAGACGGCTGTCAGGCTGCTTCTGGCATGTGAAATGGTTAATCCCGAATCGCCAGATAATTCTGGCCGAACGCCGCTCTCCTACGCGACCACCTCTGAATATGATGAGATGGCTTCCTTCCTGACTCGCGAGATATATTTTGCCACACCCGGCTCACTGCTCCCACTTGGCCGAATCCGGGAGAGGCTGGGCAAGAGAGCCGCTGCTGGACCTAGGATGGGCTGATCCCGAATCGCGAGATTATTCTGGCCGAACACCACGCCCCTATGCCCGGGGGGGGTGCCTTGGTTCTGCTCTCTCATTATTTTTATCTTTTGTACCGGGTATCAATCACGGAACTGGATGCTTGTATCGAGGAGAAAGAATAATGTATATAGAGAAGGCACTATTGACTGGCTTACCCTTCCAACAATCGTCCACAAGGTGACTCTTAAATACAAAAACTTAAACTACTCGTCCACGAGTATTCCAAACTCAATCACGCCATTTCTGCCCCCCATCACACGATCCTTTTACCCCTCATTTTCCCGTTTTTCTCACCGCAACTACCCCTCACATCCTCACCGCATTTACCCCTCTTCTCGCACCGTTCACCGACTAACAAACATCTCGCTGAATGTTCCGGTATTCTTCTAGCATATTCTCTCCCAGGATGTAGGCTCTTGATATAGACGGACAACCCACCGAGATGTGGGCGTAGGAGGTACTCATACGGAAGACAATAGGTGAGCGCCGGTGACTAGCAATAATTATTGCCAGTTCTGAATAGGGGACGAAGCCACACTGTCGAACGCAGCCCTGTCGTGTTTTGTGGGTATGCATAGTTAGTTAGTCGCCCTTCCTGAGCGACTTGGGGGGTTCTCACCCTAGTTTAGAAACAGAAATTGCCCACTGTGCGCGGGGGCCTTACATATTAGCCCGAACATCGTCCCTTCATTTCCAGTGACGAGCCTTTAGTGAGCTCATGATTCTTCTCTTCAGAAGCATGATACTCTCGACTTTCCAACCCAATTCCGGGCTACCTCATGTTTTCACAAATAATCATATGTAACCTGGCTTCTGCATTGTAAAACTTAGAGAGATGTTGACATAAAGTAGAGTAGAATTGGTTTTCCTAATTCATGTTTTAAATACCTCTCTCCAGTGTTCGCAGGCGGCTAGGCTTTCGGTATATCCTGTCTCATTAGTAAATGTTTTACTCATAGGTAACAAATATGTGAAGATCACCGAAGATATATGAAGTTACCCCAAGATATCACCTGGTTATTCAGGCTTGGACACTATACTCTCTAAACCAAGTTCCGATAGGTTCATTATATCAGCGCAGATAGAGGGTGTATGGTAGTTCCCTGTTTTCTCTTATCACCCGCCCCGCTCCGAATGAATATAAGGAAGGGATTGAATGAGAACAAGTCCCTCGCTAAGTTATGTGTTGGCGATCGGTCTTCGGTGTGGCTTTAATCCTAGCGTTTCGTTTCATCGCTGACATTTCGCTGTTTCCTAGTCCCTCGTCCGTGGTCAGTCTTCCACTGATAGTTTGCCGTTTAAAAGAAGCCTGGTTTCCAACATAACCTATCGTGATTGCACTTTCGGTCTTTCATTTGTTAGATTCTCCCAGCAAATACATACTCAAACCAAAAATCCTCGGATTTTATCCAATCACACATTATCACTCGAAAACATGGAGATATCTGTAGTCTGGCTAGGCCAGGTCATATATGCTTATAAAGCCGGACTATGGCCTACAGTCCTGCCTGGACCCCAAGCCTGACCGGAATGGCCACTTGCGAGCACTGCGCCTGTCGTTCTACAGCGCTAGCCTTGTCCCCTTGTTCAAGACACTTTACCCGTTTGTGTTTCTCCGCGTAGGCGCAAGGTCACTGTATACTAAACCGACCGTACGGGCGGCATAAGAGAATTGCGATTTCATACTCTTTCCTTTTGCTCTTGCTTCTTCTGTGACGTGATCCATCATGCGGGTGCAAGAGTGTGGATACTCAGAATATAGTAATCACTCATGATGTTTTCACTCACTAGAGATCTGTCCCACCCTCGCCAATGATATCTCTCTGATCCGGATAGAGGGTAGGCGATCATATCGTCTACCGTCCATATTCAAGCGATGGTTTCCGCCCACATAAGAGCCCACGGAGGAGAAAACGAGGCTTAAGCTTCTGGCAAAAAGTAGACTTTAGATAGCCGATGGGAACGGATCAGGAGATAGTTAAGCAAATGACCTACTTGTAAGGCTTCAGTAACACAATACTGGTATGAGGAGGATTGTATGCTGGGCGGCGCTATTGAGGAGGAATCGGGTTATGTAAAGGGTATTATCGTTCATAATGCGGGAAGTTAATGGTGTATTAAAAATTGGGTTGAGGCCCATCAACTGCGATGTAAATTTCACCGCTTTCTTACTTACAGACTGAGATCTGAGGCAGTTTTTTATATATCTAATACTGGGCCGGCTACCGGTGTTTGTTGAGTTTGCGGTACCCTGCTCTTACCGTCGGACTCGAGAATTTTCTTGTGCGAAATCCGGGAATATGGTCAGAGTAAATGGGCATTTGCGGGTAAGCGGTAGAAAAGCACCAGCGGTACTTGCTGAGGGTTAGAAGGAGGATCGAGTTGGGCCCATCCCGCTTTTCTCCTGTTTTTTCCTTCGTAAGTTAATCCTCACCCCGCACTGCCCCCCCCCCCCTGGGTGCCGGCTCATGGGTGGTCACTCGGTAGCTAATGGGGACCGTTTGTTGCGATATGCTACTTTATTGTTTCCTTTGTTGCTTTATCTTTTCTCTGTTCCCAGGCGCTAGCCTGGGATTGTCTTCTTTGTGACTAGTTTGCGTACACTGTGTATGTGCGAGAAGGGTGGATATATGAGTGTTGTGTCTGTCATTGTGTATTGAGATAGGTCAACAAATCAACTATTCTGCTACTCAAACTTACGCAATTTCACACCGTTTGCAAAAAAACCGTTGCGGAAGTAATGATCGGCAGCAAGGGTTTTATGCAGTGGAGTGGAACGGCTCAAGTGAGGACACAGGTTATGTATTAGGTGAAGAAGTTCATGATTTATTATGTTGAGTGTTAGGAAAGGGGAGAGTTGAGGGCAGGGGAAGTAAATACTTGAGGCGAGGAAAGGACAAGAAAGAGAGGCAGCTAGGCCAAAGATTCTCATAATTTGCGCGTCCCCCGACAGATGGAAAAAAAAGCTACCTTATTTTCATCTATTTGGGACGCTATTCTTGGTCAGGTGGTTGTGGTGGCTGGTTGATTACTAAACATGCTATTGAGGTATTCGGGCCTCGGTTAGGGGTGATGGTTGAAATCTCTCGCGAGCGCAACTCCGGAGGATCCACCCAACCCTGCGAAATGGACTGATATTTAAACGTCGGGGAAGAACATGTACAGGACTAGATTGTAATACGTGCAATAGGCTTTGTATCCTTGTTTTGTCTCGGATTCGCGATAACGAGCGCAAAGCTGGCGTTCTCTTGCAAGGGGGGTTAAACTTTTCAGGGATCTGATTCCGACTCAATGGCGAGTTCCACTTCAGCCGCTTCATCGAGTGAAAGTTTTCGTCTTGTTGGGATATTTGTTGAAGTAACGTACTTGACGGCGTACCGAAAAATATAGCACAGCGAAAAGTTTGGTGAATATGGGAAATGTCTGGAAGAAGCAACCATGCAGGAAAGCCTTGAATCTCTCTTTCTAACTATTTGATAGTTAATTCACTTAAACCATCATTTTTTACGGCCGTTTTGTTGTGAAGCTGTGGTGCTACTCACCAGATTTTTCGCTGTGCCATACCGTGGGGACTCGAAAAAACGATCCTTGTGCTGGATAGTCCGAAATTTCCTCCTCTGGAAAAGGGCGAAAAACACACCAAAAATCTGCCCCGGGAGACAGAACAAAAAGACAAAAACACCAGACCATGCTAAGAGAGGCAATTCCAGCGTCCTTGAACAGGGATCGTTTATTCGAGTTCTTACGGTATTTTTCGGTACGCCGTTAGCTATCATACGTTAGTTAGTTTTGGGTTGGAGGTAGAAAACACATCGAAAAAGAACTGAACACGTCAACGTCGCAACGGGAAAAACTTTTACCATCCCAACAGCCACTGCCTAGTGCACATCGCTTATCTAATTCTAATAGTTACCCGAAGGCAACAATAGCTGTCATGCCTGCCCCTTGTACTGTACAAGCCCCGATAGCCTCCGGGTGTGTGGTGGGATGGCAGAAGTGGAATACGGTAGTCGCTTAGAAAGCCCGAAGAGAATAAAGTACCGTAAGAACTCGAATAGAAGAAAAATGTGCTAGCACGTTGGAGTTGCCTCTCCTAGTAAGGCGCCTCGTATATTCCTTTTCTTTTGTCTCAACTGGGGGCTGAGTTTGCGGTGTTTCCCCCTCGCGTAGCTCAGAAAGGAAACTCCAACGTCCTAGCACAT
>Ga0307509_10003950_pt1 | contig 21870 bp, 19 predicted proteins | sample 10_EM_MG_FD_202245 | JGI IMG/M metagenome (GOLD analysis project Ga0307509, IMG submission 202245) | Populus trichocarpa ectomycorrhiza microbial communities from riparian zone in the Pacific Northwest, United States - 10_EM | ecosystem: Host-associated > Plants > Roots > Unclassified | place... | reverse complement strand
AAACCTCTAACTATCAGATTCTACAATGCAATGGTGTGTTGGTGGTGGTAAATTTTCATACTTTTCTAAAAGTCAAAATACTGACCCATTACTAGGGGTTGACCCATAACTAGGTACAATACGTTATTAGTTATGTGAAAACAATTTTGCTTAGTTACAATTTATGACATTGAACATGGGCTTGTAGTCGCTGGTTATGTCAGGCAAGGATAGTTGATTTGACTTTCTTCTTAGCAACTAATATTCTGAGGTCATGTCCAATAAGCTTTATCTTTAAACCATCTTTTGTCACAACCCGATTATCATCTGGGATTTCAACACATTTGGCGTTCAACAATCGGTACTCTTGTTCAGGCTTTTTGGACAGTCTCAATTCAGGACGAGATTTGGGGGAATGTGTGGTATAGAGTAAAATAGAATGAAGCCGACCAGCAATCTAAAAGGTACTCAGCGATACAATGAGGGAACCAATATTTGAGTCCGGTACACAATAGGCACAAGTATGGTCCAACTTTCTGCCATCCTTGACAGACAGCCAACCACCAAAGCTACCTGCTTCGGATAAACCATCCCTTCTACTGAGGGAAAGTTTTCCAAGTCTAACCCTCTTGTGGTGTTGGACTTCACAATTCCAGGCCTGATTGCTGGGTTGAAAAACACTCTGAATGGCTCTGTCACAAACCACCAATACGGGAATATTGGCAATAGGGTATGGTGTCATGAGGGTAGCAGGTACAAGGACCTTATATAGAAATCCAATGAGAATGATTGGGACAGCAGAACCTCCAATATGAGATCTGTATGCTATATATAACTGTTCTATAACTCATGGGTTGTCCATACCTTGCAAGGGTATCATAGATGAATTTGGTTGAGGCAGTCATCGCTTTTTTGGATAACTATTTGGGGAGTAATGATCGATAACAGGCAGGTTCTTCTGATGGGCTGGGACTTTTACTAACTGCAAGATTTATTAGAACTTGGAATAGAGTATTGTGGACTGGCTCAAATGTTCAAGTTAGACATCTCACTTATTTTCCTCAACAATTCAGGTACTATAGGGTTTCTATCCCTTTTCCACCCGGAATACCTCACAGTGGGTCTTCTTAAGAGCAAGACTACTAACACATTCCGAAATCATATGCGTAATAATAGGTTATATGTAGAATATAATAAATATAGGAGTTAATAGGAAAAGTGAAGGATAGGGGGAAAATATTGAACGAGAGCTGGAGATGGTTTGGTACAGGAGAACTGGAGGTGTTTCCTCCTTTCTCCCTTCCAAACCGAACTTCCTAGTATTCTGTTGGCATTATGTTAAATTGCCAACGTATTCTGGTGATGACAACAACAAAAACTGAAAATGTATTATAGCCAAATACGCAATAGTGCCAGAAGCTAGTTGTACTGTACATGTACATACTGTATTTACTGGTCAAATTCGACCCGGCGCTAGTTGCAACTATCTCGGATTGAGAGTAGTGTAAAGATTACATAGGTTAGTGATAATGTAGTTCAACCTGGGTGAGGGGAAAGGGTGCTCAAACTTCATTCACAATGACGAACGTAAAAAGAGTCGAATTCCGATAAAACAAAAGGTTTTGTTTTGTGAATCGGAGTGATATTCTGAAACTCTTCAAATCTACCAGTATATGCACTGGTCATCTAATCCAATGTGATTCCCGGAGAGACAGTCAACTGCACAATCGCAAAGGCTATTCCCTCTTCAGTGGGTAGCAAATGCCACCCAACATCCTTTCCGAAGAAATGCATCAACTCAAAGAGGAAGGTGTCTCCCAAGCTATTCGAGAGACAAAAAGCTAAGGATGTTAAGCTATTGGCTTTGTGCACTTGTGCCAAATAATAACAGTTAGTTTTCTCTTAAATCTGTAGTGAAAGTCCAATACTGTACCACAGTTCACACCTATCTAAGACACTCTCCTGATTTGATGTTTAATTATTGTACTTGTATATACGTATTAAAGAATTATAGAAAGTATAATGGGGTCTCAGGCTGCTAGCCTCACACAGATTAGCTTTCATTAGTGCCGGGTCGAATTTGACCAGTAAATGCGGTACAGAGCATGCATACTCATGTCTCTATGCCAAGATTGGGCACCACTTTGAGAATAGACTCTGCCGGCCGTACAGGGGATAGTCTTGATGCTGTTTTTCTTTAGAAGCACTCTAGCTAAAAACCCCTGAACGGATATGTAAAGTCAATGAGAGAGATTAAATTCTTCTGACCACGGAGTTGACCATTAACAATTAAACCTGTTATCTCCTCTACATGTGCGGACTTGTAATAAATTTACATGAAAGTTCATAAAAAAGTGATTAATAAGTTCTTGGGGCATGCACTCCTTCAGATAGTTCCAACTCGGTTCAATTTCATTTTAATCAGGTTAATTAGAAGGACAGAAAGGAATTATTACCTTCCAAGAACAGCAATAACAAACAACATGATATCGTGAATGATCCAACATTGGCGTGGTTTGTGAGATCATTCTCATATCAGGCCCTGGCTGGCTGCTCAGACTCTACTGACTTTCAAACAGCTCGAACACTATACCTTTTACAGGTTCAAAGAAGACTATTCCAAAAGAGGTGCCCAATCTTGGCGCGAAGACACGAGTACACCCAAAGCCCAAATATCAAGATCCAAACCACCAAGTAAAACATGATCAAAGGCCCACTAACTTATGACCCACCGGAAATAACATTTTTTACAATCCCTATTCCTTCGGAATATCTGCTTCTAGACTAGCGCTTAGAAACTCCTCCAACTCTTCGCTAACAGTCTTCAATCGATCCTTAACTTGCTCAATCCCTTCAGCACCGACAATAATTCTCCCGGGGGGGTTCTCCAATGCTGCAATATGCATAACTATCGAGACCGTCTCTTCCAGCACTTCCTTCGGCGGCGGCGCAGCCTTCACAATTCTAGAAAGCGACTCGAAGGTCGTGTAGCCTTTTTCCTGGGTGGGGGTTAGGTGGACGCGCGAGGAGAGTACGCTGCCGGTAGGTTATCAACAGATGCAATTGAAGTTGGGGGGGGAGGGGGGCGGATAATTTGAGGGGGAGGGGAGAAAGACTTGACTTCAAGCGGAGGCTGCACAATTGTAACCTTAATATTGAACGGAGCAATTTCGTACGCGAGCGCCTTCACACACACCCCACGAGGTCAGCCCCCCCTCTATCTCCAGTCCACCGCTATGGCATGTTGAGAAGAAGTGAAACCACACACATCACTAAACCCCTCAACCGCATGGTCCCCAGCGCACCTCACTGACAACCCAGGAGTCCCCATATGCCCCGTGAGACCCGTGACATTCACAATATGCCCACCCCTCTGCCTCCTCAAAAACGGCACAGCAGAGCGCATCATATTCACAGGACCGAAATATGTTGCTTCAAACTGTGCCAAAATATGCGTATGCGGCAACTCCTCCAAAGTCCCAATGTACGCTTCCCACAACATCCCACACACATCAGCTCTCTGTAATTCCCGGAGGGAGGGGGGGGGGGTAAATACACTGAGAAGAGCAATTAAAAACAACATCCACCCTTTGGAAAGTATGAACCGTCTCTGCAAGCGCGCTCTGGCAGAGCGCGATATTCCTCGTGTCCAGTTCGAGGACGGCGAACCTGTCACCCCCATTCAACTTTAGCTCTCGCATGGGCCCATCGTCGGCGTGGATTTCCTCGCGCGTGCAGCCTGCTGCGACGGATTCCCCGGCTTGGAGCGCCGCGAGTGCGATTGCGTGTCCAAGGGGGTTTGAGGCAGAAGTTATTAACCAGACACGCGGGGGTCGGGGTGGTTCGGGCTGCGGGGGCGGGTCGGACATGAGGTGCGGGTGGATGGGATTGTGGGTTAGGGGTTGGTTTCTCGGTACAGGCACAGGGAGGTTGCGACGGGAAGTTTAGGTGGGGAAACCGGGATGATGTCAGCGGCTGTTTCAAGTGGTTTGGAATTTGTTTCGGTCATGAGAGAGCACTCCGAGCTTTTGGGTTTAGATCTGTTGGAGGTCGCACGATAGAGGCCGAAGTTGAGGTACAAAGTACTCGTACTGGGACTAAACAATGAAAGAAGAATAGTTGCTGTCTTGCTTGATTGTCTATCGGCGCGCCTATGGCAGCCGTACTTATAGTAGTGCGCAACATGAATGTACATCAATATGACTCTGGTCGCTTCCCAGATTCTGACTTCCGAAGTGGCCAAGTAGTTGGCCCAACACTTTCGCATCTGCTATCACACGGAGATGATATTTCCGACAAGATCTGTTGGTGGGGGGCTCACGGTTCTGCTAGAGCTTATAAGAGTGACAAACTTTGCGAACATGATGCAATTTGGGGAGCTCCACACCATCTCCCCGAAACCAAACCACTGAAACCCCCTTACCAGGTTTTCCAAACCCATTCCCGGAAGGGACCGCTAACGGGGTGGAGGATGTAGGATGAATCGTTAGAGACACACCTCCACAGCGAGGGCCCAATCCACCATTCACAGCTGCCACTCCGACTTCAATTGTGCTTGGCAGTCCAACGATCCTTCAGCAAGAAAATTTTCGAAGTGGGGGGGTATCCCTGTATCGCTACCAGAACCCCAGCGTTGACAATCCAGCAGTACACTAACAGAAAGCCTGCATGCTCGATATTCCCACCTAAGAAGAGCGTTTTAACGATTGGTACGTTGAATGGCCGTTTTTCGATCTGTTTTGACCGAGGCGACAGAGTGTAGTTGCCATCCGAGGAGCGCAAAATCGAGTCATGCGGTATAATATATACCCGAACTCAGTGCCGGAACGCGTAGGGAGGGTAAATCAGGAATGCGGCGGGGCATTACTTCACCTCATATAGTGCAAGCATGTTTCCTAAACACTCGTGTCCCGGGCGTGGGCGATGACTTTGTCTATTCAAGACTGGGACTTTTCATCATTGGTATTTTTGGTGGTTGCGGGAGGTGGGATGTTTTAATGGTGTTACTTCTGCTTCTATTCTATGGGCGGTGGAGGTTTTCGGGAGCGCTTTGGGGTTTTCTTGGGTCATGTGTGTTGAGTTGTATCACGAGCGAAGGAGCGGTATGGAGCAGCAAGGATCACGAGTAAACAAGCGGAGAGCGGTTACCAAGGCCAGCGAATTACTTTTATTTGAGGAAGATTAGAAATAGGTTTACAAGCGGAGAAAGAATGAAGGGGCTTAGAAATAGGGGTCGAGACAAGGGGTGACGCAAGCGGTCACGAAGTATCACTCGTGACCGCAGGAAAAGAGAAACTAAGAGGAGGACCACGATCTCTAACAATTTCTAACAATGTGAGTTTTGGATCTTGTGGCAGAAGTTTGGGAAGTTTGTAAATTGAGTTGAGCCTTTCAGACGAATCATGAAGTATCTAACTTACCGACAACATTCCTGATTCCGACCAAGCTAGCTCATGTGTTCAAGTATCTGCCTATAGATATTGGCAAACCCCGCTTTATTATATACATATATCTCATCCCTTATCCACGACCTCCAGGACCCCTGAGTGATACTTCGTGACTGCTGGCTAACTTGTCACCTCACTTGCCAACACAAAACTTCTCGAAAATGACTCCGAGAACCTCTTCCACATCACCGCTACCTTCTCCCTTCCCAGTGATCTGCGCAAGACACCCCGCAGCAAAGCGGAGCTCCTCCGCCGCGATAACCACGTCTGCCTCACCCTTCTCCCCCACGATCCTATCCAGGAAGGCATCCAGATAGGATATGCATTCTTCCAAGAGCCTGCGTTGGCGATCTGTTGCTCCAATTGAATCTCCGAGAGTGAGGGATGCATCGTTGTCGGTTTCTGGGGCGGTCATTTGAGCAAGGACTTGTGTTAGGGTTGCCAAGAGGGGTCGGATGCCGTCGCAGGGGGAGGGGTGCGTGCATGTTATCCCGTGGATGTAGGCGCGTGGGAGAGCTGGAAGGCATAGGGTTATTTGGTTGAGGAAGTGCTCTGGGAGTGTTTGGCCTGGTGGAAGGCGGAGGAGGTCAGTTTTGTTTACTGCGATGAGGACTTGCTTATTCTGGCCTTGCGCCTCGTGGAGAACTTCTAGGACTTCGTTGGGCATGGATAGGTATGGAGTGCGGCTGTCATTGCTATCATTCTTGGTTTCGATCGACAGGACAGCGATGACGATGTGGCTGTCCCGAACCCGCTTTTTAGCTCTTCGCATGCCCTCCTTTTCAATTTCCTCGGCGAGCTTTGCCTTGCGAAGACCCGCTGTGTCCGCCAGAAGGACCATGTATCCGCCAATGTCTACCGACAGGTCAACCACATCCCTGGTAGTGCCTGCCTCTCCAGAAACGATTGCGGCCTCCCTCTCGACAACCCTATTCAATAGTGAACTCTTCCCGGCGTTTGGAGCGCCAACAAGCGCAAGGCTTATCCCGCTGCGTAGCAACTCCCCGCGTACAGCATTACCAACATGCAGTTGCAGCATGGGCTTTAGCTCCTGGACGAGGGAAACAACGTTAGAGCACATTTCCGCGGGGGCAGTGTCAAATTGTTGGTCCTCCGAGAAGTCGATTATAGCCTCCAACTCGCCCCTTGCCGAGAGCAGCATTTGTCGCCATTGCTCGTATTTACGGCTCAGGCCCGAGGTGGTGGCTTGGACAGAGAGTTTACGTTGCTGCTCAGTCTCGGCCGAAAGCGCGTCTCCCAGCGCTTCTATCTGTGGCAATGAGAGGCGGTTGTTGGTGAATGCCCTGCGGGTGAACTCTCCGGGACCGGCGGGACGTATAGGAAGTTCAGGTGTGGATAGCGCTGAGATAGAGGAGAGGACTGCACAGATAATTGCGCGGCCTCCGTGGAGATGGAGTTCTAGTACGTCTTCGCCCGTGTGTGAATTTGGTGCTGGAAAGAAGAGCACCAAAGCCCCTGGGTCGAGGATCTCTTCCTGGGGAGAATTGGGGTGATATAGTGTTCTCAGGGAAGCCTTGCGTGGCGCAGGAAGTGGGTAGGAGGGACAAAGAGATGAGTATACCTGAGCGCATGAACCCCCAAACCATCGATCTGTCAGCGAAGAGCCAGAAAACATAAAAGCAGAAAAACAAAAACCGAGTGATAGTGAAAGATAGGTAGTTTCATCCAACAGACATTCAAACAAGCCGGTCCCGAAACCCTAACCACGGCGATAGCCGCCCTCCCAGGTGCTGTTGCAAGTGCGTATATGGTATTTCCGATTTCCCCTTTCCCAAACTCGTGAGTGTGTATTCCCCTTGCATCTTCCCCTTTCGCCCGTGTTTGTAAGAGCTGTTGTTCGGGGTGTATCGGATGACGGTCCCGTGTAGCACTCAACCCCCGTCGATAATTCTTAGTCGTGGGGTCTGGAATCCGCCACCACCGCTGTGCCCACCACCATATCCGAATACTACCTGTAGGAGTGTCAGAGTGATTGTTGGCGGAGCCTCCTCCGGAACGCAAGATCCTACCGCTACTCCTCCTTCCGAGAGTTTTCGAAATGATAGTTGACAGTTCCCTCCTCGGGCTATAATAACAAATCATGTCACAGTTGGTGGACTCAATGATTGATCTCTTGCTCTATTATTTCCAACGTTTCCAACGAAGGGGCAGATGAACGATCAAGATCTCCACCTACGCCACCCAACAAGAAGTGGCCACCAAACGGAGTTTGAACCAATAAGAGGGTCCTTTACAGGAAGGAGACAAAAAACCACCATCAGCTCGGCCCCAGAAAACAAGCCCATAACCTAAGGGAATGGGTAGAGTTACAGTGTCGGGGAACGGTGGGGGCTTAAGATAATACGGTAACCCTACCGCATCCAGATGAGAAGGCTATTCTTTTCTGGGAAAGGGACGGTGGTTCGAAATATTATCCTCTTTTCGTTAGTAAGCATATTGTGTTATTTATTGTGTTATTTTATTATTATTTCACATGGAGCAGTAATAATTATTATTTTTCTTCCCACACATTCCCCCATAGTGGGGGCTTTGGGGCAGGGGGATAGACGCACCGTATTGGACTGACTTATACAAGTAGGATATGATATGTGCTCGATGATATGATATGATATAGTTGTGTCTAAGGGTACAGTACAGTGGCAGGAAATGGAGAGGCCGCAGGTATGATAGGAGCTCCGGAAGAGAAAGTATTTTTTGGGGTTCGGAGAAGTTGTGGTGGAAAGTCTTGGCTGGATGCAGCTATTCCAAATGGGGGGTTTCCAGCCCTGCAGGGAGGTTTTTTTTTGAAACTCTGGGCAAGATGGGAAAAAAAGGAAAGCAGACATGCTTATCGTTATCCGTCCTTGGCGAAGGCGGGAGGGAATGTTAGATGTTTCCGGGAAGATACTCGATGCACTATTCACGGGAATACCATACGGGACAATAGTGGGAAAGAATCGCGAGAGAAAAATAACAAAGGGAAAGAATAAGAGAAACGCAAAATCTAGACTCTGCGGGGAGTTTCATGATACCGGTGCTCGAGTATGTCCGGCATACCGAACGGTAGTTTGTTCTCCCGGGGATAGGAGGAGTGGCGCCGTTTGTGATACCGTAGGGGGGTTGCAAGCACGAACATCAAACGTGACTGCTTCTTTTTCCCCATTCTGCATAGCACATTTCACGAGCCTTCGGACCGGAGGCTACAATGGTGGAGCTTGAGTGGCCACTCGGCTGTTAGAAGCTCAGGAATGGTTGCTGCGCTGTACTCGAGTAGAGTTCTCGAGCACTCGAATGCTAGACAGGGCCGAAGATACAGGAGTTAGACCCGCGAAATGATCGTGACGATTGAAAAAATTGCTGCCCCCCTCTCCCTTCTTCCTTCTGCTCTCTACACCGCGGGCTCAGAGTATACTCTACCCGAATCAACGATAAAGTTCGCGATGGTGTGACGCTTGCTTCGGGTCCTGCACCCCCGTTAAACCTGGAACGTTTCAGGAAACTTCCTTGGTACCGTACTCGAGTACCTACCGTATACACATTATCCTCCGGCCCTTTCTTTTCTCTCACGGGGGGGTAGCACGTGCTAGGGGCTTGCACGGGTAAACCTTTTAAACTGACAATGTCACAACATTTAGCCTCTGTTTTCACTGTGACTGATTTTGGGGGGGGGGCTCTCCTAACATTGGCATCTTGCAATCACGGTTTTTTTTCTTTTCTTTTTTCTTTTTTCTTTTTTCTTTTTTCCTTTTTCACTTTTTCTTTTCAAGACCTTACTGCTGGGACTACCGGTATTGAGGAGAGTCACGGCAAATTTCGTAGGTAATATTTACTCGGGATGGGAATCACGCGGAAGCGAAGCGCGAGAGAAGGATAATAGGATTATTAGGAGCTTAATAAATCCGCTGCCGTTTTTGTACAATAATATTCGTTCGTACTACTCCTTATGCGACAGACCGCATAATTGCAACGTCCATCTATACCAACTATATTCTATAATTCGATATTAATTTAAATCTCTTGTAATAGCAAGATGGCACCAACAACATAGGTGACGGGTCCAGCCCCCCCAAACAAGAACCGCACAGATGGTGGTACTGTAGGAATACTGTGTCCCAGTGCAGTACTCGAGTAGACTACCAAACCAAGTGCTATGTCGTTGGAGTTGCCTGCTCTGGTAAGGTCTGATGTTTTTGTTTTTTTGTCTCTCAGAAGAGCTGAGCAGAGCTTTGGCTCTGTTTTTCGCCCCTTTTCCTAAGCAGGGGATTCCCGACTACAAACACAGCAACGTACCTATTCCGCATAGTTCACGATTCGATTACTTGGGCACCTACGGTTACTCTGATGCGGAGCACCTGATTCACTTACCTGCCTACCCAGGTACGGTAGCCTTGACACCCCATGGAAAGGGGAGGAGAGAAGAACTGCCAAGAACCCGTTCTCAACAACCTCCCACCCACGCAGCGGGGCTCGAGCGTCTCGCCCAGCCGCTCCATCTCTGGCCTTTCGACCTCCCCCCCCCAATCCCATCCCCGCCGCCTTCAGAAGTCGTTGACAATATTGCACAACTGCAGCAACTAACCCCCTTCTTGTCCCTTGGAGTAAGCTAATGGATGAACGAGTACGATAGACTGACTCGCCAAGTAATAGTACTCGAGCAGCAGCAAGGAAGCAAGATTGGAAAAATCAACTACTTTTCCCTTCGCCTACCGGTACAGTACTGGTGCAGTTGCAAATGTGATCTTTTCCTTTTTTTTTTTTGAACCCACCTCAACAATGCGGACTGTATTATACTCGAATACTGTACAAATACTAGCAGCGGGAGTGCATAGGCAATGTATGTGCAAGTACTCGAATACCAGGGTTAGTCCGTGAACAGGATGTTGGAAGGGTGGAGATTGTGTTTATAGGCCACATGAACATGCTGAGGTATATCTCTGTTAAAGGGGAAGGAATTCCCTGAAAGCTTTCAAGATAATAAGTGAATTTTAATTCTCCAAGGTGTTGCTGGCCTTGCTAGAATATTTGGTTATCGAGCTTGCCAAACACTACCCCAGTGGACGCTGGATAGGTTTAACTAGGATAAATATATTGAATTAACCGGTGTCCACGGATTTTATCGCAGCTCCCGAGCACCTACTGGTAATGGGTGTTTCCGTTTCTGAGTCGCGGATGTGTAAAGTTAAGCTGGATATGTGGGTGGGGTGAGGTGAATGGAGAAAGAGAGGAAGTAACAGAGGGGTGAAATCTTGGACTGTCTAAAACGTTCCTGATCTCTCCTCGTTTTGCCCTTCGTTCTTTCCTACCTTCTCACTCCACCCTGTCTCGCCCTGCCCGTTAGTCATCCTTCGTTTGCCGCGGTTTGTTTGACCTTTACTTTTTTCTCCTCCCTTTCTCCTCCCTCTTCTAAGAGTTTTGGTACTTTCACCATATTTTCGTAGTACAAACCTGAACCGTTATATGCCTCTTCTTGCAGCGCTGCCTAGTTTGTCTGCCTTTCTGCGCAGGTAACGTTACATTGAGGGAGGAAACTAGGGGTCAGAAGTAAATATTATAATGGGAACCGCTGAGCAAGCTCTCCACACAACTAGCTAACCAACCGACATCCAACCACTCTTTCCCCCCTCTGCTATCATTCCTTGCTAATGCCGCCTTAAGTTACGGTCGTGCGCCTCTTATTACTTTCGACCCGTGCTCTTCTCCTGTAACGTATCTCACCGTCTCTCCCTCCCGCGCTGGCCGGCTGGCTGACCGTTGCTGTCCACATGTGTGCTCTTTTGGGATAAGTTCGTTGACCAGTGTTGAACGCTCTAAAACCTGGTGTTTTCCTGCTTCCTGTATTGGATCCTTGTTCTCTACTCTCACTTGATTTCTTGATTTCTTGGGGGGTTTTTTTTTTCCTATTTCCTCACCCTTTTCTTTGTTGATGGGCCTTGTATCATAGACTTTTCCTTGCTCGTTTACAAGTGGTCCCTTTCCCTCTCTTTTTCTTATTATCTCTCTTTTCTCCCATTCTCATACTCTGCATTCTCCCCACACTATCCCACCCGTCATACTGTACATACTCCCCTCCCCCAGTCGTTCATTTTTTTGACTTCTATTTCCTAATATTCCACGTTCCATTTCACTGTTTCATTGAGTTTCCTTTCCTTTCCTTTCCATATATCCTTCCAAAATGACTTCCACAGTACCAATATTCACTAGCACGCTGTCGACGTCGATAGCAACTGCTCCATCTAAATTCTCTGTCGGCGAGGACGACAGGTCACAAGCTTCGCAGTTGCGAATAGTGACAATAGTAATGACGGCATTCAACATTGTTTGCGCAGCATCGATTGTTTTCAGAATTCTTTGGGATGCGAGGAGGATTTATATGAAGAGGCGGCGGAGGAGTAGGGCGGAGATGGGGGGCGGTATTACGAGGGAGAAGACGGGGAAGTTGGGTAATGGTCGTGGGAAAAGTGGTGGGGCGGTGACTGCGAAGGAGGTATGGGATAGGGGGGAGAAGGGAGGGAAGTATGCAAAGGAGGAGGGAGCGGGGGAAGGGGTGGGAGGAGGAGCGTGCTTAATACCGGCCATTGAGATATTCCCTCTAGTGCTTGGCGGGACCATGCTTGTCCAGGGGATATTACTTGCCTTAGTGGAGAGTGCGGGGTTGGATGGGGGACCTGTTACCAAGAATTGTGGATATTTGGCCGAAGTTGCTTGGATTGGTATGTTTTTTCTTGTCTTCACAACTTATCACTTCTCCCTCTCCTTCGCTCACAGAATAATAACTAATTTTGCCGAACCATCATTAGCACAATGGATAACACCCTACATGGTCTTCTCCTTCACCCTTGAAGCTTTCATCCGCGCCATCTTTCAACCCCGCTTCAAACGTCGCTCGGCTACAGCCGTTGCAAGCTGCATCGTTCTAGCCCTCTTCTTACTTTTCATAACCTGGGTGCCCTTGCGGACAATATTAGAGCACTCAGAGAACGGCACCTGCAGTGGGCAATTGATGTCCTACACTGACCATGTCGCTGTCTGGGGGCTCGGGATAATAGTGGTATTACTCCTGGTGTCGGTGAGTATGGGTACAGTGGTGCTTCTGCGCTTACGCGAGGACCATGGGGTCGACAGGGTAGAGAAGATAAGTACTAGCAGGACGATGTACTTTTTGATCATCAATGTTCCGCAATGGGTATGTTTTTTCCCGTCACCAATGGGTGGGGAGGTTCCGTCCTGATAGAATGGGTGATAGATCATGATGGTACCGAATTATGCCGTCACGACAAAGTCCGGGCCGGAGCATGGACTCGCGTATTTAGCGACTTTTATCATTAATTTGTCGGGGGCTGCAGCGACGGTGTTGCATTTGTATCTCCGGGCGAAGAGCTCTAGTTTCACTCAGGCCCCTTACTCCTCCACCCTCCCATCCTCTTCTCGTAGACCCCCAAATACCTCCTCCCGCCGCCCCCCACCGCTCTACGAAAAACCACCCCCACCGTATCAAAAACCGGGATCCACTCCACACCACCGCAAGGGGCAACTAGGCCCACCGCAGCCAGATCGAGAAAACCGCCTCTCAAGCTACACAGCCCGCAGTTTCCAACGCCTGGGAGACGAAGTGGCTGCCCTTCTCTCAAGCATAAGGCCCGCCCTTTCTGCCACCTCCTCTCCAAAACTCCCACACCACAACACTACCTCTTCAACCTCACGTCTGGTAAGAGACTCCCCTTCATACACTCTCTTCCCACCAATCCCGGCCCGCTACCGCCCCCTCACGGACAAGCTTCCAGCCTCAATTTCAACCTGGGCCCCGCCCATGAGCACGGGCGCGAATAAAACCACCCCACCCTGCCGACCGAGCAGGGCCGCTACGCCAATAGTGAACATGAGCCGTTCGCAGGCCAGCCCAAAAATTCCTGAAAGGGCACTTCTCGCAGAGCAGAAGAGGAGGATCTTGGCGCCAGCTGCGGCAATAGAAGTTGCTATTCCTCCGCACGGGAGGGGACGGGATGTGGAAGATGCGGAGAGCTTTAGGGAGATACTTATCTGGAAGGGAGAGGGGGAAGTTGGTGCGCGGGAAGGGGTTGTTGGAAGATTTGTTTAATGTGGGGGGCACTTGGGGGGGTTATATTCATATTCTTAGTTTTAAAAGGTTATGTTACCGTTGCCCGGGTGGGTATTTAGAGGCCTTTTCCTCTTATTTTCTCATTTTTAAGTTAGGCTGGTACTAGGAGTTTACTTATTTCCCTCCTTCCCTCCCCCGTTACAACTTAGATCTTAGATAGGTTATTAGTGGCTCGACGCCGCAAGCCAGACCGGGGAGCGCTATGGTGAAGGGGGGGCGGAGAGCGATGCCCTATCCCTCGAAAGCCCGACTGTGGATTTGCCCCAAGGATGGCAAAATCCTGGGGGGAAAGAGTTATATTGGCGTCACATGATAATGTGCACTAGCGCGGTCCCCCCCCCCAAAAGCCTCAAGGAGTCTAGAAGCAATTTACTTCATTTCTCTCCTTGCACCCTTGATATTGCATGCTACGCCGGAGTGAATTCTACAATTAACATATCACCCCCCGAGTGATACCACATGACTTCTTCATCACCCAGTCCTAACCCTTCGTATGGTACAAGACAAGCCATAAGCTACCAGGGGGATCGCCACCAGATTGTAGATCTCTTCTATCGTTCCAGCTCGGAAAGGGCGGAACCAAATGCCTCGCACAGCCAATAACCGAACACTACCGGGGTGTGCCACAGCGGATGACTTCTGTCAGACATTCGGAAACCTAAGTTACTTCTTAAGTCTGGCTTGACGGTGCCTCCGCAACTGATATGATAGAATTGTTTACAGAAAAATATCACGGGCATGTGACTAAGACAGGAAGCAGACGCAATGGCTCGAAAAAACTGCTTACTAGAATCGCTGAGTGGAGTGTTTGTCATGTTTCTTGAGTTGAGTTTTGTTATCTTCCACCAAGAATCCCCCCCCGCAGGAATAATTTCATGGTCTGGAAAGAGCGGGATGAGTAGCGCTGTATCATATAATACTCGAACCCACATGGTTAGTGACATCGCGAGTTCTCCCACTTGGTCTTCAAGAGGTGTCCTCTGCCACTGGATGGAAGAGAGGGGTTTAGGTCGTATGGTGCATCCTATATATAATACATCTACAACTGCCAAAATTTAAGGTATCATGCCACTCTACTAGAAAGCATATATTGCATTTAGATTCGCAATTGCTCTTCTTCCTCCAAGAGGAACCAAAACAACTCTTTTTTTAAAAAAAAACGGGGTAAAGAAAAAAAAGAAAGAAAAAGTTTAATTTTTGTTCTGCTATGTATGATACCCCGCCGGTCGCAGACCTCACCCTCAGGAGTGTGGCCTTGAGTCGGAATATATATAATAATATTATAATACCGCCTTGCAGCAGGTCTGATTTGCGCTACTGTCTAATCGAGGATAAAGTCTTCAGTTCCCCCAGCTCCCGGAGGGCAGGATTCCTTAAACCAGACAGTCTAAAATAAGCGCCCCAGACATTTTCAGTAATTTCCCTCCAGATGTATGGGATGCCCTTAGGATGGATGCCTTCCAAGAACCTTCTATTGCGGGCCGCGTACTTTTTTAACGGATGTCGTTCCCAAGCACGGAACAAATTTCAAATCACTTGAGGTGTAAAACGGATGGAGGGTGCACCCGTACCTACCGTTGTTACCTATGTATCTTGAGAGTATCATAATTCGGAACAACTTATCCCTATGGATAAGAGCTCGACCCGGCCATCCGGCCACCCGTCATGGGATATCCTTCGTCTCACCCGCTATCGTTATTTGGGCAAATATACCCCACCCCCTAGCCACTTTTCTCCTCAGCTTGTCTCTTTCTAACCCTTTGACCGCAATTCATACGATAGACACTCTTATGCAAAACCTTCAGTGGCGGTCACGGAATCATAAACTAATATATGGCCGAAAGGGAGTAGGGAAGCTCGAAATTGACCCAGTCGAGCTCCTCCTTTCCTTTTTTCATAAATTATAGAAAATTGGCGATCTCACTAGTGCTAAACTTTGGTGCCCGAGTGGCGCCTTGTCTGCCCAGGGGCTGATTACCCCTAGGGAAAAACAAGAGGGGAAATTACGGGTAGGAAACTCGTGGGTGCAGGAGAGTACAGTAATGTTTGGGCACTGTGAAGTAGTACGCCGTCATCGCCATATTGCTGGAATGGGGTAGGACGGCTTGCTGGGGGCTTCTGGTGGGTCGAGTCTGGTTAGAGTGCCCTTCGTCGGCTAGTTGGTGCGAATACTAAGCACAAGATACAGTTAAATAATTCATTTAAGCCGCTATTTAGCAAATACCGGATTTCGGCAAGGGGCAATGTGGGACGCTAGTCCCCTCGATGAGAACAGGCCAGGAAGCGCGCTCACTAGCGTCTAAGGGCTGGATCCTCCTCAGTATCACCACAAAGCCCAGAATTCTAAACCCCCAACAACGCAAAAAAACAGAAAGGAAAGCCTGGCCGCCCAGTAGCGAACGGCGCCAACGAATATAAATAAAACAGAAGAAATCAGGAAAATAGGAACCCGGATGGTACGATATATAAAGCAGCTAAGGAATCCGGTGAGAAGCTAGTGAATTGCTGAAGAAAAGGAAGAACAGCCGGTGAAAACAAACAAAAAAGATCAAGAAACCTCACGGTCTACATCCCATCCCACCCAGTTCCGAGTATCCATCAGGCCAGCCATCAAACAGAAATTTCTCAAAAATCACCCACAAAAGCCCTCAGGGCCGAATCTACAACAATTAGCCTCCTTGATCAACCTCATAACGCGAGAGCAGGACTCACCAAGCTTGACCTCCATCTCCTCCCACTCCTCCTTAGGCCCACTCAAAGCCGTAATGGCGCCACCAGCTCCAACCCTCCAAACCTCCTTCTCACTCCCATCTTCTGTAGTAACAACTTCGTCATCATACCTGAATGCGGAACGAATAATGACGTTCCAGTCACCGGCACCACAAACACTCCAGTAGCCCAAGACGCCACTGTAAACCCCTCTCTCCGTCTCCTCAATCTCCTGCAAGATTTCCACGCTGCGTTTCTTCGGCGCGCCAGTCATGCTTCCTGGTGGCAGGCTACGGGCGAGAACGTCGAATCCGGTCATACCGCTTTGGGGCTCCACGGTTCCGGTGATAACAGAGACAAGTTGGTAAACAGAAGCGTACTCTTCTGTGACCATTAGTTTCTCCACAGAGACGTCAGTTGCAAGACGGTGGAGGTCATGACGAATGAGGTCTACGATCATCAAATTCTCGGCGCGCTCCTTGGGTGTGTTCAATAGGCGGCTGGCTGAGGTGTAGGTTGTTGTAGGGGTCTTTTTCACGGTGCCTTTGATGGGACAGAGCTGACAAGTTCCGGAGCGGGACCAGGAGAGGAAACGCTCGGGGGACGACGAGAGGAGAGTAGTGTTCGAGAGGCGGAAGTACGACGCATAGGGGGCGGGGTTGCGAGTGCGTAGGTGTTGGTAGAGCGTCCAAGGGTTTGTCGGTTCCAGATGAATTTTAGTAGTGGCAGTTAAGCAGAGCTCGTAGGAGTCACCGGTGGAGAGATAAGATTGGCAAGTTTTAACTTTTTGCATATATTTTTCAGCGTCCGGTTTGTATATGGTCGGCGATAGTGTCAGAAGAGACGTCTTAGCAGCTGAGTGATGACGCTTCGGGTGAGGCCCTGGTGGAGGAGTAGGAGATGGTGTGATTGCTATATCAGCTTCCTGTTGAAGCTGTCTCTTGGTAAACTCTAGCCAGTTCCCATCCGCAGCGGGCGGGAGGAGAGTTTGGATATAAATCTTCCCAGTGTGCCCATCAAGGACTATACTCCTCTCCACAAAAGCCAAGTTAACATCCAGCCTCCTCTTCATTCCCTCGGCCTCTTTGCGAGGTTTAATAGGGACGTTGAGACTCTCGACGCCGGTCTCGTAGTTGAAATATCCAACCAACCCACCCCAAAAGGGCGAATCGTCCTTGCCTCCAGTAGCCTTGCGCTGGTCCATGTACTTTGCCAGGAATCTCCATACGCTTCCTCCATAATCCCGTAGGTCAACCTTAGTTTCCGAGGAGTCACGCCCAGAATAAGATAGCTTCAGAAAGGTATCGCCACAAGAGTAATTAATCCGTCGCGTCAAACCGGGGGTCAAAACCCCAATGATGCTGAACCTTCCCGGAGCAGCGGCAGATTCCAAGAGGACAAATTCGTGAGCTGTCCCAACTCCCAATATCTCACAAATCCTGCTGACGGAAACCCCCTTTCCAAAAATATTCTCGGTCCTAACCTCCACCTTTTGGACGCCGTCCAGCTTTCTGCCCTCAAAGCTTGTTTGCAACTCCATAAGACTCTTCTCTCTCGGTTGCCCTTTCCAATCCGCTCTCAAATCTTTCACAACCCTACCCCGGCTGTTGTTCCAGTCTATCGCCATTTTCCAAAAATTGGCGACAACGTCCCTTCCACCCTCACTACAAACCGACTCGGGGTGATACTGCACACCCCAGAAAGGCTTATAAATATGTCTGATGCCCATAACGACCCTACCATTCTCATCATCCGCCCAAGCGATCTCCTCCACATCCCCGCCAACCTCAGTAACTCCATGTAAAGAATGATACCTAACAGCATTGATTTTCCCGACTCCCTCGAAAAGCCCTTCCCCAGTGTGCGCAATCTCGCTAAGTAGGCCGTGCTTCACGGTGCCCAGTCTGTTCACCTGCCCCCTGTGTGAGAAGACAAGACTCTGTAACCCGAGGCAAACACCAAATACGGGGAGGATATCCTCTCCGGATAGCTTCCAAACATCATTCACGACACCAATATCGGCCTCAACCTCCGGCGAGCCTGGGCCGGGTCCTATAACCACGGCATGGAAAGAGGGTAGGTGAGGCTTTAGGAACGAGATATTAGCGAAGTCGTCGATGCGGATAGTGTAAATGGTAGCTCCGGTGGCAGAAGTTACCAATTGGGCGAGGTTCTGGGTAAAAGAGTCATAGGCGTCTATCAATAGGATCCTCATGATTGCGTTAACGTTCTTGGTGTATGTTTATTCGTCCGGAAAGTTCAAAATTTTCCTCGTGGGGTGGTGGGCTATCGTAACCGGGACGGGGTAGGAGAGGTAAGTGAGGGAGAGGCCGAGTAAGGGTTTGTTGGTGATCTGGTGATCAGTTGTGATCAGCGGTTGACTTGGGTAAGAATTTTCCCCCGTAGTTGAAAAAGAGGAGTGATTTTGGAACGTTAGGTAAGGCACTTGGTAACCCTTGACGAAATGCGAACTCTGAATGAAGAAGACAGGGCGAAGGAAAACTAGTATTCTTACCCTTAATTCTCCAAGTAAAGGAAATAAAGGCCCCTTTATATACAGGTCCATTCTCCTTCGTGTAATGGGGGGGAGCAATAAGAGAAACAACGCAAGAATATGAGCGTAAAGCCGTCCAACCCTTGGAGCCGGGCAAGAGAATCCTAATGCCGTGTGTAAACCGGTAGTCTAGATGGCCTAGATGGTGCGGAGGAGATGTTTATCAGCGATGCGTGAATTTCTGCAAAAAGGTATATGATTGGCAATACGGTAGCCACACAAAGCCGGGTAACCCCCGGCACCCAGTATCATACCTGTATTGTATCGAGACCACCAGCAGAGTTCCTTGTGTGCTTGCATAGCACATTCAATCCAGCAAGCTCAGCTCGCTCAAACCGACCGTGCCAGTTAAAGCGCTCTCCCTTCTCTGGATGTTTTGTCTCTAAGTACTAAGATTAGCAGCCTACCCACGATACCGTAAGAACTCGAATATAAGAAAAATATACTGGGGCGTTGGAATTTCCCTTCTCAGATACGCCAGGTGAAAACACCCCAAACTGGGCCTGCAGTTGAGACAATGCAAAAGGAATATGCACGGCGCCAGGCTATGAGAGGCAACTACAGCGTCCTAGCACATTTTTCTTCTACTCGAATTTTACTGTAGTGGATTACTGGCGAATCCACCATCAGATTATCAGCGGAAGTCAGCCCACCAGGATAGCAAGGGGAGGTGAGGGAAAAAGAAACATAGCAGTTTCAAACCACTCATATGGTGATCCGATATGCGCAAAAGAGACAGGATGCAAGCAGACGCCGATCCGCACGCAACTCCTTGAGTCGCGATTTTTGGAGGACTTTGAAGCAAGCAAGTGCTGTTGACGGTATACTCGTTAATCCGGAAATCTCACAATCGCAAAGGAGGAGGGAGAACTACAAAATCGTCCCGGCAGTCGCCTAAAACTACCGCACACCTCTCAAGCAAACAAGCTCTGTGCAGAAAAAGACAGCACATAAGAGCCACAACATGGGATTAGAATCGGAGAAATCACAAGTTCCAAATAGTGTTCTCCTTCTGTTTTCGTGGCCACCCCCGGCGATTGGTGTCATGCCAGAGGCACGGTGGGGTTGAGATAGAGTGTTGTTGGCTTCCCTATGAGAAGCAATTCCATGGGCCGGACGCTAGGTCGGTACAGATCCCGCAGTTAGTTACAATATATATTAGAATCCTTCTCAGGGGCTTTTCTTTGCAGATTACAAGGCTGACGGGGATAACCTATTCCAGGGCCACCTGCAGGGTAATACGATTGGTCGAACTTTAGTGGGGGCTGTGGTGGTGCCTAGTATTTGGGTTTGGTGGATGGCTCGCCATGGCAGGCGGTTTCTATACCGTGGAAAACGTGCGTAGAAAACGTGCGTGGAATATGTCAGTAGATTCCGGGAATTTCATATCCCCATAAAGTCCCCGCGCCCCTGTAAAGCACTACTGGACCACCCATTGCTACAAACTACCCCTACCATGACCCCTCCACATATCCGAGGAGTGGAAACCTCGTTCAGAGTATGAAAGAATATTAAATTATATTGTTTTTATAGATAAAGATATTATTGTTTATGATTTAAATCTGACAGCCAGAAATACAAGAGTCATTAATAAAAGGCTGAAGGAGAAAACTAAAAGTGTACCTTAAAGGTATAATATAAGAAATATATAGTGTAGGTATGTTTTTAGTAACCTAAGTGGATATTTTAAAAGTTATCAAATGTATGATATCTCAATAGTTTCTTCAACATATTACATTTACCTATCTATACTTAATTATTATAATACTAGCTTCTTAAATAGATATACTTATACCTTGTCTAATATATATTCAGAGGATAGGTGCCAGTACTTTAATCTGAAGTTAAAAGACGGAAGAGGTAGACAGTATTTTTAAGTATGATACCTATTTCCTAATAATTCAACAATTTTAATTAAACCCGAATATATCTATCATTTTGCTACTATATCCTAAGTTTATTTTCCCCTATTCCTCTTACCTATCATATAAGTTATAGATTATGCTAGATATTTGGTTCCGCTTTTTTTAGATATTTGTCGGGTACAGATATAGTATCATAGTGGAGACATATTTTGCTTTTTTTTTTTTTGCCACAGTTGCCAATGCCTCTATAAGAAATTATTAGACAGGTCTATGCTCTACTATTTATGCACGATTAAACCTCTGTTAGTAGTCAGACTCATAACTGAGCTCTAAGCGCTTCTATGCCTCAACTTGTATTAAACAAGCCGTTTACAAGAAAAATCGCAACGCTCGAGGCTTTGAGTGGGGTCGGGCACTGTACTCAGGTACCGTAGGAAGGTTAGTAATAGGATAGACAGGGGTTTAAAGTCCCCGTTCTCATTACTGCTAGAGGTAACAAATGGTTTAATCTGTTAAGTACAGTTCTAGGAATGGTAAAAATATTTGACATCTCGAACCCCTGTCCATCCCATCACTAACCTCCGTCCACAGGAGCTCGAGCACAGGTGCTCTGGTGTAACGGTACTACAAGCCCGGGGTACTCGTCCCAGGAAAGAAGTACCTAGAAACAGGGATTAGCAAAATATATGGCAAAGCATCTGTGCGTGTCTGGGCGCCCATTTTCCGGGTACTTGCCTGGTACGAGTACCAGTACTGCTACTTTTGGGATTTGGTTGGCCTTTCCCCGTGTTTTTGGCCCGGGTAGCCACGCTTCAATATCACTAGCAAGATTTCTAAAGACTCAACATTCGCATTTCAGGGCGCAATAGCTGCGGCATATCTTCCAATAAGCACCATAGGTACTAAATTATGGGCAAGAATAGTAAAGGCAAGTTTTCAATCCTCTAGGTTTCTGTCCCTGCCTATAGGATATGCGATCAGTAGGGAGGGGCAGGATTGCATGTCCGCACAGACTTTTTTCCGGCACCTAAAGCGACTCACTAAATATCACTCGAGTTTCCTGGTCTGGTTCGTGTTGAAACAGTGAGAACGGAACGATGGTTTTGGAACTGGTTGAGTGACGAGAAGAATGATGAATTGCTTGATTAACTTCTCAGTAGAGAGCGAACTACCCAGATTATCTACTGTTGAGAGCGAGAC
>Ga0307509_10003949_pt1 | contig 21874 bp, 12 predicted proteins | sample 10_EM_MG_FD_202245 | JGI IMG/M metagenome (GOLD analysis project Ga0307509, IMG submission 202245) | Populus trichocarpa ectomycorrhiza microbial communities from riparian zone in the Pacific Northwest, United States - 10_EM | ecosystem: Host-associated > Plants > Roots > Unclassified | place... | reverse complement strand
TACAATAAAAAAAATTTAACAATACAGTAATCACTTGCATCTTCTATATTCAAATCAAGCTCTTTTTTCTATGTAGCAATCTGTCTTGAGTGGTTTTTATAGTTAGAGATGACCAAATTATTATATAAAAAAAAAAACATTGAGAAAATCGGGATGGTAACCTATGAACAACGAATCACTTTGAATTTTTTTCTTTCACACCCTTTTTTTTTAATTGAATTATTTTTGTTCTCACTTAACAATTATAGTTTATTTTCTCAAAAGTAATTATTAGTAAACAATAAATGATATCTGAAATTATAAATATGTAAGGTAACACAGGATAAAAAAAATATTAAAAAACAAAAAAATATCATAGGAGAAGGATATAAACCACCACAATGTTTTTTTTTCTTTAATTTTTTTATCACTTGATTTTTTTTATTTTTTTCAATTTAACCCTTTCACATGGAGTTGTTTGGGGTTGCGGTGCAATCTGTGTTTTATGATTTTTTTTATTTTTAAATTGTTTTGATGTGTTAATGTCAAAAATAATTTTTTAAAAATAAAAAAAATTATTTTGTTGCATTTCCGAGCAAAAAACACTTTAAAAAACAACCACTACCACATTGTCAAACATCTTCTAAATTGATTTGGAATTGAATTTAATATTTTTTTTCAGTTGGTTTTATACGAGGGCTCTCGCAATATTAAGAATAAGTTTTGATATTGAGTTAATTCTTAATTTGACAAAATAAAATTTAATTTTATTGATTCAAACTAATTAAAACCATAAAAACTTAATTTCAAACTGAAAAAAAAAATTTCATCTCCTTTTTTTTAATAAATAATATTTTTATCTCAACTTTACAACTTGATTGTCTATTACAATAAATAAATTTGTTTTTTTTATTGACATATAATAACTTTTTATTTATTTTATTGAACACGTATATAAAATTTAGATTTTTATTTAGATTTTCTCTTGATAATAAAAAAATCCATTAATAATGCCCGTATACCTTTTTCTGCATTGAGAAAAAATAGTTGTATCCTGCAGCATAAGACAAAAATCAAACTAATATACTCTTCACAAGATTTGGCAAAAATCATCCGTTAATATACTCTTCACAAGATTTGGCAGATGAGGATGAGGATGAGGATGAGGATGACGTCTTTTTCGCATGGAAAACTAATCCAGATTCAAGTTTATAATTATTAATATTAATATTATTATTATTATTATTATTATTATTATTATTATCATTACTATTATTATTAATAAAAAAAATTTAAAAATTATTATTATAAAAAACTATAAATTTAATTTCAAAGAAAAAAAAATTATAAGAACTTGAATCAGACAAGTTTAGTATTATTATTAATATTAAAAATATTATTATTTATATTATAAATATTACTATTAGTATTATAATTAATATTATAAATATTTTTTTTAGATAAGACATTGTAACTAGAATAAAAACTCTTGAATGTAGTTTTACAGATAAAAATAATATTTTTTAATGTTAATTTTTTTTTTAATTTTTATGCTAAGAAACTTAATCTGCGAGATAACACGGTACCTAACTAGTATACTCTTCACATGATTTGGCAAAAATCATCCGTTAAGATGATATAATAAAGACAAGTTTTCCTCTCAAGTCTATGCAAATGAGGATGAGGATGATGTCTTTGTCGCATGGAAAACTATAATTGATATATATAGACATAGACACACACTCATAAATTGTTTTCCGTCTTTTTGTCAAATATTATCAGACAATTGTTTTCTTTTTTATATAAATTTTACTATATATTAAGATAAATTTGTCAAATATCACGCTCATCTTCTTACTTGTTTTCTAGCTAAATTTTAGCTAAAATAGTTATAAAAAAGAGTATTTTAACTAGTTTTTTAAAAATTATTATCACATTCATTTTTAAAAAATAGAAGGTTATGTATATTTTATTATTATTATTTAAATTGATTAAAATTCAAATAATAAATTGATTATATTTAATAAACATATCCTGAATGGCTATATTAACAATATGTTCTCAATAACTATATTTTAACAACTATATTTCAACGAATACTTATAGAAAGTTGGAAAATAATTCATAAACGAGACTCCATTTCCACATTTAACAATTAAAAGCAATGCAAGGATACTTAGCTTATGGCAACTCCAAACTCATATACAACATAGCCTAAAGGAATATAAAAATGTGTTTGCAACCCATATTTCTTCTCGGTTCTAAGCAAAGGATAAATCCTATTGAGGTTAGGCAAAATTCAAAGCTTGATTCCTTCCAAGATTTGATAAATATTTTTCTAAGTATTAGTATTAAATCAATACAAGTTTTTTAACAATTTTCTAAGGGTTTTTAGACCCTGCATATAATTTTTACTATGGGCGTAGGACCAATACAAATTGCATAGGGAGTTTCCTTAATATTTTTCTAAGTATAAGTGTAGGACCCACTTGAAATTTCAAAACTTTTTATGAGGGCTTTGGACCTTTTTTTTATAATGGGTGTTAGACCCACATAGATTGCATAAGTCAATATAGAAATGAAAAGTAAAAACCAATTTAATAATGAAAATATTACATAGATAAACCCTACAAGACCAGGGTTGTCTATAGGAAGGGATATGAGGAGTGGAGGCTTAAATATCTAGCTCGGGATCCTTAACTAGATATTTCCTATGTTAGGGAGTAACAGCTCCAATAAGAAACACATCTGTAAAATCAAGCACCGGGACTGAATGGCAAGCATCACTGAAGTCCACCTGCATTTCTATTAATTGGTTGAAGAAATATAGGTTGGATATGATAAGAAAGATCTTGTCCTCAACCGTCTCGGACAAAGATGCATACCCTTCGAAAAATTCCTGGAACTCCTTAAGAGAGTTTCTTAAAGCCTTCCGCTATGCCCAAGAACTTTGGGCTTTTTCCCTGGCAATAAGAAGCTCGGCCTTCAGACGATTTTAGGTGGTCTTCACCTTAAGGATCTCCTATTTCAAGATATCCACTTGGTTATAAATGGCCTGAAACAGTTTATTAGTGGAGCCCAACTAAAGAACAACGCCTTATATATATTCCTTTTGTGATGAGTAGGCCACATTGAGGCTCCTCGGTTTGGCCTTCACAATAGTTTTCTCTTCCTTTAGTTGTTAGAAGGTAGTCTGGTTTGCCCTATGTTTGGTAATGACTTCTTTTACATGGTTCCTCTCGACCATTTAATGCCTTTTAGAATTGATGTATATCATAAACGTCTTCCAAAAACAAGTGTTAGGAACAATAGTCATAAAACCAAACTAAAAAGAAAAACAAGAAAGTTCCTTCCATTAAACGTTATTTGTCTAGTTAAGGACAAATGAAGGTTATACCACTCTTTAGACATCATTGAGATGCCTAATGGAATGAAGAGAATCCTCTCCAACAGTATCACTACCTCAAGGTCGGTCTCCCCAAAGCCTGACCTTCCATTAACAACAACCTCCATGAGTATTCTCTCCTCACTAGTTAATTTGAGGGAAATTGAAGGGATCTCGATTAAAAGTGAGGTCGACAAAAACATCCTTAAAATTAGCCCCTTCAGGAACAACCTAAGTAAAGGGCTTAACTGTTGTAACCTCTCCAAATAAAGTTGGAAGTTAGGGCAGGAGGAATGCTACCACATGAGCCTCTATAGTCAAAGCTGAAACATCAATCTCCATAGGGGTAAAGACCATCTTTCTTTTAAAGCAGGCAACAACACCCACAATCACTTCGAGATGGGGGGCTAGATTTGTTTGACCCCTGAGTAGGGGAGTATAACTACCCCTAGCTTCTATTTCTATGAGAGTTCTGGTTTCCGTCATTGTGTCCTCGGGGATGGGGAGTTCGTCTGTTATGATAGGGTCGCCCTCTATCTCTTCTCTGGTCTCACCTTCACTCAAGTTAAGAGACAAAAACCCTCTTTGTGAACTTTTATTTGCAAACTTTACTGAAGTTTCTTCTTCTTTTTCAACTGTCAGTTCTGCACAAAAATAGAGTCAGTAGCGAACTTAGATGTAACAAAAATAAAGGGAAATGAAGCTGCATACTTTGTAACAAGGCCTGATAGTGCCCTCTAACCATCCTATTGACTTCGTACTCAGTTGAGATTAATGTCAATACAACTTATGTTTTCTCCTTATTCAAACTCAAATGAGGTTTACTGTTAACTACAGGGGGAGACACCTTCAAATAATGGGAACAACTCTATATCTGTTGTATCCTATATATGGGGATGATTGACCTATTATACCTTATTATCAATCACCTTCCCATTTATTTTTTGACATGAGCAAGTTTTCCTTGCAGTGTTCCCTTCATAGCTTATATGGGTCTATTGGCGAAGGTAAAAAAAACCAATGCATGTCATTGTCACCATTGGTACTAGCGACTAGATGGTAACATATCTTAATGATATTAACTATAGGCTCGATTCCAATGAGTCTAGAAACTTATCGAAGACGAATAAGATTATCCACCTGTTAGGGTGCAGTTGACCTGGACTCAACAAGAAATATCTAAAAACTTTCCTCACAAATCCTTAAAGAGAGAAGGTATACCCCAACACATACATACAAAAGGGGGCTGTAATTTCAAAATGACTTTGGGCAGAACCCAAACTCGATTGATTGATATGCTTAGTCTTGGCAGGTATGTAAGTTATGTACTCTCATGCATGCTGCCCATTAATAAACTTTATGTCCTCCACCCCGATAGTGCTGGGGGTATTATCTATGGGGGCCTGAAGTAGCCTTTCTCTCCCCTGAGGTTCTCTAATATCATCGAGGGAAGAATTAATGTGGGGAGAACAACTCTCCCCTTACTAGATATGGATGTTAGGGTTCTACTCTCTCTAGCTCTAGAGCCTGGTTTGATGGATCCTTATCCTCTACTTTTTCCCCTGGTCTCAAGTTGAAACCATAATTCCTCTTCGAAAGCAACAACATCCCTGTTTCTAGGGATAAATTTGACTCCTTTTGGGACCATTTCTGTTTAGAGTAAAGAAAAAAGAAGAAGTCTTTGATGGGAAATACCTAAAATAACAGTTTCTTCCCAGATTACAACAAAGATGGCTCAGGCTTTTTCAGCAAAGCTTTTCATAAATTACAGAAAGTGAAAGTAAAAAAAAAAAGTATAGAGGTAAGAACGACTAGGGTTATATATATAAAAAAAATTTCTCCCTTACCATTAGATGAATAACCTTTCATATCATTTTACATCCTCAAAAGTCTATTCAATTACTACATTGAATGCATACCGCCATTTTATTTCCTAAGGGAAACCCCTTTTTAAAAAAGATAGGCCATCTAGTCATTTCCTTCAAATAAAAACGAGACACGTGACCATAAAGAATCCCAATAGTTTTGCAAAAACAAATCTCATGGGAAAGGTAAAGAGTCTCTCAAGTAAAAAGATTTTCATTAAAATTGATAACATTTCAAAATCATTGCGTATTAAATACCTAAAGACTTAAGGGGCTACTAATGGATCAATGCGTTTTATACATGTTATTTTTCCCCCTAAAATCCATGTTTAAAAAAAGGACCAAAGGTAGGGATCCCCAACATCTTTAAACTTAACTATGTGTTAAGCTAATGTACGTGTGGGTTTGTCAGCCCCAACATCTTTGGGCTCAACTATGCGTTGAGCCCAATTACATGTAGGTCTAACGAACTGTCAAATTTAACACCCCCAGACCTAGCTACGCGCTAAGCTGAGATATACGTGAGTCCAACGAGCTACCATACCCAATATTCATGAGATTAGTTACATGCTAAGCCCAGGTACACGTGGGTCCAGCAAGTTGCCAGACCTAACATCCCTATGTCCAGCTATGCGCTGAGCCCATATACATGTGGGTCCAACGAGTTGCAAGACCCAATATTTTTGGGCTTAGCTACATGTTGAACCCATGTACATGTAGGTTTGACAGGCTGTCAGACTCGACATCCTTAGGCTCAACATCTCGTCAAGCCTAGATGAATGTAAAACTGATGATCTTTTTAGGCCCCCTATTAGGCCATAAAACTCTACTTGTTTTTTCTTATAACCTTTAACATAAAATGTTAAGGTCAATGATATTCTTCTCTCTACACCTTTAGGTGTATAAAAGTCTTCAAAAAGACCATCTACTTATCCTTTATTAATGACGTGTAAAAGATATTTATCTATTTTTAATGTAGGTGTCAGAGAAATTTTCTCTCGTTAATCCCATCAAGGCAAGATGACATTGCAGCCCCTCCTCTTTGTAAAAGAACAAGACTCATAAGATATAAAAACCCTATAAATCCTTTGAAGAAGCAAACTCACAATCTCCATTCTTATTGCATATTTTATTTTCAGTCTCTAATTAGAATATCATGGCCTTTTCTCTAAAAAAAACATATTTACTTAAGCATTATAAATCCTCAAATCCACCAAAGAGAACTTTTTATAGGTATCAGCCACTGATTACCTTGACATACCAAGCATCTGACGCTAGCCATCTTAGATAAAAAAAAAAAAGCTAGAACTAAAACATTAATTAATTATCTAACATATAAATTTTACTTATAAATTACTTAGATTTTCTAGACACCATCAACAACCTTATTAGCTTATCAAAAAGGATCTTTGAGCATGAACATTACATGGAAAATACCAAACAATTGGATTTTTTTCTCAAATAAAAATTAATGAAAGTGTGAAACCGAGTAATTTTTTTATTCCTCAATTATTATTTTTTTTATCATTTTTCATCTTCAGCCCAGTCTGTTTACGGGCCCACATTTCCTTCTCTCAATTCAATTCAATTCAATAGAACACTCTCTCTCGCGAAAGTACCACTCTCTCCCTCCAAATCTTCTATTCCTTCCTCCCTAAGCAAAAAAATAAAAATAAAAAATCCTCCTTACCCCTCTCTCTCAAATCCCTAACCAATAGCAACCATGCAAGAACCAGAGCTTCACGATTTATCAGACGACGCTGATTACGCTGCCTCTCTTCAACAGGTACGGTAGCAATAAATCATTCACATTTCCACTAAATTCAATTCAATTCACAAAAATTCTTTCATTCAATATTTAGGTTTTTCTTATGTTATTTTGATTTAGGGATCGGCGAGTATGATGATAACGAGGAGCGATAGCGGAAGGAGCACTTCGTCGAGCGTACCGGAAGGATCAGAAATTGTGTATTTGAAAGATAACGTGACGATTCATCCCACTCAGTATGCGTCTGAGAGAATTAGTGGTCGGTTGAAGCTCATCAAGCAAGGCTCTTCTCTTTTTATGGTATATAAATTAGGTTCTCTTCCTTTTCTTTAAATCAGTTTATTAATCACCTTTTTCTCTTCTCTGTGTTTTAATGTAATTGTCTAGCGAATTTATGCTAAAACGTGGATATTTTTGTGGTTATGGTAGACGTGGATTCCGTACAAAGGGCAGAGTACGAATGCGAGGCTGTCGGAGAGAGGTTGTATTTCTGAACTGTTAATTTGTTGAATTAAGAGTGTTATAATATACTGGAGTAAATGTGATATGGTCGGTGAAATTGTTGGTGTGGTTTTGTTTTTGTAGATAGAAATCTTTACACCATAAGGGCTGTGCCTTTTACGGATGTGCGGTCTATTCGTCGACGTACTCCTACCCTTGGGTGGCAGTACATAATTGTTGTTTTGTCATCAGGTATATATATTTTTTCCTTTCATGGAGGCTGTATTATTAAGTGATAGTGGATTTAGAGTTTTTAAATGCCCGAAGCTGCTTTTAACAAGTGAATAAAGATCATTAAATGCTTGAATACTTTTAGTCTAAGAAATGGCTAATGTTTTAGTTGATAGAACTTTTGTAGCATTGATGTACGATATATGTCAGATCCCAAGGATCATATTTTTTTCATGGATTTCTCACTTTGTTACGGATTGATCTTGTTATGAAATTACTGGGAGGCATTAATGAAGATGAGTGAAATGAGATTATGAAGAATTTGGTACTTTGTAATGGCAATCTTTATTGTGTGGCCTTTTTTTTTTGTGACATTTGTATTGAGGAGAATAGCTTTATTTTATTTACATTTTTACCTTATCAAGGTATGATAATATTTGTATCTATTTATGAGCTATTATTTTTATTCATCTTGTTTAATTTTATTTCGAGGTGATTATTTCTACTTCTAGTCACTGTTGTTTGGGTGGTGTGTTTGTGTTCTATGTTGATGATTATGAGTTTTGGGGTTTAAAATTGAATCCATCGATACCTGGTTTTATTTCTCCTCATTTTTAAAATGGTGTTTTGCAGGACTCGCATTTCCTCAACTTTACTTCTACAATGGAGGAGTCAAAGAGTTCCTTGCTACAATAAAGCAACATGTTTTTATTGTGAGGTTGGCTACTGATTTAGTCTGCAACTCCTTTTATTTTGAGATTCTCTTCCTCGACCTCTTCTTGTCTATCTATAAATATCTACATTATAAAGATTCATATTTAGATACTATAAGAGCATCTCTAATATATTGAAGTCACATTTATTTATGTTTCACATGGGGAATATTTTACATTTAGAATTGACTACTGATTTCATTTTTTATCCTTGGTGCCTTGTTTCCTAATCTCTTTGTGCTTTGTGGTAAGAAAGGCTGCAAGGTTATTCTCGAAATTTGACAAGGATTAAATGAAGACCTTGCTTGGTAAGATACAAGGACTAAGCCTGGCCTTACTTGGGCTATGGCCAAATGGAATTTTGGCCTCATGGAATCTTTTCTCCTTGTAGAAATGGGTTGGATGGTGGGGTTATCGGTTCTCTTTCTTTTAAGCCTGTTTATGACAGGAAAAAAAAAAGATAGAAAGAAAAGAAAATAATCAGTTTATCGGTGACTTGTTGCTTCGTTCTGCAAACATTGTTGTTTGGAAAGGTAAGTATAAAAAGCATAGGGAAGGGGTAGCAGCATGAAGTTTGTCCTGTCATGTCTTGTGTAGAGTTTCTGATATGAGAGAAATGATTATACTTTTGAGGGTTTAAAACTTTTAGTACAAAGGTTGATATAAAAGAACTGTTTTGGTCACCTATCTTAGGGATTTCTTTGGTTTGCTGGTTTTTTCTCTTTCTTCCGGGGTCTTATAAGTACTCGTTACTTTAGGGAGCTTGGTTTCTTGCAATTTTTCCTCTCATTGTTGCACGTTTTCTTTTGTACTTGTTCAGTTCTCTACATACTTTCTATATATGCTTCTGTGTTGCCCCTATGCTCTTTTTTTTCCTTTCAACTTAAATAACAGAAGAATGTTGTTTGGCATGAGCATGGCATCGATCATGACACTTTATATGAACTGTGCTGTTAAGTCATGTTTAATGCATTCTTTTAGATTAAGTACACGTTTTTTTTTTTTTTTTTTTTTTATGGTGGAAGGGAACCTAGTTACACCTTAGAGACCGAGACATCCTTCAAAAGAATTAAGTGAAAAAAATAAGAAGATTAGAGCAGAAGTGCCTTCTCCCAGAAAGGCCCCACGATTTTAATCATCTTCACGTCTTTTGTTTGTGCATTTCAGGATATTTTTCAGTTATAAGATTAATTTGTATATGACGATGTCCTTAAACTTGTTTACTCTTACATATATCTGGATCTTATTTATCATTAGAGATGCTATTTCTATAATCTTGTTGCTGTACATCACATTTACAGATCATTGGAAGATGCAAATGTATTTCTGGTGAATGATTTTCAAAATCCCCTGCAGGTGTGCATGAACGGTTCTCTATTCTCTCTCTTTTTAGATAACTGGTAATCAGTCACTTTCAATTGCAAATATTGCTTTTAGATGTTGGTTTGCATTAGACATTGCTTTCTTCTAGGTTGTCCAATCTCGGTCATTTCTGATATGTTTCCAGGCCTATCCCCTGAATTGATCTAGATCCTGACATGTTTGGTTGCCATGTTCTTACATTTCACTTTGTCTTTGTCTTTGTCTTCTTTCTTTCTTTTAATGGGTTTTAACCGGGTTTTGCAGAAAACTTTGTCCTCTTTAGAGTTGCCTGTTTATATTGGAAGTGGACCATCTGCATCCGTTTCAGATGGTGGTGAATCTTCATCTTGTGAACTCCAAGAGAGGATTGGTGACTCTTTCCGTGATGAAATTCCTAGGCCTTCTCAAAATCCTGGGAGGCAGAAGCATAAGAGTCATGATCCTGCTCGAGATCTTACGATCCATGTATTGGAAAAATTCTCTCTTGTGACCAAATTTGCTCGGGACACAAGTTCACAACTATTTCGAGAAAGTAATAGCAATGGCTATGGTGCTGTAGAAAGGAAAAGTTCTAGCTACTCTCTCCCTGATGTCCCCCATAAGCCATCCATGGATGCAGAGATAGCTCTCGAGGAAGGTCCTGTTCCCTCAGATCCTCTGGAGGTAACCATTTTCTATTTCAAATCTATTAGTATTTTGGGACCCTCTGGAGTTTAATTAAATTTTTGGTTTTGCTGTGTCCTGCTTCTGAAAGCTAATATATTTTAAACACATTGGATAATATATTTACTTCTCATTTGAACATAACCCTTAATGTGCACATCATCATTAGGTTTGCAAATGCATTTGAAACTGGGATTGACATAGATATTTGGTACTCTATATCTAACTTGCAGTTTAGTTATGCCATTGTTGGGCTTTTGCATATAGGTTTTTTGACAGTGTATATTGCTGAACATTTTGTTCTTTTCACTTTTGTGTGAATCTAACCATACAGAATTTACTTGCAACTTTTGAATTTAATGTATCGATTTTCTGTTCTTGTTTTGGTTTTTTCTGTTTCTTTCATCCTCTTTTTGTGTTGAGGAAATTTTTTATAAGCCATGCTGATTGTGTTAACTAGCAAATGGAATGGTGCAACCGATTCTTTCTCTCAATAATATATTGTATTTTTAAAAAGAAGGGTGTGACTGACTGGTGTAGTGCCCGATGCATTGGAAGTTCACAAAGACTAGTTTAGACCTGCAGGCTTACCATTAAGTTTTTAGTAATAGCATGGATAATGATTTGAATCCGCCATTTACCAGTCAAGCTATTCATTTTGGGCTAGCTTAATCATTTTCAGTAGGCTAGTGTTTGTTTTATCCATGGGGACTTGTTGGAAATGGGTGGTATTTTTCATGTATTTAATTAGTTATAAAATCTATCAAAGAAGCTATCTTGAATGTGGTAAACATAAGATTTTCTTGGGAGCCAGACACCTTTTGTGAACTTTTTACTGGGATAAGTTTGTTGTGCCAAATTCTCACCATATCACTTACCGACTAGTAGTGTTTTGTCAGTGGAAGTATCATAGTTAAAGATCGAGAGCTTTATCCTCCTGGTTCAATTCAGGCGTCTCGAGTTATTTTGGTTGGGAAAATTTGAACTTCTATTCCGGAGTCATCTGATGCAGACCTCCATTCTTTTTAAACAGACAATCATATGTAGGAAACATGATCATGGTGAGGAGGCTGACACAAATGTGGGAACTTTTGAGCTAATCAATTCTAAGGAGGTATAAAAGGAGCCTTTATGGTTTAATTTAGTGTCTAGTTCATTTCTCTGCTCTCCTGTAGTGATTATCAGTTCACAAAATATATCAATGGGAGATGGTATTCTACCCATAATATCTGGAAAAGTCTCTTCTTTTTTCCATTTCTCCTTTATGACTCATCTACAAAAAAAGCACATTGACTGAGCTCAATACAATTTACATCAACTGAGCTCAATACGAATTACATCGATTCAAAACAATACGTTCTTTAACGTACGGGCACTGTATTATTCATGTGACATGCCATCCTTCTTGATTGTTCTTACATGAAGTTGGAATAAGAATGTGGTAGTTGGGGGTTATGGATCCATAGTAGAGATGTAAGCTGCTGGTCATGAAAAATATTGGAATATACACAAGGCGGGGTTTGAAGAGTGGGAAAATTGGTTTTCCAAGCATTACGATATTGATGTTGCTTCCATTGCTTTGCAAAGTCTTAAGTCCCGATTTTATTTTTTATTTGGGTGCATTGTGTCAGTATATGACTTGATTTTGGGAATTATTATGATAGAACATCTTCCCTGATGTGGTTAAGAGGGAAACACAGCAACAGATCAGCAGACATAAGCCGACATAAGTGAGAAAGAATTTAGAACTAGGTAATTTATCAGTGTTTAAGAAAAACCTCTAGTTTCTGAAATTCATTGATGAAAGGAATAATATGATGGCAGTAATTTTGTCTTACGGCTTATTTATACTAGAATAAGATCTCTAATCCCAGCCTTAGATTGAACCCTTAAACAGAACTTCTAATCCTAGTCACCCACCCAATTACTTTTAAGAAAAACATGAATTTCTAGTTAATAAAAAAAGCTCATGACTGGAGCAATTCTGCTGTCTTTTGATCGTAGATCAGAAAATTTAGTCATATCCAGGTGATTGCTGCTAGTTGAATTAAATCTGAGAATTGTTACATTAAAATACATCAACTTCGCATCTGTTGGTTGTTAAAGTAGAAGCCCTAAACATAAGCGAGTCTTGCATTTGAGGGGTTTGACACAGTAGCATCTCAGATTTCATATCTTGATCCTACTCAAGGATCAAAATAAGAACTGAGTGTGCCCTTATGCATGCTTGTACTTTTCATTTTCTTCACTTGCTTTAAAAAAGTTAGATTGTAGATCTCCATGTACTTAATGGTGTGTAACTTTTCCTGCCATGTGATTTCAGTGCTTCCTTTAGGATATTAAATGCCACAGAAGAAAAGCACATGTAATTGCTAACTACTTGATTTAGCGTTTCTATTAAGAAATTGAAGATGATAATGACTTTCTTGGGATGATTTAAACTGTGTTTTGTGGATTTTTTTCCTGTGTTGATCAATATATAAAATTTGTTCTTTTTTTTGGATGTGAGATTAATTCTTTTCCTCACTTCTGTATGGCAGTTCGATAAAATGACACTCGTATGGGGAAAACCACGACAGCCACCCTTGGGGTCAGAAGAGGTCAGGCTTTTTTTCCTGAAGATAAATTCTCTATCATTTTTAATTATAAATCTGTCAATATGAATGTCTGTCAAGTTACCGCCCACAAATTCATTTGAAATAATTTCATTTCCAGCACTCTTAATGTTTTTTCTGCTGTAGCTTTTTATTTTGGTCTCAGACACTTCCTTGCATTGACCCAAATGCTCAACATGAATGGATTCTATTTTGATTCTGTGCCCATGTTCACCTTCCTCTGTAACAATTTAAAAAGTAGATGGTGTGTGCATTAGGGGTGAGCAAAAATACCGATTAAATCTAGATAACTAGAAAAAACCGAACCATGAAAAAAACCCGATTAAACCAATAAAAAAACAATTCGGTTCGGTCCGGTTTCGGTTTTAAAAGGCTGAACTGAATAAACCGAACCAAACCAGTTCAAATAGAAATAAAAAAACCGGTGGTACTATAAATAGCTTTCCATACCCATCTACCTTTTAGTTTCTTCTTCTAACCCTAGCAAACCCAGCTCCCCCCGACCTCCTCCCTCGTTCAATCTCTCGATCAAATCTTCATCTCTCAACCTTTCTGTCTCTAAATCAAAGCTAGCAGTTGCTCCTTCAAGTTCTTTGCTCCTCCAAGAGTTGGATGAGAAATTTGTTGCTGCCTATTCTCTTTTCAAAATTGTTTTTTCTTCCTTTTGTCATGTTAAAAGCCTGTTTTCTTGAGTACTAGATGTCAGAAGTAGTTTCTAATTTGCAGTTTCTTTAAATCAGACTGACATATGCAGCCACTCACTATTAGATGCATGAGTTCTGGGAGATTCATCTCAACATGCTTCTAGATTAGTACTTCACTATCCTTAACTGGTTCTGTGATACAGCAACTTCTACTAAGTTAATGCTGTCATACCAATATCGAGACTTATCAGATTGCTCAATGCAACTAGTAACTTTTCTTTTGATTTCTGTAGATCTATTATATATTCATTTCCCAGATTTATTTACGAGGTTGCTGGTTTGCTACAACATGTTGCGACTACTGTCATGGATGTTGTGAGAACATTAACTTAGTAGAAAGTGGTTTTTTCTGGTTTTTCCCTTCAATTAACCGAACCAAACTGAACTGAAACTGGTTGGTTTGAATCGGTTTCGGTTTTTATTTTTTTTAAAAAAAAAAAATTGGTTTGGTTATTTTTTAAGGTGAAAACTGGACCGAACTGAAAATGCTCACCCCTAGTGTGCATAATATGTTATACACATGCTGACTCATTATGTGTTTTTAGAATTTGCTTTTTCTTAAATCGAAACAATAATCACGATTATCTTCTGGGTAAAAGTTTGATTGATAAAGAGTTGGCTCATGATTTAATTGCCGCTGACATTTTTCTTTGATTTAACACTAGGGTATGCATTGGTCCTTAAACTGGATGTGTTTTCCCATCATAGTCAATTTAATTTGAAGTATCATCTGTAAACCTTGTAGTATGAGCCATGTTACAATGATAGTCCTTGGATGGCTGTGGTTTTTTTTAACTCTGATATGACATTTATTGCTATAACTCAATCTTATTGTTTTAAGTTCATATGCCAAACGCCCAAACCCTTGTGAGTTCAAGGGTTACAGATCCACCCTGAGGAACCATTTATTGTTGTCATAAATCGATTTAAATTTGTTCATTTCATTTGCTGAAGCATTGAAGATGGATTTTGCAGTCCTTTGGCCCTTAATTCTGATTTTTTACTCAAGACATTGAATGTACATGCCACAACTGTTCTTCTTGTTGTTTTCAAATTTTTGTTGTATTTTCAGTGGGCTACTTTCTTGGATTCTGAAGGGCGAGTCATGGATTCAAAAGCCTTAAAAAAGAGAATATTCTATGGTGGAGTTGAGCACACAACACGCAGAGAGGTTTGTTGTTTACTATCATTAAACAACTGTTTTATGAGACATTCTTTGGTTTAATATGTTATTCTTCCTAGGATTAACAATGATGAATATAGGTCTGGCCATTTTTGCTGGGATATCATGCTTATGATTCAACGTATGCGGAGAGGGAACACCTCAAGTCTTCCAAAAAGTCAGAGTATGAGACAGTAAGACAACAATGGCAGGTTTGTTGTAATTCTCAGTTTTCCACACATCACTGTGTGCTTATGTTTATGCCTGATATGTTTCATGGAGGTTTTTTCCCCCTTCCTTGTTGAAGATTGGGTTTTAGACACCCTTTCATGTTGATGATTGAATTTGTGTTTTTTTCCTCTTTGCACGGGCTTTTATTCTACTTTCAACTGTTTCATGAAACATGCTATTTTGTTGCCTGCATTTCACTTGGTGTGGCTTATATGATTGCTATTAGGTTCAATGATTGTTAATGCATTGTTGTGGAAAGGAAAAGGTGATTTGCCTTCATATTGTCTGACTTTCTCACTATAATAACCAACTGAACATAATGCACAACAAGAAGAGCAACTTTTGAGGCTGCTTTTGTCAATCATATGTGATCCCTTGGCGGAGTAAGTGCACCATACACTCAAATGAACTGAGTATTTGTTTGGTTCAACCATGCTTTAGGGGGGGGAAAGCTTCTAGCATATCCTTTCCGTCTCTCATAATCAGCTAAAAACAGTGCTTTGCTTTCAAGCACATGGGGCCAAAGAGACCTTAAGACTCAGTCTCAAACTATTCAGAGTTAGATGCATGGATTTTATTTTTTTATCCGGCTGTGTTAGGCTAAATCTTTGCTTTTTACACCCAGGGAGATGAAATTTCGTTTTTTGTCTGTTTTTCAGCCTAATTGCTTGTACTTTCACTTGAAATTAGTTTTGCTTGTTAGGCCAAAGTGCAAAACTACTTTCTAATCTGATTGTTGACTCTTTTTTTCCCACATAAAATACAATGTTTTATTTAGGAAAAGATGACATTACATTTTTAAGGTTAGGTAACTATGTTTTGGTCTCCCTGTCAGGACAGCAGGTGCTTTCAATCATCTTTAACAGTTGTCATTGCTATTCTTCTAATCTTCTTTGAAGAAGTTTCCTTTGAGGCTTAATACATGCCTTTTTTTGCTCCTGCAGAGTATCTCTACTGAACAAGCAAAGAGATTTACAAAATTTAGGGAAAGGAAGGGCCTTATAGACAAAGATGTGGTATGCATGAAGCTACTGTTACTGTTTTCAAGTTTTAAATTATTTATTTTACGACATCAAATTAAAATATATTTACGTTAATTCTAATAGCTGTTTTGTTGTGTGTTCAAGGTGAGGACTGATAGAGCGCTGTCTTTCTATGATGGGGATGATAATCCAAATGTGAATATCTTACGTGATATTCTGTTGACGTACTCCTTCTATAACTTTGATCTTGGTTACTGTCAGGTAGTAACTTCATTTCTGCAGTTTTTTTGTTGAAGGAGATGCTTTTTGTTATCCTTTCTGACAATCATGGAGTCTTATATTTTTTTTTTCCCTGTTTGGTGCCTATTTCTATATTTTGCATTAATGTAACTTTGGAAGTACTGTAATGCATGTCAATAATTGCATTCAGGGAGGTGTTACTTTGTTGTAATTAGCAACTTTTAGTGCTTAGTAGCTGCTTGATCTTGTCAGTCCTTTCCACCTATACTTTTGTTTCTACTCTTCTTTTTTATTGTACTTCCATTTCTATTCATTTTCATGCACTTTATGTTATTCCTTGTTACTTGCTCTCATCCTGGCACGCGGACTGTAAATAAACAACACGGTTTCAACGAGGATAAGTTTAGTAATTCTTAGTTGCAGTTTATCTTAGTGTTGTCTCATATGCTCTCATCCAGGTTCAGAAAACAGCTAAGAGTGGGTTAAAAATTGCCTTTTCCTATTGGGAAATAAAATGTCAAGTGAATACATTCAAGGCCCCTTTTCCATCCTATTTGGGAAATGGGTACAGTGGGGATGCTGAATATTCACGTCTCTGCCCTTTTTTTCTCAGGGTATGAGTGATTTACTATCCCCAATTTTGTTTGTGATGGAGGATGAATCAGAATCGTTTTGGTGTTTTGTGGCACTGATGGAACGTCTTGGACCCAATTTTAATCGCGATCAAAATGGCATGCACTCTCAGCTTTTTGCATTATCCAAGGTCTCTCTCTCCATCCCCCCTACAAGCATATCTATTTTCTTTTCTTTTCTTTTTTCTCAGAAATTTATATATATTTTGACAATTCATCTATTGAACGATATCCCATCTTAAATTTAGAGTCTGTTTGCTTCTTTAGTGAAATTCAAAGGCCTTTTGGCTTAATTAATTTTGATGATCTTCTGTCTTGTGTCACTGTATAATTTACAATATCAAATTGTGAATGGTAGACAATCATTTTTTTTGGGATGTTATAGCTTTGGATGAAGGTTAGGTGTTGGCTGGGTTTTCAGTAAATTGTTTTGTTAGGCTGCAGTTACAAACTGAACTGACTTTGACTATTCTTATCGCAGCTGGTGGAGTTGCTTGATTGCCCATTACATAACTATTTCAAGCAGAATGACTGCTTGAATTACTTCTTTTGTTTCCGCTGGGTTCTAATACAATTTAAAAGGTCAGATTAGTGGATTATTTGTTCCTCTTTTTTCTGCTCTTAGGATGGATGGATGTCTTTAATGAAGCTGCTGGCATACCCTTTCACTGCCTTTTTTTCCTTTGCAATTACAAACATAGTATAGTGGATATAATTTTTTTTCTCATATAAAAGTTAATATATATGTGTATATATATATATATAAGATGCTCAACACTGATGTTGATTTTCAGCGAGTTCAGTTTAGCTTCAATTTAAAACGATTATAGTAGCAAGTCTAATGTTGTTTCACCAAGAAGAAGATACTTGCATGCGTTCTATAATCATTGTCTCAAAAAACTCGGATGCTTGCTGGGGTTAGTGATGAGAGGTACATAATTTACTAGTTTGCAATACTTCTTGAGTGTATTGGCTTCGAATAAATTCCAGAAGGGAATATTTACAATAAAGTACAGCATCCGGGACCTCTGGGACCTCTCCTTGATTGAGAAGATTGATACAGAATACCATGATGGACAAGACACGCAGATGCATTCTTTTTTTGTGACTTAATAGAAAACCAGATTTGGGATGAGATATGTATGGAGAAAATCATTCTCAAACATCACTATGGTGTCCAAAAAAAAAAAGAAGAAAAGAAAACAAATCACAATGGTGCAAGTAACTACATTCAGTGATGTTTTTGTATCCTGAGTATCTGAACGCTATCACTATGCTCCTTTATTGCTAGAAATCAAAGGAAATATGGTGTTATTGCTTTATTTTTCTCACTATGATTTTCCAAATTTTCAGGGAATTTGAATACAAGAAAACAATGCGATTGTGGGAGGTGTTGTGGACCCATTACTTGTCTGAGCATCTGCACCTGTATGTATGTGTTGCAATCTTGAAGCGATACCGCAAGAAGATAATGGGGGAGCACATGGACTTTGACACGCTCTTGAAATTTATCAATGAGCTGAGTGGCCATATTGACCTTGACGCAATACTTAGAGATGCAGAGGCTCTGTGCATATGTGCTGGTGAGAATGGTGCTGCTCACATCCCACCAGGAACTCCACCTTCATTGCCTACTGAGAATGAGAATGCTTTATTATATGCTCAAGATGATGAAGTACTGTAATACAGTTCTTCTCATTGGTACGATATAAGCGGCTTTATTTTTTGTTTTCTTCATCAAATAGCTGTGTATAATTGCTGTTTTTTCGAAATAAAATGTTAATAATCAAGCAATCAACTCCATTTGCTGTCCTCCTTTAAATGACATTATCATGTGTATTGTTGCGTGAGAGTATATAACTTGGCTAGACTGACAGTCGCCTCTTGTTACTTTATTATTTATCAATCACATTTCCCTCAGAGAGGGAGATGTTTGTGGGTTTCCATCTTCCTGTTCAGTCTCTCCTGTGAAATCTACTAGTTTCTAGCTTCTCGTGGTAGAAAGACATTCGGAGGGATGTGTGAACATACGCGTACCAATCAGCCGATTGTGATGGTTTTCTTTTCTTTTTCGAACAAAAGATGGCGCTTTTTTTTTTTTTAAAAAAAAGTAGAAATTATAAAAAGCCAAACTTTATTTTAGACTCTGTATTATTTAATCTGCAACATCTTCATCAATCTCAATAACAACTAGCAGGCTCCATGTTCAATAAATACAGATTGTTTAAAAAGTGTTGTTTTCCGACCGTAGCATAGTAAAAAAAAAAAAAAATTGGTAGAATATCACAATCCAAAAATTATTTAGGGATTTAACATATTTTATCAAGTTATAAAAAATATTGTGACTCGATGATGAAGAGATATTTTCAGAGACAGGGTTTTTAGCAATTAACTATCTGCCTAAAAAAACTGAAATACCACAATTCATATAATTTAAATAATCAATTTTCCAGTTTCAAAATACAAATCATGCAGCACATAATATTTTTAATTCTAATTAACAAAATTATGCATATAATTAACATAACATTTTATTAAAATTAAACTCACTATGTATATATTCATAATTCTTATAATATATAATGTAATTATATCTAATAATCATCCTAGCTCATGGATAAGCTTGGAGCACTCGTGGATAGGTCTACAACACCAACCCAACTCATCTAACTCGAGAACAAGTATGTAGCATCCGTGTAGGGGTAAGGAGAACCAATATCACCCCATCTCATTAACAGACTTGGGATGTTTGTGGAAGGACCTGCACCACTTCTCTAACTAGTCCAACTCATGAACAAGTTTATGTAGATGTCAACACCAATATCACCCTAACTAGTAGACAGGTCTGAGATGCTCGTGGATGGACCAACATCCCTAATATTCTCACGATAAACAATCTCATCTTCCACTAATGTTGCTTCAAGATGCTTAACATCTTCAACCTCTTGAAGTTCACCACGACATAAATTGAGCGTAATGATGGCCACAATACATCTTATTTCATCCACGCCTTCACAAATAGTTGTTACTTCTTTTCAAGCCTCTCGTACTAGGAAATGAATCTAAATACATAAATTAAAAAGTAATTAATACTTATAATCTATAATAACATAAACAATATTTAATAAATGTTGTATGTAAAATAATATTGCATCAATTCTATCTTAGACATTAGGGCGTGTAATGCTTCGGATTGCGTGGACACCTCAGGAAACCCGACCAGGTAGGTGTAATAAAAAGATGCTTAATGGTTAAATATTATCTCATATAAGTATGTACATCAATCATTGGATACTGCTTCTAAAAAAAACGACCTCTCATAGTATCTCAAAGATCTAGATAAGATGCATAAATTACCAATCAATTCCCCATGCCCTTACCCTGACAATTAATAGTATGCAGCTCGTCACCAATATCAATATAATTTGGTATGTGCTGGGATAGACCAAACTATCACATTACCCGATTTGGGCAATGCATCTCAACAATGTTAAAGCTGTGCAATGAGACCAATGCTAACCAAAGATCAGATCCCTCATGGCATATAACTCATACCTGATGTGGTTGTTATGCGTCCAACTCATCCTGATAGAACTCGTAGACATGAGTGAGATTTACTATGAAATGTCTAGCCCCATATCATCTGACATAATAAGCCATAAAGTTAGTATGTTTTTTGCATTCAATTTATATAAATAATGTGTTGATTAAAATCAATTTATTTTATTATTACTTAGAACCCATGGATAATGGTCATTGAGTGATAGTGTCCAACATATTATTATCCCAGCTCTTTGGATGTCCGATATGAATATGCTCTCACGACCAGAACTATATTAATTAACATTGAGAGTTCTAAGTTAGCATTTAAAATGCCATTAATTTTAACAATTAAAGAATTTAAAATAATTATAACTGGAGAAATAGTAGATACTCGACAATTTATCTTTTTTTCTTTAGACATGATTTACATAGTTACGGGTAGAGATATGCAAGCATGACCCCCCCAGTTGTAATTAGGAATTGCCTAGAAGTCCTAAAGCAGTGTAAAAAAGAATAATAAAACTGCATTGCCTGCAATTCTCGTGAAAATAAGACCTCTAAACATATGTTATATGTAGTCTTAAGCATACTTAACCAATTGGTCCTCTGTCATATTTGCTGAAAGGTCTTGAAATTTATATCCAACCATGTCAGTTTGATGTAGTTAAGAGATTATATTCATCTTCTATTTCAAGCATATTTTAGTTAGGTTAATTATATAACATTTTAGATAGCTCGTTAAAAGACATCTAATGTAGCAGTTAGGAACTCATGACTGCCTCCATTATAAGTGATATCATTGTCAGTATTGACGATGATACCACCATGGAAGTATAATATTCTAAAATTACTAGATATTCTGTTAAACAACACAATAAAACACAAGTCTAATTTATTAATATCGTGGGGTTAATCAATGTACATACTTTATCAACAAAACCAGAACGGTAACATAATCGGCAAAACTTTAATTCATCAAATTAATCAGTGAATACCTAAATTCATCAAACTTCACTATCATAATGAAATTATCAAACCAACTCATGTATTTCATAGCTAATTATCTTATTTTATACCTAATTCAGTATAATCCTTAATTTAAACTAGATAAACCCTAACTTTAACTCTCTTTTTTTTGGATTCGAGGAAACCCCACTCCTCAAAAAGCGCACTTTGTGGGCCCAGGTGAGCCAGTAAAACCTCGGTTGTCCCAGGCTCTTACAAGAGGTGCACGCCCTGACTCGAACTCGAGACCTGCTTTACAGATCTTAAGCCATTTGCCATCACGCTACGCCCCTTGAGGACAACCCTAACTTTAACCTTAATTCACAATCAACAACAAACTAAAATCATTATT
>Ga0307509_10003948_pt1 | contig 21879 bp, 25 predicted proteins | sample 10_EM_MG_FD_202245 | JGI IMG/M metagenome (GOLD analysis project Ga0307509, IMG submission 202245) | Populus trichocarpa ectomycorrhiza microbial communities from riparian zone in the Pacific Northwest, United States - 10_EM | ecosystem: Host-associated > Plants > Roots > Unclassified | place... | reverse complement strand
CTTACACAGCTTACACCTTTACTCTTACCTGTTACCGACCTCAGAACATCGGTAACTGGAGTATTGTATGGTAAGGTAAAGTAATGGTAAACTAGCTTTTTCCGAGTGTGCCAAGCTTACATGAAACAAGTAAGTAAGCTAAGAAATTACAACATTTTGAACTTTGAATACCCTTACTGAGGCGATCGCGGTGTGAATTATTACATCGGTAGATCTTACATCACCCAAATATAACACTTCCTAACGACAAAGCTAGCAGAGAAGATCTAGAAACCTAAACCAAATCAAGCAATAAGTAATACTAGTGCTAATATCTGCAACAAGAAATACTTATACTGCCATAGATGTAGAGTGAATATGCTTCTGGTAGTTTAGTTGAGATACCCGAGACCAGCGGTAGATGGTGTTAGTAAGGAGAATCTGAAAGTGTCAAGAGAGAAGAGGTGGAATGTTCTAACTTCCCCTAGTGTTGTTGTAATAAGTTTCTAAACGAAAAGAAGCTGGGAGTCCGAACTTGAAATTAGGGAGCTGTTGATTCTTTTCCCCAAATTCTCAATGCTCCCTATACCATTATTGAAACAAACCAGTACAGGCTGAACAAAATCCCACTCCAACCATTCAGCAATGCTGGCGCTGGTAGTAGGAAGTAGCGTGGATGAGGGAAGATGAGGTGAGTAGGAGGATTTCCATAAGTCGTGATAAATCTAAAGGAACAGCCCCATCATCAGACTCTTCATAGTCTAGCGCCTATAGTACAGAATAAAATCTCGAAGCTTACCCCCTACAGCTACTCGAGTATAGGTAGGACCCTTATTGATATATCGAAAGATGACTGTAACTTTATATTTATGTAACGGAAGCCATTTCTCTCGGATAGCATCCAGAGTTCCAGGATATCTAGCTCCACATGCAAGACGGATGGATTTTTAGACAATCTATTCCAACTATTGGTAATGCCACAATCACGCATAGGTGGATTCAATCAAGAGTGCTCATTAGAATATAACACATAATGATACAAGTACGCATTCGCGGTTTTGGCCCCTATGGGCGGTCGTGGCTCCCCACTCATGTCCTATGCCCCACCCACATTGCTATCACTCGGACATCGAACTCGCCCAACCATAAACCCCAATTTACCAATATCGCTCAACCCTATCACAGCTCTTAGAACCGAAATATCTTCCTATAAATACCCACCCCTTCCCCTCCTCTTCTTTCCTTCCTCGAGCCACCCGGGCCACCCGATAATCCCCAACACGCCAGCCCATCATCGGAGAGGTGCTGCAAATTGGAGGACCCGGAGATGCTCCCCTATCCGTTTCTCCGGCTCAAACACAATGATCGAAAGAGTCACTAGGTTGAACCAGACTTATCATGCAACCCCTGAAGGTGCCCGGGGCGGGGAAACCTGTTGATGGGGAGAATATAGGTGATTCGACATACACCCCTGGGATTTGAGGGCCTCTTTAATAGCTTAACTGTGATTATTCCTTTAAGTTAATCTATTAATCTTCGATCGCCTTGTATTTTCCTTTAGCACTTTTTTCTCTTTCTGCTACGGCATCAACGGAGTGAAAGGGGAAATTTCTTGATTCCTGTTTATGTCCTTAGCTCTTAGTTCAGCTTAGGATATTCAAAAAAAAAAAGTATCATAATATTATTCAACTTTGCTTCCTCGGTGCAAGAATCCTTAACTAGTGCAAATTGAAAGATGGCCGATGATAAGCCCATACACTCACAGAACAAAAAATCGAGGAACAAAATAAATACAGCAGCAAGTCCCCCTCTCCCCCCCCGACTTTTGCTCCACCCCGTAGATATGCAGTTCCAACGAGGACTCCCAAAATCCAGATTCAACCCTTCCTCTCCCTTCCTAAACTCCCACATTTATGCGTAACGTCAGGAGCCCTATAGCCAACAACCTAACCACAAGCTCCGAGGTGCGGTGGGGGAGAGTGTCATCCCCTATCACCACACTTTAGCCACCGAGAGGAGCAGGCAAATGTTGAAGAGGGGAGAACGGGAAAAAGCACTAAATCTAGAGAGTTTTGAGTTACAAAATCTTAGCCATCCCAAGCCAAATTTTGAGGGAAAACGATTCAAAGGTCTAGGAATGCGTAGGGATCCGGGAGAGAAAAAGTAGAAGGTTCCTCAAGCTTCAAGTCCGGGGATGGATAGGGAACAAGATCCGAACGTTCTAGGCACCACAAGTTTCCTCCAAAGACAGAGAACAGCGGTTTTCACAAGAGAGATACGATACATTACAATCAACCCTATCTACTTCAAGTCCGAACAGGCACGAATTCATATAGCTTAAAAAATTATGGAAGATCAGGTTCCGTACTCCAGACGCACAGCGCACACACCATGTGGTGACCATCAAAAACTAATCTTGGGGAATTCGTTGCTCTACGGTACTTCATGGGGGGCGGGGCGAGATTTAGCATATCGCTCCTGTTATCACGGTCTGCTCTTCAATTTCCCCCTACCAGAATAGGATATGGCATATCGAGTGACCAGTCGTGACGGTAATTAGGTATAACTAGCTATGATATCTTGGGAGCATGGCACCAGGCTCTTGAAATCAACCAAAAACCAACACCATAATAATTTCCGAAAACCCTCAACCACTGCCACATCTTTAAAAGGATATGAGCTGATGGAAATGCTCAGGGGACATTCTTCTCTAATTCCCTATTTTCTGACCTTCAATAGTAGCAACATTCGTGGTATAGTAAAGCTTCGAGTTATCAGTGCAGGTCCTCTTCAGAGGCTATCATAGCCAAACCCCACTATTTTATGGGCACTACGTAAGTGAGGCGGATTACACACGACGATTTTAAGCTCCCGCACTATAGAACCAGTAACCCCAACAGGAGAAGACAAGTTAAACTCCCTCCATTCAGAAAGACTTCTAGCTTCGTTTTGAAGCAGATTATAACCGCAGAGACTATCGGTGTGAATTATAAGCAATCAAGTGGCTCATCTACCACCAGCCCCCCCAATTCCCCTCTGCCAGATGCCCCAATCCCGAGACTGGTACATCACCTTAAATGTACAACGAGAAAGACAAATGCAGCCTGCTAGAGAAGATCTAACCAGATCTGTCACACTCCTTGCTCTATTCTGCCCTACCACCCCCCCATCTACCAATAGCGAAGCACACCTGGAAAGCAGGGGAGGGGAGGAATAGGAGGAGCAAATAAAGGAGGCGTGAAAAGGGCAAAAAAAACAAAACGGGCAAAAAACAGAGTCAACAAATATTATTTCTGATCCGGTGAAGAATACGAAAGAAAGCTTCCTACTAGTTTCACACTACCCAGAGGCAGATATGATATCAGACTGAAATCGCAAGACCAGCTCCAAATGGAGCAAATCTTTCCCAACCCCTTTGAGATCACACGGAGTCCCAGGAGCGCCATCTCCCACCAGAGAAATTGCGGTATGTCCAGGGACCCCGGATGCTCAGCTGCCAACGCCCCTCAGCTTTTAATTATCATGCTTGTCATAACCCCCCTGGCACGTCCTATGTCCTACCCACCAATAAACCCTTATACCATCACTAGGTATAATATCAAATATCATACCTCTACCGATATTGCTGGACCCTAAAGCAATCCCTGGCATTAAACATTCGCCCACAAACCTCCATCCATTCTTGTCCCCCCCTCCTTCCCGAAGACACCCTTGACACCCAATACTCTCAATACCCCAGCCCATCATCGGAAGGATTCCGCAAATAGGGCCCGGATATGTTCCGCTATCCGTGTCACGATCCAAAGAGTCACCGGGTTGAGCCAAACTTGTCATGCAACTGAATATGGACCCCGCTGTGTTTGAGGAATGTTGATAAGAACACAGGTAACCAAACATGCATTCTTAGAACCTGGGTGTGTGCTTTTGATAGCTTATACGAGGTCATTCCTTTGAGCCAGCTGGTCTGTCTTTCCTCTGCAGCCCCACGCCCCTCCCCCTATTTTTCCCCACCTCTCTCCTCCGATCTTACTAACGAGGTGAAAGGGAAGGCTACCAGTCAGTGTATATTGGTCAAGTTAGCTAGGAATATTGAAAAATTTCCCCTCCCTCCCTCCCCTCTCCGCAAGAACTCCCTACAAATTCCAGGCCAGGAGAATGGCAAAAAAAGTAAAAGTAAAAAAGTAAAAATACAGCAGCAATGCCTCCCAGACGGCGTCCCGTATGTTATATACAATCCCACTCTGATCAGGAATTCCCCCAAACCCAGTCCAGCCCCCTTCTCCCATCTCCCCCAGGCTCCCAAACTCCAGGATAGCATCAGGAGAGACATAGCAGTCAACTCGACCGCCATCTTCAGGGAGGAAAGCTATCAACTCTCACTACACTGTACTTAGCTGAGAGGATGAACCCATCTACGAGTGACATTATGTGACCAGACCTATCCCCAGCAAGATTAACTCAAGCTAAACCCTTCGACAGCAGCTCCATTCCCCTACCCCTAGATAGCCCACACCGGTCCGCATTTGGAGCGAGGCGGCAGCAGAATCAGCTAGTGCTAGCATTATTCACTACTGGTACAGGTATCCAATGCAATTGAACAATGATGAAAAATCAGACAAGATGCAAATCAAGCCTTCCTAGGGCTTGGAGGGGACGAAAAATTACTGACATTTGGCATATCTATGGACACAACTAGTAGTTCCCAGCAACACGGAATAGAAAGGCGGTGGTAATGATCCACAGCTTCATCAGTGGGTAATTAGCGTACGGCACGAAGTAATTATTCCCCCCCCCCCCTCTCACACACAGCCCTGTGGATCGTTCGTTTGTGGTTCCCAGTGTTGAAATATATGATAGACTAGAACTGCCGAATTGGCAGTAAATGGATGCTTGATAACTATCCGCCTTTCGCAATTTCTCCATTCCAGGGTCCACGGACGGTCGGCAGGTTTCAATAACTATACACACACTCGAGCCGAGCTGGGATCATAGGGCGCATGAGCTATTAGTGGGCCCCGGGATACCCTAGTGTCTGTCCAGGTGATTTCGGCTACTGAGAACTTACCCACCGGGTTCTCCACACATGCCATTCCCTCCCCACCTACCGTACTCCCCCTCGAAACTGGGATAGACAAACCATTTACGAACCCAATCCGGGTATTGGTGCAGTACTCGTACCTTTACCTTCGAGTCAATCCCCCGTAGTGGCCCTACATCCCAATTGCCGTAGGTTATAAAGGATTGCATTCAGAAGCTCTGCCACATACCATGCCCTACCGCTACGACAACCAACACCGCAGGTAAGTATGTAACTTGGGGAGTGGGTAGAATAGTAAAAAATTCGGTACCAGCAGTCGTGAGAGAGCTCCTCAATTCAACCACAGCAGATCCCAGCACCATGTGCATCTACTTCATACGGTAGATCAGATCAACCTCTCCAGATGCAGCGGAATGTAATTGTCTCAAACCCTAATTTCCAATTCGGTCATTCACCATAGCCGCACCTGGACACCCAAAACCAGCAACTCCCTCTCCCGCTGACTTCCCCCTCCCCCTCCCCACAAGGCATTACTCGTACAATAATAATAATAATATCCCCAACAAGTAATTGTAACCATCCGATAACCGCCGAGGCGTCAAAGGAGACAGAAACGCACAAACATTCCACATCCCGTACCGTACCGCACCGTAATCCCCCGATAAAAACTCCAAGATAATCTCCCGCTGCCTCACCCCAAGCCCCAAACCCATCCCAATGCAAGCCCGCGAAAGTCTCTGACAAGTTACACATCGGCAATGCCACCGCTTTCTGCCCTACCACGAGTGACACCATATGTTTCACGACAATGATCGCCATCACATGGCCGCACTCAACAGCACAAAGAGGACGAAGAAAATGAACAAGAAGAAAAATTCGACCCCGCCCTGCCTTACCTTGATCTACCCTGGGCTGTGCTGCCTTGAACAACCCACCAGCCACCTGACCCGTTTTCTTTCTTTCTTCCCCCCATCCTGGTCTGCCGTAGTTTAGTTGAAACCTGTTTTTTCGTTTTGTTTTTTTACACACACACATATGTATATACATGCCTATATACTCGAGTACATAGATAGATTCACGCACCCCATGAGAAAATAAAAAATAGAATAAATAAAATAATAAAACAAAGCAAAGCAAAAGACAAACCAAACAAAGTAGAGCAACCTCTTTACTAGCAAATTTCCACCCCGGGTCCAAAGATCTGGACCCTGATCGGCCGTGCTTCCCAGCGCTAGAATTACCGTGCCCATCCCCGCTTCAGCACGGCACCATACCCTATCTAGGCTGCGCAAAGAGGAGTAGACTCCAGCCCCGTATCGCAGAAGCAATACAAGCAATCTCCATTATCGTACCATCGGTAGTCAGTTCGGTCAGTAGGCCGCACACACCACACACACACATAGAGAAGGCAACAGAGTATTCTATGGTATTTGTATAACACCCTAGGTCATCCAGTCGCTCACTGCGCTGACCCCAGCACGGCGATTTATTAGGCTTACACTTGCCTTTCATGCCGGCAATAAGGTACTGTGCTGGATCAAGTGAGGATTATTTTTATCCATTCTCCCTTTTATTTCTCCTTCCCTGTCTCCGCTTTATTTCTCCGGATGCATGGAAGGTACGAGCTTTTCTTTCTTTGTTCCTTCCTTCCTTCCTTCCCTCCTTCCCTCCTTCCACTGTGTCACCTGCACCGTGCACGAGTGGTCAAGCTCGGGTCGCGAGAGGTTTTTTTCTTTCTTCCTCTCGTGCTCCAGCACCGTATACACCGGGATGAGTAAGTGCGCTGATGAAATCCACGCCCTGCCCTGTCGGAGGGTTTTCCGGATGTCCGGAGCGGGGGAAGGGGGCGAGTGAGGAAGTGAACAGGTGGATGGGAGGAAGAGGGAAGAGATGAAATGCCCGATCAAGACATGGTATATCACTCGAAACTAGACTTACTTTTTGTCGATTTTGCAAAGATGGGGGGAGGGAGGGGCAGAAGGGTCTGGTTTCACAACCATTATTAGTATTAATACGATTTCGCCGACAGAAGCTGAGTGCTAGTAGCGATTTGGTATGCGCGCTGGAGGTTTATCCGGAGGCAAACCTAGAAGTACCGAGGCGAGTCGAGAAAATTATGTTAACTATCATACCTACGATACAGCAGCTGCTCGGACCACCCACTATCAGATAAGCAATAGAGCTAAACTGCAACAGAAATAGCCGAGAAGGTTAATGAAATTACGAATACCGGTTAATGAGATCGAGAAAGCCCACTCCGCTCAAGCCATACCGCGTCGGGTTAATACTATTCCTTCTCGAGACGCCTTGTCTCTGACTGCGGAGATTGGAGGCGCTAACGGAGATAGAGTAGCCTTGACGGTAGTACGGAAATACACGCGGGAATTATTTATATCGTCGACGGCTCTGTCATCAATCAACGTCCACGCCCACGTCCACGCCCACGCCCCCGCCAATTTCTCTAGCCATACCCATCATTGAGGAGGAGGAGGAGGAGGAGGAGGAGGAGGAGGAGGAGAAAGCTGTATGGTGTTCGTAGACTACAAGCGCGGTACCAGGGTGATATCTCAAGCCCGGCCAAGACATTCCAACAAGTGTCTTCATTCAATCTCCGGTAGGGTGGGGATGATGCGTTTTCAATTTCCCCGATATCCGTGGGTGTTCGTTTGTTTGTTGAGCATACAATATGAGAGACAGGTGGGCAGACAAGGGGATTGAGGCTTGATATATCATGTATCCATAGTTAGGGACAGACATATGATGCCCCACTGTGGTTACTCGAGCCCAGTGAAAATGTCGTGATGGGCAGGCACAAACAAACACCCAATGAACCAACAACAAACCAAAACGAAAGAAACATGTCGAGAAACACCAGTAACCAGCGTGACACTCCGTGACTCAAGCGCAGCCCGTCATTCCTCCTCCCTCCTTCCCCCACCCTTTGCCGGAAACCCCTGTTCTGTACTCCAAAGTACTGTGCAGCACGTACCGTGCATATGAGTACAAAGGCATACCCGACAACTCATCTCCTCCCCACGTCCCCGAGTACGGTACGGTTGCCTACCAAAACTTGATCAATCACTTGACCACCATCCCCCCCGTGACCACAACCCAGCATCACAAAAGCACGTAAGCAAACAGGAGAGAAATTAAAATAATCAAAAAGGAAACAAAGAAATCCCACTCCCACCAATCGAAAACTTGACAAAAAGTAATAATATCAAAAAAAAAAAAAAAAGTAAAAACAACTGGCTCGCCAGAGGCAAAGTGGGACACGATAGATTCCATACGCACCTGTACAAAGCGCAGCCTACGGATATAACTTCCACGTGAATCGAAATGAATATCATAAGTTGAGCAAAAAGCGGCCTGCAGAAATCAGCTCTTTTGGTCAGGATGTTTTTTGGTGAGGGCTCTCCTTGTGATTGCCACCCCTGCTCCGAAGCACGTGATGATCGTACAGGTCTCTTTCTGCAGTATTGATACCGGTATTGTACTCTAGAGGAGCGTACCAGTACTCATACAGTTCAGCACGGTAACCCTAATCAGCCATCTGCCCCTCCTGCTTCCTGCTTCCTGCTTCCTTCTGCAAGCAATAACTCGGCCCGCTCCAAGCGAGTACTCACTAGATGAGGTGACGGCAGTATGTAGAATATCATGCCCACAGTTCAATGCCTTGGACGGGTACGGCACGGTACAGCACAATATTCGAGTACTAACGGCAGGCTTTGATCGGTATCACGGCGACAAACTTCCAGAAACGTCCATTGAATCCTCATCCTTCCCTTCCCTTCCGCCGCGGGGTAAAGGCAAGGCAAGGCAAGCACACGCCTTCCCCCTCTGCCTCCCCCACGAGCAGAGTTTTCATCTATTCCATTTTATTTTTATTTTTCCCCTTCATTAAACTTGATGCTTGTTTGCTATTATAAATTTTGATGGGGCGGGTAGGGAGGAACAGGGCAGGGGTTGGCCCTTTTTTCTCTTTCTGGTCCGGGTCCGAGTTGCCGTTTGTGCCCATAAGGATTGTGAAAGGGGAGTGAGGCCATTTGACGATATGTCGTCGTCTAGGCTGGACGGACTGGACCTTTTTTTCAATGCCCGTTGCTGGTTAGGCTGGTATGGTGCGGGTGTGTGCGAGTTGGCACGATGAATATCATTCATTGTGGTGTTAAAATTGGTGTACCAGTCGGTACTGTTGATTACCGGTAGGTTACAATGCCATTGCGCTGCACTGGACTTCTGTGTTCTGGCGGCACCGTATCATACAATGTACCGTAGTACAGTACTAGCGCAATACGGTCTCTCAATTATTATTTGCTCTGTGATTGTTTTTTTCCCTCCCTTCTCTCTCTTTCCCCCTCAAGACTACTGGCCAGGAGGGTCATACCGTATCACACTGAAATCTCACCCAACTGTCTATTAGGAAGGAAGAAGGCAAAGGGAGAGAAAGAAAGAAAGAAAGAAAGAAAGAAAACGCCTCGCTAGTTCTTCCATCGTGTAGAATGGTGCAGATATCAATCATTTATGCGGGACGTACATAACGTTCAACCCGCCAGAAACGCCATACATGGAGCTGAGAGAAAAAGAAAAGAAGACCCACTCTTGCACAGTCATGTCTAATAGGCTTCCATACGATCCCCGGCAAGAGTGGCAAGGAGAAAACATAGCTCCACTTCGATATTAAATTCTTGTCTTGATACCAAGAGATATGTAAATAATAATTATGGGTAGAAACCTAATCCAACCTATTTCCCATAAGTAAAGAGGATGCGGGGGGATTCAAGATAGTAGAATACCGTAATGGATGGATTGATTAATTTGAATGAAAGTGTTGAATTATAGAAAGATGCATAACTAATTTATGGTCAACAATATATTGTTAGCTTTAGTATCTCTGGGTCAAAATGCCCTAGCCAAAACCTATAGGTATTCACCTGAGTCTGGATGCCTGAGGAATATCTCGTACTTGAAATATGATATATAGAGAAAATTAAGCCAAACCTAAGCTTTTCCCTACCAAAGCAGCTCTAGCCCGGTAGAATTATATCCACAAGACCGAGTGTTGATCCAAGTATTACCATATCAGACATGAAATAATTGAGCATGTTTTTTTTTTATATTCTGCTACAATGGGGGGTTTTCTCTCTCACGGAATCCCTACTCCCGACGAAACATTACCATAATCAAAAAGACAGCAAATTTTACCTATCCCCATTACCATCCTCCTTTTCTTTGCTAAATAATTACCTAAACACCCATGTTCCCCCCAAAATTTCCTCTTAATGCATGCTACTCCCAGGAACAGTTGAGAAAAATTAGACCCAACAGTGCCTCCCATCCCATCACCGATCAAATCACAGATCCAATTACCCAACTCGTAAACACCAAATCTAACTGGATCTCTGCTTACTTTTTTACCCCACATTCCCCCCCAATCGTAATAATATCAAAAGTTTTCTCTCTCTCCCTCTCTCTCTTCCCTCCCTCCCTCCCTCCCGCCCGCCCAGACATCCTGTAAGCTTGCGGTACAAACCGTTCAATCACAGTAAACGTACCGTACTCGAGTACAGCACAAATCGAGGACGTATGATACGAGGTGGAGGAACCAAAGAATGGGAAGGGGGGAGGCAAAAAGGAAGAAGAAAAAAGCCCCTGTCGCGATCGCGGGAATCGAGGATAATTACTATATCCTTCATCTCGTCCTACCGGTATGGTACCATGCAGAGCTGTACTGTACTGCGCTGTACCCCCGCCTTCCCATCACGGGGACAACCAAAATTTTCAATGTCTTGAATCATTTTTGTGTGCTCATTTGTTGACAGGCGACTGAGACCGATTGACACCTACGCTTGTTCCTGTCATCGATAGAATGGATGGATAGATGGGGTGTGTGTGTGGCTTGTCTGTCAATCATCAATTGGCAGCATGCTGTACGAGTACAATTCACAACACACGAGACACACAATCGTTTGTTTATCACTTTTTTGAAACCTACAATGCACTTGTAAACCCCACGCCTTTTCTTTTCTTTTTTCTACCTTTCGTTCCCACGATTACAATTATGACATAAAACTCCCCCCCACACTCATATCCCCACTGCAGAACTGAGCTTGACGTGACTTGACTTGGCCAGACTAGACCGGACTGGACTGGGCTGGTTAGCGGACATCCCGCGTTTAACAATCTTCTTTTTCTTTTCTTTTCTTTTTTCTCTTCATCTTTTCCTCTCGCATTTTCATTTTCACCTTTCACCTATCACCTTTCACCGAGAGCGTGGATGGAAGAATTCCCCGCGCAGAACGCTGGTAGGTACTTGTACCGGTATAGTAGGTAGCTAGGGAGAGTGTGATGCCTGTACTCGGGTACCGTATTACGCTCCTGTTTCTCCAAGTCGGGCGAACGGCGGACAAATTCGAAACATCTCCGCTCCAAGATTAATTAGCGAGTGAAATCTTCAATCTTCCACCGGTATTGTATGACACTATGGTAAGTTTGTTAGGTTTTGTGCCCGCACAAGCGCGGCGTATCTCGGCGGTGACCGATTATATGTCCGTCTGCCTGTGAAGGATGGGGGGAGTACCGGCATAAAGCTCACTGGAAACGTGGGAGCTCATCGATAAGTCATGTTAGGAGCGCCTAGCCATGTTGAAGATGGAGATGAAGGTGGAGACGGAGATGAAGGGCATTCATTTTGGCCGCCTGCCTATTTGTTTATTTTTCTGATCTTGTTTGTTGAATCATATCATACCTATGGGTTATTCACTCACCCCTCACACCTTCTCCCCGCCACTCGTCTCGCGAAGGATTATTTATGATGCGCTTTCGAGATGAGGAGTTTTGATTCCTTTTTCCCCCTCCTCTCTTCTCCTTTTCTTTTCTTTTGCTTAGCCCTACTCCATCATGCCTTGTCCTGTTTTCGTTTTGATAAGCACCCCGCCCCTTGCTAGTGGAGCGCGTGCTGCAAGAGTGAGTGCGAGCACTTGAATCCTGTAGTGGAGTATGAGCAATTGATGTGATGTGATGCGATGCGATGCGATGCGACGTGAATAGGAACCGCAATTGAAAAGAAAAGAAAGAAAAGAAGGAAAGAAAAAGCAAGAGGTGAGAATTCGTAGTTATCATAAATAAGAGTAAGTAAAAGGAAATATAAAACAACAACCCCCTCTCACCTGACACTTCTTTCTCCCTTCAACAAATCGAATAGGACTCAACAGAATCGAACGTGAGTATCGTAAACGGCTTTCTTTTATCGCTCATTATTATTATAATAGCCATTGTAGCCGTTATGATAGCTATTATAATCGATCCACCCTAGGAAAATGGTATTGTACTTGTGGCAACATCGTATCGTATCTCGCCTCATCCATCCCTTCGCTCTTCTCCGCGATGAGTGGATACCAGGCAAGCTGTCTCATATGTATTTAATGTAATGAGGTCGAGTGATAACCAGTGTAAACCGAGCATTACCCCCCCCCCATCCCTTTCTCCTCCGCGGAGTCGAGGATAGTGTGCCGGTGCAATCGAGAGTCGTATCGTACCTCGCTGCGCTACGGTATGCCCCTGAAATTGTTCTCTCAATTCCAACAGATCCAACCAACACCCCGCACTCAAACCCCCCCCCTTCCTCCCCAGGCACCGGTACCGATACCGTACGGATTTCGAACCGGGCGACAGGCTGTCAAAAACCCAGCGCCGCCACTGCTTCCCCCGCCCAAACCCCGGATTTCCAATGAACAGGGGGAGAGTGCAGGCGATAGGCCCACAGGTCACAATCAGGAAAAGCCCGGTCATGGCGAATGAAAACTTCGTATTTGGCTTGGTGAGCTGAGGGCGATACATCCGGACATTTATGGTAGGTACATGGGTATGAGTCCGATGGCCGAGCTCGGGGACTTGCCGTGCGGTAATCATGGCACTCCCAGCCTACGGCAAATGGGAAGGGTGTTCCTGGCCGTGGATTTGGGAAGGAAGGAAAGCTGACGGTATGGAACACCGCCACCATGAGCTAAACAGAAACATCTAGGTATGAGTGCGTAGAAAAGTGGAAAAAAAAATGAAACAATCTAGTTTTTTCCTCTCCAATTCCTTTCTCGTTCGTACTCGTGCTGTACCCATGGTTCATAAACCCCCCACGCCACAATTAGTAAAAGGCGAAATGCGGCATGAGAGACTTAACGTGAACGCCCCCCCCGTGGCTTTGCTTTTTTTTCTTTTCCCTTCTTGTTCTTACTATTCCCACAATACCGGTACGGTAGCGGGACGCAATGTCACAGTTTTGTCGGTGAATATTCGACTGCCGTGATTGCAATAAAACCCCCATGGGAACTTAATACCGAATGGGGGTTTATTCACCCACGCTATTTGTAACAATACCCCGGAATTCCCAAAGGGAGTTTTATTATCGGTATTGAAACCACCCCTAGCCCCACCCAGCCCAGCCCAACCCAGCTCATCCCGTACCCGTACCGCAACCCGATAATCGGGCTCGCTCTCTAGCTCTTCGGTCTAATCCGCACGTTTTACTGCAAACCCATCTGGCCGCTCGGTCCGTAACTTTGTGATGAATATTGGGGGAAAGGGAAGGCCGAGAACCAGATGAGCGTGGGGTTTGTTTGTCTTTCAACACATGATACCAGATCGTATGGGGGGAGTGGGGGTGTAAGGTAAAGGACAAGTACAGTAAAACATGAAGCTGTCTTTTAGTTTTTTATTCCTCTTGTCCTGGCGGTTTGGTTTGGTTTCTGTTGGTTTTGTTGGCTTTTTTTCTTTTCTTTTTCTTTTGATGACAGCGCAATATGATATGAGAAAGTTACCCAAAGATCGCGGTACCGAGTCCGAGTAGAAGAATAAAGAATCGGGGAGGGGGGGGCTAGTCCTCCCAAGGGATTAGAACGCCTTACGAGTACCAGAGCCATAGAGCTGGGAGTTGGGAGATGAAGCCCCGAATTTTGTTTCGTGTCATCTCGGAGAACGAGAACGAGAACGAGAGCCCAGAGAATAGTTCGGTAGATTTGGAACGGGGGAATCCATTAGCGTACCCGCCCAAAGGAACCAGGGACCAAAGCGTTGACGCTAAACAAGCCATGGTAAAGGGAATCTTTTTTTTCCTCTTCCTCTTTCCTAGGAGAGCAAATAAAAGGTGGTGAAGGAGATGATGGATTATCGGCTAAGGCATCTTCCCGGGAAAGCATAAGATCCTTTCTGCAAGAAGCTAAACCGACGATAGTTTAGCATGACAAGCATCGTCCCTGTAACTCTTGTGCGATAAGCCGCCAGAAACATGGAAATGTTTTATAATCCTGGAGGAAGAAACTTTCACCCCCAAGCCACAACCCAACCCCGGGTTCTCCTCTTTTCGGCCGTATGTTTGGATTGAGCTAGAATTTGTGGCGGATTTAGCGGTCAAGGCCCAAGCAACAAAGCACTAAGATCGGGAACCCCATATCCAGATGATCAGGCTTCCGGAATCTCCACTGTTGGGTATCTTGGCCGCTCTAGTTGCCGGTTGGCAGGTTCGCTGGCTCGGACTGTGTGCCACGGGACACACACAACCATGTAAAACCCTAAGCACCGTACGTAAGGGAACGAAACGCTCAGTCCCAAACGTTGCTACCGTGACCAAGATTCAGGAACAGCTTCGGTTTGCAGCGAGTCGCTGCACGGATAGCAACTATATTTCCTTTTTATTTATTTTATTTTACCTGCTGCCTTTCTATCAGACACTTTTTTTGTCTTTCTCCTCTCCTCGAGTCTGCTCCCGCTACGGGTATGCCATGTACCAATAAGGGCCCGCCCCAGGGGTGAGCTTGGTAAATTAACAATTAGTGCAGTGACCCCGCAATAAGTCTTTTTTTTTTTGGTTGCCTACTTGCCTGCTCTGTGTTGTTGGCGAGTTATCAGACATCACATTACATACTGTGCACCCACGCCCATACCCCCCACGCAGCTGTGTGACTGCACGTGCAGGGCAAGAAAGGAAGAAAGGGGAGAATGAAAAGACTGAGTGGAGAAAATGTGTGTCTTTCCGTTTCCTTCAAAACACACTACCCGAGGTCTGGTACCAACTGACCGCTGTTTCGGGTCCGTTGGATTGGGTTTCCCTCTCCCCCCTTCCCAAAGAGACTAAAAAAATAAAATACAAACTACCGGTGTTGTGGAAAGTGATATGGGCAGTTTTCATTGGACGGCAGTTTTATCATTCACCCACACGACTTTTTTGGAAGGCTTGCTGTCTCGTTTCACCCCCCACCCCCACAAATATTATATAAGTTTGTCAAGACAACTTAAACGAGAGGTTATGTTTCGACAGATGGATATGGATGAGGGTTACGTTGTTGGTTGGGTGAGATTGATTGATAAGTTACTGTACGATATGCTGGTCAGACGTTATAGGTAAGGGTTATACAGAACAGGAGAGAAGGAATGTTATTTTGCTATGTTTGCTTACCGGTAGCCTAGGGGAATGGCGGGGCACGCCAATTACTGCCAATTTCCTTGGCAAAAACTGTTGATAGATCTTTTCCAAGCTATTAACCCGTGAGAGGGCCACTCCTAGCTTAACATACTATTGAGCAAGAATGATAATGACCACTGTTCCGGTCACAGAGGCTCCCCCCAGTGCTGGTTACACGCACAAGATTTAGCACTTTAGCAGGCGAAGAGTTTGTGGGGGGGGTACGGGAAGCTACATGCAGTATGGTGGGGGGGTACTTCTCTAGTGCTCCAACATGTACTCGAGTAACTTCCCGTAGTCTAAACTCACTTTTACGGCGGGCCGCAACAGCATCAATCAGGCTTACTGCTCATCTGGAGATCGTGATTTTCCCTTTACGGCAGCTGATCATTGTTCCTTCTTCTTCTTCCCTGTTTCCTTTTGTCCGCTTTGGTATGATTTCCCCAGACTTTCGAAACGAGGCTTGCATTTAGCCACTTGTACTCGAGTAGAGTAATTCCACACGCACCCCACACACACACACACACACACTGACTGGCACTCGCACAGCACATCACTGACTGATGAAATCGTCTCGTTCTCCCTCTATCTCACTCCCTCCGCCTCCTCCCGCCGAGAGTGAAGCGTACTGTATCACATCATATCCGAAGAGAAACCGCACGAGCGGATGGATGAATGAATCAATCAATGAATGAAATACTCGCCATATGAAACTCCGCCGGTGCATTCGCTCACCCATTCTCTCTTCATTTCCAGCTCAAGGGAACCACGGTAGGTGACGACAAGTTTGTGCCCCCTAATCCCCCGGCAATCTTCCCACAGATTCCCAAACCCGAACAAAACCAAAGCCCCCCTCCCCCAAAACTGGTACTCGGTCTCTCTCGGGTTTTGTTTTTTTCGCTTAGAAGCCAAGGGAGAGGCTGGCCATAGCATAGAAAATTAAAATTTCTGTGTGAGATGGAGTTCGGTAGTACTGCTCTGAGTAAGCTTAAGTTACGGGTATGCCTGATCCCCGGTTTATCATATGGCAATGATCATGGATCTGCTGCTATGGTCCTGGTGCCTGGAACCGCTACGGTACTACCGCCAATCGGTCTCGTACAAGCAGATATCGTATGTGTTTAGTGCAGAGCACGCGTACGCCTCGGCTCGAAGCTCTTACCGACACCGACATTCCCCTCGGTCATTATCATTGTCACTGTCATGCGGCTCGTTCTCGTTCATCCCATTTCGGCACTGTCAATCGAGCTCATCCAGGACTCTGTGATACCCGGGCATGGACGCGAGTGATCGGGCCCAAGGGATTACCGGTGGAAGGCATCAAAGCTTCTTGCTTGTTTGAGTAATTTCTATACCAAACCCATTCCTTTATTGCCTATGCGGGTAGTACCGCAATCGTTCAGGCCTCTGGAATCTCGAGTGTCCCGGCCACCCAGGTCTATACCAGAGTAATTGCACAGACATATCTGGGCTCCCAAGCTCTGGGAAAAAATTTCCTTCTTTTTTTTTCCCCCAGGTCTACCATACCGGTACCGGTATTCCATTCAGTCCTCGTCCCAAGCAAAAAGTGCTTGTGCTCGAGAACAGGGATTGGGGAAATATGGTGGAGGGGAAAGATCTGTGGATATCTGAGCGCCAATACAAAATACCTCCCTCCCTATTTTCGGGTACTGGTACCGTACTGCTTGCTCGGGACAAAGAATTTGGGAATCGGAAATACCATAAACGTAAGTGCATACAAGTACTGTATGACATCCACCGTATCTCCCGCATTCAAGTGCTCTCTGGAAATTACATCGCGGTCAGATACAGTAGTGCTCGAGCACGGTGGCTACGATATCAGTGTTGAAAAGGAGAAGGGGGCAGACTCTGTGCCAGTCCCAGTATTGCACGAGAGACACCACCCATTACTAACATCGGTGCTGGAATTCAATTGGAGCCTCAAGTCCCAGTGAAAAGATAATTTACCCGGAGCATACGAAGTACCGTGTCATAGCACCCCCCCCCGTTCCTTTCCTTTCCATCATGTCGCAGTCAGAGCCGGGGTTTTGGAAAAACGGTCGAAATGGAAGGAAGGAACGTTCGTTCGAGAAGGAGCTCAACCTGCTGGGTGGCCCTACCGTAACCGCACGGCTGGCCGTTTTCGGTATTTGTCATGCCAGTTATGCATGGGGGTGTAAAGATGACCCGGAATGCCTAGGATAATTCCTCCCTTCTCCCTCCGCGCCGACGGGGAGGGGTGGCGTGGCGACAGATGCTCAGTAGATATTAAATTTATGTACCGGTAGGCGATCATGACATTCCAAATTTAGACATACCAGTAGCCAACCAGGTTAGCGAATTGCGGAGCCATCTCGCTTCCAGAGTCCCTTTCTCTCTTTTTGAATTTCCCCGGGGAGAAAGGCCTGTTAACTTGTATCATAGATAGGTATGAAGGGGGATAAGACTTGTCATGGACCGTATCGGTACTATGCTCTGCCATTCGAGTATTAGCAGAACTACAGTTGCGGTGGGTTACGGTATATGGTAGATACCGGCAATGGCTGGTTGACTAACAAGACCTTACCATAGGCTAATAGGAAATAAATCTCCTCAGCTTTATCAAACTTCATACAAGCACATTTCAGGACTCCTTTGCTTTTTCAGGACTACCAAAGGCCTGACGGCAACTCCCCGGTTTTACAAAGATTTTTCTCGATATTCGTCATCAGCATGATCCGGCAGGGGAGGAAGGAAGAGTGGCTTCCTCTCCTTACAAGTACCGATATCATACGTGTAAGCCATTCCTCCCGTATAATGCTAGCGTGAAAATGCGACAGACTTGTCAGCCTCAATTGCGTCGAATCCATTTACCGGTGCTCCCCAAGTCATGAAGGAAGGGAGGAAAGGGAAAGATTCCTGTGGGAAGGGGTTTGGTGCGAGAAGTACCGCACCGGTACGGTCGGGCAGGATGTAGAGCGAGGCGTAAGTGCGTAAAGGAAAAAAGTGAAAGGGGTGAAGGAAGGAAGGAAGGAAGCAAAGGGGGGAGGAAAAACAAGCGGCGCCGTATTATGCGCATCATAAAAACGTAGGGGATCATAATTATCGTGAGATGCGTTTCGGCCGGTAGGTTGGCGGAATGGGCTGCCCAATCCAATCCAATCCAATCCAACACAACACAACACAACCTGCCTGCCTACCCTATTTACAGTACCGGTACAGAGAGTGTTAGTTTACGGGTTGCTAGCTCGACCAGGTGGATGGGTTTACCAAAATCGTGTGGTTTAAGTTTGGGTATCGTGGGATCTCAGTTGGCTTGTTGGGTTGGATTGGTTGGCTGGTTTGCCGACCGTTTTCCCTTTTTTCCCTCAGTTTCTCTCTTATTTTCTTTTGGATACGATCAAGTTATCGTGAATCCTTTCATGTGGGGGTTTAACCCAAGCGGGTTTGCAGTATGATACGATATAAGTACACTTAGCTGTACTGCATCGTGGGATTCTCTGCATGAGGTCACGATGGGTGCGCCCCCGGTAAGAGGTAGTACTGTACATACAGTATAATACAGTGCGGTATCCCTTTTCTTGTACGGTACATATATATTTACGCATGCGGGTCGAAGGATATTGAAGGAAAGAAATAGGAATAAGGATATTGTGATATCCACAATAAAGCAGGAATGTCACAGGTATTTCTCTTGCAAGAAATGTTTGCATATTAGAGGTCCCGATATGTAAGCTTTGTAGCAATTGTATATATCTACCTGCCTCGCTTGACCTTGGTCCTTATGACCGAGTAACGACAGAAAACCCCCGCAACCTACCCTTCGGATCCAGACTGGGCACAAAAACGCCAGGGCCGTTCAGGGTAAAAGACCATAATGGAAAAGCGAGGGTTGTGGGCGGGATAGCACAGTGAGGCTTAGGAATCGCAAGGGATTCTGCAGAGTATTACACGCCTAAGAGTTAAAAGGGCATATTTCCACCCCCAGTTTCCTGTTTCCCCACAAACGTGAACCCCGGGTATTCAATTGAAACAAACAAACAAATCCAAGTCAGATGGAGTGGGCGGGGTCCAGGAATGGAGTTTACTCCAGCTCGCTCGCCAAAGAAAACCGAAACCCAACTCAATGCCCTTTATCCCTTAGGAATCCTTGTCCGACAAAGGAAGAAACGAGATGAGGAAACCACCATCCATTGTATTTAGCCTGCTCAAACTTTCTTTCCAATCAAAAGGGAAAAAGGGAACCAATCGCTATCCCGGAAAAAGTCGGAGGGGAGATGTTCATTCCCTCACTCGTCCGTTCGTTCATTCAGACCCTAGATCGGATCAACGGCTCGCACGACCGAACAGCCACGGCAATTCGCCGGGCGGCAGGACAGGGCGGTTGAAGTCACGCGTGGGTTGGATGGAACAATCAGAGCGCATTCCCCACAAGAACGTGATCAACTGAGAGCCAACAAACCAACCCCAAAAGAAAAAAAATCTGGGCGGTTAGCAAGACAATGGAGTATCATACCGCAACCCTATTATCTCAATTGCTCCTTTCGCAAGTCCTAGGCGACCGACATGATGGGGCGTATCTACCTCAACCGATAATGCTGCTGATGCACCACCAACCCAGCAGAAACCGGTATCGGTGGCTACGTCCGCCCATACCGATAAACTGTGCGAGACAGAAAAAAAAGCACTAAGTGCGTAAGGGTTGGATGAATGGGAAGGGGTGGTTTTTTCCCCATTTTTTTTATGATAGAGACAGACACGCTTTCATATCCCGTTTCTATCCACCACCCACCGTGCAAAGTGCTGGGGAGGGAAGTGGGGAAGATGATAGCAATTACTGATAATATGGCCAAGTGAGGTCAAGGTAAGGTGGAAAATAAAGCAGAGCAGAGGAAAAGGGAAGGAGAGCATAACCAGCTATGACGGTAGTTTATCTCCCTGTCAGATCCTGCCCGACTGTTTAATAACTTCAACTACCGGTACCGGTACTGCACCATACTACTAGTATATAGTACTGTTACGCCTCGTAACTCATCAACAGCAACAGTCAGAATGCCTGACGAAAAGGCACCACCACCGTAAGCTGACAGATGACACCTCGGGATTATACCCATATAGAGTGAGCACGAGTTAGAATCTCCTGTGCTCTACCGGCGTATTTATTTTCCTGCTTCTCTTCTCCCTTCCTATTGTATGTCTGTCATGTTACCGCAACTCTGCGAGAGAGGGAGAGAGAGAGATCAGTTGTCCAGGTCTGAAACCGCCACCATTGCACACCCCACGGGTCCGGCCAGCGGCGCCGCCCCGGACGTGCCGGAGGAAAGGGCGATTCGTCCGCAATCTTGGGTTATTCTAGAACGGTGGCGGCGAGGAAATGGGTAGATAAAAGAAATCAAAAAAATAATCGTTGGAAACTACAACTAGTACGACGGGCGGACTGGCGGGACGCCAAGGAGGATGGAATCGATGGTTCTAGGCATATAGACACGGTAGATGGATGAATGGATGGACGAAATCGCTTTATCTCTATTGTCGCATCGTAGTTCCTGAATGATACGCTAGAGTTATTTACTAGCAGTTTGGATAAAGTAGGATATCATGAATAAAATGCCTATTTATATCTTTCCCTGCTACAAATACTACAACCGGTACCGTACTACTACTGCTGCTGCTACCACTACTGTACTCGAGTACGGTATCAAAAGAAATAAGCACCCACCATCATCACCTTGCCTTGTGCTGTCCGCTGTGTTGATGGCACAGCCACCCGATCAGAAGGGCAAAAAAAAGGGTCAAGTACCCCAGGCACTCTACGAGAGGCATGGTACGCGGTACCGGTAGCTCAAATCATGGACATTGGACAACTCCATCTCCACGAGCCCCCCTTCCAAGGCGCCTGCCTTACCAACCTGCTGCGCAGTCCGGCGCCCCCGGCCAGGATGCAAAAGCGATACAAATACGAATCCTCACCCAAAACTCAGTCGCCCTGAATCGAGAGGTAGGAGACAGGCACGTGGTTCCAGCCTGGACAGCTGGCGCTTCCCACAATAAACCTTTTTTTCCGGTTGCCGTGCCTGTCTGTATAGGGTACGAGCAATATTAGGGTGGGGAGGAAGAAGAAGAAGAAGAAGAAGAAGAAGAAAAAAAAGGTATGATATGAAAGGAAAAGAAGAAAATGGGAGCGAGGAAAGAAATAGAGGAAGAAAAGACTAAGCGAATGAGAAAATGGAGAACCATCACTTTTGTATTTGTGGGGAAATCGAGTAATGTGCGGGCGCATCGCTGGTCAGCTGCTGATCACGATTTTATTTTATCTATTTATTCACCATTGCGAGGATTTGATGAATGATTGAAATTAGTTGGGGGAAAAATCATGATAATAATAATGATAGCTCTTCATCTTCATCTTGCCCTCTATGAGCATCCTCTT
>Ga0307509_10003947_pt1 | contig 21881 bp, 22 predicted proteins | sample 10_EM_MG_FD_202245 | JGI IMG/M metagenome (GOLD analysis project Ga0307509, IMG submission 202245) | Populus trichocarpa ectomycorrhiza microbial communities from riparian zone in the Pacific Northwest, United States - 10_EM | ecosystem: Host-associated > Plants > Roots > Unclassified | place... | reverse complement strand
CCCTGCTCAAGAAAGAGGCAGGGTAGGTTGAACACCCGGGTCAAATTTGAATCGGCACTATCGCTGTAGGTGGGTCAATTTTCGGTCGGCGCCAACACTACTTGGAAAACGCCAGCAGCCCTCTGCCGACGCGCGCTGTGTCGCAAACGATCGTGGAGGTCACTGAGGCGGTGACGATTCGCCACGACAAGTTCACGTTCGAACGTGACTTCGAGAGCATGGCTCTGATCCCAGATGAAGGAACGTTGATCGGGCGCGATGGCGACGTTCCCATCGTGACACCGTACCCCAACTCGCTGCTGGTGATGCCGGCTCCGCGCCGCTACCGGCAACGCGGAATGACAGCGGTCAGATTCGGACGCCTGAGCGACGACACCGCGTCAAACCTGAGGAACCTATCATGAGAAATCTTTGGAAGCGGATCGCTTCGACGGTTGGGATGGCTGCCTTTGCTTGGTCACCCCATGCAGCCTCGGCTGCGGATTTCCCCTCTCGCCCTATCACCATCATCGTTCCGTTCGCAGCTGGGGGACCGGTGGACATCGTGGCGCGAAATTTGGCAGGGCCGATGAGCCGCCTATTGAAGCAGCCCGTGTTGATAGACAACGCCGCCGGTGCCGGTGGCTCGGTTGGAACCGCAAAGGCCGCGAGGGCTCCGGCAGACGGTTACACGCTTGTTCTTGGACATTCCGGCACGCATGCCTTCAATCAAGCGCTGTACCCAAAACTACTCTATCGACCCCTCGAAGACTTTCGCGCAATTGCACTAGTGGCCTCGATGCCATCGGTTTTGAGCGTGAAAACTTCCGCGCCATTTGGCGACATTGCGGGGCTCCTCGACTTCGCGCGCAAGAACCCGGGCAAGCTCAGCGTCGGAACAGCAGGCGCCGGATCTGTATCGCATTTGGCCGCGGCGATGCTCGTCGACGCCGCCAAGATAGAGGTTACCTTTGTTCCATACCGGGGTTCAAGTCCAGCGTTCACGGACCTGATCGCGGGCAACATCGATGCGCTCTTCGATACGTCCGTGCAAGCCATTCCTCAGATCAAGGGGGGCCGGGTGAGGCCGCTGGCAGTCACGACACCGCAGAGACTGGAATCCTTGCCCAAGATTCCGACCTTAGAGGAAGCCTGCTGCAGAAATCTTTCGCTGGTGATTTGGTACGGTCTATTTGCACCCAAAGGCACGCCCGAACCAGCGGTCAAAACACTGGAAGCGGCAGTCCTGGCGAGTCTTGCTGACCGCACCTACCGAGCAACCATGCTCAGTGCCAACGCGCAAGTTCCCGACATTGCCAAAGCAAACAGCACGGACCTCGAGGCAACCGTTCGACGCGATATTGTTCGATTCGGCGAGCTTACCCGGCGCGCAAATCTCAAGCCGGACTAGGAAGCGTCACAGATCTGCAGTTCCCCGAACGATTCGTCGACGCGGCCTTGAGTCGGTTCGGGCGCATTGACATCCTCGTGAACAACGCCGGATATGTCTGGAACAACCGTGTCGAGAAGACAAGCGACGAGCAATGGAACGCCATGCTTGACGTTCACCTCGGAGCGCCATTCCGAATCATCCGCAGAGTCGTACAACACTGGAAGTCCATGCCCCCGATGGATGCGGCTGCCGGAGCCGCTGTCGGGCATCGAAAGATCGTCAATGTTTCGTCCATATCGGGTACGCACGGCGCGGTGGGACAGATCGGGTATTCCGCGGCCAAGGCAGGGCTTGTGGGACTGACGCTGAGCCTCGCGCGCGAGCTGGGTCCCGATCACGTGAACGTCAATGCCGTCGCATTTGGGTTGATCGAGACCCGACTGACACAAGAGGTCGATGGTGAACTGACCGTCGATGTCGCAGGACAGCAGGTCGGTCTGACGCGTGCCGCACTCGACGACGTCACACGTCGTATCCCGTTGCGTCGCGGAGGCACTTCCGATGAGGCCGCAGGCGGCGTGGTGCTGCTTTGCCTTCCGGAAGCCGACTACATCTCTGGACAGGTCGTTGAAATCGATGGAGGGTTCGCGATTTGATGCCCGACCTCACTTCGACCTCGCCGGCACCGTGATGAAGGAGCCCGTCGGTCGCTCTGGGGGTCGACCCGAAAGCGACCAACTACGTCACGGTGGGCAACACCATCCCGACGGAAAGCCGCTTCGCGTACGTGGCGCGGGTCGCGTCGATTCAGGCAGGGTTGCCGATGGACTCGGTGGCGATGGCGGTCAACCGGCTGTGCTCATCGGGCCTGCGGGCGATCGTGACGACCGGTCAGAACATCCTGCTCGGCGATTGCGATTGCGACTACGGCGGTGGCGTGGAGGTGATGAGCTGCGGCGGCTACCTCTCGCTCGCGATGCGCAGCGGCGCGCGCATGGTCGCCACGCTGACCGATCCGTTCGGCGTCGGCCACATGGGCATCACGGCCGAGAACCTGGTCGCCAAGTGGGGCATCACGCGCGAAGAGCAGGGCGCGCTCGCTGCCGAGTCGCACCGCAAGGGAGCGGCGACGGTCGCCGAAGCGCGCTTCAAGTCGCAGATCGTGCCGATGCGGATCACCGCAGCAACTCGCGCAGCCACTCCGCGCACTCGGCGGTGGCCGACATCGGCCAGTTGACCGTCGCGACGATTGCGCCACGGCGCAATTCGATGCGCAACTCGCGGGGCTCGGCGCATGTCGGCGGGGTCACCGTGGGCGATGCGACGACCAGCGGGATGAATGTCGGTGCCGGGCTCGGCAGCGTCGCAGCCGCGACGGTTTTGCTCTGCTCGAGCCGACGCCACTTGTGCACGAGATTCGCATTGAGCCCGTGCGCCATCGCCACGCCCGCAACCGACACTCCCGCGCGACACTCGTCCAGTACAGCCTTCTTCAACTCGAGCGCGTGATTGCGTCGCGCGCTCCGCTTTGTCTCTTGCATGGTGTCCACCTCAATCCTTGGTGGACACCATCGTCGGCGCCAGCACGCCAACTCTCAAGATGCCATGCCCGGTCGCTTACCCTGTACTCGCTGCTGGAGATCTGCAAGGCCAACGGCGTCGACGGCTACGCGTACCTGAGGGCGCTGCCGGTGGCGCGGCCATCTGCCGCAGCCGTCGAGGACTTCGACGCACTGCTGCCCTGGAACATCGCGCTTCCCGCAGACTGACGGCGCGATTGCCGGCGCGATTGCCGGCGCCGCACCAGAATGCCGCGCCGACTGCAAGTGACGTGGTTGATTGACCGCTTACGTGACGCTTGCTCCCTGATTCGATCAAGTACGAGGAGGTCTACCTCCACGCGTACGACTCGGTCGGCCAAGCCAAGGCCGGCATTCGCCGCTACATCGAGTTCTACGACACGCGCCGGCCGCACTCGACGCCGGACAAGAAGACGCCCGACGAGTTCTACTTCGCGTCGCTGCCCGCGCTCCCGAAAGCAGCTTGATTGGCAACGCCCGCGTTGCCTACTCCGACATCAACCCCCGCAGAGCTCCACTAAGAAAACCTGGAAAACTGTCTGAACAACCGAGGCCACCTCTGGCTACACCTGCCGTATTGCGGCGGCAACCACGTTTGCGAGGCACTTGAGGCTTGTTCGGAATACGTCCGGCGTCACAGTGGCGCCCTTGCTGTATTTGGCCCCCCGCGCGGCCGCTAACAGGACGGATACCACTTGACGAGAATCTAGGCCGGTGCTCGCGAGGTTTGCCCTGCCTGCCGCTTGCGAGGTCTCGATCAGACCCACCAGCCTCGCCTCGTATTCTCGATCCGCAGTCTCAACGACCTCCCTGCCGACAGACATCCGCGCGGCCGCGAGTTCCGACAGATGGCCCGAAGCGCCATAGTGCTCGAGCCACGTCCCGAACCAGGCGTCGAGCTGCCCGAAAATTTGTGCTGCCAGATCGCCACCCTGCGCCTGGGCCGCGTCGCAAAGCTGCTCCGCCTCCTTGACGGTGCGCGCCAGGAGCGCACAGAACAGCGCCTCTTTACTTGGGAAGTAAAGATACAGCGTGCCCTTGGCGACACCGACCTCCCTCGCGATGTCGTCCATGGAGGTTCGTCGATAGCCGAACCGCGCGAACAAAATGCCAGCCGCTTCGACGATCGCGTCCGACCTAGTCGACGCCTCGCTCAAATTGTTCGCCATGCGTGTTCTCTCCCGGGTGCGAATTGAGCCATCCGTCGAATTTTCTCTTTCGGCCGACACGGACACCCTGTCGCGAATCTTCATCATTGCCCGCCCTCCGGGCCCAATGTTAGCCGTCCCACCCTGCAAGACCTGAACCGGCGGGCAACGCAGATCGAGGCTTGTCCAAACGCTTGACCATGTGACCAACTGACCATATGATTATTCTGGTCATATGGTCACCGCTTGGCGACAGGCGAACAAGGAGCACTGAACATGATAGGTTTCGATAAATACGGCTCTGGTAGCCAGCACGTCATCGTGCTGAACGACTGGCTGTCGGACACCTCGACGTGGAACCCGGCGCGCCGATATCTCAATCAGGATGAGTTCAGCTGGGCGTTCGCGGATCTCCGAGGCTACGGACGCTCGAGAGGTCAGGACGGACGCTTCACGGCGCTTGAGGCGGCGGGCGACGTCGTGGCGCTGGCGGACACCTTGGGTTGGACCCGCTTTGCGATCGTAGGGCACTCGATGTCCGCCCTCATCGCCTTGCATCTGGCTCAGAAACATTCCGACCGGATCGAGTCCGCGGTGCTCGTGACACCCTCGCCGCTGCGCGGGTTCGGGTTCGACGATGCGGCCATGGCGGTTCTGCGCAACGCCGCGCTCGGGGATGACCAGGCGCGGCTCGACGTGTTGCGGCAGATGCAGGGCACGCGCCTGACCGATCGCTGGATTCGCCTGAAGCTCGAACACTGGCGTGAATCGTCCGACGCGATGGCCGTCGCCGGATATCTCCCGATGTGGGCAAGAGAGGGAGTGCCCGACCCGGTCGCGAAGGTCGCCTCGCCGCTACTCGCGATCACGGGCGAGGATGACCGGGAGGACATGCGAGCCGGCGTCACGGGAGCCGCACTCGGGCCGTTGGCGCACGACCTGACCGTGGTTCCGCTGGTAGGTTGCGGACACGCGCCGATGCAGGAGATGCCCCCCATGTTCGCCACCTTGGTGGAACGTTTCCTGTCGAGATCGCAGGCAGCCGACCTGGCCCGCGGAATCGGAGATTCTTGACATGACGCACCGAAGCCTGCGGACCGCCTTGGCGGCGGAGAACGCTAATCCGGATGTACGAATCGCAAACCCACGCCCCGGCCTGCCGTCGTCCCGGTGGTGCTCGACATCAACGGCTCGCGATAGGAACTGAACCTGGATACGCGCACCACGCTGCTGGATACCACTTGAAGCTGCCCTCATTCATGCCTACGGCCGTGTTCGTCGCCACATCAGCCAGCGAATTGGTGGATACGACGCCCGGGAGTTGCAACAACTTCACTTCGAGCGCCTCCACTTTGACCAGTGTCTCGTAGTTCGAACACTGGAACTGCGGCGAGAGCGCTCGCAAGAAGCGACGATCGATTTACATGACCGACGCGCGCTCGTCGATCGCGCGGCGCAAAGACAGTGCGATCCCTTGCGCTGCCAGCTTGACATCCTCGAGCTTCGGGAAGCTCGGTGCGATGCGCATGTGGCGATCCTCAGCATCCACCCCCAAGGGAAAGGCGGCACCTGCCGGCGTCATGGCGATTCCTGCCTCTGCGGCCAGGTTGACGGTCCGTTTGGCCAGGCCTTGCGGGCTGTAGAGACTGATGAAGTAACCGCCCGCCGGTTTCGTCCAAGAGACATTCGACAGGCCACCCAGCACCTCGGCAAAAGTGGCGGTCACCGCATCAAACTTCGGGCACAGGAGGGCAGCGTGCAGGTCCATGAGTCGCTCAAGAGACGCCGCGCTGCGAAGAAAGCGCACGTGCCTGAGCTGGTTCATCTTGTCGGGCCCGATCGTCCGCACGCCAGAGCAGCGCTGCCACCAAGCGATATTGCTCTGTGACGATCCCAGGAACGCCACACCCGCCCCGGCAAAGGTGACCTTCGACAGCGACGCAAAGACCAGCGGCCGATCCGGGTGGCCGGCTCCTGCACAGAGGTCGATCATGTTCATCGGCACCGCTCTGCCCTCTGTTGCCAAATGGTGAAAGCGGTAGGCGTCGTCCCAGAACAGGCGGAAGTCCGGCGCAGCGGTTTGCATGGCGGCGAGGCGGTGCACGGTCGAGGTGGAGTAGACCTCGCCCGACGGATTGCTGTAGCTCGGCATGCACCACATGCCCTTGATCGACGGATTGCTGGCGGCTTGCGCTTCCACGAAATCCATGTCCGGCCCCTCTCCTGTCAACGGAACCGGAATCATGCGAATGCCGAGCGCGGCACAGATCGCGAAGTGGCGGTCGTAGCCGGGAACAGGGCACAGAAACGCGATCTCCTCGTTCAGTCGCCATGGTGTCCCGCCGGGCATGCCGTGGAGCATGCCGAACACGATGGCGTCGTGCATGAGCTCGAGGCTCGCATTGCCGGCCGCCACGATCTGGTCGGCGCGCGCGCCGAGCAGTTCGGCACCAAACTCCCGCGCTTCGGGCAGGCCCAAGGGGTGACCGTAGTTTCTGCAATCGATGCCGTCGCGCGAGAGGTACTCGTCTTTCAGGCTGTTGCCCAGACCGTCAACGCAGAGGTCGAGCTGGGCTGCGGAGGGTTTGCCGCGCGTCATGTCGATCGAGACCTTGAGGCGCTTGAATTCGTCGTACGTCATGGTGTGATTCTCCTCATCTTTCATTGCTCGGCTGTGTGCTGGACCGCCGCAGCCCTTCAGGAAGTGGGATCGAGCGGCGTGACGCCATGTCGATGAACACGACGGTGACCTCGACTTGCGCAACGCCCTCGCCGGTCGTGACGTTGCAGATGCGGTGTTGAAGGCGCACCGAGCTTCGACCCATGGGCCCGACTCGGCTGTGAACGTCCACCAGCGCCCCCGCATCTGCCCTTCCCGTCCGCAGAATTCGGCACGCGACCGTGGCCGACCCGGTGACCAAACGACCTTCGGTGTCGCGTCGGCGATGTCGGTCCAGCCCGAGGTGGGCCCCCGCCTGGTTGACCAGACCGATGACGCCTTCACGGCTCAGGCCGTGTGCATCGCAGGCGGTGGCCTTGACCACGGTGCGACCGCAAGCAGTCCATCCCTCCCCTCCAAAACCCGGCAGCTCCGTTTCGGATCGCCGATATCGGGACTTGAGTGACGCGGCTGGGGTGTCGCTGCCGCAGTCGAACAGCACATGCTCCACGCAATCCGCCGAGATCCGCGTGCTCTCGATTCGAACCGGCGCGCCGCAGCGGAGTTCGCGCCGAAACTGCAGTTCGTCGTCGACCGACGAGCGCGCCGGATCGCCAGCCCGCGCAAACGCGTGCGCCTCCGCGTCGCTGAAGCGTGCGCCATAGAAACGCACATTCATGTGCTGCATCTGGTCGCACTCCCACGCGTCGACGGCACCGAGGTGCGTGATTCCCAGATTCATTCGTTCGTCTGGCGCTGAGCCGTCAACGAAGCCGGAACGGGGAGGAGGAAGGTCGGGCTCGACCAAATTCGATGCCCGTCCTCCAGCGTGATGCAGACGTACAGCGCGTCCTCGCCCAGCACATTGCGACTGAATCGGCGTGACAGCTTGGCGCTCGTCGTCGGGTTCTGATCGGGCAGGCGGAATACGCGCATCTGCCGGTCGATGCCGCCGCCTGTCTGCAAGACGATGTCCTCCAGCCCGATGTCGGCGATGGCGATGTCACGCTTCACCAGGTCCGTATTGATCCTCAATGCGCCGCTCCGCGCGGACTTCAACATGATGTCTGCGCCGCCGAAGCCGCCCGTGGTGAGCGCTTGCCACGCCATCGTGTTCGGCGATGTCTGTTTGATCGGCTTGTCCAGGTTCCATTGATTCAACGCCTGAAACGACTCGATCTCATTGCCTTCCAGCGCCAGGCCGCCATCCCAGACGGTTTGGCGGCCACGACCGCGCAGCTCGGAGCCTTCCCAGATCACGCGAATGCGGCGTCCCAGTTGCTCGGCCGTGTACGGCCGCCAGGTCTCCAGCACCGTGTTGCGGTTGCGGAACTCGATTCTCTCGATCGGCGCGCCAGCCAGTACATCGACCTCGAAAGTGACCGATTCATCGTCGCTGTGGAGAATGTCGCCCATCATCGCTTCGCTGACCTCAGCCACAACGCGCCCACCCATGTTGGGGTCGTCGCCGTAGAGCGAGGCGGGTCGGTCGAAGCGGACCCGGGTGCTCAGGTGTGCACGGATGCCAGTGGTCGCGTAGTGATGGCGGCGTCGCAGGGCGTCGAAGATGGCGTCGCGCGTCAGGTCGGTCGCCAACAGACACGACAAGCCGCCATACGCACCGAACAGCGACGCGCCCGGGTGGCTGGCACCGTGCCGGCCTTTGTGCCCGTCGGAGTTCGCCAGAATTCCCACTCGGTAGCCTTGATCGAACGCTTCTGCGAGCAGCCACTCGAACGTGCCCCAGTCCGAGTGCACTTCGATGGACCTCTCGATGAGGCCGTCGTGGGCGACGGCGATGTCGGCGTAGCGCCCGCCGATGTGCGCGAAGACGACGCAGTCCTCATCGGCCAAGGCATTGAACAGATCCTTGGCACTGTGGGCATCCGTGGCAACGTCACTCAAGTCCTCCACGCAAGCGTGGTGCGACCGATGGATCTGGCGTCCCTCGTGCTTGAACATCACATTGCGATCGCCGCCCAAACCCGTGTTGCCCGACCACTCGTAGCCGGGAAAGATGATGAACTTGCCGTCTTCGTTGAATTCGGCGGTCAAACGGTTCAGCGCTTCCCAGAACGGGGTGGTGATCTGGAAGTCGTTTCCCTGATGGCTCATGACGTCGATGAACGCACGATCACGCGCGAACTCGAGCAACTCGCGCGCAGAGTTCGTGCCTATCGTCTCTTCCGACTGGCCATGCAGGTCGGCCCAGTACGGCTTGAGCGCCAGGCCAGGCTCGATGCGCAAGGGATTGGATCGGCAGACCACCTCGCCCGCCGCATTCCTTACCGTGATGACGAGATCGCCCGCGTTCATCACGCTCAGATCGCGCACCGCTGTGGACAGCGCACCTCGCTCGACTTCGATGAAGTCGGGCAGCCCCTGCACGGGCAGCGATGACTCGATTGCGAAGCGGCCCTCCACAAGATGACTGGGATTGCCCCATTTGTCCTCGCCCTTGAATCCGAGGACGAAGCGATCCCCGGCGCAACGCTGCGTGGGCAGCAGTGCCTTGAACAGCACCGGCGGCCCGGCAACGACATTGATCGAAGGCTGGTTGGGGACTTCGACGAAGTTGTAGGTGGCGAAGGCGTCGACCAGGAACTTGAACTCGAAGGTCGGCTCGCTGAAGGTCTGCACGCGGATGCCGGGTGATCCGAAGCGGGTGTCGCCGATCCGCACCGTGATCTGATCATCCTCGCGGAGGAAGCCCTTCTGAACCCGTATGGACAGGGTCTTGTCCCACGGACGCACATTTCCCTTCGGGTCGTAGCGCAACTCCAGAACCGCACCGTTGCTGGCTTCTGCACTGACGTAGTTCCAGCCCTGGGGATCGGCGAACTGCAGCTTGCCCATGTCGCTCGCAAAGCGGTGAACGATCTTCAAGCTGCCGGTGTCGTCAATGCCGAAGTACCCGGCCGTGTAGACGTAGACGAAGGTGGCTGTGCCACCCGCTTCATATGCTGGCTTGGCGTCCAGGGTCACCTGGCCCATCTGGTCACGCAGGTATGTCGAATGAAAGGCGTTGTTGCGCATCATGTTGGGTGGTGTGTTGTCAGCTTCCGCGCAACATGCCCCAGCGCCGAACCGTCCGACGCTCCAGTTCGCGGAACACGAGGCCTTCCATCGCCAGGCCGATCAGCACGATGACCAGCAGGCCGGCAAATACGTCAGGGATCTCGAGATCGTTGCGCTTTGAGAAGATGAACCATCCGATACCCCCGCCCGAGGAGGACGCGCCGAACACGAGTTCGGCCGCGATCAGCGTGCGCCACCCGAACGCCCAACCGATCTTTAGCCCCGAGATCACCGAGGGCAGCGCCGCCGGGAAGAGAACACGAGCGACATAGGCGACAGGCTTCAGGCCGGGGTTGCGGCCGGCCATGCGCAAGGTCTCGCTCACCCCCTGATACCCGGCATGGATGTTCAGCGCGAGCGGCCAAAGAATGGAATGCGCAACGACAAACAGCAAGCTGCCATTTCCAATGCCGAACCAGAGCAACGCCAGCGGCAGCAGCGCGATGGCCGGCAGCGGGTTGAACATCGCCGTGAGCGTCGTCAGCAGGTCGTTGCCAAGCCGCGTCGTGATGGCCAGGGTCGTGACGACAATCGCCAGCGCCACGCCGGTGAGATAACCGCGCAGCAACATGTCCAGCGAGTTCCAGACCCGGCCGGGCATCACGCCGTCCGCGAACGAACGAAACAAGGCCTTCAGCACCGACGACAAGGTCGGAAGAATCAGATCGTTGCCGACCGAGCGGCCATACGCTTCCCACAGCGCCGCCATCACCAGTATCACCAACCCGCGGCGAATCGCGTCGTGGCGCATCAGCCGCTGCCACAGGGGCAGCCGGGCCGTCAACAGCGCAACGCCAGGCTTCTCGATCTTCTCGAGGATGAAGTCCGGGCGATGACGAGCGTCAGTGTTCATGCGCAGTCTCCTTGCTCTCGAACAGCATCTCTGTGATCTGCTGCTCCAGAACCTTGCGCTGTCCGGCGTCAAAGTCGTCTGGGCAGGCCAGCTCGGCCCGAACCTGTCCCGGGTGAGGGGACAGGACCAGAATGCGCGATCCGACCCGTGTCGCTTCATCGATGCCGTGCGTGACGAAAAGCATCGTGAACCGCAGGTCGTCCCAGAGCTTGAGCAGCTCGTCCTGGAGGCGCCGGCGGGTCAACGCGTCCAGCGCTGCGAACGGCTCGTCCATCAGCAGCACATCGGGCTCCATCGCCATCGCTCTCGCGATGGCCGCGCGCTGCTTCATGCCGCCGGACAGCTGGTGCGGGTACGAATCGGCGAACTGCGTCAGGCCGACCTTCTCGATGCTCGAGATCGCCCGGTCCCGGCGATCGCGCAGGCTCCAGCTCTCGCGCGCCGACATCGGGAACATCACGTTGCCGAGCACGGTGAGCCAAGGGAACAGCTGGTCGAACTCCTGGAACACCATCATCCTGTCTGGCCCCGGCTTCTGGACAAGGTTGTTGCGAAGGCGGATGCTGCCCTCGGTCGGCCGAATGAAGCCGCCGACGGCTTTCAGCAGCGATGACTTCCCGCACCCGGACGGACCGAGCAGGATGTAGCGATCCATGTGGTGCACATCGAAGCTCACGCGCCAGGTGGCGGTGACCAGATCCTTGCCGCTCGGGTATTGCAAGGTCACGCCATCCACCGCAAGAAGCGCAGGTTCACCGCCAGACGCCTTCACGCCGGCGCCTTGCGGCACGAATGCAGCGGTTGAGCATGGAGTCATCAGCTGCCCCCTTGCAGCTTGGACTGCTCGAAGAAGTAGTCTTGCCACGACGCCGGCTTGGCCGACAGCGACCCGATCTGCGCCAGAAACTCGGCGTACTTCATCGTCGCTTGCGGCGTGGTCGTGTAGATGTTGTCCGGCCGCTGCACGATCGTCATGAGAAGCGGGCGCTCGGACGCGCTCGTGTTGGTGACACGGATGAAGTCGTCAACCGCTTTTGCCTTGTCCGCCTGGATCGCCTGCATCGCATCGCCAAGTGCCAGCACGAAGGCGTCATAGAGCTTCGGATTCTTGGTTCGGAACGCCTCAGTCGTCCAGACCGCGCTGAAGGTGGACGGGCCGCCGAGCACGTCGTTCGAGCTGAGAACGATGTTCGTTCCGGGGCTTTGGAGAACGCGATACTGATAGGGGGCGCTGCCAAAGTACGCGCTGATCGGGCTCTGCGGCGAGGTGAGCGCGACCACCGCATCGGGGTGCTTCATCGACACGGTGAGCGAGTCGAGTTTGTCGAACGAATCCTTTCCCCACTGCTTGGCTGCGGCCATTTGCAGCACGACGGCCTGAATCGACACCTTGGGAATCGACAGCGCGATCTTGTCGTTCGGCTTGAAATCGGCGATCGACTTCAGGTCCGGCCGGTTCGACACCAGGAGCATCGGGGACGTGTTCAGTGCAGCGATGCCTCGAACGCGCAGATTGGTCCGCGTCTTGTCCCACAGCTTGAGCATCGGGGTCAGGCCACCCGCGGCGATGTCGGCCGATCCGGTGAGGACGGCATCGTTCAACGCGCTGCCGTTGCCCAGGTTCTGCCACTCGACCTTCAGGTCGACGCCAGCCGCCTTGGCGCGCTGTTCCCAAAGGCCTCGCGCCTGCATGACCGAGAGAGGAAGGTAGCCCACGCCAAACTGCAGCACCACCCGCGCCGTCGTGGTCTGCGCGTTGGCAGACAAGGCGCAAGCGAACGTCAGCAAGGTACCCGTGGTCAATGCCACCGCAACGCGACGGGTGCACTTGGAGAGAGAGGTCATGGCGTTCATGGTCACGTGATTCCTTGGTCAGGCTGCAGCTTCGGACACGGTCGAATGGGCGTTGACACCCACTTCCATCTCGCAATCCGACGGTGGAACGTGGATGCGTTGAAAGGTGATCGGAATGCCGGCGCGGCTGGTGCCCACGATCTGCAGCAGCAGACCCGTGGAGCGCGGCTTCGCACCGATGAGCGAAGCCACCTTCGAATCGATGGGCCGCGCCACCACGGTCTGAGTGGTCGCCAGTGTCGGTGCGTTGAACCGCGTGGCGAGAACCTGCTTGAGGTTCACGCTGGCGAGCTCGTCCTCCGGCAGGTCCATGAGCCCGCCGAAGCGACTGAACGGCAGATGGATTTCGCTCCAGCAGCGAAACCGATCCCCGATGCTCAGGATGCGACACACGCGGACATAACGTGCGCGGTCTTCGCCGAGGGCCTGGACCACCACCGGATCGCCGAGCACCTGCGCGCGCTCTGCCAGCTGCGCGAACACCGGCAGCAGGTCGCGCGTTGCAGGATCGCGAAATCGATAGTGCCAAAGGTCCGTCAGCGGACGAAGCTTGGCGCGAACGAAGGTGCCGCGTCCATGCTCCCGCGAGATTCGTCCATCGGCCATCAGCTGGCTCAGGCCTTTCTGAACGGTCCCCAGGCTGAGCCCCGTCACCTCGCACAGCTCGCGCTCGCCTGGAAGCTTCTGACCCGGCACGAACACATCGGACTCGATCGCGTTGGAAATGGCGTCGTACAGCCTGGCGTGCTTCGACAGACGCGAAGCGAGCGTCGCGTCGAACGCTGCCGCGATCAGCCTGCCGGCCGAATGGACGGACATCTGGCCAGTCGTCGCATTCATGGGGCCACCCACTTGGGCTTGCGACCTTCCGCGAAGGCACGTGGCCCTTCGGCAAAGTCTTCACCTGCTCGCAGCCGGTCCAATGCCGGTGCGGGCGCTGACATCGCTTCGGCGACATCCTGAAACTTCAAGCTCTGGCGCAGCAGCTCCATGCACGCGGCGATCGCCTGAGGCGATGCCTCCACGATCCACTTGGCGTAGGTCAAGGCTCGTTCGGCCACCTGCTCGTCCGGCACGACCTCGTTGATCATCCCCATGCGCAACGCCTCTGCGGATGAGATGACCCGGCCTGTCAGCAGCAGGTACATCGCATCCTTCAACGCCACGCGGCGCGGAAGGTGGTGCAAGCCCGCAAGCGGCACGAGGCCGTAGCGAACCTCGGTGAGACCGAACCGAGCCGAACTGGCCGCTACCGCTAGGTCGGCGGCCAGCACGATCTCGCAGCCGCCGCCAAAGGCCAAGCCGTTGACTTCGGCAATCACGGGCTTGGTCCGGTTGTGGCGCAGCGTCAGCCCGGCGAAGCCGGATGTCGGACGCTCCATCGAGCCACCTTCCGCCTGCCACTTCAGGTCGTTGCCGGCACAGAAGGCCCTGCCCGTGCCGCGGATGATGGCCACACGAAGACCGGCGTCGTGCTCGAACGCGTCGAAGACCGCAGCAAGTTCGACGTGCGCCGGGGCATGCAGCGCGTTCAGACGATGTGGGCGGTTCAGCACGACCGTCAGCACACCGCCCTCTTGACTGGTTTGAACGAATTCGTGGCTCATGGTGCAGATACCCTTGCAGCTTGTTCGCGGACGGTCGGTGCAGCCAGCAGGTCTTTGAGCGTCGGGTGCCACACGCCCGAAGCTGAGATCGCTTCGGCGGCCCGGCCGGCGCGAAGCGGATCCGCGCCGTGCAGGAACACGTTGTCGGTGACACCGATATCGCCGCGCCCGATGACCTCGCGCCAGGCGGCCAGCAGCAGGTGCTCAACCATGCCCGACGCAGGTTCGCAGCGCGGTGCCAGCAGGTGAGCCAGTTGGTTCGCGACCTGCTTGCGGACGAACTTTCCGGTCTCGCTCTTTGGGATGGAATCGACGATGAGGATGACGCTCGGCACCTTGTACGTGCTGAGCTTGCGGCCGACCTCGGCTCGCAGACGGGCGGCGTCCACCGTCGCGCCGGCACGGAGAACGACGGCCGCCACCACGTCTTCGCCAAGCGACGAGTGCTCGACTGCAAACGTGACGGCTTCGGCGACATCGGGGTCGGCGCACAGCGCGTCGTCGACCTCGGCGGGGTACACCGACAGGCCACCGCGCTTGATGACTTCTTTCGCGCGCCCCACGATGAAGAGGTAGCCGTCGGCATCCAGGCGGCCGATGTCACCCGTGAGCAGCCAACCATCCAGGAAGCTGTCCTGCGCGGCGTTGTTCTCGTACGCGCTGATCACGCTCGGGCCGCGGATCGCGATTTCCCCCTGAACGTCAGTCGGGCAGGTTTGGCCTGCCTCGTCCACGATGCGGATCTCCGAACCACATGCCCTGCCCACCGACCCCTGCTTGCGCGGCTCGGGTGGCAATGGGTTGGAACAAACCATCGAAGCCGTCTCGGTCAACCCGTAGGTCTCAATCAATGGCGCTGAGAAGAGCTCTTCGAGCGCGGTGATCGCTGACGGCGGCAGCGGGGCCGACGAGGATCGGAAGAATCGCAGACGACCCGCGGGGGCGACTGTACCCGCGTGCTCGAAATGCTCGCGCAACGCGAGGTGCATGGCAGGCGACGCCGTGAACCAGGTGGGCCGCAGCTCGCGAAACGCATCCACGAACTCCGAAGGACTGAAGCCTCTGGTGCAGTGAACCGCCGAACCCGCGAGCAGCGACGACAGGGCGGCGCTGATCAACCCATGCACGTGGTGCAGGGGCATCGGGTCCAGGCAAACGTCGTTCGGACCCAGGCTGAAGGCCGAGCCAATCGAGCCCGCCGCCGCCAGAACGTTCGAGTGGCTGATCGGAACCAGCTTGGGCTTCGACGTGGTGCCGGAGGTCGACATCAGCATCGCCGGCGCGTCGGGACACGCCTGCATGTTCCCGGCGAGCGAGCCGGCCAGGTCGGCAATCTCGAGGATGTCGCCGCTCAGGCGAACGTGCAGGCGGGCAATGCGCAGCCGAAGCGCGGTGGATTCGACGCTGGCTTCACCGCTGCCGTCCAGAAGCAAGTCGATGGCCATGCCCTCGAGCGATGCGGCGAGTTCATCGGGCTTGAGTCGCGGATTCAGCGGGCAGCAGGTCCCGACCTCAGACGCCGCCAGGAATCCGATGACACCAAGCGGGCCACGCGGCGCTGTGAAGGCGATCCGAGCACCGCGCGTCGCACCTGTCTTGAACAGGGCCGCCGCAAGCTGCTGAACCAGATTCGCGGCGGCGACAAACGAGATCGGGGCAGACTTCGGATCCACGAAGGCCGGCATCGCGAACGACATGTGCTCCGGAGTAAATACCGCAGCCGCAATGGAGTCTTGCCGGAACATGCTCATGCCTTGAAGAGCGTTTCGCGCGCCTGAGCGTCGATGGGCGTATCGAGAGCTGCTTCCTTCAGCAGGTCCATGCCTCGTTTCACAGCAGGGCGGGCCGACACTCGACCGATCCAAGCCTTCACGTTCGGGAAGTCGTCGAGATTCACGCCTTGGCGGCGGAATCTGACCATCCACGGATACGTGGCGATGTCGGCGATCGTGTAGGCGCCTGCTGCGAGCCACTCGCGTCCTGACAAGCGCCGTTCCACGACACCATAGAGGCGCAGGGCTTCGGTCGTGTATCGCTGGATCGCATAGGGCACGGGATCCGCGGCGTAGCGACGAAAGTGCGTCGCCTGGCCCAACATGGGCCCAAGGCTGCTGCACTGGAAGAACAGCCACTCCAGCACCTCGGTTCGGTCACGCAGACCCGGCGGCACAAACTGCTTGTGCTTGTCCGCCAGATACAGCAGCACGGCACCGCTTTCGAACACGGTGACGGCCTCGCCACCTTCGCCATCGCTGTCTACGATGGCCGGGATCTTGTTGTTGGGACTGAAGGCCAGGAAGGCGGGGTCGAATTGCTCGCCACGCAGGATGTTGACGGGCGTTGCAACGTACTCAACGCCCAGTTCCTCCAACAGGATCTGCACCTTTTGCCCGTTCGGAGTGGGCCAGCTATACAGGTGAACCATGACGCCTCATTCAAGTAAGTGTGGAATCCGAGGGGTGAATTCTTCTGCCTGAATCTCTTACAGACTACTACAGCTATATAGCTGTTATGCTACTGCGCTCTTAGCAACTACTGTGCCAAACGAGTTCTTCACTTCCGCAGCAGGGTGCGGGCCGCGACGCCTCTTCATCGAGCATCAGCAAAGAGGTGCGCACTGATATGCAACCTGTCGCACCGTCGCAGGGCAATGCAGCTGCCGCTGACCAGAGTAGCCGGCGCGCCGCGTGTGAACCCCAAGCGCGCGCCCCGGGTGATGGCCGGCAACGCCTTGCTGCTGCCGGAGGCGCCGCGACGCCCTCTGTCGAGCCGCGCGCACACCGGCACCGTCTCGGTTCAGGCCAGCGACATGCGCTGGCGCTCCGATGGCTTCGAGATCAAGTGCGACTCGGGTCAGACCGTGACCGCCACGTTCGCCAAAGACTGCTGCGATCGCGAGATCATGGCGTTCCGCGCGTGGCAGGGCAAAGGGTCACCCGGTGAACCGGTGCGCGAGATGCTCATCGAGGCCGTGGAAAAGCGCTTCGGGGCCGTGGAAGCCATTGCCCATGAAACTCGACGCATCGCCAGGTCGCTCGGCCTAACGCCGGTCAACACGCTGGTGTGCAGTCCGCAAAGCAACGGCATGGCCGAGAGCTTCGTCAACACCTTCAAGCGCGACTACGTCAGTCGCATGAACCTCGGCGATGCCCGGACCGTCCTGGCGCAACTGCCTGCGGCGTTCGAGCACTTCAACGAGGTCCATCCGCACTCGAGCTTGAAGATGAAATCGCCGCGCGAGTTCAGGCGGCAACGGGTTGAGCAGTTACGCCGCGCTCAACTCGAACAACCGGCGCTACATTGCGCATAGACCCGCGTCCGGAAATGCGGGGGCAAGATCAGGACAGTCGGCGCCGGGCGCGGCACGCGCCTGGCTATGCAGCGGCTGACGACATTGCGGTGGTGGAGGCCTCTCCGCCAATCTCCATCTCACACCCGGATGCGGGCACATGGATGCGCTGAAAGGTAATGGGCATACCGGCAGTACTTGTGCCGACGATCTGCAGCTGCATGGCCGGAGAGTTCTGACGCACGCCAACTTGCTGCGCGACCTCGCGTGAGAAGGTGCCGAGCAGGACGGTCTGGGCAATCGCCAGCGTCGGAGCGTTGAACTCCTTTGCAAGCAGGTTCTTCAAGTTGATGCTCTCGATCGCGGACCGGGGCATGGTCAACAGTGCCCCGAAACGACCATGCGGGAGGTGCATCTCGCTCCAGCAGCGAAATCGGTCGTCAATGTTGATGATCCGACAGACGCGCACATAGCCGGTCTTGTCATCTCCCAGTGCCTCTCGGACCGTCGGGTCTCCGACGACCTGTACGCGCTCGGTCAAGTGTGCAAAGACCGGAAGCAACAAACCTGTCTCGGGATGCCGGAAGCGGTAGTGCCACATGTCGGTCATCGGAAGAAGACCCGCGCGCACGAACGTACCGCGGCCATGCTCCCGCTGGATCCGCCCATCGGTGACAAGCTTTCCCAGCCCCTTCTGAACGGTGCCGAGGCTGACCCCTGTCGCCGGGCACAGTTCGCGTTCACCCGGCAGCTTCTGTCCTGGCAACAGGCGTCCTGCGTCGATGTTGCTTGCAATGGCGTCGTAGAGACGGGCGTGTTTGGGCAACCTCGAGGCGTCGGTGAGCGCAAAAGTGGATGCGATGAGCTTGGTCGCCTCCTCGACAGAGATCGGCTTCTTCCTGGCAGCCTTGGTCATGGTGTCCACTTCATTTGAATCTTCGCCGGCACCAAAGGCCTGCGGGAGCATTGCCCTCAGACGCGGCCTTCGGTTCCGGCGACAGCCTCGTCATCCTACAGGCCGCAGGTACCAGCGCTGGCCCACCGCGACGGAACCACCTCCGCCGCGCGGGCCAACTGCGACAGGCGTCTGCGAGTGGCGCCGGATCGGGGTATGCGCGGCGCGCACGTCACCGATACGGCGCGCGACCGCGTCGCCTAAGCGAGCGATGAACTGCGTCCTTGAGCGAGGCCGCGGCATCTGACAGCCTACGTTCCACATAGATGGACGCGGGAACGTAATGTCAGACGGTATGGAAGAGTTGGCCCGACGACTTGTGGTCGGGGCCTGGCGGGAGTGCAGCGCCGCGCCCTAACAACCTTGACTCCGGCCGCGCGCTGCGAAATCTTCTGGCGTCTGTTCGCGGATGCGCTCAGGGGGCGCCTCCGGTGCGCCACTTCTCATCCCGCATGGCGTTTCCCAGATCGAGGTGAGCGAGCGATATGGCCCCCCCGACCCGGCGAGGCCACCCGACCTTACAGGCAACCCGCTAGGTTCCGGATGAACCAGTCCGCCAGCGACACTGCGGTGGACGACGCCTTCACGACCGGGGACGGGTGCTTGACGCTCGACGCTGACCGGCATCTCTGCAACCTACAGCCATCCTTCGCGCTTGTATGACAGGTCTGCTTCATTGAGCCGTCAATCGAGTGTGCCTGCTGGGCACGCGTAGGCGGCCACTTCCTGCCGGTCGTGGGCGGTTGCTTTCCAACTGTTCACCAAAGGCAGGCTCACGAACAGTCCGTGCGACACTCTTCCCTGAAGACCGCGAAAAACGGCAGTCTGCATCGGCTCAGCCTTCGAGCCAAGCATTCAGACAGCCGCGTACACGCCACCCAGCATCTCGAGCAAGGTCGGCCAGCGTTTCCCCCGACATCCGTCGGATTCACTACGAGCTATCGCGCTTTGGCGCGCATGCTCGTAGTCATCGGAACGCGCCATGAACAGCAACCTCGACTCCCCACGCCCCTCGACAAATCCCCGCATCGCCATCGTCGGTGCTGGCCTTGGCGGGCTAACGCTCGCACGTGTTCTGCACGTCAACGGTATCCCCGCGACGATCTACGAGGCCGAAGCTTCGCCCGACGCACGAGCACAGGGTGGGTTGCTGGACATCCACGAATACAACGGCCAGCTCGGGCTGAAGGCTGCCGGCCTACACGACGAGTTCCTCGGCCTCTCTCTGCCGGGCGAGGATGCCAAGCGCGTCGTCGACAGGCACGCCGCCGTGCTGCTCGACAAGCCCGGCTCGGGCAGCACGGCCAAGCCCGAAGTCGACCGCGGCGCCCTGCGCCGGCTCCTGATCGAATCCCTGCCCGCCAACGCCATCCGGTGGGGCCACAAGCTGGCGCAGGCGAGCTGCCTGACCGACGGCCAGCACCGACTCAACTTCGCCGACGGCACAACGACCACAACGGACCTGCTGGTCGGCGCCGACGGAGCCTGGTCGAGAGTTCGTCCGTTGCTGTCTTCTGCAACGCCAGCCTACAGCGGCACGACTTTTATCGAGACCCATCTCTTCGACGGCGATGGGCAATACAGAGCGAGCGCCGAGGCCATTGGCAGTGGCACGCTCATGGCTGTTGAGCCGGGCAAAGGCATCCTGACGCATCGCTACGCGAACGGCGCCCTTCACACCTACGTCGCTTTGAACAGATCGGAAGCGTGGTTCGGCGACCTCGACTTCAGTCAGCCGGCGGCCGCACTGCAGCGCGTTGCAAACGAATTCGAGGGTTGGGCGCCGCAGCTCCGTACTTTGATCACCGACAGCGATACCGCGCCCATAGTGAGGTTCATTCATGCTCTGCCGATCGACCACCGTTGGGAACGCGTTCGCGGCGTGACGCTCGTAGGCGATGCCGCCCATCTGATGTCGCCGTTCGCGGGCGAGGGAGCCAACCTCGCCATCTATGACGGCGCCGAGTTGGGTCAAGCGCTCCGCGCTCATCCGGGCGACATAGAGGCCGCACTGACGGCGTATGAGTTGGCGCTCTTTCCTCGCAGCGCCTCATTCGCAGACCAGACGGCCCGCAACCATCGGCGCTTCTTCGGCGACGACGCCCCGCGGAGTGTGGTGGAGCTGTTCACTGCGCAGTAGTCGCGTATCGCGCCGCAGTACAAGCGAAGCGAGTTATAGGCAGAGCATCCCGGAGAAGCGCGCGATTCAGCCAACGACTGTTTTGAGGCGTTCAACTCGCTGCTCCCGATGTCCGCACGGGGTAGCGGCCATTCACGATTCTGGAGGTGGTAGCCCGCTGGCGTTGCACAGCCGCCGGTCAATTGCCGGCGCGGGACGCTGCCAGCCCGAATGTTTGAATGCACCGCAATCGCGGCGGTGCCCAATTTTGCAAAGCCGCTTGGCGCTATCAGCGCAGTAGAACTTCTCCACATTGTGCGAACCCGTGCGGCCGATGAACCTGGCCAACGCGCTGAAGCAGGTTGTGAGTGAGGCACGCGCCTGAGAACCCCCTTATCCGCGCCGCCACGCGTCCACCGACCAGCGTCCGCCGCCTCGCGCGGTGAGGTAGACGGCCACGAGGCCCAGCATCACCGGGTACTCGATGCCGCGCTCGATCCAGGCCCACGCCGGACCCATCGCGATCGAGATGCCCACCATCTCGATCGCGAACACGAGCGACACGAGCCGCGTCAGCATGCCGGCCGCGAGCAGTGCCGCGCCGGCGGTCTCCAGAAGCGTCACGGCCCAGGCCAGCGGCGTCGCGAACATCGGCCCGACGGTGGCCGCGATCAAGTGGGTGGTGCTCGCGAAAGGGTCGCTCATCGTGCCGTGCGGCAGGTGCAGCAGCTTGGGCACGCCGTGCGTCAGGATGATCAGGGCGTACCCCACCCGCAGGAGTGTCAGTGCGGCGAGTTCGAATCGCGGGGTCGATGCTGCCGCAACGGTGGCCCGCGCGCTCATCGCGCCGCTCCGCCGTCGGCCGGCACCGGGGCGAGCTGTCGCAGAGCGCCGGCCCAGTCCTCGAGGTGATGCGTCTCGACGATGCGGCCAGTGGGTGTCGGGGGCTGGCTGGCCTACCCGAAAGCGGCCACTTGCCTATACGCCTGCTTGTGGCCGAGTACTGCCGGCCGTCAACGTCGGCTGTCTGGCCGCTCAATTTGGAGGTCAGCTTTCCGGCGGAAGGTTTGTGGGCGTGGCCGTCGCTCGTCGACGACCCCTTGCGGACATCGGGAGCAGCGAGTTGAACGCCTCAAAACAGTCGTTGGCTGAATCTCGCGCTTCTCCGGGATGCTCTGCCTATAACTCGCTTCGCTGGTACTGCGGCGCGATACGCGACTACTGCGCAGTGAACAGCTCCACCACACTCCGCGGGGCGTCGTCGCCGAAGAAGCGCCGATGGTTGCGGGCCGTCTGGTCTGCGAATAAGGCGCTGCGAGGAAAGAGCGCCAACTCATACGCCGTCAGTGCGGCCTCTATGTCGCCCG
>Ga0307509_10003946_pt1 | contig 21881 bp, 17 predicted proteins | sample 10_EM_MG_FD_202245 | JGI IMG/M metagenome (GOLD analysis project Ga0307509, IMG submission 202245) | Populus trichocarpa ectomycorrhiza microbial communities from riparian zone in the Pacific Northwest, United States - 10_EM | ecosystem: Host-associated > Plants > Roots > Unclassified | place... | reverse complement strand
TCAGAGAGTCACCCACCGAGCAGCTCGGGATCGCGGGTTGGTGGCCACCCCCACTGGTGCACTCCACACCGACATTGGGTGAGGTGATGGGCGTCGTGCCCTTGGGGTTCCCCGCGATCATGCGCAGTCCCTTCGGGAACGGCTGCACGGTGCCGGCCTTCACGCCGAGATAACCCAGCTTGTAGTAGAAGTTCGTGCTGACGGGCACGATGGGCTGGCCCGTGCGGATGTCGATCAGGGAAGGCATCCAGTACCCTGTCCGGTTCAGCGTGCCGCCCGCGCAGGTCGACCCACCCGTGCTGCTCAGGCTGTCGCCCGTGCTCGACGCGTTCGCGCCGCTGTTGCCGGCAAAGGTGTGCAGGTGCGAAACACCGGGCTGCCCCGGGAACACGATCGGGTCGTCAAAGGCCATGTGCGAGAAGCCGCACGGCTCGCGGAATGCGCCGATGTCCGTGGGGGCGGGCTGATAGACACCCTGCGTCAACTGAGCCGCCGTGAGCGTCTGCACGCGTGCGCTGGTGTAGGCCGCAGCGGGCTGGGGAATGAACGCCTTGTTCACCACCGGCATCGTGCCGGCAACCTGGGTCACTGCGGGCGCGGTGACTTGCACCTCGCAGAACTTGTACTGGCCGGGCACGGGGTCGGTGCCGAAGTAGCTCACCGAGCAATTCCCTGAGCCTGAAGCCGTCTTCGTGGCCCACTTCAAACCGTCGCCAAACCGGACCTGCGACGAGGCAGCAAGCGTGAACGCGTCGCTCTCGTTGGCCAGTCGGACCCATGCGGTGACGGACGCTGCTGCCGGTGCAGGTGCCGGCGCGGCTGCAGGTGCTGGCGCGGGGGCCGGTGCCGGCGCGGGAGCCGGTGCCGCGGCAACCGTACTCAGGAGAACGTCGCACTCTTTGTAGGTACCGAATGCGGGATCCGAACCAAAGAAAGTATTCGTGCACTGCGCGGCGCCAGACACCGTCTTCTGGATCCACCGGGTACCCGAACCGAAGCGGACTGTGGACGACGCAGCAACCGTAAAAGCAGCGCCCTCACCCGCAACGCGCGACCAGGCGGGCGCCGGTGCAGGTGCAGGTGCGGCGACAGACGAGACGTCGCATTCCTTCACAGCTCCGTACGCCGGGTCCGAGCCGAAGAACGTGTTCGTGCAACTGACGCTGCCGGAGACGGTCTTGGTAATCCATTTCGACCCTGACCCATAGCGCACGGTCTGCGCTGTGGCCAGAGCGAACGAGCCGCCTTCGGTGGCGACCTTCGTCCAAGTCGTGCTTGTGACCGCGAGCGCAGATTGGAGATCGTCCTCTTCAACAGCAGTGGCTGTGTCTCCGCTTGTGCCGCCGCCGCAAGCTGCAAGTACGGCCACAGACAGGAAAGCAATGCTCAAGGGCAGACGCGAACGCGGAAAGGGCGGGGAAATTACTTGATCGTGTGACATTTCGATTCTCGCTAACAGATTTATTCAACCGCCGGTCGGAGGACCGGCGCACGTTTTAGTGCGGGAGGCGAGAAACTGACGGGGTCAGTACGACGCGAAGGCGTGGGACGCTCTAACACTGCATGCAGCTCGGCTGCTGTGCCCGACAAATCAGTCGGGGCAAGACCTGCCCGAGCATTACTGCTTCTCTTCGGCACTAGATAGGAAAGCCTTGATCGGCGGGTTGTAAACAAGAGAGCACCGCGGTAACTGCTTGCATCACGGGGCCTCGGATCGGCAGCCTGGAAAGCCAGACACAATCCCTAAGTTGCAGGATCCGAACCACCCGGGATCGATGCGAAAGCGACCGTTTGTTGACCACATCGACCGGATTTGGGCAGTCCACGTTGCGGCGACTTACAAGACCGACCGAACAGGGTTTTCCCTTGGCACAGGTCGATGTGAAAGTTACGGATTGACCGATCTCGCTTGTTTACATGCAGCGACATTCGGCCGGTCCATCGGTCATCTACTGGCCTCGGCCCGAGACGATGTTCGGTGAACACGGGGGCTGTAGTGCGCAACGAAGTGCCACATCCGCAATCCGTCCAAAGGAATGAATGTGAAGAGTGCACGATGCACTCGCACGGACCAGTGTGGAGCTTCTAAAATATCTGCAAAGAAGGCTCGCGCAGATTTCTGAAGCGATGGGATTTTTTGCACGCGACCTGCGCTGGTGGGCCGTTATGGTTGGTGCTCGCGCCAACCCACTTGGAGCGCATTTCGATGACCGAGCCACGTCCACAACCCACTGTATCCGAACGTTCGGCGCCACCCGAGGTGACAATTCGCGTGCCCTGCGATACCTGCGTCATCGTGTCTTTCTACGACGAACGCCCAATCGATGAACTCGTCAGGCTGTTGCGTCAGCTGCGAAGCGTGAACGCAGGCGCCGATTTCGAGCTTTGCGTCGTGATCAATTCAGACAGTGGGCGATCACCTCAAATTCCGACCGATCTGGCGTCCACAAGAATGATCGTGCGCGAGAACATCGGATTCAACATAGGAGCGTGGGACTTCGGGTGGAGGCAAAACCCTGGCTTTTCCTTCTATATTTTTCTTCAAGACGAATGCGAGATCGTCAGGTCGAATTGGCTCTCTCGGTACAAGCTCCTGCTTTCAAGCAATGGAGTCGGGCTGGTCGGTGAAAGCCTGTTGCACTGGAAGGATTGGAAATCCTTCAAGGCGAAGAGTGCTGAGATCTACGATGCGTGTGTTTCTCTCGCCGAGCGGCGCGGGATAAGACTGGGCAGAACCCCGACTCACATTCAGACCTTGGCGCTCGGCGCGACCGCTTCTTGCTTGGAGAAGACCGACGGCTTCTTGGTGGCCGACGGCAAAGCCAAGGCGATCGCAACCGAGGTGCTGCTCTCTCGCAACTGTATTCACCGTGGATTTAAGATTTCGCAGTCAGCTTGGCGCCCATTTGAATATATTCGCCACTCCCAATGGGATTTTCTCAGAGGCGACTCGACAAGTATTCTTTGGAACGTTTCCCGGGCGCTGAAACATATCAAGCCGCACTAGAAACGCAATGTGAGCGCAGTCTTGTACGGAAGTGGTACCGCATCACTTTGGCTGGATCTGCCCAAGATTGCCAAAACATGCCGGCCATAGGCCCTTGGCGGAATTGACCCTGCACTTCTCCGGAAACATCGTGACATGAAATCGACCTACACCGCCTTTTCATTGTTGGCACTGATGTGCCTTTCCTCTGCGGCTGGCTTTGCCGTGCGACCGACCACAATGGCCAGGGACAAGGGACATACCTTCTCTCTGGCGGCAGCTGTCCCCAAGCGCTTCGCGGACTGGACCGAATTGCCAGAGCGCGGAGGACAGGTAGTCAATCCTCAAACACAACAGCTTCTCGACAAGCTGTACAGCCAGATTCTGACCCGTACCTACGTCAACAAAGACGGCTACCAGATCATGTTGTCGATAGCCTATGGCGATGACCAGCGCGGCGGCCTCCAAGCCCATCGACCCGAAGTCTGCTATCCCGCACAGGGATTCAAGGTCGCGACCGTCGAAGACGGGGTCCTGCCAACGGGGTATGGCAACATTGATGTCCGACGGATGGGCACACGCCTCGGGCCACGCAATGAGCCGGTCACCTACTGGCTGACGCTCGGCGATCGAGTCATCAAGAGCGCCATGGAAAAACGGATCGAAGAAATCCGGCTCGGGCTCACAGGCCAGATTCCAGACGGCTTGCTGTTCCGCGTTTCGTCGATCGACGCCGACGCCGCCCGCGCATTCACCATGCACCAGAAGTTCACGGCCGACATGATGTCCGCGGTACCGACAGAGACGCGCCGTCAGCTCAGTGGACTCACCACAACACCGGCCGCAGCGGCGGCGAGCTAATCTCGAGCGGCAGAAGCGCCCTCATGGCGCCACTGCTCCACCCATAGCGCGTTCTGCCGCCCTGGGCTCAGGTACAAGCTTGTCGAGCAGCTTGTCGAGCAGGAAGAAGAACACGAGCGCCACCAGCATCAGCACCATGCCGGCTGCGCCGTGTAGGAAGCCTTGTCCTGCATCGTCACCGAGATAGTAGGTGATCAAGACCAGCACAACCACCCTGACGACGTTCGCGATGAACGCAATCGGCAAAATGGATACGAGCATGATGGCGAGATGGAGCTTGCGCTTTGACCCGGAGATGTACATGAACAAGGTGCCGAGCGCCGCCAGGCTGAACATCGAGTGCAGCCCGGAACATGCGTCGGCAACCTGCAACTGGTATGGCCCGATCGACAGGATGACGCCGCTTCGCGCGATGGGATACCCGGCCGCGTAGAGCACCGTTTCGACGATATTGGCGATCAAACCCTTCAATGACCCTGTGATCGCATCCACCAGGACGCCCGGCAACGGGATCATGAACGCGAAGTAGAGCAAAGGAAACCAAGCCACTCGTAGCGCACCTGTGCCCTTGAGCAACAGCAGCGCGCCGGCCACAACAAGCGGCTGGGAAGCAAACGCGAAGACGGAGATGTCGAAAACCCGACCCATCAGGTAGGTCAAAACCCCGAGCACAAACAACGGCCACCCCAACAGCGGCGCGCCTTTCTCATCGAGGCGGTCAAGGTCGCGTCGAATGGCCCAAAAGAGCCAGCCCATCACGACCAGGACGATGGCACCGTGGCCTTGTTCCTCACCTTGCCAGATGCCGCCCGCAGCCCACCAGTACAGCGGGACGTACATCGCCGCGAACCCGAGCAACACCGCACCCCAGGGCGGCGAAACTCCAATCCCGCGAAACACGGCAGCACCATTCGGCACAACGTTGCTCACCGGGCGTCGGCTTTCTTCGGCGCTTTGGCCGCAGGCACCTCGTTCAATACTGACCCCACGACACTGACGCCAGCATTCATCAGGCCCTGAACCAGGTCCGAGAATTCCGCCACCCTGGTCTGCGCGCTCCGCGCGACCGCGAGAGCTGCACCGGTCCTGACCGCGATCATCGCGGCATCCTCGCCTGCCGACATCGCGGGCGTATCCATGATGACGACATCGAATGACGACTTGGCCTGAATCATGAACTCGTCAAAATTGAGGCGATTCAGCAATTCGAGCGGATTGGGCGGCACCGGGCCGGCCGGCAGCACGCACAGCCCCGCAAGATCGGGAATGCGAACAATGGCCTCCTCGCGCGACCGCCCGGAAAGCACGGTCGAGAAGCCGATCTTGTTCTCGAGATAGAAGAGTTCGTGCTGGCGCGGATTTCGCATGTCCGCATCCACCAGCAGCGTGCGCTCGCCCAACTGAGAAAACACCACCGCCAGATTGGCCGCGAGGTGGCTCCGACCCTCGCCACGCTCGGTCCCGACCACGGTCAGCACTTGACGCTGGTCGGCCTTGTCGAACCAGCGCAGCATCAGCTGGCTGCGAATCGCGCGAAGCTGTTCGACGCGCGCACTGAATGGCTGATAGGCGGCGACGAGCTCGTCGCTCACTGGCTTCTTTTCGCCCGGCGCCTTGCGCAAGTAGGCGTATGCGAACTGGCGCGAGAGTGCGTACTGGATGTCCGCCTCCGTCAGCAAGCCCAGGCGCACCGCCGCATCTCCGAACCGAAGGTTCTGTTCCTTCTGCACTAGCAGTACGCGTTCGGCGTCCTCGGGCCTGAGCAGGCCACTGTCGATCAGAATACCTCCGAGCGAGCGACTGACCCGCGGAGCACCCGACAACATGGACACGGTCATTTTCATTGCCGAACTCCAGGTCCGGACAACAAGGGCCCCGGAGGCAACACGGGCCCGGCCTGCAACAGCCTGCGGAACACCGGGCGCCTGGACCCCTCGGGGCGCAGCACACCGATGACCGGAACGCCCATCGCCACCATCATGTCTTCCGGTGCACGCACGCGACGATCCAGCAACTCCCAAGCCAGCGCCGCCAACATCCCCAGCGCGAGGCCCCCGAAAACAGAACCCATCACGCCGACCATCACCTTGGGGCGCGAAGGATAGAGAGGCTCCACGGCCGGACTCAGAAGGCGCGTATTGGCTTGGTTGTTCTGACTCTCCAGCGTGAACTGGCCGACCCGCGAACTGATTGTCTCGTAGGCCCGCTGCGCGGTGTCCACGTCGCGCTTGTAGACATCGACCTGGTCGCGGTCCGAACGCAGCGTCAGCAGGCGCTTCTTCTGTTCGTCCACGAGAGCCTGGAGCGCCGCGACCTTTTGCCCGCTGCCGCGACTCAACGTAGACGTTCCGCCGGTGACGCGCCTCGACTCGGCTGCGATCTGCTGCCTGATTTCACCAATCTGGGCCTCGAGTTGAATGCGAGACGGATGGTTCTTGCCCACGACGGCGCTGAGTTCGGTGAGCTTAGTCTCAGCAACGGCAAGTTGCCCCTTCAAGCCCTGGATCGCCCCATTGGACAGGATATCGGGCGATGACTCGCCACCCGAGTTGCTCATGCGCGTCGAGGTCTCGACGCGTTCGGCTTGCGCCGCGCTCAGTTGGGCCACCAGCGCCTGGTAGCGCGCGTTCTCCTGGTCGAAGCGCTCGTCGGACACGACGATGCCCTTCTCCTGTTGGAACTTCGACAATTTGGCCTGCGCTGCCTCAAGATTGTTGCGCAGCACCTTTGTTTGATCATCGAGGAATCCGAGGGATTGGCGTGCGGGGGCAACCCTCAACTCAACCGAGATGTCCATGTAGGCCTGGACGAACGCATTCGCCGCTGCCTGCGCGAATGCGGGGTCCGGTGCCGAATACGAGACGGCGATGATGTTGCCGCCACGCGAAGGCTCCACGCTGAGGCCATGTAGCAGCAGGGTGGCAAAGTAGCGCTCCAAAGGAATCTTGGCCTTCGTTTGCTCGCGCCACTGGGCGACTGCGGCGGCGGAACGCTCCATGCCCAGCATCTTGACCGCACGCGCAGCCACCGGCTCGCTCTTGACGATGTCGACCTGTGTAGCGATATAGCCGCCGCTAGCCAGCGCCGGAGAGAGCGCTCCCAGCACGGGATCGATGCGCATCTCAACGATCATTGCGGCCTCAGCCGTGTACAGCTTGGGCAACTTCAAGGTGACGATGGTACCGACGACCGATACGAGCACGAGCAGAACCAGAACGAGCCACTTGCGTGCCCAGACGACGCGCAGGATCTGCTGGATAGACATGATTCCAGCCCCCGGTTCAGAAGAGCGACTCTTTGACGTAGATCACATCGTCACGCACAACCGGATCGTTCAGTCCTAAGTCGAGAATATTCACCTTGCCACTTGCGTCCCGCCGGTGCACCTTGATGCCGCGCTGAGTACCCTTGGGCGTCAATCCACCACCCTGTGCCAGTGCTTGCATGAGCGTCATCCCGCGTTGAAGCGGAAACATGCCCGGCCTCTGCACTTCGCCGTAGATGAACGCAGTGGGCGCGCGGTCGACGTAGAGAATATCGCCGTTGTCGACCGTGAGATCGAGTTCGGACTTGCCGGCTTGAAGAACCGACGGCAGGTCGATATCGAGCTTGATAGCCTTCCCGCCGCGGATGCCGGACAGCGTCACGACATCCGCCCCCCCGGGGACGACGCCGCCTGCCATCGCGATCATCTCGGAAACCTTGGTTCCCACCACGTCGATGGGGTAGCGACCCGGCTTGGACACCTGCCCAAGAATCGAAACCACACTGCTGCGAATCTGCGCGACCTGGATCGTCACTTGCGGTCGCAGTACGAAGCCCCCGTCACGCAGCATCTTCGCAATCTTGGCCTCGGCCGCACCGATCGTGAGACCGCCTACTCCAACGCTTCCGATCAAGGGGAAGTTGATCTGACCTGTCTCCGAGATGCGCGCCGACTCGACGCTGAGGTCCGGATTTTGGTAGACCGTGATCTTCAGCGTGTCGCCGACGCCGAGCAAAGCCTCGGCGGGTCTTGACGCAGACGCGGCCGGCGCGGGTGCGGCCGGGCCGGACTGCGCGAACGCGCTGGCACCGATGGTCAGCGCGAGGAAAAGCATGTATCGAAGGAAGTAGCGCATTGTCAGTCTCGTGCTTCAGTAGAACTCGCCGGTCGGCGGCGCTCCGTCAAGGTCTGCATTGACACCCCTGCCAGGTTGCTCCCCAGCCGGCGCATCACTTCAGTCCCTTGAGCCCCTTCTCCAGCGTCCCGGAAGCCGGGGCCGAGGCAGGTGCGGTGTTGATGGGCTCGATCTCGAGTTGAGGTGCGGCGCTGGGAATCTGCGCCGACGGCAGGACGACCGGCTCGATCGAAGGCGCCGGGGTGCCTGACGCCGCCGATGCCGACGGCACGCCACCCTTCGCGTACTCGCCCACATACTCGATTCTGGACGAGGCACGAAGCGCCTTCAGGTCGTCGTCGACCAGTTTTCGCTTGCGTTCGTTCAACAAGAACTGCTCGATCGCCGGGGCCGCGCGCGTCTCGTCGACGCCTTCGCTGCGCGCACTGACAACGGCCACGATTTGCGCGCCAGTCGGCGTGACAGTGAAACTGGTCTGACCATCCTTCATCTGCGCAAGCTTGCCGAGGCCGGCCAGAGGCAACTGCTCGGCCGGACGCACAGCCTGATTGGCAACGAACTTGATGTCGTTCGACTTGAGATAGTTGACGAACTCCGACATGTCCTTGGCTGCGGTCAGCTTGCCCTTCAGGATTTCGACCTGCTCAGGTTTGGCCTGAACCACGATCTCCTGTAGGTTGTACACACGGCGTTCCTTGAACAGCGCCGGGTGGGCGTCGTAGTAAGCCTTGATCTCGGTCGGCATAGGCCTCGGCGCGCCCGAACTGATCTTGTCGACATAGGTGCGAGCGATGATCTCGCGCCGCGCAGCCTCGAGTTGCTGCACGACTCGCGGATCACGGTCAAGCTTCTGTTCCTGCGCCTTCTGCAGCGCGAGCTCCTGGTCGACGAGGCGCTCCAGCACCGCCTTGGCAGCAGACGCCGACTGCTCCGGCGCCAAGCCGCGCTGCTGCTGCAACACGAAGTTGATCTGGTGAACGGTGATCTCTTCCTTGTTCACCTTGGCCGCTGTCTGCGTCGCCGGCTTGTCTTTCTTCTTATCGCCGCAACCAGCCACCACCACGGCTAAAGCTGCGATGGTCACGGCGGCGATCCGGCCCGTGCCGGCGGCACCAACCCACCTGGTGAACACCTGAAAACTTGACATCATTCGCAAACACTCCCAACGGGTCAGACATGAACGCTTGCCAAAGCAACCGAATGCCTGCGACACAGAGCCGAGCCCCGCAGTCTATAGCGCCGCCGCAGTGCTGAAACCGGCAGCGCCCCAAGCCTTCAGAGTGTACCGGCGAAGCGCGAACTCCAAACAACCCCTAATTGCGGGGCGCCGCATCATCGAGCAGTGCAAAGCGTGAACTAGTCGCGGCACGTGCGCGGACCTCAACACTTGATCCCTACGTGAAGCGCAACAACTCCGGCACTGAGGTTGTGCACGTCCACGTGGCCGAAGCCGGCCGCTTTCATCATCGTCTTGAGTTCCGCCTGACCCGGATGCATGCGGATCGATTCGGCAAGATAACGGTAACTGTCGGCATCGCCGGCCACCCACTGGCCGATGCGCGGCAGGATCTTGAACGAATACCAGTCGTAAGCCTTGCTGAGTGGCGCCGCGACCTTGGAGAACTCCAGCACCAGCAGGCGCCCGCCGGGCTTCAGGACCCGGTTCATCTCGGCCAGCGCCTGCTCTTTGTGCGTCATGTTGCGCAGGCCGAAGGCTACGCTGACCAGGTCGAAACTGCCTGTTGCGAACGGCAACCGTTCGCCATCGCAGATCAGGGTCGGCAGCACCAGTCCCTCGTCGAGCAGCCGGTTGCGCCCTTGGCGCAGCATCGCTTCGTTGATGTCGGTGTGCACGACCGTGCCCTTGCTGCCGACCTGCTTCGCGAAGGCGCGCGCGAGATCGCCGGTGCCTCCGGCAATGTCGAGCACGCTCTGGCCTTCGTGCAAGTTCGCGACCGCCACCGTGTAGGCCTTCCAGACCCGGTGCAGGCCCATCGACATCAGGTCGTTCATCACGTCGTACTTCGACGCGACCGAGTCGAACACGCCGCGCACGCGAGTCGCCTTCTGCGACTCGTCGACCGTCTGGAAACCGAAATGGGTATCGCTCATGGATGCTCGCCAGTCGCTCAGTGGTGGTGCCCGCAGGCCGGCGCCGCGGCAGCGGTCATGGGCGCGTCGCGGCTCATGCCCGCCGCGGCCAGACGACTCTCGTACTTCTGCCACAGCTCGCCCTGCTGCGTGCCGAGGAAGTAAAGATAGTCCCACGAGAAGATGCCGCTGTCGTGACCGTCCGAGAAGGTCGGTTGCACCGCGTAGTTCCCGACCGGTTCGAGCGCGCTCAGGCCCACCTCGCGCTTGCCGGTCTGAAGCACCTCCTGGCCCGGCCCGTGGCCCTGCACTTCAGCCGACGGCGAGTACACGCGCATCAGCTCGAACGGGATGCGGAACACGCGGCCATCGTCGAAGCCGACCTCCAGCACCCGCGACTGCTGGTGCACGGTGATCGAGGTGGGTCGCGGGGAGTGGTTCGTCAGGCCTGCCATGGTGTTTGCGAATCTGGTTGAGGTCACACGAGCACGCGCTCGATACCACCTTCGTTGGCGCGCTCCACATAGTCGGGCATCCAGTCGGCCCCGAGGATCTGGTTCGCCATCTCGACGACGATGTAATCGGCCTCGAGCAGGCCGTTGGTCAGGTCGCCGGTGTAGCGGCTCAGGCCCTGCAGGCAGCTCGGGCACGAGGTCAGGATCTTCACCGGGCCGGCTTGAGCCACCGCGCCGGTCTTGCGCAGCGCGGCCTCGTCCTTGCGCAGCTCTTCTTCCTTGCGGAAGCGCACCTGCGTCGAGATGTCCGGCCGGGTGACGCCGAGCGTGCCGCTTTCGCCGCAGCAGCGCTTGCTCTCGAGCACGTTCGGGCCGACCAGCGCCTTGACCGTTTTCATCGGCTCCTGCAGCTTCATCGGCGTGTGGCAGGGGTCGTGGTACAGGTAGCCGCCGCCCGACGCCGCGCCCAGCGTGATGCCCTTTTCCAGCAGGTACTCGTGGATGTCGATGATGCGGCAGCCGGGGAAGATCTTGTCGAACTGGTAGCCCTGCAGCTGGTCATAGCAGGTGCCGCAGCTCACGACCACGGTCTTGATGTCGAGGTAGTTCAGCGTGTTCGCGACCCGATGGAAAAGCACCCGGTTGTCGGTGATCATCTTCTCGGCCTTGTCGAACTGGCCCGAGCCGCGCTGCGGGTAGCCGCAGCACAGGTAGCCCGGCGGCAGCACCGTCTGCACGCCCGCGTGCCACAGCATCGCCTGCGTCGCCAGGCCGACCTGCGAGAACAGCCGCTCCGAGCCGCAGCCGGGGAAGTAGAACACCGCCTCGGTCTCGCTCGTCGTCGTCTTCGGGTCGCGGATGATCGGGACGTAGTCCTTGTCCTCGATGTCGAGTAGCGCACGCGCGGTCTTCTTCGGCAGGCCGCCCGGCATTTTCTTGTTGATGAAGTGGATGACCTGCTGCTTGATCGGCGCGGTACCGACGGTCGAACGCGGCGCCGCGGTCTGTGCATTCGCCAACCCGCGCAGCAGGTTGTTCGCGATGCGCTGCACCTTGAAGCCGACGTCGACCATGCCGACGCGCAGCATCTTGATCGTCTCGGGGTTGGTCGCGTTCAGGAACATCATCGCCATCTTGTTGCCGGGGCGGAAGCTCTTCTTGCCCATCTTGGTCAACAGGTTGCGCATGTTCATCGACACGTCGCCGAAGTCGATGTTCACCGGGCACGGGCTCAGGCACTTGTGGCAGACGGTGCAGTGGTCGGCCACGTCCTCGAACTCTTCCCAGTGCTTGATCGACACGCCGCGGCGCGTCTGCTCTTCATACAGAAAGGCCTCGACCAGCAGCGAGGTCGCAAGGATCTTGTTGCGCGGGCTGTAGAGCAGGTTCGCGCGCGGCACGTGGGTTGCGCAGACCGGCTTGCACTTGCCGCAGCGCAGGCAGTCCTTCACCGAGTTCGCGATCTCGCCGATGTCGCTGCGCTGCATGATCAGCGACTCGTGGCCCATCAGGCCGAAGCTGGGCGTGTAGGCGTTGGTCAGGTCGGCCGTCAACACGCCGTCGCGCAGCAGCTTGCCCTTGTTGAAGCGGCCTTCCGGGTCGACACGCCGCTTGTAGTCGGTGAAATCCTTGATCTCGGCATCGCTCAGGAACTCGAGCTTGGTGATGCCGATGCCGTGCTCGCCCGAGATCACGCCGTCGAGGCTGCGCGCCAGCTTCATGATGCGCGCGACCGCTTCATGCGCGGTCTGCAGCATCTCGTAGTTGTCCGAGTTCACCGGAATGTTGGTATGCACATTGCCGTCGCCGGCATGCATGTGCAGCGCGACCCAGACCCGGCCTTTCAGCACCTGGCCGTGGATCTTCTGGCATTCGTCGACGACGGGCTTGAGCGCGGCGCCGGCGAAGATGTCCTGCAGCCTGGCGCGGATCTGCGTCTTCCACGATGCGCGCAGCGTGTGGTCCTGCAAATCGACGAAGAATGTGCGGCCCGTGTCGGGCTGCACCACGTCGAGATTCGTCAGCCAGCGCTGCCAGAGTTCGCCGACCTCGCGCAGCACCGCGAGGCCCTGCTGCACACGATCCTCCAGCAACTCGGCCGACGCGATCTCGCCCGCGTCGTCGCCCTTGCCCAGCGGCAGGTTGCCCTTCAGGAAGAACGCCTCCAGCGCCTCGACCAGCGCGAGCTTGTTGCGCAGGCTCAGCTCGATGTTGATGCGCTCGATGCCCTCGGTGTACTCGCCCATGCGCGGCAGCGGGATCACCACGTCCTCGTTGACCTTGAACGCGTTCGTATGCTTGCTGATTGCGGCGGTGCGCTTGCGGTCGAGCCAGAATTTCTTGCGCGCCTCGGCACTGACCGCGATGAAGCCCTCACCCGCGCGGCCGTTCGCGAGACGCACGACCTCGCTGGTGGCGCGCGCCACCGCATCCGCGTCGTCGCCGGCGATGTCGCCGACCAGCACCATCTTCGGCAACCCGCCGCGCTTGCTCTTGGTCGCGTAGCCGACGGCGCGCAGGTAGCGGTCGTCCAGGTGCTCCAGGCCCGCGAGCACGGCAAAGCCGTCGCGCGCCTGCGCGAACATGAAGTCCTTGATGTCGACGATGCTGGGCACCGCGTCCTTCGCGTTGCCGAAGAACTCCAGGCACACGGTGCGCGTGTGCGCCGGCATCTTGTGCACGATCCAGCGGGCGCTCGTGATCAGGCCGTCGCAGCCTTCCTTCTGGATGCCCGGCAAGCCGGCGAGGAACTTGTCGGTGACGTCCTTGCCCAGCCCTTCCTTGCGGAACGTGCTGCCGGGGATGTCGAGCCGCTCGGTGCGCTCCAGCGTCTTGCCGCTGGCATCGAAGTAGCGCAGCTCGAAGCTCGCCACCGGCGCATCGTGGATCTTGCCGAGGTTGTGATCGAGCCGCGTGACCTCGAGCCACTTGGCCTCGGGCGTGACCATGCGCCACGACGCGAGGTTGTCGAGCGCGGTGCCCCACAGCACGGCCTTCTTGCCGCCCGCGTTCATCGCGACATTGCCGCCGATGCACGAGGCCTCGGCCGACGTGGGATCGACCGCGAACACGAAGCCGCCGCGCTCGGCCGCATCGGCGACGCGCTGCGTGACGACGCCGGCCTCGGTCCAGATCGTCGCGACCTCGCGTTCCACGCCGGGCAGGCGGCGCATCTCGACCTCGGTCGTCGCCTCGAGCTTCTCGGTGTTGATGACCGCGCTATTCCAGGTCAGCGGAATCGCACCGCCGGTGTAGCCGGTGCCGCCGCCGCGCGGGATGATCGTCAGGCCGAGCTCGATGCAACCCTTCACCAGCCCGGCCATCTCGGCCTCGGTGTCGGGCATCAGCACGACGAACGGGTACTCGACGCGCCAGTCGGTCGCATCGGTCACGTGCGAAACGCGCGACAAACCGTCGAACTTGATGTTGTCCTTGGCGGTGACGCGGCCCAGCACCTTGGCCGTGCGGCGGCGCAACTCGGCCGTCCGCTCGAACTGCTCGGCAAACGTCGTCACCGCCGCGCTCGCCAGTTGCAGCAGCTCGCCGACGGCCGCATCGCGCTCGGCGTCCACGTCGGGCGTGCGGCGCTTCTCGACTTCGCCGAGGCGGTGATGCAAGGCCTCGATCAGGAGCTTGCGACGCCGCGGGTTGTCGAGCAGATCATCTTGCAGGTACGGGTTGCGCTGCACCACCCAGATGTCGCCGAGCACCTCGTACAACATGCGCGCCGAGCGGCCGGTGCGGCGCTCATCGCGCAGGCGAGAGAGCACGTCCCAGGCACGCGCGCCGAGCAGGCGAATCACGATCTCGCGGTCGGAGAACGAGGTGTAGTTGTACGGAATCTCGCGCAGTCGCGGCGCGTTGTGGGCGGCCTCGGCGGCAGCGGCGATTTGGGTCAGCAGGACGGGTGCGTTCATGGGGTCGGGGCGCCAGGGCGCGCCCGCGTTGGCACTTGAGGGCGAATCGTACCGCAGCGCAGCAATGGCGCTTGCTCGAAGGCTATCGGGCCGCCGCGCCGGGCCGCCCCAAGCAAGGCCCGACCCTCGCGGAGGGTCGGTCGGCGTACTCGACGACCGGGGTGCGCCATCACTACCCTGAGGTTGATCCCGATTGCTGGCGCAAGGCATCACAGCGATAAACGCGGCTGTCACAAACGCCGCACATACTGCCGGGTTGGTCACGAACCACCCCTCTTCCATTCACGGAGTCGTCATGAAATTCAAATCTCTCGCGCTGGCTGCCGGCGCTGTGGCGCTGGTCCTGTCGGGCCCGGCGCAGGCCCAGGTCGAAGTCCAGTGGTGGCACTCGATGACCGGCGGCCTGAACGAATGGGTCAACGACCTGGCCAAGGATTTCAACGCGAGCCAGAAGGACTACAAGATCGTGCCCACCTTCAAGGGCAACTACGACGAGTCGATGGTGGCCGCGATGGCCGCGTTCCGCGCCGGCAATGCGCCGGCCATCCTGCAGGTGTTCGAGGTCGGCACCGCGACGATGATGGCCGCCAAGGGCGCGGTCAAGCCAGTCGGCGAGGTGATGAAGCAAAGCGGCGTGAGCTTCGACCCGAAGGCCTACGTGCCCGCGGTCTCGGCCTACTACACGGCGCCGAACGGCGAGATGATGTCGTTCCCGTTCAACAGCTCGACAACGATCTTCTATTACAACAAGGACGCCTTCAAGGCCGCCGGCCTGGACCCGAACAAGGCGCCGACGACCTGGCCCGAAGTGGTGGCCGCCGCCGCCAAGCTCAAGGCCAACGGCAGCAAGTGCCCGTACACCACGAGCTGGATGAGCTGGGTCCACCTCGAGAGCTTCTCGCTCTGGCACAACACGCTGTTCGCGACGCAGAACAACGGCTTCGGCGGCCCGAGCGCGCGCCTCGCGTTCAACTCGCCGCTGCACCTGCGCCACTTCGAGAACCTGGCCAACATGTCCAAGCAAGGGCTGTTCGTCTACAAGGGCCGCGCCAGCGTGGCGGTGCCGTCGTTCGTGTCGGGCGAGTGCGCGATGCTCACCGGCTCGTCGGGCTCGTATGCCGACGTCGCCAAGGGCGCGAAGTTCGCCTACGGCCTGTCGGCGCTGCCCTACTACCCCGATGTCGCCGGCGCACCGCAGAACACCGCGATCGGCGGCGCGAGCCTGTGGGTGATGCAAGGCAAGAAGCCGGCCGAGTACAAGGGCGTCGCCGAGTTCTTCAAGTACCTGTCCAACCCCGAGGTGCAATCGGCCAGCCACAAGCGCACCGGCTATTTGCCGATCACGATGGCGGCCTACCAGCTCACCGAGAAGTCGGGCTTCTACAAGGACAAGCCGGGCACCGACGTGGCCGTGACGCAGATGATCCGCAAGACGACCGACAAGTCGCGCGGCATCCGCCTGGGCAACTTCGTGCAGATCCGCACCATCCTCGACGAAGAGCTCGAGGCGATCTGGGCCGGCAAGAAGGAGCCGAAAGAAGCGCTGGAGACCGCGATGAAGCGCGGCAACGAGCAGCTCGAGCGCTTCGAGAAGGCGAGCAAGGCCGCCGCCCTCTGACCGACGGTCCGTTACCCGCCTATTGACTGACCCGACCGCGCCGGCGACCGGCACGGTCGGGTTCGTTCACTGAACCCGTGCCCCATGGAAAAGCGCGTTCGTTTCACCTCCGCATGGTTGCCCTGGGCGCTGCTGACGCCTCAGGTACTCATCATCGCGGTGTTCTTCTTCTGGCCCGCCGCGCAGGCCGTGCTGCAGTCGATGCAGGTCCAGGACAGCTTCGGCCTGTCGACCGAATGGGCCGGGCTCGAGAACTTCAAGACGCTGTTCGGCGACTCGGCCTACCTCGAGTCGTTCAAGACCACCGCGATCTTCTCGATCCTGGTCGCGGTGCTGGGCATCGCGCTGTCGCTGATGCTCGCGGTGTTTGCCGACCGCGTGATCAAGGGCGCACTGGCCTACCGCACGATGCTGATCGTGCCGTATGCGGTCGCCCCCGCGGTCGCCGGCGTGCTGTGGGTGTTCATGTTCTCGCCGGCCATCGGCGTGGTGGCCTACGGCCTGTTCAAGTTCTTCGGCTTCGAGTGGAACCACCTGCTGAACTCGACGCACGCGATGTCGCTGATCGTTGCGGCGGCGGTCTGGAAGCAGATCTCGTACAACTTCCTGTTCTTCGTCGCGGGCCTGCAATCGATTCCCAAGTCATTGATCGAAGCGGCAGCCATCGATGGCGCGCGGCCGTGGCGGCGCTTCTGGTCGATCCAGTTCCCGCTGCTGACGCCGACGACCTTCTTCCTGCTCGTGATCAACATGGTGTACGCGTTCTTCGACACCTTTGCAATCATCGACGCCACCACCAGCGGCGGCCCGGGCCGCGACACCGTGATCATGGTCTACAAGGTCTACCAGGACGGCGTCAAGGGCGGCGACATCGGCAGCTCGGCGGCGCAGTCGGTCGTGCTGATGCTGATCGTCGTCGCGCTCACGGTGCTGCAGTTCCGCTACGTCGAGAAGAAAGTGAACTATTGATGGAGACGTCTGTCACGGGCCGAGCGCCGGGCCGCCCCAAGCCGGCCCGCATCCCCTCGGGGGATCGTCGGTCGTACCCGACCGGCGAGGGGTGCCATCATCATGGTTGAGCGCCGCGCCACCATGGGCATGCTGGCCCATGCCGTGATGATCCTCGGGATGCTGATCGTCGCGTTCCCGCTCTACCTCGCGTTCGTCGCGTCGACCCACACGTCGCAAGAGATCGTGCAGTTGCCGATGCCGCTGCTGCCCGGCAGCCACTTCTGGGACAACTACAGCGCCGCGCTGACCGGCCACGGCGGCGGCGCGGGCTCGAACGCACCGGTCGGCCGCATGATGTGGGTGAGTCTCGTCACCGCGCTGGTGATCGCGTTCGGCAAGATCGCCGTGTCGCTGCTGTCGGCGTTCGCGCTGGTGTACTTCCGCTTCCCGTTCCGCAGCCTGTTCTTCTGGGCCATCTTCGTGACGCTGATGCTGCCGGTCGAGGTGCGCATCCTGCCGACCTACAAGGTCATCTCCGACCTCGGCCTGCTCAACAGCTACGCCGGGCTGACGATCCCGCTGATCGCGTCGGCGACCGCGACCTTCCTGTTCCGGCAGTTCTTTTTGACCGTGCCCGAAGAGCTCGTCGAGGCCGCGCGCATCGACGGCGCGGGGCCGATGCGTTTCTTCTGGGACATCCTGCTGCCGCTGTCCAAGACCTCGATCGCGGCGCTGTTCGTGATCCAGTTCATCTACGGCTGGAACCAGTACCTGTGGCCGCTGCTCGCGACGACCAGCGAAGACATGTACCCGGTAGTGGTGGGCATCAAGCGCATGATCGCGGGCGGCGATTCGGGCAACGAATGGAACATTGTGATGGCCACCGCGATCATGGCGATGATCCCGCCGGCGCTCGTCGTGGTCTTCATGCAGCGCTGGTTCGTCAAGGGCCTGGTGGATACGGAAAAATAGGCACTGAAAAGCAGCAGACACCCATGGCATCCATCACCCTCAAAGACGTCGTCAAGCGCTACGGCACCGGCCCGAAGGCGAACCAGGTCATCCACGGCGTCAATGCCGAGATCGCCGACGGCGAGTTCATCGTCATCGTCGGGCCGTCGGGCTGCGGCAAGAGCACCTTGCTGCGCATGGTCGCCGGGCTCGAAGAAATCTCCGGCGGCACGATCGCGATCGGTGGGCGTGTCGTCAACGACATCGAGCCGAGCGAGCGCGACATCGCGATGGTGTTCCAGAACTACGCGCTCTACCCGCACATGAGCGTGTTCGACAACATGGCCTACGGCCTGAAGATCGCGAAGGTGCCGCTCGACGAGATCAAGGCGCGCGTCGACAAGGCCGCGAAGATCCTCGAGCTGGGGCCTTTCCTGCAGCGCAAGCCGCGCGAGCTGTCGGGCGGCCAGCGCCAGCGCGTCGCGATGGGGCGCGCGATCGTGCGCCAGCCGCAGGTGTTCCTGTTCGACGAGCCGCTGTCCAACCTCGACGCCAAGCTGCGCGCGCAGACCCGGCTCGAGATCCAGAAGCTGCATGCCGATCTCGGCGTGACCTCGCTGTTCGTCACGCACGACCAGGTCGAGGCGATGACCTTGGCGCAGCGCATGATCGTGATGAACGCCGGCCGCATGGAGCAGATCGGCACGCCTGAAGAGGTCTATCACACGCCGGCCAGCACCTTCGTCGCCGGCTTCATCGGCTCTCCGCCGATGAACCTGCTGACCGGCCGCGCCGACGGCCCGCGCTTCGAGGTGGGCGGCCAGACTCTCGCGCTGCCCGCGTCGGCACCGCGCAATGGCGAACTCATCCTCGGGCTGCGGCCGGAGCACGTGGGCCTGAGCCAGGACGGCGCAACGGGCTGGTCGCTGAAGGTCGAGGCGCTCGAGATGCTGGGCGCCGAGCGGCTGATCTACGGCCGCGTCGGCGACACGCTGTTCACCGCGCGCATCGACGCGACGCTCGCGCCGCCCAAGGTCGGCGACACCGTCACGCTGCAGCTCGTGCCCGAGCACATGCACTGGTTCGACGCGGCCACGCACAAGCGGATCGTCTGACGCGATGGCATTGACCGGCGCCTGGCCTTATCCGCTGTGGATTGCGCATCGCGGCGCGGGCAAGCTCGCGCCCGAGAACACACTGGCCGCCTTCCGCGTCGGTGCCGGCCACGGCTACCGCGCGTTCGAGTGCGACGTGAAGCTCAGCGCCGACGGCCTGCCCTTTCTGCTGCACGACGCGACGCTCGAACGCACCTCGTCGGGCCGGGGCACGGCCTCACAACTGAGCTGGAGCGCACTGTCGCGACTGGATGCGGGTGGCTGGCACAGCCGCGCATTCGCCGGCGAACCGCTGCCTTCGCTCGACGCCGTCGCGGCCTATTGCATTCGCAATGGCTTTGCACTGAACATCGAGATCAAGCCGACGCCGGGCGACGAGGTCGCCACCGGCGCGAAGGTCGCCACGGAAGTCGCACGCTTGTGGGCTGGGCAGCCTGTGCCGCCGCTGCTCAGCTCATTCAACCCGGAAGCCATGCGTGCCGCGCGCGCCGCGGACGATCGCTGGCCGCGCGCCCTGCTGCTCGACGAGCTGCGTACCGGGTGGTTCGATGAAGCAACCGGGCTCGGCTGCGTCGCCGTCGTGACGAACCACCAAGTGATGGACGCGGCGGTGATCGCGCAGCTGCATGGCGCCGGCCTGCGCGCGCTCGTCTACACGGTGAACGACGAAGCCAACGCGCAGCGGCTGCTCGCGCTCGGCATCGATGGCATCATCACCGACGCCGTCGATCGCTTCTCGCCGGCGGTCTCAGCTCAAGGCTGAGTCTTCGCATAGACCCGCGTGTCGCGCGGCTCGCCGGTCGGCGTCAGGCTCTGGCAGCGCAGCACGCCTTCGAGCGTGAAGCCCGCGCGCTCGGCAACCCGCCAGCTGCGTTCGTTGCCATCGTCCGTGCGCACCTCGATGCGTCGCGCCCGCAGCTGTTCGAACGCGCAGCGCGTGATCGCCTCGACCGCTTCGCCGACAAGACCCTGCCCGACGCGGCTGCTGCGGCACCAGTAGCCGATCTCGAAACGGCGCACCTGCCAGTCGATGCGGTGCAAGCCGGTGCCGCCGACGAAGCCGGCCTCGTTGCCATCGGCATCGCGCTCGAACATCAGCATCGGCAAGTCCTCGCGCAACAGGAACTTCGCCTGCATGCGGCGGCAATCGGCTTCGCTCTGCGCCAGCGACGGCTCAAGCTGTGCCCATGGCATGTACGGGCGCAGCGCCTCCATCGACTCGATCACTGCGGCGTTCATCAAAGGCGCATCGGCAGCGCGTGCGCAGCGCAGGATCAGGCGCGGCGTCGTGAGGATGTCGGGCACGAATTCGAGCAAGGGTTCCATCGCCGGTCCTTTCATCGATCAATCAAAGCGTGTCGACCACCGGGTTCGCCGCACGCACGTCGGCCTCGGCGCCGATCCAGTCGCGCTCCTGTTCGGGTTGCGGCAGCGCGCGCACGTTGCGGATGACCGGCGCGCGCCATGCCACGAGCGCCAGCAGCAGCGCGCTGCCGCCCGCGAACGCGAGTGACGAACGCAAGCCGAAGTGCTCGCCCAGCCAGCCGCCGAGCAGCGCGCCCGGGCCGGCCGGCAGCAGGATCAGCCAGCGCATCGTGCTCGTCATGCGGCCCAGCAGCGGCTCGGGCGTGACGGCCTGGCGCAGCGCGAGGAAGTTGATGAACACCAGCACCGCTCCGGTCGAGAACAGCATCAGCATCAGCGCGAACACCGCGACGCCGAACGCGTTCACCGGCGCCACCGCGAGCAGCAGCCAGCCCGCCCCGCAGACTGCGAAGCCCAGCACCAGACACGGCCCAGGCCCGATGTGCCGGCTGATGCGGTTGCCGAACACGCTCGCGACGATCGTGCCCAAGCCCATGCCCATGTAGCTCAGGCCGACGGCCTGCTCCGACAGGCCCAGCGTGCGCGTCGCGAACAGGATCTGCACCACCGTCGCCGCGTTGTGGCACATCTGCCAGACGCCGACGGCACAAGCGAGCGCGATCAGCAGCCGGTGCCGCGCAACAAAGCGCACACCGGCCTTCAGGTCGCGCAGGAAGTGCGCATCGGCCCGCACCGCGCGCTCTTCGTTGATGACGATGCCGCGCAGGATCGCTGCCGACGTGAGCAGCAGCACCGCATCGACGAGCAAGGCCAGCGGTGCGCCGACGAGCTTGATCAACGCCCCCGCCAAGCCGGGGCCGGCGACCTCGGCACCCGAGGTGGCAAGCGCGTTCTTCGCATGCGCCTCGACCAGGCGATCGCGCGCGACGACCTGCGTCAGCACGATCTGCGCCGCGCTGCCGGCAGTCGTGAAGATCGTGCCGAGCAGGAACGCGGTGACGTACATCCACGGCATCGTCAGCCAGCCCAGCCACCAGGCCAGCGGCACGCTCGCGACGACGATGGCCAGCAGCGTCTCGCCGACGATGTAGACGGGCAGCTTGCGCACGCGGTCGAGCCACACGCCGCAGGGCAGCGAAAACAGCACGAACGGCAGGATCTCCATCGACGTGAGCCAGCCCATCTGCGTCGGCGTGGCGTGCAGCAGCACCGCGGCGGTCAGCGGCAGCGCGAGCATCGTGACCTGGCCGCCGAACGAGCTGATCAGGATCGATGTCCAGAGCCGCCGGTAGGTCAGATTGCGCAGCAGGTCACCGGCCGGCAGCGCGAAGCGGCGCTGCAACGCCTCTGTCCATTCCCTCAAGACCTTGTTCATGGCCTCAACCCTCTTTGTTCTCTTTCGCAGGCGTCTTGTGAACGCCCTGACGGGGCAGCGAAAGAAGGAGTTCGAAATCCGAGTCTTCCGCTGATCTCTCAGCGGAAGCTTCTG
>Ga0307509_10003945_pt1 | contig 21884 bp, 23 predicted proteins | sample 10_EM_MG_FD_202245 | JGI IMG/M metagenome (GOLD analysis project Ga0307509, IMG submission 202245) | Populus trichocarpa ectomycorrhiza microbial communities from riparian zone in the Pacific Northwest, United States - 10_EM | ecosystem: Host-associated > Plants > Roots > Unclassified | place... | reverse complement strand
CACCCTGCCTTACGCGACCATCAAGGCGGCGCTGCGCGAGCGCATCGCGCAAGGCGGCTGGGAGCCCGGCGTGCGCCTCCCCTCCGAGCGCGAACTGGTGCAGACCTTCGGCTGCGCCCGCATGACGGTGCACCGCGCGCTGCGCGAGCTCGAGGAAGAAGGCCTGATCGAGCGCCGCCAGGGTTCGGGCTCGTACGTGGCCGAGCTGCACCCGATCTCCAACCTGCTGCAGGTGCGCGACATCCACGACGAGATCCGCGAGCGCGGCCACGTGCACACCACGCGCGTCTGCCTGGTCGCGAAGGAGAAAGCCGACGCACGCACCAGCGCCGCGATGCGCCTGCCGCGCGGCGCCACGGTAGTCCATGTCCAATTGGTGCACCTGGAGAGCGGCGTGCCGATCCAGCTCGAGGACCGGCATGTGAACCCGGCCCTCGCGCCCGACCTGATGGCGCGCGACTTCACGCAGGTCACGCCGTCTTTCGTGCTGTTCGAGCACGCGCCGCTGACCGAGGCCGAGCAGGTCGTCGAGGCCGTGCTCGCCACGCCCGAGCAGGCGCGGCTGCTCGAAGTCGCCGACGCCAGCCCGCTGCTGATGGTGTCGCGGCGCACGGTGTCGCAGGGCGCGGTCGCGTCGGTCGCGCGGCTGTACCACCCGGGTGCGCGTTATCGCTTGATCGGGCGCTTCTCGGTCCAGTAGAAGAGCGCGCGCAGAATGGCGCACCTCAGAAGATATCCCCCGCCATGACGCCCAAAGAAACGCCCCCGTCGACCGCCGCCCGCGCACACGACCTGACCGACGCCGAATTCGCCGAACTCGACGACCTGCTGCTCGAGACCCCCGAACCGCTGGAACCGCTGGACGCGGTGATGCTCGACGGCTACCTCTGCGGCGTGATCGTGCAGCCGGTGTTGCTCGAGAGCGCGACCTGGCTCGCCCACGTGTTCGACTTCGACGGCCGGCCGCTGCCCGACGAGGTGAACGGCGAGTGGTTGCAGCGCACCACCGCGCTGATCCTGCGCCGCCACGCCGCGCTGAACCGCGCCATCGTCGAGGACGGCTGGTTCGACCCGCTGGTGCTCGAATTCGACGACGAGCACCCGCGCGAGCCGGTGCCCGACGGCGAGGTCGACATGATGGCCGGGCTGAGCTCGGTGTCGCAGTCGCTGATGCCTTGGGTCGCGGGCTTTCACCACGCGGCAGAGACCTTCCCCGACCTCGGCGAGATGCCCGACGACGCGGTGATGGCGGCGTTGGCGCGCCTGTACCGCCACCTGCCGGTCGAAGACGACGAGCAGCGCGAACTGGTCGCCCTGCTCGACCGCGAGCACCCGCTGGCGACGCTGGACGACGCGATGGAAGAACTCGTCGTCACCATCGCCGACCTGCAGGACCTGACGCGCGAGCAGCGCTACAAGGTCGACACCGTCAAGCGCGAAACGCCCAAGGTCGGCCGCAACGACCCCTGCCCTTGCGGCAGCGGCAAGAAGTTCAAGCAATGCCACGGCGCGGCTTGAACGATGCGGCTGCAGCTGCTGTCTGACCTGCATCTCGAAACCGAGGTCTTCGCGCCCACACCGGCACCCGACGCCGAACTGCTGGTGCTGGCCGGCGACATCGACAGCAGCTGGGCCGGGCTCGAGCTGTTCCGCGACTGGCCGGTGCCGGTGCTCTTCGTCGCCGGCAACCACGAGTTCGACGAGCGCGAGCTGACCCAGACCTGGCCGGCGCTGCGCGAACGCTGCACGCAGCTGGGCCTGCGGCTGCTCGAATGCGAGTCGCTGGTCCTGACCGACACCGCCGGCAAACGCGTCCGCTTCGTCGCAACCACGCGCTGGTGCGACTTCGACCTGTTCGGGCCGGCGCAGCGCGAGCGCGCGATGCGCGCCGGGCGCTACTTCATGAAGGTCATGCGCTCGACGCGCCACGGCGCGGCGTTCGACGCTGCCGCCGTGCGCGAAGAGGCACTCGTCTGCGGTGCGTGGCTGAGCAGCGAGCTGAAGCGGCCGAAGGGCGCGTGGGGCGCGTGGGACGCGACCGTCGCCATCACCCACTTCGCGCCCAGCCTGCGCAGCGCCGACCCGCGTTACGGCGATCAGCCCGGCACCGCGAGCTTCTGCAATGCCGACGACGACTTGCTGCCGTTCGCCGACCTGTGGATACACGGGCACCTGCACTGCCAGCACGACTACCGGGTCGAGCATCCCGGCGGGGCCACCCGCGTCGTCTGCAATTCGCGCGGCCACGCGCGCAAGGGCGAGGCGGACGCGCACCAGCCGCTGCTGGTACTGGAGGTCTAGCGTTCCAGCCCGCGGAAGCAGGTTGCCAGCAGCATCTCGATGATCTGCTCGTCGGGGTAGTTACCGCCCGCCTTCAACAGGCCCAGCACCGGGTCGCAGGCTTTCGCGAACAAGGTGTAGAGCACGACCTCGGGGGGCAGCGTGGCGTCCAGCCGCCCGGCCTGCTGGCCCGCGACGATCCACGCGCCCAGGAGGTCGCTGAGCTGCATCAGCCGATCGACGTAGGCCTTGTTGGCCACCAGCGCGGCCCGCAGCGTCGAGTTCTGCGCCGGCAGCGACGGCATCTCACCGGCCAGCTGCACCTGCATGGCCCAGCGCGCCAGCGCCTTCAGGCGGTCGAGTTCGTGGGCATGGGCAGGGTCACGGGCCAGCATCTCGACCTGCGCGAGCGCTCGGTCCAACACGCCGATCATCGCGGCGGCAGCGAGCGCTTCCTTGGAATCGAAGTGCTTGTAGAGGCTGGCCTTCGCGATGCCGACTTCGGCGGCCACGGCATCGACCGTCATCGCGTCGAAGCCTTTTTCGGCGAGCAATCGGTTGACGGCGGCGACGATCGCTTCTTCGCGCGCCCGCAGCATCTGCGTTTTGAAAGACACCCTGGTCATGCGCCGATTCTAGGCGCCGACCCCACGCGCTGAACTTGCCGGTCGTGTGGTGACCGGCCGGTAGGGGCCGTGTCGGGTCAGAGGCCGGAGCGCCGCACGAGGCGGCTCTCCCACGGCGCGGCAGACGTCGAGGACGACGGCGCGTCGAGCGCAGTTTCGGGCATCGTCGGCGTACCCAGACTCGCATCCAGACCGAATGCCGTGCCCATGTCGGCGCAATCGGTGTCCGCTGCGTCCGAGCGGTGGGGGGCGCCCAGCGCCGTCAACCATGAAAGACCTGCAGACCAGTTCATCGCGTCCTCCCCGAGCTCTTTACAGTGCAACAAAGTGTGCTCGTGTTGTATCGGCCTTGATGCATGGAAGTGAAGTGCCATTCGGTCGCACTTGGCACAACAGCGGGATTTCTCGGCAACTCGTGGCATCGGCGCATCGCCTTCTCCCACATCGTCGGGATGGCAGGACCCGCGTGGACCGCCTATGGTTCAGTGACGGCCCGCATCCCGGGGCCATGAACTCACAGGAGCAGCCACATGGTCGTCGCGGTACTCAGAGCCATCACCTGGGGCACGGTTGCCGCGGCGGTGACCAGTGCCGTGCTGCTGACCGCGAGCAGCGGCGGGATGCCCCGCATTGCCAGCATCACCGGCGACCTCACAAGTGGCCGGGCGCTGGCCCCGTCGGCGGCCCAGGCCGTGACCGACACGTCGGCCCGACGCGGGGTGCCAGCCGATCCCGGCCCGACCGCCGCGCACTGAGATCGGCGCCGGCGCGCGGCGCGCCACGGCCGGATCGGGTCTAATTGTGGGATGCACGGCATGCAGCCGCTCGGCCGCCTGCGCCCTCCATCTCCATCGAAAGGCACCCCATGTACTCAGACGTCCAGCTCTACATCAACGGTGAATGGTGCAACGGCGCCGAAGGCAAGAGCGAACCCATCATCAACCCCGCCACCGGCCAGGTGATCGCGCGTCTGGCGCATGCCTCGCGCAGCGACCTCGATCAGGCGCTGCACGCCGCCGACAAGGGCTTCAAGGTGTGGCGCAAAGTCTCGGCCTACGACCGCTACAAGCTGCTGCGCAAGGCGGCCGACATCATCCGCAGCCGCGTCGACGAGATCGCCCCGCTGATGACGATGGAGCAGGGCAAGCCGCTCGCCGAAGCGAAGATGGAAACCGCGCTGGCCGGCGACATCATGGACTGGTTCGCCGAAGAAGCGCGCCGTGCCTACGGCCGCCTGGTGCCGCCGCGCGCCGAGGGCGTGGTGCAGGCGGTCGTGAAGGAGCCGGTCGGCCCGGTCGCCGCGTTCACGCCCTGGAACTTCCCGATCAACCAGGCCGTGCGCAAGGTCTCGGCCGCGCTCGCCGCCGGCTGCTCGGTGATCCTGAAGGGGCCTGAAGAAACGCCGGCCAGCTGCGCCGCGCTGATCAAGTGCTACGTGGACGCAGGCCTGCCGGCCGGCGTCGTCAACCTGGTGTTCGGCGTGCCGGCCGAGGTGTCGGAATACCTGATCCCCAGCCCCGTCATCCGCAAGATCACCTTCACCGGCTCGACGCCGGTGGGCAAGAAGCTCGCCGCGCTGGCCGGGCAGCACATGAAGCGCATCACGATGGAGCTGGGCGGCCACGCGCCGGCCATCGTGTTCGCCGATGCCGATGTCGACGCGGCCGCGAAGATGTATGCCGGTGCCAAGTTCCGCAATGCCGGCCAGGTGTGTGTCTCGCCGACGCGCTTCCTGGTGCACGAATCGGTCTACACGCGCTTCGTCGACGGCTTCGTCGCCGCGACGCAAAAGCTCAAGGTCGGCGACGGCCTGCAGGCCGACACCCGCATGGGCCCGCTGGCCAACAGCCGGCGTGTCGAGGCGATGCAGATGTTCGTCGACGACGCGGTGGCCAAGGGCGCGAAGGTCCGCACCGGCGGCAAGCGCATCGGCGACACCGGCTACTTCTTCGAGCCGACCGTGCTGACCGACGTGTCGGCCTCGGCCCGCATCCTGAACGAGGAGCCCTTCGGCCCGGTCGCGCCCATCGTGCCGTTCGGCAGCTTCGACGAGGTCGTCGCCGAAGCCAACCGCCTGCCGTTCGGTCTGGCCGCCTATGCCTGCACGCGTTCGCTGAAGACCGCGAACGCGATCGGCGCCGCGTTCGAAAGCGGCATGGTCTCGATCAACCACATGGGCCTGGCGCTGCCCGAGACACCGTTCGGCGGCGTGAAGGACTCGGGCTACGGCTCGGAGGGCGGCACCGAAGCCATCGAGGCCTACCTGAACACCAAGTTCATCACGCAGCTCGGGCTGGAGTAAACCGAGCTACCAGGGCGCGGCGACGTACTTGTTGCCGTTCGCCTTGTAGCGGGCCACCGACTTCTTCAGTTCGGTGTACTCGTCGCAGGGCAGCGTGCACGCCTTGTCGAGTGCAGCAAGACGCTCCTCTGCCTTGGGCAGGTTGTTCGTGATCAGGTACAGCTCGCCCGAGTATTCGAGTGCGCCACGGTGCTGCGGCGCGAGCCGCAGGGCCTCGTCGTAGAACTTCTCGGCCGCCGCGTAGTCGGGCGTGGCGCTCTTGCGCAGGCTGTAGCCCATCAGGTTGTTCCAGTCGGCATTGCCGGTGGCGTTGACGCGCTGCAGTTCGGCCACCGCCCCCGGCCAGTTCTTCTGCGCGATCTGGGCTCGGGCGGCGCTGAGCGCGTCGGTCTTGGCGGCCGGCGGTGGCGCGGTATCGGCGGCCCGGGCCGGGTTCAGCGCAAGGACCAGCAGGGCGGCGACCGTGATGGATGGAAGACGGGACATGGGCGAACTCCTGGGCTGAACAGCGAAGGCAGCCAGCATACGCCGGCACTTTCTGCCGCGCAGCCCCGTAGAATCGCGCCCCCGCCCTCGTGCCGACCCAGCGACCTCCCACCATGTTCTGCGCCATCGACTTCGGCACCTCCAACTCCGCGATCGCTGTGCCGAGCCCCGCCGGCAGCATGCAGCTGGTCGAGCTCGAACCGGGCCACACGACGATGCCGACGGCCGTCTTCTACTTCGTCGAAGGCCCGGAACTCGACGGCCCGCCGCGCGCCTTCGGCCGCGCCGCGGTGGCCGCCTATGTCGACGGGCTGGACGGCCGGCTGATGCGCTCGATGAAGAGCATCCTCGGCAGCCCGCTGATCGACCAGACCACCGACGTCGGCGGCGGCCGCGGTGCCAAGTACCTGGACATCGTCGCCGGCTACCTGAAGCACCTGAAGCGCCTCGCCGAGGCCCAGGTCGGCGCGCCGATTCGCCGCGCGGTGCTCGGCCGCCCGGTGTTCTTCGTCGACGACGACACGGTGCGCGACGCGCAAGCCCAGGCCGCCCTCGAGACCGCCGCGCGGCAGGTCGGCTTCGACGAGGTCAGCTTCCAGTACGAGCCGATCGCTGCGGCCTTCGACTACGAGCGCAGCGTCGACCGCGAACAGACCGTGCTGGTGGCCGACATCGGCGGCGGCACGTCCGACTTCTCAGTCGTGCGCGTCGGCCCGCAGCACGCGACCAAACGCGAGCGCAAGGACGACATCCTCGGCAACCACGGCGTGCACATCGCCGGCACCGACTTCGACCGCCGCGTCGAGCTCGCGGCGATCCTGCCCGAATACGGCTACGGCGCGATGGGGCCGAGCGTGGCCGGCGCGCCGGCGCGCGAGGTGCCCAGCGGCGTGTACTTCGACCTCGCGACCTGGCATTTGATCAACACCGTCTACAGCCCGGGCCGCGCCGCCGAACTGCGCAGCATGCGCGGCTTCTACGGCAACCCGCGCCACTACGAGCGCCTGATGATCGTGATCGACGAGCGCCTCGGCCACGAGCTCGCGGCGCGCGCGGAGGGCGCGAAGATCGCGGTCGCCGAAGGCGGCGAGACGCGCATCGACTTGAGCCACACCGAGCACAAGCTGGGCGTGGACTTCAGCGAGCGCGAGGCCGTGCAGGCGATCGCCTCCGACATCGAACGCATCGTCGACGCGGCGCGGTTCACGGTCTCGCAAGCCGGGCTGAAGCCCGAGCAGATCGACGCGCTGTATTTCACCGGCGGCTCGACCGGCTTGCGGCTGCTGGCGAGCCGCATCGCCGCGGCCTTCCCCGAGGCGCACACGGCGCGCGGCGACCGTTTCGCCAGCGTCGCCACCGGCCTGGCGCTGCACGCGCAACGCTGGTTCAGCGCATCAGCAGACCGTCGTTGATCCACCCGCGCAGCGCGCTCGCTGCGTGCAGCGCCGCCTGGTCGTCGCCGACCTCGCCTGCCGCAAGTGCGCACAGGTCGGCGAAGGTCTCGCCGTCCAGCACGGCACGCAGCAGCCGCGCCGCCGGGCCGTCCAGCGTGCGCCACCGTGGGCCCAGGCCCAGGCGCCAGATCAGCACGACGTGGTCGAGCGCTTCCGGTTCGGGCAGGTCGGGGTCGTCGTCACCCTGCAGCGCGCGCCACACCGGCGCGACGTTCCATTGCATCGGCAACCACGCCAGGCTGGGCACCGGCCTGAAGATCAATGCCGGCCATCGGTCGGCGGACACCTGCGACAGGTCGTCGGCCGTCAGCGGCAGCGCATCGGCCGCATCGAAGGCGCTGCGCAGGGCCCATTCCATGCGCGCCAGATCGATCAGCGCCGGGTGCGGCACGAGGTCGGCGCGCGCCGCCATGAACGCGGGCAGCCGGTCGCCGAACCAGCGGATCGACGGGTGCTGCGACGGGTGTGCCGCAACATACGCCCGCGCGAGCGCATCGAACCCGGCGTCGCCCAGCACCCGTGGCAGCACGCCGAAGTTGTCGCGCAGCGCGGCGGCGAGCCGCGCGGTGTAGGCCTGCTGGTAGATGCGCAGCCGGCCACTGACGACGCGCGTGCCGCGGCCCTGCACGATGGCGCGCTGCAACGCCGCCTGCTGTTCGCTCAGCGACATGCCAGCGCCTCCGTCTGCACGCGCCGCGCGTGATCGAGCTCGGCCAGCAACTCGGCCAGCGGCGGGATGTGGTCATCGCGTTCGATCATCGTCGGCACCGGGCCGAGGCGTCGGACGGTGTGCGCGTAGAGGGCCCAGACCGCGTCGCACACAGGGTGGTCGTGCGTGTCGACGCAGTGCGTGCCGTGGTCCTCGTGGCCGGCCAGGTGGATCTGCCGCACGCGCTCGCGCGGCATCGCGTCGACGAAACTGCGCGCATCGAAGCCGTGATTGCGGCTGCTGACGTAGACGTTGTTCACGTCGAGCAGCAGCTCGCAATCGGCGCGCTTCGCGAGCTCGGCGATGAACTCCCATTCGTTCATCTCGTCGACGTCGAAGCTCACGTAGCTGGACACGTTCTCGAGCAGCAGGCGCCGGCCCAGCACCTCCTGCACTTGTTGCACGCGCGCCGTCAGGTGGCGCAGCGCGGCCTCGGTGTAGGGCATGGGGAGCAGGTCGTGGACGTTGTGGTGGTCGACGCCGGTCCAGCACAGATGGTCCGAGATCCACGCCGGCTCGATGCGCCTGGCCAGCGCTTTCAGGTCGTGCAGGTAGTCGAGGTCGAGCGCGTCGGTGCTGCCGATCGACAGCGACACGCCGTGCATCACCATCGCGTGGTCGCGGCGGATCGCGTCGAGCCGCGCGAGCGGCTTGCCGCCCGGCACCATGTAGTTCTCGGAGATGACCTCGAGCCAGTCGACCGCGGGCCGGGCCTCGAGAAAGTCCGCGTAGTGCTCGGTGCGCAGCCCGAGGCCGAAGCCTTGAATCGGACTGCTCATCGCGCCCATCTCAGGCTGCTTACTTGCCGACCGTGCCGCCCGCGGCCTTGCACTCGGCCTCGCTCTTCTTGCCAACCCAGCCCTGGCCCTTGCAGCTGTTCTGGCCCTTGCACTCGCTCTTCGCGGTCTTGCAGTCGGACGTGCCCTTGCAGCTGTTGACGCCCACGCAGTGCACGGTCATCTCGTCGGCCGCCTGCACCGAGGTGGACAGGGTCGCACCCATCGAAAACAGCGCGGCAGCGGCGGTGGCGGCGGCGACACCGGACTTGAATTGATTCAGCATGACGATTCCTTCGGGTTGAGGGTTGAAAGACAAAAGCGGCAGATCCGATTGGATTGCCGCTCTTGGTCAGCCCGCGCCCGGCCTTCTTACAGGCCGCAGAGAAAGCGTCGTCGTCAGCCCGCCAGCACCGCCGCCATCGCGACCGCGGTCGCTTCGACGTTGCCGCTGTTCAGTCCGGCCACGCAGATGCGTCCCGAGCGCACCATGTAGACGCCGTGGGTCTCGCGCAGCGTGTCGACCTGCGCGGTCGTCATGCCGGTGTAGCTGAACATGCCGCGCTGCGTCAGGAAGTAGTCGAAGTTGCGCCCCGGCACCTTGGCGGCGAGCACCGCGTGCAGCTTCTTGCGCATCGCGAGGATGCGCTCGCGCATCGCGCCGAGCTCGGCTTCCCAGTTCTGGCGCAAGGCCGGGTCGGTCAGCACCGTCGCGACGATCTGGCCGCCGTGGATGGGCGGGCTCGAGTAGTTGCGCCGCACCGTGAACTTCATCTGGCCCAGCACCAGCGAGGCCTCGTGTGCGTTCGGGCAGACCACGCTGAGCGCGCCGCAACGCTCGCCGTAGACGCTCATGCTCTTCGAGAACGAGTTCGCGATGAAGAAGCTCACGCCAGCGGCGGCGAGAGCGCGCGCCGCATAGGCGTCGGCCTCGATGCCGTCGCCGAAGCCCTGGTACGCGAGATCGAGGTAAGGAATGAGCTCGCGCTCGCGCAGCACCGGGATCAGCTCGTCCCACTGCGCGCGCGTCAAATCGACGCCGGTCGGGTTGTGGCAGCACGCGTGCAGCAGCACGACGCTCTTGGCCGGCAGGCCGCGCAGCGTCTCCAGCATCGCGGCGAACTTCACGCCGCCGGTTGCGGCGTCGTAGTACGGGTAGGTGTTCACCGTCAGCCCGGCGCCCTCGAACATCGAGCGGTGGTTGTCCCAGGTCGGGTCGCTGACCCAGACCTGGCTGCCCTTGAAATAGCTCGCGAGAAAGTCGGCGCCGACCTTCAGCCCGCCGCTGGAACCCACCGACTGGATGGTCGCGATGCGGCCCGAGGTCACCGCCTCGTGGTCGGCCCCGAACAGCAGCTGCTGCACGGCCGAGCGGAAGTTCGCCGCGCCTTCGATCGGCAGGTAGGGCTTGGGGCCGCCCTTGGCGACGACGATCTGTTCGGCTTGCCGGACCGAGTCCATCACCGGGATGCGGCCGGCGTCGTCGAAGTAGATGCCGATCGACAGGTTGATCTTGTGCGGCCGCGGGTCTTTCTGGAAGTCCTCGTTGAGGCTCAGGATGGGATCGCCGGCGAACGGGGGAATGTGCTCGAACATGGGTGCGGTCTCGTGGGGGGTGCGTTCAGTGGATCGTGGCGTGGGCGGCGAGTGCGGCCTCGATGTCTTTGGCGATCGCTTCGGGCTTGTCGGTGGGGGCGTAGCGGCCCAGCACCTTGCCGTCGCGGCCGATCAGGAACTTGGTGAAGTTCCACTTGACCGACTTGCTGCCCAGGATGCCCGGCGCCTCCTTGGTCAGCCATTTCCACAGCGGGTGGGCCTCGGCGCCATTGACCTTGACCTTGCTCATCATCGGGAAGCTCACGCCGTAGTTCATCTCGCAGAACGAGGCGATCTCGCCGTCGCTGCCCGGATCCTGGCCGCCGAACTCGTTGCTCGGGAAGCCCAGCACCACCAGGCCCTGGTCGCCGTAGGTCTTCCACAGGGTTTCGAGCCCCGCGAACTGCGGCGTGAAGCCACAGGCGCTCGCGGTGTTCACGATCAGCATGACCTTGCCGCGCTGGGCGGCCAGCGGCGCCGGCTGGCCCTGGATGGACAACGCCTCGAAGTCGTAGATGCTGGTGGAGGAGTCGGCCATGGTGGGTCTCGCAAAGCTCAGGGTGTGCAATCGTACCGCCGTGTGTGGCCACCCCGGCCGCGGCGCTTGACGCCGGCCCGGTCGGGCGCCCACCATGCAGCCACGCCGCGTATCGCTGTTGCGCCGCCTTCCTCTGGAGCGACGACCATGCCCGACTTTCCGCCGAACACGCTGCTGACCGAACTCGACCCGCTGGCGACACCGTTCGACGCGCGCGGCGAGGTCGACGTGCTGCTGCACGATCTCGCACCGAGCGCGACCGCGGCCGAGCGCACGGCCCACCGCGCGGCGGTGGCGGCCGCCCACCGCGGCGGCGCGGGCCGCGCCGTGCTGGTCGTCGACAGCACGGCGATCGCGCGCAAGTTCCTGATGCAGCGTCTGCAAGGCCTGGGCTATGTCACGCACGGCGCGGCCGACGGCGAAGAGGCCTTGGGCCTGGTCGAACAGCAGGCCTACGCGATCGTCTTCCTCGAACTCGCGCTGACGCCCGAAAACGGCATCAGCGGCCTGAGCCTGTGTCAGGCCATCAAGCAAAAGCCCGATCACCCGCGCGGCATCCCGCCCGCGGTCGTGGTCACGACGGGCGAGAGCGACTCGACCAGCCGCGTGCGCGGTTCGCTCGCGGGCTGCGACGCCTTTCTGGGCAAGCCGCTGATCGAGGCGGACTTCGTCGCGGCCTTGCGCGAGGTCGACCCGCTGTTTCAGTGAGTCACACCTTCGTCGGTGTTGATACGTGATTTGGGCACGCCCCGTGCGTGCCTGGGTGGGCCGGCAACTTCCTGTCGGCGTGTCATCCATCACCACCGACGGAGTCTTCATGAACACCACCCCGATTCAGAACACCCAATCCAAGGTCAGCGTTGGCGGCATGAACGTGCCGCATCTCGTGCGCACGGCGTCCAAGGTCGTGGTCGGGGGCATGAATGTGCCGCACCTGCAGCGCGCGTTGTCCAAGGTGGCGGTGGGCGGCATGAACGTTCCGCACCTGAAGCGCTGATACCCTTGGACACGCGGCGCGTGCCGGCGTGTCCAACAGTTGTCACGGCGCCGACCCACCATGTCACCCGGGGCAACACACCGTGTCCATCGTCAAGTTCTTCCGCGCCATTCCCGATGGCCGTGACCCGATGCGCGCCGACCGCAGCGCGCTCGGCACCATCCCGGCCGCCGCGCTGCAGTATTGCGAGGCGCTGACCACCGCCAGCGCGTTCGGCTGGTACCTGTTCCTGCCACGCACCGTGTGGCTGCAGTGGGACGGCACCGACACGCTCTGGACCCACGAAGGCGCCGACCAGTGGCTGCCGGTCAAGAACGACCTCTACCCCGGGGCCGACGACTACTTCGACCGCCACGCGCCGGAAGACATCCGCGGCTACTGCCCGCCCTTCATCTCGCAGACGCTGGCGCCCGGCGTGATCCAGCTCTGGACCGGCTTGTTCATGCGCACCGAGGAGGGCTGGAGCTCGTTGTTGCGGCCGATGGCCAACGTGCCGCGCAGCAAGCAGTACGAGGTTTACGAGGGCATCGTCGAGACCGACCGCTGGTTCGGTCCGCTGTTCATCAACGTGCGGCTCACGGCCACCGACACGCCGGTCGAGCTGACAGCCGAGCGGCCCTTGTTCCAGTTGCAGCCGCTGAAGCGCGAGACCTATGCCGAGCGGCATCTGAAGACGCTTGAGGTGGCGCCCAGCCTGGGCGAGATGGGCGTGGAAGACTGGGCGCGCTACCGGGCGAGCGTCGTCGCGCCGACCAACGACACGACCCGCCAGCCGGGCAGCTACGCGGTCGCCGTGCGCAAGCGGCACGCGGCAGAGGATTGAACAGCAGCCGTGTCTTCGGCCGACGCCGCGCGCTCAGTGCTTGTCGCTGCGCGCGATGGCCAGCAGGTGGTCCAGTTCTTCCTTGTACTTCACAAGGTTCGACTTGTGCCAGCGGTAGATCAGCCACATCGTCCCGGCGACGACCAGCCCGAACAGGCCGATCGCCGTGAACGCCGAGAGCCCGAACTTCGTCATGCCGGTGTAGAACGCGCCCAGGCCGAGGATGCAGGCCTGCTCGTTGAAGTTCTGCACCGCGATCGAACGGCCCGCGCCCATCAGGTTCGCGCCGCGGTGCTGCAGCAGCGCGTTCATCGGCACCACCATGTAGCCGCCGATCGCGCCGAGCAGGATCAGGAAGGGTGCCGCCACCCACACATTGGTGATGACGTTCAGCCCGATCACCAGCAACCCCAGCAGGATGCCCAACGGGATCACGCTGGTCGCCTGGTCGAGCCGCATGCGCAGCGACGCGACGATGGCGCCGGCCGCAGTGCCGATCACGACCACGGCCACCAGCGAGGTCGCCTGCGTCGTCGTGTAGCCCAACGCCGCCGTCGCCCACGCGAACACGATGATGCGCAGGTTGCCCGACACGCCCCAGAACAGCGTGGTCGTGCCGAGGGAGATCTGGCCGAGCTTGTCGGTCCACAGCCGCGCGTTGCAGCTCGAAAAGTCGCGCATCAGGCCCATCACGCCGTGCGCCAGCGGCTGCAGCGGTGCGTCGGTGCGCGGGATGCGCAGGTTGAAGCCGGCCGCGATGACGTACAGGAACACGATCACCGCGATCGCCGATTCGGGAGCGGTCGTGATGCCGGTGTCGATCAGCGGCAGGTCGATGGCCAGCAGCTGGCGCGACACGACCGCACCGATCAGCTGCCCGCCCAGCGCGATGCCGAGGATGATGGACATGATGGTCAGCCCCTCGATCCAGCCGTTGGCCTTGACCAGCTGCGAGTTCGGCAGCAGCTCGGTCAGGATGCCGTACTTGGCCGGCGAGTAGGCCGCGGCGCCCAGCCCGACGATGGCGTAGGCCACCAGCGGGTGGCCGCCGAACAGCATCAGCAGACAGCCCCCCACCTTGATGCCGTTGGCGAAGAACATCACCTTGCCCTTGGGCACGGCGTCGGCGAAGGCCCCGAGAAAGGGCGCGAGGATCACGTAGAACAGCGCGAACATCGGCCCCAGCGCCGGGATGTGCCACGAGGGCGCATTCGTCGTCTTGAGCATTTCGATCGCGGCCACGAGCAGCGCGTTGTCGGCCAGCGAGCTGAAGAACTGCGCCGACATGATGGTGTAGAAACCCTTTTTCATTCGCGCGCGGGATCTCGTTCTGGCCGGGAAGGGGGCAGGTGCATGGGCGCGATTGTCGCTGCTGGCGTGTGACGCGCTTCTCAGTGTTTGTCGCTGCGTGCGATCTGCAAAAGCCGAGCGATCTCGTCGGGATGCTGGACGCAGTTGGCGGCGTGGCGGCGCTGGATCGTCCACATCGCCAGCGCCACGAGCACGCCGAGGATGGCGATCGTGACGAACACCGACAGGTGCAGCATCGCCAGCACGCTGTTGATCGCCCCGAGGCCGAGGATGCAGGCCTGCTCGTTGAAGTTCTGCACCGCGATCGAACGGCCCGCGCCCATCAGGTTTGCGCCGCGGTGCTGCAGCAGCGCGTTCATCGGCACCACCAGGTAGCCGCCCACCGCGCCCAGCAGCATCAGGAACGGCGCGGCAAGCCAGACGCTGCCCATCAGGTTCAGCCCCATCATCAGCACGCCCATCGCGATGCCCAGCGGGATCACCCGGGTGGCCTGATCGAGCCGCGTGCGCACCGAGGCGAGCAGCACGCCGGCGGTCGTGCCGATCGCGACCACACCGACCAGGTTGGACGCCTGCGAGGTCGAGTAGCCGAGTGCCGCCGCGGCCCAAACCATCACGATCGCGCGCATGTTGCCCGACACGCCCCAGAACAGCGTCGTCGTCGCGAGCGAGATCTGGCCCAGCTTGTCGGTCCACAGGCGCGCGTTGCAGTCCATGAAGTCGCGCGTCAGGAACACCGGGCCCTGCATAGTGAGCAGCGGCGCGGTGGTGCGCGGGATGCGCAGGTTGAACAACGCGGCCGCCACGTACAGGCTGGCGATGCAGGCGACTGCCGCTTCAGGCGCGGTGGTGATTGCGGTGTCGAGAAACGGCAGGTCGAAGGACAGCAGGTGCTTCGAGATCACCGGCCCGACCAGCATGCCGCCCAGCACGGTGCCCAGAATGATGGACAGCACCGTCAGGCCCTCGATCCAGCCATTGGCCTTGACCAGCTGTGAGTTGGGCAGCAGCTCGGTCAGGATGCCGTACTTGGCCGGCGAGTAGGCCGCCGCGCCCAGCCCGACCACCGCGTAGGCGAGCAGCGGGTGCAGGCCCAGCAGCATCAGCACGCAACCGACGAGCTTGATCGCATTCGCCATGAACATGACCTTGCCCTTGGGCCAGGCGTCGGCGAAGGCGCCCAGAAAGGGCGCGAGCAGCACATAGAACAGGGCCAGCATCGGCACCAGCGCCGCGCGCTGCGAGCTCGGCGCGTTGGCGATCTTGAGCATGTCGTACGCCGCAACGAACAACGCGGAATCCGCCAGCGAGCTGACAAATTGCGCCGACATGATGGTGTAAAAGCCTTTCTTCATGCGCTCACCCACGTGCGCCGGGGTCGATGCGCAACCCAACAGGCTCTTTGTATCTGCATGTGTCTCCCTGCGGCGGCGTTATAGCATGCAGTCTGTTGCACGCCGCCGCTGGCAGAATCGTGACATGACGCGTCCAAACACTTGAAGACGCACGGACCATGCCGCGCCCCATCGAAGCCCTGATCCACACCGACGCGCTCGCGCACAACCTGCGGCGCGCCCGCCAGGCCGCCCCCGACGCCAAGGTCTGGGCCGTCGTCAAGGCCAATGCCTACGGCCACGGCATCGAGCGGGCCTATGCCGGCCTGCAAGGCGCCGACGGCTTCGCGATGCTGGACCTGAACGAGGCCGAACGCGTGCGCGCCCTGGGTTGGCGCGGGCCCGTCCTGCTGCTCGAAGGCTGCTTCGAGCCGCGCGACCTGGAGCTGTGCTCGCGGCTGAACCTGTGGCACACCGTGCACTGCGAAGCGCAGATCGACATGCTCGCGGCGCACAAGACGCACACGCCGCACCAGGTCTTCCTGAAGATGAACAGCGGCATGAACCGGCTCGGCTTTCGCCCGGCCGCCTATCAACATGCGTGGCGCCGGCTGAGCGGGCTGACCCAGGTCGACAGCATCGCGCTGATGACCCACCTGTCGGACGCCGACGCGGCCGAGCCGCATGCCGTGGCCACCCAGCTCGCCGTCTTCGACGCCGCGACCCGCGACCTGCCCGGCGAACGCACCGTCTCGAACAGCGCCGCGACGCTGCGCTATGCGCCGAACGACGCCGCCCTGCGCGGCGACTGGGTGCGCCCGGGCATCATGGTCTACGGCTCGTCGCCCGACTTCCCGCTGCACAGCAGCCATGACTGGGGCCTGCAGCCGACGATGAGCCTGCGCGCGCAGGTCATCGCGACACAGTCGCTGCAGGCCGGCGAGCTGGTGGGCTACGGCAGCCGCTTTCGGGCCGAGCGCGACATGCTGCTCGGCGTGATCGCCTGCGGCTACGCCGACGGCTACCCGCGCGTCGTGCCCAGCGGCACGCCGGTGCTGGTGGGCGACGTGCGCACGCGCATCGTCGGCCGCGTGTCGATGGACATGATCACGGTCGACCTGACGCCAGTGCCCGGCGCCGGCCCCGGCAGCATCGCGACGCTGTGGGGCGCGAGCCCCGGCGGCGCCGTGGTGCCCATCGACGAGGTCGCGCAGGCCGCCGGCACCATCGGCTACGAGCTGATGTGCGCGCTCGCGCAGCGGGTGCCGACGCGCGCGGTGTGACGCGCGATGCCTGTCAGCGCGCCGCCGTGAGCCGGGGGCCCTGGGCGCGGGCGATCAGCTGGCGCACGACGGCTTCGGAGATCCTGCCGTCCGGGTTCTTCTCGGCGATCACGCTGGCTGCGGTCTCGAGGTAAGGCACCGCCCGCGTGCGGTCACCGAGTTCGAGGGCGAGCCGGCCGCGTTGGTACGCGAGACGGCCCTCCCAGTCGGGTGCGACCTGTGCTTGGCTGAGCGTCTGCGACGACAAGCCCTCCAGCAGCGTCGCGACCCCGTCGGTCCGGTGCTGGTCGAGCCGGCAGTCGGCCAGGTGGTAGCGCAGGTTTTGCACGAGGGGGGTCTGCTCGGCGAACGCGGTCCGGGCCGTCTCCAGAACCGGGGCGAGCTCGTGCTCGGCCCGGCCCGCGTCGCCGGCGTACTGGCGCGCCATCGCCGCGTTCAGGCGGGCATTGATCGCCCGCAGAGACTGGTTCCCCATCAACCCCGCGTAGCGGCGGCCCACGTCGGCATACGCCTCGGCGGCCTCGGCGTAACGGTCTTGCTGGAAATACAGGCTGGCGAGGATCTCGTAGGCGGTCAGCGTCCGGTTGTTGGTGGGCCCCAGCTTGGCTTCGAGGCACGCCGACGCGGTCTTGATCATGGGCATGGCCTCGTCGAAGCGGCGCATGTAGCCCAGCAGGTTGGCGAGCGCGACGCTGGTGTAGCACGGTCGGACGTGCTCGGGCCCATAGCGGGTGCGCTGCTTGGCCAGCAGGTCGCGGAACTGCGCCTCGGCGATGTCGAAGTGGCCGGCCATCTTGTGGGCGTCGCCGTCACTGAGCTGGATGCGCTCTTCGATGTCCGCGTCCAGCGTCGGCAGTCGCTGCGCCACGGCCCAGGCCTTGCCGTAGGCCTCAAGGGCCTCGGCCAGGGCTTGGCGCTCGCCGGCCACCAGGCCCCGGCCGTACCACAGCCGGGCGCCCAGATCCGAGCTCGTCAGCCCCGCCTGCGTCAACAACGCGTCGACCGCGTCCAGTTCGGACGCGGCGTCGCCGAGCTTCGAGATCTCGGCGAGTTGCGATGCCAGCGAGAGCCGGATTTCCGCCTCCCTCCGTGGGTCCGGCGGTTGTTGGCCGTTCAGTGCGGCGAGTGCCTTCCGGCCCTCGGCAATGGAGCCGCTGTAGTCGCTGAGACCGGCCAGCGTCTGCTGCATCGCCGCGTGCAGCGCGCTGCGGACATCAGGCCCCGTGGAGGCAAAGACCACGTCGATACGCGGCGCAGCCAGGCTGGCCGCTTCGATCACGGTCACGTCCTTGCGCCCGGCCACGGCCGGGTTGGCCATCGCGATGAGTTCCCCGGTCAGGAACCGGTTCAGGGCCTCGGACACGGCGACCTGCCCGGCAAGCGCCTGCTGTCCGACGCGCACGCGTTCGTAGAGCCAGAGGCTCGCCAACAGGCCGACCCCGAGCGAGACCACGGTGGCCACCAACCACGGCCGTCGGGCATGCACGCGTCGCAGGGCCTCCCGGTCCTGCTCGGCCCGTGTCTGCTCGGCGTGCACGCGTGCCAGTTCGGCACGCCGCATGTCCAGCTCGCGCAAGCGGCTCGCGAGTTCGGACGCGCTCGCGGTGCGACGCGCAGGATCGGCATCGGTGGCCCGGGCAATGTCGTCGCGCAGCAGCGCGTCGTCGATGTCGCGTTCCCATCCAGGAACAAAGGGCCGGCGCAGGTCGCCGACCAAGAGCTGGTACAGCAGGACGCCCAGCGCATAGACGTCGCTGCGCACCGTGGCCGGCTGGTCCTGGAACAACTCGGGCGCCAGGTACATCAGGGTGCCCCGCGTCGCATCGCTGCCCACACCCGTCGCGACCGTCATGCTCAGCGAGGTGATGCCGAGCTGGGCCAGCCGCTCCGGTTCGAGCAGTCGCCCGCTGCCGAAGTCGACGAGCCGGGCCTGCCACCGATCGTCGCTGCGCGCGAGCAGCACGTTGCCGGGCTTCAGGTCTTTGTGCAGCACCGCCACGCCATGCGCAGCGGCAACCGCGTCGGCGATCTGGAGAAACAAGCCCAGACGCTCCGCGGGCGAGGTGTGGCGCAGGCGGTCGTCAGTCGTGGCCCACACGGCCAGGTCTTCCCCTCCGAATTCACTTTCCAGGAACAGTGGGGCAGTGTCGAAGTTCCAGTCGATGATGCGCACCAGGTCGGCCCGTTCACCGAGCTGGTCGCGCAGGACCCGGCCCAGCGTCGCTTCGCGCTTGAGGCCGGCCACGTGTTCGGCGTCCGACGCAAACTTGTAGACGCGCTGCTCGGCGGCGCTGCGATGGCGCGCCAGCCACACCTCGTGGCCGCGCGACTGCCCGAGCATGCGGTCCAGCACGAAGCCCTCCCGGAACGGCACCGCTTGCCCCGGCCGCAACGCCAGGCTGCTTTCAAAGCGCCGGCCGACGACGCTTCTCTCGAAGCTGCCGGCGAACCGGTACCCGACGCGCGGAACGTTCTCGATCCACCCCGAGCCGCCCTCGCCCAGCGCATTGCGCAATTTGGTCACGGCGTTGGGCAGAACGTTTTCCACCGTCGGCCGACCCAGCCAGACCTGCTCGAAGAACTCTTCGCGTGTGACGACCTCCCCGCCGCGGGCCAGCAGCAACGCCAGGATTTGCAGCGGCCGGGGTTGGACCTCGACCACCAGCCCGGCCACGATCAGCTCGAGCTTGGCCTCGTCGAAGACGGCCGAGCCGAACCGGTAGCGATACAGAACGGTCATCGCGCGCCCCTTCCCCGCGTCAAAGCAGCGTCGAACATCGATCGGTTAGGAATCGGTTAGCGCCGCGACACCGCAGCACCACCCTGCCTCCCCAACAATTTATGAGACCCGAGTCCGGCGAGACCCGGGTTCAGCAGTTCCCATCCATTCAAACCCCCGAGGGCCGCCCCATGAACGATTCAACCCAATCCAACGGACCGCGTCATCTGGTCGTGACATCGACCAAAAGTCTCGGCATCCAGATCTTGCTCATCCTCTTCCTGGGGCCGTTCGGCCTGTTCTATTCCACCGTCAAGGGCGCCTTGATCACCTTGCTGGGGGTGCCGGCGGTGTTCATGGTCGCGGCTCTGATGTTCGGAACAGCCGCTGCCAATTCCGCGCACGCGGTCAACGCAGGCAACGCCGCAGTCGTCAGCGTCTTCGGCAGCTTTCTGCTGATGATTCCCACCCTTTGGATCGTGTCGTTCATCTGGGGAGCGATCGCCGTCAAATCTTATAACGCCGGGTTGATGCGAACCGTCGGCGCGTGAGCGTTTCGATTCGAAGTCTCCCCATTTCTAAGCATCGAACGTTGGCAAATACGATGAGAACGCTTGGCATCGACAGTGCAGGGTGGCTCCGCTCAAGGGAATGGGCGACCCGCGTCGCCGGCGGGTTCGCCGTCGTGGCGCTGGTCGCCGCCTGCGCCATCAAGGCGCCGGCGCCCCAGACCGCGCCAGCACCGACGCCTCCACGACCAACGCCGGTCGACGCCCAGGCGCTGGCCCGGGCGAAGAACTGCTTTGCCTGCCACGCCGTGTCTCAGCGGGTTGTCGGCCCTGCGTTCTCGGTCGTGGCGCGCGCCCAGCAGGGCAACCCCAACGCGCTCGCGCAGATGGAACAACGCATCCGCGCCGGCAGCGTCAATGTCTGGGGCCCCGTGCCCATGCCGGCGATGCCGACGGTGTCGCGCGAGGAGGCGCACGTCCTGGCCCAGTGGGTCATGACGTTGTCGAGCGCCCCGCTCCCGCCGGTGGCGCCTGCCCCCGCCGTGCCCCTGGCGGCCGCCTCGACCCCGGCACGGCCGCCGGTGCGCGACCCCGTGTTCGACAAGCTGGCGTTGGGTGGTGTGCGGCCGGGCATGACCCGGCAGCAGGCCGTGGCCGCGCTGAAGGCCGACAACCCACGCCTGCTGATCTTCGAGGCCTACACCACGGTGGGCATGGGCATGTTGTGGACCGGCGCGGCCGTCAAGCCCGATCACAGCGGCTTCTTCTCGCGCCTGATCGCGGTGGTGTCGGACGACCCGGTGTTCGCCCGTGCCGGCGGTCATGAAAACTACAAGTCCTCGGCCTACTTCGGCGTCGCATCCTGCTACGTCGGGCCTGTGAGCAAGCCTGGCCGCAAGGAATCCGTCGTCCTCGTCGTCGACTTCAGCCCCAGCCTCGCCGACCCGCGGGTGGTGCTCATCCGCGAGAGCCGTCACTACTGTCGCGGCGCGGTCCCATCCGACCGCGATGTCATCGCCGACCTCTATCGCAAGTACCCCATGGCCACCAGCGCCACCTTCGGACTGAACGACAAGGGGACCCGCATCGGCCCGGACCCCAGCGTCTCCCGCTACTTCGCGTTCATCGAGTGGCGCGCTGGGGGGCCCACGCTGCGCGTGCTCGACGAACGCTACGGCACCGGCGATGCGGACACCGGGCTCGCCCGCAACGCCATGGGCCACGCGGGAGGCGGCCTGGTTCTGCACGCGGAAATCGGCATCGGATTCCCCAGCAACGTCGAGTACCTCACCACGCTGCTCTGGAATGAGGACGCCATGACCGACCACGGCAAGCGCCAGGGCCTGCTGCTCACGCGCATGGACCAGGCCGACGTGATGGTGGGCGACGTGAACGATCCCAAGAAGCGCGAGCGTGTCGACATGCGCGACGTCGAGCGTCCGATGCGCTGAACCCTTTCGCCCACGCCTGGGCAAACTCGTGATCGAGGCCGAAGGCGGCATCGCATCTGCACAGCGGCTGCGTGTTCCGCTATCGTCGCCGGCGGAAGCACCCATGGCCGCTCACATCCCACTCCACATCCCCGACACCGAGGTCGAGTTCAGCGCGATCCGCGCGCAGGGCGCTGGCGGGCAGAACGTCAACAAGGTCTCGAGCGCGGTGCATCTGCGCTTCGACATCCACGCGTCGTCGCTGCCGGCGCCCGTCAAGGAACGGCTGCTCGCGTTGCGCGACCAGCGCATCACCACCGAGGGTGTCGTCGTCATCAAGGCGCAGACCACGCGCAGCCAGGACATGAACCGCGCCGATGCGATGCAGCGCCTCACCGAGCTGGTCAACAGCGTCGCCGTGCCGCCCAAGCCGCGCCGTGCGACCAAGCCGACCTATGGTTCCAAGCAGCGGCGCCTCGAAGGCAAGGGCATCCGCTCGGCGATCAAGGCCGGGCGCGGCAAGGTCAGCGAGTAGCCAGCGCGTGCAGCGCGACGCGCTGCGGCTTCACCTGCGCTTAACCCGGGGCCACGCTTCTTCATCAAGGCGTGACACGGACTCGCCACCATCGCATGCCCTGCATCGTTAAAGCCCCATCGTGTACCCACAGAGCCTCGCGGCCGTCGCGCTCAGTCTCGCCCTCGCCGCCGTAG
>Ga0307509_10003944_pt1 | contig 21888 bp, 15 predicted proteins | sample 10_EM_MG_FD_202245 | JGI IMG/M metagenome (GOLD analysis project Ga0307509, IMG submission 202245) | Populus trichocarpa ectomycorrhiza microbial communities from riparian zone in the Pacific Northwest, United States - 10_EM | ecosystem: Host-associated > Plants > Roots > Unclassified | place... | reverse complement strand
CGCGTACTTCCTGCGGTCGCGCGGCCGGGACATCGAGGAGGTCGCCGAACGGCACCGCCGGACCAGGCGGGCGCTGGCCGAGGTCTCCTCGGCGGTACCGCTGACATGGCGTCAGACACAGGTGGAACGGGCCGACTTGGACCGGTTCCTGTTCGCGCCGGAGGACGTGGTGGTCGTGGTCGGGCAGGACGGGCTGGTGGCGAACGTCGCCAAGTACCTCACCGGACAACCGGTGTTGGGCTTCGACACGGACCCCGGTCGCAACCCGGGCGTCCTGGTGCGCCACCGGCCCGCGGACGCGGGCGTCCTGCTGCCGGCCACGCACGCGGCCGGCACCGGGGTGGACGAACTCACCATGGTCGAGGCCGTCGCCGACGACACACAGCGGCTGGTCGCGCTCAACGAGATCTATCTGGGAGCCGTCGGTCATCAGACGGCCCGATACCGCCTGGGCCTGGAGGGCGACGGGGGTGTCGTCGAGGCCCAGGCATCCTCCGGGGTGCTCGTGGGAACGGGCACCGGGGCCACGGGGTGGCTCCGGTCGGTGTGGCAGGAACGGGGCAGCGACCTGTCCCTGCCACACCCCTCGGAGGACCGGCTGGTGTGGTTCGTACGCGAGGCGTGGCCTTCGCCGGTGACGGGGACGTCGTTGGTGGCGGGTGAGCTGGGGGGTTCGGCGGTGCTGCGACTGACCGTCGAGTCCGAGCAGTTGATCGTGTTCGGGGATGGGATGGAGGGGGATGCGCTGGAGTTGACGTGGGGGCAGGTGGTGGGGGTGGGGGTTTGTGGGGAGCGGTTGCGGTTGGTGGGGGGAGCTGCTCACCCGCTGGACAGCGGCTGGAGGAGTTCCGGACGGGCCAGCATGCGGCGGGTGGTCCGGCCCGGGTCCAGGGCCGCTCTGGCGACGATCCAGCCGGCCAGGGCGTGCGGTTCGGTGGGATCGGCGGACAGCTCGTCGGCGTACCGGGTGAGCGCGGCGGCGGGGTCACCGGCGGCCAGGTGTTCGTCGGCGGTGCGCGGGACGTCGGGCGGCACGGCGAAGGCGTATGTGCGAGTGTCGGGCCAGGACACCCGGTCGGTACGGAAAACCGGGGTGTCCGGCGCGGCCGGTGACACAGGGACAGGGAGCACGTTGCGCAGCCGCCACTCGGTGCGGTGCAGGGCCGCGGCCATGCGGGCCCGGGTCAGGGCAGACACCGGGACGGTCTCACGCAGCCAGCCGTCCAGCGTGCGTGCGAGCCCCGCCACGAACCCGTGCCCCTGAACGGTCAGTCGGCCGCTCGCCAGCAAGGTCCGTACGGCAAGACGGCTCTGCGTCCGACGCAGCGCGAAGTGATACCCGGCCACCTCCACCGTCTCGGGCCGCCGCGCCTCGGCCATCCGGTCGCGCCAGAAGCCCGCGACACCGGTGAAGGCGTACGCGCCGTGCAGGAGACCGGTGAGGTGCCGGGGATCTCCGCGCCACGGAGCGTAGTACCGCTCCTCGCGGTCGTCGTCCAGCAGCCGGAACAGGTGGAGCAGGGCGCCCAGTTTGCTGTGCTGGAACTCGTGAACAAAGGTTTCCGCAAGAGCGAGGGGGTCGGCGGGGCGGGCGATGACCATGCCGCCGTAGGAATCGCCGCTGGAGGCGGAGAGCCGCACGGTGGGCGGGGCGGCGGGCAGGACACTTGTGCGGCCCCACGGCACGATGGCCCGGATCTCGGCGGGGTCGAGCCGACCGGGGCCGTACATGCCCCGCGCGACGACGATTCCCACCGCCTCGTCGAACAGCCGCTGCCATTCCGCCGCCTCCCCGGCGTCGAGCCTGGCCGGAGCGATGGGGTCGTCGAGGTCGCGGTACGGATCGAGATCGTCCAGTGGGACGGCGACTGTTCCCGACGGTCCGGTAAGGGTGAGGGTGCGCAGGGGCAGCCAGTGCGGAGCGGGGTCCGGTACGTCCTCGGCAGCGGGGACGGAGGCGGGGTCACGGAGGACGAGAGCGGGTAGGTCGGTCGCCTCGGACAGCAGTGTCAGTTCGCCGCCCCTCGCTCTCGCCCGGCCGACCGACAGTCCGGGCGGTGCGCCCGGCAGCCGCGCCATTCCGAGGCCGGGCAGGATCAGTGCACCGCCGGCGAGCGGAACCGTGAGGTCGGCCTCCGTGCCGGCGCGTAGCGCCGCCGAGACAGCAAGGGCGTTCAGGTGGCCCGTCTCCGCCCAGAGTTTCGGTCCCGGGGCGGTGCCGTGCAGACGGCGCAGCACGTGGGCGAGCCAGCCGCCGGTCTGCGGTGCGAGGAGTAATCGCTCGACCTGCCCGGGATCCTTGGCGGCCGCGTTCTTCAGGGCGCGCCATGCCTCGGCCGGTGCATCGAGCGGTGTGGGCACCGCGTCGAGGCGAGCGAGCAAGGTGCGCAGGAGCAGCAACCTGCGGACACGTTCACCGCGTGCGAGGAAGGCGAGAGCCTCGGACGAGCCCCCGCCGACGCCGAGTTCCTCGAAGAGGTGACTCGGCATGCGGAGCGGGGGCCTGGGCTGCTCGCTGGTCATTCCGAGAACCTCCGGTGCAGCGTGTGAACACACGGCGGACAGAGCACGCGCGGTCTCTGCTCGTCACTCCGCTCTGCCCGTTGGCTCACCCCCACCTCTCGTGCTGTTCCTGGCACGCAGCACCTCGGTGAGGATGCGGGAATCGGGAGCGAGCGGTGCGAGACCGTCCACGGCGGCCAACGGCACCGCTGTGAGGTCCGCCAGATCGGACTCCCAGTCGAGACCATCAACCGCCGCGACTGCCGGCTCGCGGGCGGCGGCTTGGGCGTCGTGCAGAGCAGGCGGCTGGTCCAAGGTGCATCCCCTTTTCACACAGTGGCACTCGATGCCCCGCATACTGTCCATCATGACGAACACAATCCCAGTCGGAAACCCGTGCGATCACGCCACCTGATCAGCCCAGACGAGTCCGTCGGGTGAGAAATGCCGCAAATTCCCGCAGAGCGTCCGCGAGTTCGGACCTCCTTTCGGGATCACCGTCGAGGGACACCACGATGTCGAACAGCTCCCACAGGTCCTCGGGACGGCGGCGCCCCAGCGTGGTGAGGATGCCTGTGACGTCGGTACGGGCCTTGTGGTGACGGGGCAGAGTCGCGTAAACACGTGGGCCCAAGGCGGCGACGACGGCCTGCCGTTCGACTGGGTCGGCAGTCCATGGGTAGGCCATGACCGCCTCCACTGCGCGGCCGAGCGGAGAGAGCGCACGCTCCTCCGCCAAGGGCAGCGTCTCGGTCCGCTGTGCACTCTGCAATCGGATCTCGGGATGCTGCAACGTCCGGCCCGCTTCACGCAGGGCGTCCACCCGAACCCGTACGGCGGAAAAGAGTTCCTCCGCATCAGGCAGTCCGGGCAGCATGTCGGCGCGGGCCGCGAGCAGGTCCAGCAGGATCTCCGAAAAGAGGCCAGTGGCCCGCACGGGATCGTTGGCTGCGGCTCGGCCGCGCCCCGCGGCACGCAGCAGCGACTGCCGGTGCGCAAGGTTGCGATGCCCCACGGGCAGGGCGTCGGCGGGGAGCGGAACACGGAAGGCCAGCGCCTCCTCGAACGTCTCGCAGGCGTCCACGAGCCACAGTTGCTCGGCGAGTCCGGGTACGGCGTCACCGGAGTAGCGGGCCAGAGCGGAGTCGAGGTCGAGTGCCACCTTGTCGCCGGTGGTGGCGTCGGAGCACAGCAGCCGGAGGTGTTCGGCACGGTCGAGGATACCGTGCCCGCCCCACCACACCCACAGGACGTCCCCCTGGGCGGACGAGAGTTCACGTACGAGCACACGGCGCAAGGTTGCGTGGTCGGCGGGCCGGTAAGGAGTATCGGGAGCGAACGGAGGCAACGGCGCGAGGTGCAGCCGGAGTTGGGACTCCGGAATCCCGGCGGTTCGCAACAGGCGGTGGAAAGCCAGAGCATCTTTGGCGGGTCCAGGCAGATCCCAGGCACTGCCCGCGTCGTACTTCTCAATGCCAACGATCAAGGCGTGGACCCGGCTCGCCGCCCCGGCGCCGCTCATGGCAACCGGTCCACGATGTGCCGGTACACGGCGGGGTTCGTCCAGTAGGCGCTGTGCGCGGCGGGGAACGGCTGACGGCTGTCGACCGCGATGTCCGTGACGCGTTCGGCGAAGAGGCCAGCGCCGAGGTAACTGAGCAGATCCCGTGGGTCGTACAGATTCAGCCAGCGCGGGACGTGGCGCGGCAGTGGATCGGGATGCACGAGGGAGGGCAGGGCGCCCAGTTCGTAGAGGAAGGGCCCCTGGGAGCCGGCGGTGACCAGCAGGCGGACCTGCGGGAGCGGGGTGGTGATCAGTGTGTCCAGGGCGATGATTCCGCCCAGGCTGTGGGCGACGAGGGTGACGGGTGGTTCGAGTCCTTCGATCAGCTCGCGCAGGTCGGCGCGGACCCCCTCGCCGCGGCTGAGGTAGCGCAGGATGTCACCGGCGGCGGGGTGAGCAGCCTCGGTCAAGGCCCGTCGGCGGCGCACGACGGCACGGGAGGCTCCACGGCCCACCATCCTCAACAACCGTGTCCCCAAACCGCGTTCCGCGCCCCGGGGTGGTGCGCCAAGAGCCTGGGCGACCCTGTCAACTACTGCGTCCCGGATGTCACCGCCCGGTATGAGCGGCGAGTCGGCGTCCAGCGTGTCGGCCATGAGACGCGCAACGAGGGCGCGGGCAGCGACGATCGCCAGTTCATCGGGGCCCACGGTGGCTGCTGCGAGGCCCAGCAACGGATGGGAGACAAGGTCCGACGCGGCGCGCGCCAGGCCGGAGCCGAGTTCGGCTGCGGGTCCGTCGCCCCGGGCGGCCAGGTGGGCGAGCAGCACCTGCAACTTCTGCTCCGCCGGCACGGTCCCCGGCGGGCGTTCCACGTCCGACGCGGCCATGGCGGCCGCCATGGCGAGTTCGGCGTCGGGGTCCGCGTACAGCACGGCCCAGGCGGCTGTGTCGTCGTCCATGTCCGAGCCGGTGGAGGCCTCACCGAGGCCACGGCTTGCGCCAGTCTCCGGCGGCAGGCTCGCCCCGCCGGCGGCCAGCGTGGCCCCGTGCGAGCCGCCCCAGTAGTACGGCACGATCCGAAGTCCGTCGCGCAGGGCGCCGAGGCCGGTTGCGACTCTCCCGGCCAAGGCCGAGAAGCCGGGTTCACGCACCCCTGTCCCGTGGATGAAGACGACTGTCGGCATGTGGCCCCCGTGACACTGCTGCAGATTCCCGTACGAGTTCGTGTGGTGCACGGCGCGGAGTGCCGACTGGAGCAGCATCTCGTGCCGCCCGCAACCGAGACCTCATGTCACAACGGCATCGGTGCAATGTCGCATTCGATCCGGCGGCGCTGACGGGTCGCCATGAGCCAGGGGTGGTCTTCCCGGACGACTCGCTTGAAGCCCTCCACGGCGTGCCGCTCCATCTCGTCCGCCTCTGCCCCACGGCCCAGGCCCCGCAGATCGAGTGCCAGGTTCGAGGCGCAGGACAGAGTCAACGGGTGATCCACTCCGGCCACCTCGGCCAGCAGCGGGAGGTTGGCCTCGTCGATCTGGCGGGCCCTGTCGAAGTCCAGCCACTGGTAAGCCGTGTTCGCCTGGCCGATCGCGGCTGTCAGTGTCATGACGTGGTGAGGTCCGACCGTCTCCGTCATCCGGGTGGCTGCGGCGTCCTCGTGTTCCTGCGCTGCCGACAGTTCTCCGAGGGCGCGCAGGGTGGCCGCCAGATTCGCCTTCATGAGGAGGGTGTGGCCATGGTTCTCGCCGTAGCGATCCGCACAGCGCACCACCGTCTCCTCGCCGAGTCGGCGAGAGCCCTCAAGGTCACCGGTGAGTCGCCGGTCAACGCTGACGTTGATCGCCAGCGCCAAAGAGTCGGGGTGATTGGGACCGTAGCTTGCGACAAAGCCGTTGAATGTCTCGTCGGAGAGCTTGGCGGCGTCGGTGATCGCGCCGTCACGGCGACGGCAGACCGCCAGATTACCGGCGATGCGCAGGGTAAGAGGATTGTCGTCGCCGAGCGCGGCGCGCGCCCGGCGGTGTACGTCCTCCTGTTGGAGGCGAGCGGCGGGGTAGTCACCGCTCTCGCGGATATCAATCGCCAGTCCGTTGAGACTGTTGAGCGTCAGAGAACTGCCGGGGCCGAACACTTCCTCACGCCATCGTGCTGTCTCCTGGTCCATGGGCAGCGCCTCGCGGACCTGACCGCACAGTCGCAGGTCGACACCCCAACTGTGGGCGGCCCGCAACGTGATCTCGTCATCGGGTCCCAACTGCGTGCGAGCCCGCTCCGTGGCTTCCTGACCCAGGTCACGGGCCTCCGCGAACCTGCCTTGAAAACGCCGCGCGTCAGCCAACTCGATCATGGAGTCGATGAGGTCCTCCTCGTCGACGTCCACTCGACGCGATGTTTCCAGCGCCTGCTCGCTGAGCCGGATGGACTCACCGCTGTCACCGACCACACGCAGTAGGAACGCCAGGATCTTCGAGATGCGGATGACACGGATGTCTTCCTCACCGGACGCCTCGGACCAGGCCGTGTACGCCTCTCGAGCGAGGCTGGCGGCACCTTCGAAGTCACCCCAGTAGTAGAGGAAGAGCGTGGTGTCATAGACCAGTTCGCGGACATCCGCGTCCGTACTCGTCACGGCCTGGGAACTGAGCACATGCGGCAGCAGCGCCTGGTAGGCGGGCCACTCCTTGGACGAGGCGTAGTGGCCAGGTTTGGCCGCCGACAGCAGCTGATGGGCGGCGTTGCGCATACGCTCACGTTCCTCAGGTCCCTGCTTTGCAAGCAGTACGTTCTGCAACAGACGGTGCATCTGCAACGTATCGGACCGAAGGTCCAGTTTCACCAAAGAGAACTGCGTCAGGTCACGAATAGCCCGCCTGAGTTTGATCGACTCACGCAGAATCGGGTCGACGTCGGGTGCGATGTCGATACCACGACTCTTGCGGAGCATGGAGATCGGGATCGGTTCCGGCGCCATGCAGGCGCAGATGTCCAGGAGCTCGCGCGAGCCCGGGGTGTTCTCTCTGATGCGCCCCAGCGAGATGTCCCACGCTGCCGCGACGGTGAGGGGGTAGTCAGGGGCCGGGTCGAGGTCGAGGATCTCCGGACTACGTTGGTTCAATAGATCGAGGTACTCCTCGACGAGCATCCCTGTGACAGCGCGCCAGGCCCCAGCCTGTTCCACAGCGAGCGGGAGATCCCCAAGGGCCGCCGCGAGCCGACCCGCGTCGGCCTGGGCCAGGTCGGGGGACCGCTTCTGGAGCAGCTCGATCGATTCCTCCCGCTCGAACACGTTGACCGGAAGCGGCGTCGCCACGCGTTCCCATTCGCGGTTCCGGGAGGTGACGATGATCTTCCCTGGGCCATTGGTGGGAAAGTAGCCGCGCACGACGTCGACGTTCTCGGCGTTGTCGAAGATCAGCAGCCAGTTGTCATGCACACCCGAACGTAGCGCCTCCAGGACGGCGGGTACGGCCGTGTTGGCGGCGAGTGCGCTGCCGCCGTCCTGCACGGCGGCAACCAGCCGCAGCCGCGCGGCCAGGGTGGCGAGCGCGGTAAGAATCAGGCTTTCCTGTTCGGCGGGGATCCAGCAGATCACCTTGTAGTCCTGCTGATGGCGATAGACGTACTCGAGCGCGAGCTGGGACTTGCCCACGCCTCCCATCCCGTGCAGCGCGTGCGGCAGCACGGCTGCGGTGTCCTGGGCGCTCAGCTGCTCCTCCACCGCTTGGAGGAGCCCCATCCGGCCCACGAACGAGGTGTTCCGCAGAGGGACGTTCACCAGGAGGGCCGGTGCTCCGGTCATCGACGTTCCGGTCGCGGTGCTCGGCATGTGAGTTTCATCCTCCGGTGTTTCGGGGTGGGATGCGTCGGTAACCGGACTCGCCACATGCTCTCCAGGTGGTGGATCGGGGACTCTGGGCACGGGGTGATCAATGCCCGCTCCTTCGCCGGTTCCAACTGTCGCGGCTGGTTTCGCTGTGCCGGATGCAACTAAACGCGCTTCGATGCGTTTCGCACGTTCGGAGTAACCCTTACTCCAAAGAGCACGCATTACCGCCAACTCGGCGCGTATCGAGCTGTGCTCCGCAGGATCGGGCAGCGCGGTGCCCTCCGGATCGAGCAGAGCGGCACGCAGCGCCACACCTCGCCGGCCGGCTGCCGGAAGGCCTGCCAGCGCGTTGGCCGTGAGCCTGAGCTGGACTCGGGTCGTGGTCGCCAGGAGCGCCTCCCGCACGCCCTCGGCGAATTCGGGCTGCCCCTCGCCGGCTCCGTCCCAGTCGATCAGGCCGCCCATCAGGATCTCGGCGAGGTGATCCGGGCGGCTCCCCGGCATCATCTGCCTGCGGAACTGGTCGATCAGTTCGAACTCGAAGGGAATCGCGGCCAGTTGGCAGGCGAGCTTGCGTGCCGACGGAGTGGCGACTTCGAGGAAACGGCGCACGGTGGCCGCCGCCGCGTGGGGAAACCGCGGCGCGTTCAGCCCCAGCGCGGGCGCGCCCTTCGTGAGGGTTCCGGCCAGCACGACCTGGAGTCCACGCCGTACCCCTTGCTTCCCCGTGACAAGTTCGGCCCAAGAGGCGATCGATCCGGGGTTGAGCGACAGGACGGGCACCGGCACGGACCCGTCGCTGCCTTCCGGCAGGGGACGCATCGGATCGGGGCCGCCGGGCGGCGGCCAGTGTTCCAGACTGGTGTTGGTCGCACCGAAGCCACCGGCCCCGAGTTCCGCCTCGTACGGGTACAGCGAGGAGCGGCGTCGAAGGTGGCTGGGAAGCAGATGGACAACGGCCGTGGGACCTGCCCGCCCCAGACGGCCCAGCAGGGCGTCGGCGGCGGGGCCCGCCCAGCCGTGGGCCAGACCGTCGGTGACGACCACGAAGACGCGACCACCGCTTCCGTCGAGGAGTTCGGCGGGATCGGTGGCGACCTGTTCGGTGCCGCGTCGCACGGTGGGTAATCCATCGCGCGGCACCGTGACCCTCACGACGCGCATGGAACGAAACGCGCCGCTCTGCTCGGCCGCCTCGACCACCTGGGCGACGGTGTCCCGCCAGATCCACATGGTGGGCGCGTCGTCGATCAGGAGAACCAGATCGAAGGCCGAGGTGAGAGCCGGCCGCAGGAACGGCATCCACAGCTCGTCTTCGATGCCCCGCGCCGCGGTGGTCTCCTCGTCCAGTTCTCTGGTCACCCGGGACGGAACACGGCGGGCGAGCCTGTGCAGGGCGCGGGCGAGTCGGGCTGTCTCCCTGCCGGGACCCGGCGTTCCCCGCGGCGACTCCGTGTCCGGCAGCAGGGGCCTGTCGAGGTGTAGTACCTCGGCGCCTTCGGGATCGGGTAACAGCCGGGGGCTCAGCGCCGGGCCGCCGACGCCCGGCGCTCCGACCGACGCCGCAGCCGGCCGGCGAGCGTACGGGGCGCTGGAACGGCTCTCGTCGCCAGAAGGCGCCGCAGGAGGCTGCCCCGCAGCGGTGGAGACCGGCGGATCACTGTGCGGGCGGACCACGGCCCTGCCGTCGGCCGGATCCGGTACCGTGCTGTCGTCGCCACGGTGACCGCAGCGATCCCAGTAGGCCGCCAGCCACACGCCGTCGACCAGTTCCTTCCAGTGCGGTAACGCGTCCGCCTCGGCTTCAGGGAATGACAAGAAGGACGACGTCCCAGCAGTAGGGTCCTCGTCGCCTTGCTCGGATGAGCGCTCCCTGTCAACGCCGGTCAATTCAGCGGCCCTTCGCGAGATCGCGGAGCAGCAATTCCATCAGCGTACTGCTGGCAGCGGGGGCCTGGAAACCACCGAGAGTAGTCAGCTGTACCGCGTTCAGCAACTGATCGAGAGAATGGATACCTCCGCTCCCTACCCGGCGAAGATAGTCGTCCACCAGGTTCTCCGTGCCCTCCGGACGCGCCCTCAAATGACTCTCCACCATGGCCAGAAGCTGCTCCCGGGTGGGCGGCCGCATCTCCAGTGGCAGGCAGCGCCTGCGGAACGCGGCCGGGAACTCCCGTTCCCCGTTGCTGGTGATCACCACGACCGGGAACTCCCGGCACTCGACCCGCCCGTCACTCACCACCGCACGGCCGCCGGGGTCGCTGGTGTGCACGCGGGCCGACTCGGCGGCGTCGCGCACGAGTTCGGGGATCTCGTAGCTGCCGTCCTCCAGGGCGTGCAGCAGGTCGTTGGGGAGATCGATATCGCTCTTGTCCAGTTCGTCGACGAGCAGGACGCGGGGACGGGCGTAGGGCAGCAGGGCTGTGCCCAGCGGGCCGAGGGTGACGAACTCCCCCAAGGTGGGGCTCTGTTGAGGGTCGAACGGGGCAACAGGTGCGGTGTCGTCGCTGCCGTCGTCGAGTCCTGCCGCAGCCGTCCCCCGCAGTCCGGCCCGCCAGGCGGCGATGGCCTGTGCCCGCCCCAGTGCGTCATAGGTGTGGAGCCCGTCGCGCAGTGTGGTGCGACTGACGATGTTCCATTCCAGGACGCGTCCCAGGCCGAGTTCGCGTCCGATGAGGAAGGCGAGGGTGGACTTCCCTATGCCGGGTGGCCCGGTTATCAGCAGCGGCCGGCGCAGCAGTAACGCCGCGTTGACGATGTCGGTCTCCTCCGCGCCGAGCTGCTTGGTCACATCGCCGGGTCCGAGGCGCCGCGTCGCGGCCTCTTCGTCGTCCGGCGGTGGAGGCTGGAGGGGACCGCCGCGGAACTGTCGCCACGCCGGGGCCGCGGGCAGTTCGGGCGGTAGACCGTCCGGAACATGTCCGGTGGCGTGGAAGACGTGCCAGTCACTGGGAACCGTCTGCTCCTGCGTGGTCATGCCGGTGCCTCCTCGCTGGCGAGATCGTCTTGATCGAAGTCGTGGAAGTCGACGAGTCGATTCGGGTCGTCCCAGAAGAAAGCGATGTGACGCCCGAGCAGATGGGGGCCGTCGGTGTTGTTGAGCTCGGCCCTGAGGCGAAGACGATGGATGGCCAAGGGGATCTGTGTCGGCGTCGGCACTGACGCGAACACAGCAGTCACCACTTCCCGCCGCTCTTCGATGAAAACGCCCCGACGGTCCCAGAGAGCCAGCCCGATACCCTCGGCGATGGCCGCTTTGAGCGCCGCCAGCGGTGAGGCGGATCCAGGAGCGTCCATGACGACTGCCGTATGTCTGCTTTCCCCGGCCAGCACGGTTTCCCACTCGTCCAGCCGGTCGGCGTCGGGCTCCCGCCAGCCGTGCACCACGACTCCCTGCTCGCTGAGAGCACGCCAACGTGCCAGCCATTGCTGCCGAATCCGTACGTCGGCGGTACGCATCCGTTCCAGACTGCGTAGGTGCACTGCGTATTTCAGCGCGAGCGGCAACGGTCTCCCGTCGCCCGTCCGGAACTTCAATCCGGACACATCGTGGTTGAGGAGGTCATACGGAAGGACGAACTCCACGTACGGCGGCGGTGCCTGTTCCCGTCCAGTGAGGGACGACTCCTGCTGGGCCGTCCACAGCCAGGCGCCCTGGCGCAGCGTTCGTTCGACGGCCGGGCCGAGGCCGTCGATCGTGGTCGTCTCGGGTTCTCCGGGCTGCGGGTTCCAGCGGCCGGGCGCGGTGTTGAGCCAGGGGCGGACCACGATCTCGTCCGAACCGTCCCTGGCCGGTTCCACAGCCACAACGAGGCAGCGGGGAATCCCGGGGTTGTACGCAGCGGCGGCGCGCCGGACCCGGCGGCGCTCCAGCGCGTCCGACAGACCTGCCCGCCGTGCCCATTCCCTGGCCCAGTCGGCCAGATCCGTCCGGCGATCGGTAGTCTCGGCAAGCAGGGCCGCGTGTTCCACAAGCAGCACCGCGGGAGGAAGACCGTCGGACTGGACGTTCAACTCGACGGCATAGGTGAAGAGTTGTTCGGGCGAGAGTCCCATGGGGAGGTCGACACCGTTCAGTTCCCCGACGAGTTCGTCCCGCAGGCGAAGTGCGGGAACCTCACCCTTGGCGGAGTCCAGAAGGGTGCGGGCGTCGCGCTCGTCCTCGCTGGACAGCGGACCGGATGGCACCTCGCTCGCGGACGTACCGACGACCGGGGCGAAGAGTCGCTCCAACTCACCTGCCGCCGTGGGTCCTTCATAAACTCGCACCACCAACAGAAGTACGCGTTCGCCGCCCGCCACACTCAAGGAGGCGCGTGCGAGAAGGATGGCGTCGTCGCGCAGTCTGACGCCCCGTAAGTCGACAGGCCGGTTCAAGTGCTCCCCGAGCACGACGCCGAACTGCACCCGTTGCTGTGGATCGTCCAGACAACTGAGTTCGCACAACGCGTCGGTCAATTTGGCGAGCAGCTGAAGTCCGTGTACGTGTTCGAGATCGCTCCCGGGTTCGCCGAACCCCGCGACTGTCTCCACCGACTGTCCCCCATGAGTCGGTATGCCTGCTGGACCGACCTGCGAAGATAGCACGGCAACTCACGGTTAACCAGGGGCCTTTGAGGTTCCGGACGAGTGGGCCCGGTGGGATCTCCGGTGGGGCGGCATGACCGTGCCTCCCCACCGGAAATGGATGCCTACAACCGAGGATCCACCGGCTCCGACTCCAACGCCAGTACCCCGAACACCGCCTCGTGGACCCGCCACAGCGGCTCGCCCTCCGCCAGCCTGTCGAGGGCCTCGAGACCGAGCGCGTACTCCCTGATCGCGAGCGACCGTTTGTGGTTCAGGAAGCGGCCGCGCAGGCGGGCGAGGTTGTCGGGGCGGGTGTACTCCGGGCCGTAGATGATCCGCAGGTATTCGCGGCCACGGCACTTGATACCCGGCTGGACCAGTCGGCCCGATTCGCCGCGTACCACCGCCCCAACCGGCTTGACGACCATGCCCTCACCGCCCCGCCCGGTCATCTCCAGCCACCAGTCGACGCCGGCCTGTACAGATTCCGGGTCGCCGGTGTCGACGTACAGGCGGCGGGTGGTCTGCAGCAGACCCGTGCTGTCGTGCTCCACGAGCCGGTCCAGCAGGGCGAGTTGTTCGTCGTGCGGGAGCGCGGCCAGGCTGCGGCCCTGGACCGCGAGGAGCTGGAACGGGGCCAGGCGGACGCCGTCGAGGCCGTCGGTCGGCCAGCAGTAGCGGCGGTACGCGTCCGTGAACGCCGAGGCGTCGGCGGCCCGTTCGCGCTGCCGGGACAGCAGGTCGGCGACGTCGACGCCACGGCCCGCGGCGCCCTCCAGCGCGGCCATCACACCCGGGAACACCGCCCCGGCCGCCGCGCCGACCGCCGCGTACTGACCGCGCAGCAGCCCGGACGCCTTCAGCGACCACGGCATCAACTCCGCGTCCAGCAGCAGCCAGTCGGTCTCCAGATCCGACCAGAGGCCCGACTCGTCCAGCGCCGTGCGCAGTCGGCCGAGGATCTCCTCCGTGACCGTCGGGTCGTCGAAGAAGGGGCGGCCGGTGCGGGTGTAGAGAGAGCCCGTCGGGCCGTCGACTCCGAACCGCTTCCGCGCCGTCTCCGCGTCCCGGCACACCAGCGCCACCGCCCGCGAGCCCATGTGCTTCTCCTCGCACACGACCCGCGTCACCCCGTCCTCGGCGTACTGCCCGAACGCCTCCGCCGGGTGCTCCAGGTAGCCCTCCACCCGCGAGGTCGCCGTCGGCGCCATCGTCGGCGGCAGGTACGGCAGCAGGCGCGGGTCGACCGCGAAGCGGCTCATGACCTCCAGGGCCGCCGCCGCGTTCTCCTCCCGGACCGACACCCGGCCGGCGTGCCGGGTCTCCACCACGCGTCGGCCGTGTACGTCCGTCAGGTCGAGCGGGCGGCCGTCATGGCCGCCGGGTGCCTCCGAGCGCAGCGGGCGGGTCGGCTCGTACCAGACCTGCTCGGCCGGTACGTCGACCAGCTCCCGCTCCGGCCAGCGCAGCGCGGTGAGCTTGCCGCCGAAGACCGCGCCGGTGTCGAGGCAGATGGTGTTGTTGAGCCAGGTGGCCTCGGGGACCGGGGTGTGACCGTAGACAACCGCCGCGCGGCCCCGGTAGTCCTCGGCCCACGGGTAGCGCACCGGCAGGCCGAACTCGTCGGTCTCGCCGGTCGTGTCGCCGTACAGCGCGTGCGAGCGGACCCGGCCGGAGGTGCGGCCGTGGTACTTCTCGGGCAGGCCTGCGTGGCAGACCACGAGCTTGCCGCCGTCGAGGACGTAGTGGCTGACGAGTCCGTCGATGAACTCCCTTACCTGGGAACGGAATTCGTCGGTCTGCCCCTCCATCTGCTCGATGGTCTCGGCGAGGCCGTGGGTGTGCTGGACCTTGCGGCCCTTGAGGTGACGGCCGTACTTGTTCTCGTGGTTGCCCGGTACGCACAGCGCGTTGCCCGACCCGACCATCGACATCACTCGGCGCAGCACGCCGGGCGAGTCGGGGCCGCGGTCGACGAGGTCGCCGACGAAGACGGCCGTGCGGCCCGCCGGGTGGACGCCGTCGTCGTAGCCCAACTTGCCGAGCAGGGTCTCCAGTTCGGCGGCGCAGCCGTGGATGTCGCCGATGATGTCGAAGGGGCCGTTGAGGTGGGTCAGGTCGTTGAAGCGCTTCTCGGTGACGACGGACGCGCTCTCGATGTCCTCCACTCCGCGCAGGATGTGCACCTTGCGGAAGCCCTCGCGCTCCAAGCCCCTCAGGGAGCGCCGGAGTTCGCGGGTGTGGCGGGTGATCACACGGCGCGGCATGTCGGCGCGGTCGGAGCGCGTGGCGTTGCGCTCGGCGCACACCTCCTCCGGTACGTCGAGCACGATGGCGATGGGCAGGACGTCGTACTGCTTTGCCAGGTCGATGAGTTGGCGCCGGCTGTCCTGCTGCACGCTGGTCGCGTCGACGACCGTGCGGCGGCCGGCGGCGAGGCGCTTGCCCGCGATGTAGTGCAGGAGGTCGAAGGCGTCCCGGGTGGCGCTCTGGTCGTTCTCGTCGTCCGAGACCAGGCCCCGGCAGAAGTCCGAGGAGATGACCTCGGTCGGCTTGAAGTGGCGGTGCGCGAACGTGGACTTGCCGGAGCCGGAGGCGCCGATCAGGACCACGAGGGAGAGGTCGGTGACGGGCAGGATCCGCCCCTTGTGCTGTGTCTCGGTCATGCCGCCTTCGCCTCCTTCGTGGTCGTCTGCTCGGCTGTACTCATGGAAAAGACCGCCATCTGGGTGGGCGGGCCCACCTCGGGGTCGTCGGGTCCGACCGGTACGAACTCGACCTCGTAGCCGTGCCGCCCGGCCACCTTCGCCGCCCACTCCCCGAACTCCGCGCGCGTCCACTCGAAGCGGTGGTCGCCGTGCCGGACGTGTCCGGCCGGGAGGGTCTCCCAGCGGACGTTGTACTCGACGTTCGGGGTGGTCACGACGACCGTCCTGGGGCGGGCGGCGCCGAACACCGCGTACTCCAGCGCCGGCAGCCGGGGCAGGTCGAGGTGCTCGATCACCTCGCTGAGTACGGCGGCGTCGTAGCCCTTGAGGCGGTTGTCGGTGTAGGCGAGCGAGCCCTGGAAGAGCTGGACGCGCGAGGACTGCCGCTCCCCCATGCGGTCGAGCTTGAGGCGGCGGGCGGCGATGGTGAGCGCGCGCATCGACACGTCGACGCCGACGATCTCCGTGAACCGGGTGTCCTTGAGCAGCGCCTGCACCAACTGCCCCTGTCCGCAACCGAGATCGAGCACGCGGCCGGCGCCGGACGCCTTGAGCGCCTCGACGATCGCGTCCCGGCGCTGCACGGCGAGCGGTGTCGGCTTCTCCTCGGTCTCGGTCTCCGGCTCGACGGCGTTGTCGATCTCCTCGACGTCGCTGTCGTCGGCCTCGGCGAGCCGCACGAGTTCCAGTCGCTCCATGGCCTCCCGGGTGAGGGACCAACGGCGGGACAGGTAGCGGCTGGTGATCAGCTTCTGCTCAGGGTGCGCGGGCAGCCAGCCCTCACCGGCGCGCAGCAGTTTGTCGACCTCGTCGGGGGCCACCCAATAATGCTTGGCGTCGTCGAGGACCGGGAGCAGGACGTACAGGTGGCGCAGCGCCTCGGCGAGGGTCAGCGTCTCCGACTCCAGTACGAGGCTCACGTACCGCGAGTCGCCCCACTCGGGGAACTCGGCGTCCAGCGCGACCGGTTGGGCGGTGACCGTCCAGCCGAGGGGCGCGAAGAGCTTCTGTACGAGGTCGGTGCCGCCCCTGGCGGGCAGTGCGGGTACCTCGATGCGCAGCGGCAGCGGCCGGGCGGCGCGCTCGGGGCGGGCGTTGCACACGCCGCGCATGGCGCTGGAGAAGACCGCGCTGAGTGCGACGGCGAGCAGTGAAGAGGCCGCGTACGGACGGTCGTTGACGTACTGCGCGAGCGCCGCGTCGGGCGCGCCGCCGCGCCCCTTGCCCTTGCCGCGCCGGACCAGTGCCACCGCGTCGACCTCCAGCAACAGCGCCGCCGTGCAGCGCCCGGCATCCGCCTCCGGGTAGAGGACGTACGCCTGGCCGTAGGACGTGGAGAACGCCTGCGCCTTCTCGGGATGCTTGTGCAGCAGGAAACCGAGGTCGGTGGCGGGGAGTTCGGGGGTGCCGGTGGTACTGATCGTCAGGAACATGCGGAGGACCTCTCCGACGGGTGGATGAGTGCGGTGCCGTACGTGCGGAAGCCCCCGGGGTCGGTGATCCCGGGGGCTCGGCAGGACGACCGTCTCACCTTCGCACAAGCCGGGCGAACCGCGCCTTCGGTTATTGCGCGGGTCCTCCCGCCAGGCGTTCCACCGTCGTGACCGTCTGGTCGAGGATCGTGTCGAAGAGGCGGGCGTGGGCGGCCGGGAGGTCGGCGAGAAGGGGGCGGAGAGCGTCTGTCGTGGGGTCGGGGGCTGGGGCGTCGTCGAGGAGGGCGGTCATCTCGTCGTCGGGTCTGCGGTAGCCCTCGTATACGGCGTTGCCGAGCAGCGTCGAGGAGATGAGGGTGACGGCGAGGGCCAGGTCCTCGGCGGAGAGGCCGGCCGGGAGGAGGATCTCGCGCAGCCGGGTCAGGCCGGGGGTCCAGGCGGGGTGCCGGGTCGTCGTCATGTACGGCATGAGCTGGGGGTAGGGGCGGAGGTTGGCCTGCCCGGCGCGCATCCAGGCGCGGAGCCGGTCGGGCCAGGGGCCCTCGGGGATGGGGTCGCGGCGCATCGCCTCCAGGACGTGGTCGGCGGCGGCCTGGAGGAGGGCGTCGCGGTCCGGGAAGTAGCGGTAGAGGGCCATGGGGGCGGCGCCGACGACGTCGGCGACCCGCTTGATGGTGAGGGAGACGGCTGGTTCGGCGAGCAGTACCTCGACCGCGCCCTCGACGATCCGCTCCCGTGACAGCCGGGGCGGGCGCCCCCTGCCCCGGCGGCCGGAACCCGTCGCCACCTGCGCCATCCGCTACGCCTCTCCGTCCGCGACAGCCGTGCCCGGACAGGGGAAGGCTACCGCTCCGGCACTTTCAGAGTCCGGCTCCCATTATTTTGCGTATGGCGTACGAAAAACATGCCAGACTCGTTTCGTTCAGCCCCGTGTCTCGTACGCATCAGCCGGAGGCTTCGCCATGTCCGCGTCCGCCATCCCCACCCCAACCGCTGAGGGGGCCGGGCGCTCCGGCGCCGTCGTCTGGGTCCTGGCCCTCGGCGGGATCACCGTCTCGCTGATGCAGACGCTGATCATCCCGATCGTGCCCGAGCTGCCGAAGCTGCTGAACTCCTCGCCGTCCGACGCCACTTGGGCGATCACCGCGACCCTGCTGGCCGGTGCCGTCGCCAACCCGGTGGTGGGGCGGCTCGGGGACATGTACGGCAAACGGCGGATGCTGCTGCTCAACCTCGTGCTGCTGATAGTGGGTTCGGTGGTCGGCGCGCTCAGCGACTCGCTCGCGCCGATGATCGTCGGACGGGCGCTGCAGGGCTTCTCGATGGCGGTCATCCCGCTCGGCATCAGCATCATGCGCGACGAACTCCCGCCGGAGCGGCTGGGATCGGCGACCGCGCTGATGAGCGCGTCGCTCGGGGTGGGCGGTGCGCTGGGGCTGCCGACGGCCGCGTTCATCGCCGAGAAGGCGGACTGGCATGTGCTGTTCTGGACGGCGGCGGTGCTGGGTGCCGTGGTGACCGCGCTTGTCGTGGCGCTCGTACCGGAGTCGGCGGTGCGCAGCGGCGGACGGTTCGACGTCGTGGGCGGCGTCGGGATGTCGATCGGTCTGGTGTGTCTGCTGCTCGCCGTCTCCAAGGGGGCGGACTGGGGTTGGGGCAGCGGGACGACGACCGGACTGTTCGTCGTGGCCGTCGCCGTGCTGCTGGTGTGGGGCTGGTGGGAGTTGCGCACCGACCGGCCGTTGGTCGATCTGCGCACCAGCGCGCGGCGCCAGGTGCTGCTGACGAATCTCGCGTCCGTGATGTTCGGCTTCGCGATGTTCGCGATGTCGCTGGCCGTGCCGCAGCTGCTCCAACTGCCCACGCTCACCGGATACGGCCTAGGTCAGTCCGTGCTGGCGGCGGGCCTCACGCTCGGCCCCTCCGGCCTGGTGATGATGGCCACGGCGCCGCTGTCCGCCCGGATCTCGGCGGCGGCCGGGCCCCGGGTCACCCTCATGCTGGGCGCGTTCGTCGTGGCGGCCGGTTACGGCCTGGGGGTCGTCATGATGGCCGCGGTCTGGCAGATCGTCGTGGTGTGCTGTGTGATCTCCGCCGGGATCGGTTTCGCCTACGGCGCGATGCCCGCGCTCATCATGGGGGCCGTGCCGCTGTCCGAGACGGCCGCCGCGAACAGCCTCAACAGCCTGATGCGCTCCATCGGTACGTCCGCCTCCAGCGCCGTCGCAGGAGTCGTACTGGCGCACATGACGACGACGTTCGGCTCGTTGGCCGTCCCCTCCCACAACGGTTTCCGCGTGATCATGGGCATCGGTTCGGCGGCTGCACTGGCGGCCCTGGCCCTGGCCGCGTTCCTCCCGGGCCGGCGGCCGGCCGTCGGCGCGGGGGTGCCGGCGGCGGCTTCCGCCGGGGCGGGGGCGAGGTAGGAGTGCCAAAAAAAGTGTGTCACTTTGCCCTGAAAGCGACACACTTTCTTGGAGGGGGTCCCGTGCCCCGCCCTCGCGGTGCTACGACAGCTGCGACTGCACCTGGGACGAGATCAGCTCCAGGTGGTCCAGGTCGTCGAGGTCGAGGACCTGGAGGTAGAGGCGCCGGGAGCCGGTCCCGCCGTAGCGGCCGATCTTGTCGACGACCTCGGACGGGGAACCCGCCAGGCCGTTGGCCTTGAGTTCGTCGACCTCGCGGCCGATCACGGCGGCGCGGCGGGCGACCTCCTGGTCGTCCTTGCCGACGCAGACGACGAGGGCGTTGGAGTAGATCAGGTCGTCCGCCTTGCGGCCGGCCGCCTCGGCGGCGGCGCGGACCCGGCCGAACTGCCGCTCGCTGTCCTCGACCGAGGCGAACGGGATGTTGAACTCGTCGGCGTATTGCGCGGCCAGCTTCGGGGTACGGCTCGCGCCGTGGCCGCCGATCAGCACGGGGATCCTGGACTGCGCGGGCTTGGGCAGCGCGGGCGAGTCGGTCAGGTCGTAGTACGTGCCGTGGAAGTCGAAGGTGTCCCCGGGCTTGGTCTCCCAGAGGCCGGTGACGATCGCGAGCTGCTCCTCCAGGCGGGCGAACTTCTCCTTGGGGAAGGGGATGCCGTACGCCTTGTGCTCCTGCTCGAACCAGCCCGCGCCCAGGCCGAGTTCGACCCGGCCGCCCGACATCTGGTCGACCTGTGCGACCTGGATGGCGAGGACGCCGGGGAGGCGGAAGGTGCCGGCCGTCATCAGGGTGCCCAGGCGGATGCGCTTGGTCTCGCGGGCGAGGCCGGCGAGGGTGAGCCAGGCGTCGGTGGGGCCGGGGAGGCCGTCGCCGGAGCCCATGCTCAGGTAGTGGTCGGAGCGGAAAAAGGCGTCGAAGCCGAGGTCCTCGGTGGCCTTGGCCACGGCGAGCAAGGTGTCGTAGGTGGCGCCCTGCTGGGGCTCGGTGAAGATGCGAAGATCCATGCCTCCATCCTGCACGCCGGGGTAGCGGTCAACCCCACCGGTCCCTCCGACCCCACTCCTGCCCGGTCGGGTGAAATTGCGTCAACCGTGCGCACGGGGACTGCCCGTGCCAGTGACCCGTCCCGGTGATGATCGTTGGCTCGGGCGGAACCGGACCGCCCGGATTCCCGCACCGGCAAGGCGACGTCGGGGCGTCACCCGCATCGGCCTCCGCTCTCGGAGGCCACGGGCCGAGGAGGCCGTCATGTCCGAAGAAGCCGTGCCGCAGCAGGGCGGGCCTGCGCAACCGAAGGGGTTGTTGCAGCAGATGGAGGAGCTGATGGCGTCACTGAACGCGGATCTGTCCGCCCTCGACGCGGATCTGCAGTCGACCGGAAGCACGGGGTCGGTGCCCGCCGAGGAGGGCGGCGCGACCGTCTGACGCTTCTGCGGCGCCGGAGGCGGACGTCTCGGTCACCCCGCCTCCCGCTCCGGTATCTCCGCCCGCTCCCGGTCCGCCAGTCTTCGCAGCATCTCAAGGACCCGGTCCCGCGACTCGTCGGCCGCGTCGATCGCCTCCATGCACTGCCAGTACGTGCCCTCGTCGTCCGCCGCGCAGGCGATGCCGACCAGGGCGATGCCGACCTCGCCGAGCAGGCCGCCGAGGCAGAGGAGAGCGAGCCGGGCGTCGCCCAACTCCGTGAGCTGCGCCGCCCGTAAGTCCTCCATCGCCAGCACCGGGGTGTCCAGAACGCCGCAGCCCCGGCCCGCCAGCTCGGTCAACCCCAGTGCCTCACCGCGCAGTTCGGGCGGACCGAAGACCGCGAGGCGGCTGCCGATCGCCTGGGCGAGGGCCTGCGCCTGCCACACCTCGGTCATGGTCCCCGGCACGTCCCCGCTTCCGGCCAGGGCACGCCTGCTCGTCACGATGAGCCGCATCGCGTCCATGCACTGCCCCCGTCATATCCCGACGTGCTGTTCGCACGTCCGCCCGAACTCCCTAGTCCACTACCCAGAGTGAGAGTCCCTGAGACGAAAAGCCAGAGGAAGGCGGAAATCTGTGGACAACAAATCGGTTGCGGGCAGATGAATGACTCCGGAGAGTGAAAATGGACGCGCCCGCTCCCCCAACTTGTCCATTACGGCCGGGGGAACCTGTCCTCGTTCCGGTCGATCTTCGCCTCCAGCGCGGCGAGCGGGTCGATGCCGAGCACCTCGCACAGCTGCAGCAAGTAGGCGAGCACATCGGCGACTTCGTCCCGCACCCGGTGCGCGCTGCCCGGGTCGTCCATGACCCTCGCGGACTCCTCGGGGGTCAACCACTGGAAGATCTCGACCAGTTCGGAGGCCTCCACGCTGAGGGCGGAGGCAAGGTTCTTGGGGGTGTGGTAGGGCTGCCAGTTCCGTGCGGCGGCGAACTCGGCCAGTCTGCGCTGCAGTTTCGCCACGTCGAGATGTTCTGTCACGGCTCCAGGTGTACCACCGTGACCCCCTCGACCCCGTCGGCCCAGGACGCGTCGCTCACCGCGCCGACCAGCCGGATGTGCCCGCGCTCGCACATCCGGGCGGCGAGCCGCAGCAGTTCGGCCCGTTGCCGTACGTCCAGTGCGCGGTCGAGGCCGTCGGCGAGGACGGTGAGGGTCTGCATCGCGGCCGGGACCTCGCCGGGCGGGTCCACCTCCAGCACGCCGGGGCCGGTGAGGAGCACCAACGCGAGTGCGGCGTAACGGAGTTCACCGTCGCCGAGCCGTTCGAAGCCGGTGCGCGGGCCGTCGCCCCGGTCGAGTACGGCCCTGAGCAGGCCGTCGCCGAGCGGTTCCGCGAGGACGTCCGCGACGGTTCCGGCGCATCCGGTGCGCAGCGCCGCGACGAGTTGGCCGTGCCGTCGCCCGCACTCGCTCCGGGTGCGCCACAGCACGTCGGCCAGGTTGGC
>Ga0307509_10003943_pt1 | contig 21890 bp, 7 predicted proteins | sample 10_EM_MG_FD_202245 | JGI IMG/M metagenome (GOLD analysis project Ga0307509, IMG submission 202245) | Populus trichocarpa ectomycorrhiza microbial communities from riparian zone in the Pacific Northwest, United States - 10_EM | ecosystem: Host-associated > Plants > Roots > Unclassified | place... | reverse complement strand
GCCTCTCGCAACTTTGGTATATCCTCATCCTCTAGAGTTTTCTCCTTACCCTTTCTCATCAGTGGATTCAACCACCAAAATGACATTTTATTGAAGAATCCTGCTTTAGCAAATGGAGTAACTTGGTCAACGGAATCGGTTTTACTTACACCATTGGCCTCGCCATTCAATGGAGCATACATGTCCCTTTCTTCATTCCCTTCGTGTTTATAAACCTTGTAAACACATAACAATAACAATATTGCTCCTGGAAAGGAGAGGACATCCAAAGCTATCCTAACCAACATTCCTTCACCTAAAATGGCATTGTATATGGACAAAGCACAGACAATACCAGCAAGCAAGGAAGCAAGAATGGACAATAGCCGCAATGGTGTTCTTTGAAGATGCTTCCCTAGAAGGCTTATGGTCAAACCCACCAAAAGCCATGTAAATCCCTGAAACAGCACCACTAACCAACTTCTCAATGGCAAGACAGTCTGGTTTTTCCTCAACTTCTCTTCCAAAATCCATATGCCCAAACACAAGTACACAAATCCGATACCACCATTGAGTATAACAGAAACTATCTGTAGACTCGAATAGCCTCTAAATCGAGGTGTTATTTTATATATTTTTGAAGATTCTGAAGATATTCGCATGAAAGTGAACAAGAGCACGATTAGAAGCAAAACATCGAAGCAAATGATCAGCGCGTGATTGATACATGAAGTTGGTTGAAATACCAAGCTAGAACCAGATGGCTTTCCACTTGTATCCGAATTGACAGATTCCCCACAAAACAACGTCCACAGGTCTTCCATTATCTTTCCTTTCCTGCTTACTTTTCAACTCCTGCTTTGGCATACAATGTAAAAAAACAATGCTATGTGTTACAAGAAAAATCATCAATTAATCAAATCTTTAAAACCATCTAACAATATCTAGCTAATTATCAGTGATTTTTTAATGAAGAAGAAGCATTTTTTACACACACCCCACAATAACAAGTACCATCACTCACAAAGAACTAAAGATTAAAGAAAATGTGATCATAAAAAAGCAAGAAAGGAGAAACAAAAGGTAGAGAAGTAATCCTACGAAAAGATAAAAAATTCATCATTAGTTCATTACCAATTCTTTTTGGGCAAAAAAAAATGTCTACCTTTAATACACGATAAAATAATATTTCTTAATGACCAACAGACGATGTGAGATCCTCAAAAATATTTAACAAGCAAGTCTTGCTAAAGATATTATAAAAAATCAAACCTTATTATCATAATTAAATTAAAGAAAACAAGCTTGTCAGCCAATCTTGAGTTCATAAGAAATAAAAGAATTCAGGTTTGCATTCATTCAACCAGCGGTATGGCACACCTGGATAACATTTAAAAGAATAAGAAGATTAACCTGAAAATTGCACCAAACCTCAAATTTTACAAGCCAAGATTTATTAATGTTCCATTTCAGAGTTTTTGAGGTCTCTCCCTCTGTGTTAAGAGTTTAGGACACGGAGTGGAACCAGAATTTCAGAGAGAAAGTGATGCTGCAGTGTTGTTAAATACCTTTTTTTTTATTATTATTAATATGAATATTAGCCCACTTGTATGTATTTTGATTAATTTAACAAACTTTAAAATTAATTTTTAGTGGCTAAAATAAGAGTAAATTCAAAACATAACCTGTAGAGCTTCCACTAACAAATACTTGGATATATTAGTAGTGTTGCAAGATAGGAAAAGGAGGGAGGAATTGTGATGTTGCTAGGCATGCATGGGATGGAAAAATAATTAAATATTCTATTATTTCATGATTATGATACGAATTCAATTTCTATGAATATCGATATACAGGTAAGAAAGAAGAAAAAGGATCTCTTTTTTTTCTTTAATCGTCATGGCTCACGTAAGATCGGTATGTTGATATGTACCTGTTTTTTTTTATATATAATCTGGAATTTTCGGGCTAGTATATACACACTATAATTAATTTTTGGATTCACTGAACACCCTGTAAGTTTAATAGACAAATAAAACACTATAAGAATGACAAACATACACACTAAGACTTGAATACATGATGCATAGGTAAGGAAAGCTTGCCGATATCATTTGGCCACAAGCCTCGATGCCTTGTTTTGGCTTTCGAACAAAGAGGCCGATCTTGCTGGCCGACCAGTCTCTTTCCTTTTTATTACTCGTCCTCTTTATTCTACTTTTGTTTCATATTCATATTCCAATTGGCTTCTCCATGGTTTTGTTTTATTTGTGAAGTAAAAATGTTTTAAAAAAGATTTAATTTTTTTAAAATTAATTATTTTAATATTTTGAGATTATTATGATATGTTAATATCAAAAATAAATTTTAAAAACTTAAAAAAATAATTTAATATATTTTTAAATAAAAAATATTATTTCATACAACAAAATAACACTTCTCGCATGCTATTATCATGAAGTTTCTAATGCATTGATGAAGAAATTGATAAAATTTATTTTTTTTTTAACAAAATTGAGAATCTATGACAAAAATAAGTAAAAAATAATACACAATAAAAGATTGTATAGAGAAACTGTTGGCCTTATCATGATTGTCCTATCTAAACCATCAATTATAGAAATATACTAGTTACATGACCTGCGAGATGCTGCGGGTCAATTTGTTTTGCATAAAAAATATGAAAAAAAAAACTAAAATCTAAAAGTGTTAGGTCTTTCTGCGTAGCTATACCCAAAAGTCTTGGGTTTGGCAGTAACGCATGACCTAAGAGTAATATTTATAATATTAATAATAACATTAAACTTGCATGACCCAAGTTTAAGTGGGTTTGTCTGCAATACCAGACCCAATAGTCTTGGAAAATTATATGTAGAAAAACTGTTGCAATCCACAATCTTTTCAAGGAAAAAGCTACAAAACTAAATTTTCAACCAGATTAATATTTACAAAATTAAACAAAGAAAATTTTGAAAAAATCATAAAAAAATCAGAAGGAAAAAAAAACATGCAGGGAAACACTATAGCAATCTATAGTGTTTCATGAGAAAATCTACAGTTATAATTCTCAATCAGCTTAATATTTAAAATAATAAAATCGATAAAGATAATCTTAAAAAAAATCATAACAAAAAAAAATTCATGTGGGGGAACATTGTAGCAATCCACGGTGTTTTTAAGAAAAAAAACCACGAAGCTAAATTCTCAACCAGCTCAATATGAAAAAAATAGAATCGACAAAGACTATTCTGGAAAAAAAATCATAAAAAAGAAAAAAAAACCATGTGCAGAAACACTGTAGCAATCTACAATGTTTTAAAGAAAAAACGACAAAGCTAAATTCTCAACCAGCTCGATATTTTAAAAATAAAATAAAAAAACATAAAAAAAGAAGAAGACAATTTTGGAAAAAAAAAAGCAATAAAAAAATGGAAAAAAATAAGAAAAAAACATGTGGGAAAATTAAAGCTGAATTCTTAACTAGCTCAATATTAAAAAAAAATCGACAAAGATAATTTTTTAAAAAAAACATGTGGGAAAACACTATAGTAAAACAAAAATAATGTAGGGAATTATTGCAACAATTCACAGTGTTTTTTTTTAAAAAAAACTACGAAACAAAATCGACAAAGACTATTTTGGAAAAAAAGAAGAAGAAACAATTCATAAAAAAAGCCATGTAGGGAAACATTGTAGTAATCCATAAGTTTTTCTTTAAAAAACTAATGAAGAAAAAGAACAAAAATCTGAATGAACTGGGTTAACCCTTCTAAATAGGTTAATCCGTCAAACCTTGGATTCACATCGTGAAAGTTTGATAACTAAATAGAAAAAAAAAAAACTGATGGGTTACCCATAATTAATTGGACTAACCCGTCAAATCAGGTTAACCCGTCAAACCCGGAATCCGTGTCATGAAAGTTTGATAACTAAATAGAAAAACATTTAATATCAACAAACTAAATAAAAAAATTAATTAAAAAGAAGAAAAAAAAAAGGCATCAACCTTTTCATCGTGGACTGCACTGTGCAGTCCACAGTGAAAGGCATAAAAAAAAAAAGTAAAGGCATTAGCCTTTTCACTATTGACTGCATGCAATATTAAAAGATGAAATCGGAAGAAAAAAACTAATGAGAAAAAATAAAAAAATCTGAATCAACTGGGTTAACCCGCCAAATCAGGTTAACTCGTCAAACCTGAGATCCGTGTCATGAAAGTGCGATAACTAAATAGAAAAAAGATTTAATATTAATGAATTAAATTAAAAAAAAAAGATTAATTAAAAAGGAAAAAACAAAGATAAAAAACACCTACAGGAAGCCAAAAACTAATGAAGAAAAAGAAAAAGAAAATCTGAATCAACTGGGCTAAACTAATGAAGAAAAAAATTAATATTAAGAAACTATAGAAAAAATAAATAAACTAAAGGCATAAGATTTTTCACTGTGGACTGCACTGTTCAGTCCACAGTAAAAGGCTTAAAAAGGAAAAAAAACCAAAGGCATACGCCACGGGTTAATTTTTTTCGTGTATAAAAAATATCAAAAAAGGCTAAGATCTAAGAGTGTTAGGTCTTTCTGCAAAGATATACCCAAAAGCCTTGGGTCTAGCTGCAACGCTTGATCCAAGAGTAATATTTATAATATTAATAATAATATTAAACTTATGTAACTTAAGTTTAAGTGAGTCTGGCTGCAACACCGAACCCAAGAGCATTGAATGTGAGTTTGACTATAAGGTCGTGTCATAAAAGTGTGATAACTAAATAGATTAATTAAAAAGAAAAAAACAAAGAAAAAAAACCAATAGGAAGAAAAAAACTAATGAAGAAAAAGAAAAAAAAATCTCAACTAATCGGGTTAACCCTTCAAACCAGGTTAACCCGTCAAATCTGGGATCCGCGTCATGAAAGTTTGATAACTAAATAGAAAAAAAAATTGACGGGTTTACCCAGAATTAACTGGGTTAACCCGTCAAACCAAGTTAACCCGTCAAGCTCGGAATACGTGTCATGAAAATCTGATTATTAAATATAAAGAAATTTAACATTAACAAACTAAACTAAACGAAAAAATTAATTAAAAAGAAAAAAAAATTCCGGGTTAACTCATCAAACTAGGTTAACCCACCAAACCTGAAAATTGTATCATAAAAATCTGATAACTAAATAAAAAAATTAACATTAACAAACTAAATTAAACAAAAAAAATTCGTTAAAAAAAAAAAGACAACTACATTACTTTTTAGGATATGTTACAATAAAATAGAATAATATAATATAATATAATATAATAATTATAATAATATAATATATTAATAATGAGGAAATGATGGGGAAAGTTAAAAGGCATGGGAAAGCTACAGTGCTTTCCCATGCCTTTTAGAATATTACTTAATTATTTTGAGAAGACTTGCAAGACATGGAATGCATGATTTAGATAGATATAGACAGACGGCATTTTAGACTAAAAGTATAAAATACGCCTGTTTGGAAACATGGGTGAACTTGTATTTTTAAAAGATTTAATTTTTTTGATTAAAAATTAATTTTTTTTATATATTTTTTTATTGTTTTTGATGTGTTAATTTTAAAAATAATTTTTAAAAAATAAAAAAAATATTATTTTAATATATTTTTAAATAAAAAATATTTTAAATCGCAATCATAACTTCACTGCTAAACAAAATCTTATTGAAATCTATGCATGTATATAAAAAGCACCTCCACAATTTGTTCTTACCTAATGTATTAATTCCAAAGCATATGATTTTGACAGAATCTTAAAATAGTTTTTGTTTGTTGATTCATTCAATTAAAATTAAAATATTTACTGAAGTTTTTTATATTCAATTGAGAAGGTCGTTCCTTTTTAACAATCTTTTCATTTTTATCCTTAACTAAATTTTTATAGTACTAGCGTGTCTTTGTATTGTAGTATAGGATATGATTAATTTTTTTTTAATTTTTTTTATATTAAAAGATCAAAATTATTGAAATACATTTAAAAAAATATTAATTTAATAATTTTTTAAGATAAATATATTCTTAAAAAAAATTCAAATTTTAATCACGGGAGCATCCCGTGTAAACAATATTCTCTTTGTTTTTTCCCCCTCCCCTTACAGGACGAGCAATCAAATAAACCAAGATGAGAAATTAGGGAAACTGGGACTATGATAGACTGGGAATGTAGAGAGAAGAAATCACTATGTTGTATTCAACATCATGCCCATTATTGTTGCATCATGAATCAACTTCTTACTCAGTATTAATTCAAATAACAAAATTAAAAAACTTGCAATATGGAACTCATAGAAGCAATGAGAATAACTGTTCATCATCATAATAATTTGATATTCATCTTGCCAAAAAGCATACAGGCAATTTCAATTCGGCAGAGTAATAATTGATTCATGGTACAGAGTAATGATAGACATGTATGGCAGTAATTGGTTTAAATGAATGTGCACAAATTGGATTATTCCAGATTATAATGTAAAAACATTATCAGATAAAAGACTTGTAAAAACATTAATTATTCCAGATTATCATACAGAGCACAAACCAAGAGGAGCATGTTTTTTATAATGTATATTCATTAACAAATTATTATGAAACTGTCCTGAGAATGTTTGTTATGAGAAAGTTTAAAAAAAAACATGAATTTAACAAATAATAAATCAATGACAGAAAGGGAATGATGTAAGTTGTGAAATGGGAGATCCAACAGGGGCTAGAAGATTCAAAGAAAAAAACCCAAATGTGAAAAGCAAGTAGCAGAGCTGCAGATGCGAAAATCATAAAAACAAATAATTTAACTTGGACACAATATCAATGTAAAAGAGATAGAGAACCTATAGATTTCTCCAATGAACTCTCTGTTGATTGTTGTCTATTCTGCAGGAAATACCAACAGAAGTAAATCTCTTGGTTGTTGTCTATTCTGCAAGAAATTAGGGCAAAAACTCTAGCTTTCCTTTTGCTTTCCCTGAGTCAGTGATCTTTCAATAAAGTTAACATATATACCGGATCTCACTCGGGTTAGCCCGGGTCGACCGGTTCACGGTTCGATCCACCGGGTTGACCGGGTTTGACCAGTTTTTTTCTTTGGCCAGTCTTTTGCGGGCCGGTCCGGGTTTTATAACACTGTATAAAACAAATAATAACGCATTCCCAGGTGAAATAATTGTACTTAATAAATTATCTAGAAAAGTAGTTGTGTCTCTTTGTGATGCATCGTCAGAATTGGTCTTAGTGCATTGCATCATGATTATTGTGTCTCTTTGTGATGGAATTGATCATTGTCATCGAAGAATTGTGCATAACACTCGTAAAATATGCCATCAAAGTTTGAATGAGTCTCCTGGGGCGAATCAACTTTTACCCTGGCGTCAGATTCTGGTATCAATCCCATCAGATTTTACTTTTTATGATAAGGGTTGTGTGTTAAAATATTTTTTTATTTTAAAATATATTAAAATAATATGTTTTTATTTTTTTAAAATTATTTTTTATATTAGCTAATCAAAACAATTCAAAAATATTAAAAAATATTAATTTTAAATAAAAAAATTTTAAATTTTTTGGGACATGAGTTGGACCGTGTTTCCCAACACGTTGTTCTATTCAAGAGAGTGCGGTGCGATGCTTTCAACTGTGTTTTATTAGAGTATCTCTAATGAAAAATGTTATTTTTAAGAAATAAATTGATAAAATAACATTTTAAATAGTATAAATATAGAATTTTTTACAATGTATATTCCAATGAAAAAAAGCTATTTGAAAAGCTAATTGTATTGGAATGGAATAAATAAGTGTTTTATTTTTTCTTAATGATTTTGATGTCATTTTTTTTCACATGGCTACATTTTTTTTCACATGGCTACATTTAATTGGTTTATTTTTTTTATTGGCCCCACTTTGTTGGTTTTGGCTTTTTAAGAGATATGTACGGCACCGTTTGGGAACGCAGTGCAAACCGCGTTTCCTCAAAATTCAATTTTGTTTTTATTTTTGGATCGTTTTGATGTGTTGATATCAAAAATATTTTTTAAAAAATAGAAAGGACTTTATTTTGATGCATGTCTAAACCAAAAATACTTTGAACCGCCACCGCTACCACAATCTCAAACAGGCTCGTAGGAATAACATTTATGAAAAGAAAAGACATTTTAGCATTTTGTTTAACTTTTCCCTTTAGCATAAAAAACAAGCAAAAAAAAGCTAAAATATAACTTTTTTATTTTTTGCTCTCTATTTAGCTCTGTATTGGAGTTGCCTTTACTATCACAATTCTGGTATTTAGTTAATTAATATATATTATAATTTTATATAGATTTTATTGAAAATTTTATTTTAAAATCTTGATTATAAAAAAATTATAATTTATAACTTTTTTAAAATTTATTTTTTCAAATCACAACCGCAAAAACCACCACTATGTTAGATGCACACTTAAACAAACACTCAACTTTAACTCAAATGTTATTCTTGTTAAGTCAAACTATTTATGATTTTCTTAATATTTAAGAAATTATGACATGTTGTTAAACGATGCACTTGATATTTAAAATTTATTTATTTATTAACTCTATTTATTTAAAATTATAATTTATATTTAAGTCAACATATTAGAACCTAATGGGTCACACTTATTAAGAACTATTAGTAAAAAATTAAATTGGAATAATTAATCAAGTGTGACTTGATTGAAAATAAGTTTAGAAATTAAGCATTATAATGTATTTAATTCAAAGATTATAATTTTAGTTCTAAACTAATTAACATGGGAGTTGATTGATTAAATTTTTAGAATTATCTTTAAATAATACATAGATATTATTTAAGGAACAAATTGATATTTTGTTATTTATATGGTTTTTAGAATTCCCTATAAATATAAAACTAAGTCTATTATTTTGAGAGAAAAAAAGTTATGTCAGACAATTTTTAAGAAAAACAATATAAACACAAAATTAGAGTTAGCACTCTAGATCTATCAAATTTTTTTATTTTTTACTGGTGGTTTGTGTGGATTATCATTCGAGACCGAACAATTAGACAACTTGTAATTTACGACAACGTAACCCTAAAAATTTAATCAAAGCCGAAAATTATATCTTCAGGTAAATTTTATACCACTCTAAATATATCAAGATCATAGAAAATCTAAAATAATTTTTTCATTATTTCCACTGCTTATATGAATATTAAGAAACCAACACTAGCTTCATCAAATCCAGTCAATAGTTTTGATAAAAATAAGGGCAAAAAAATGGACAACTCGTGGACTGAACATAAAAGGAGCCCTTGCTCTTTTCACGACGCAGTCCCTGAGCTGTTTACTGGGTTGTTCTTCTAATGAATTCAAAGTTACCACGATTTCAGTCAAATATTACTTTATGCGACTGAGCTGGGTAAGTAGAAAACAAACAATGAATACTATTGTAACAATAACTTTGTTTACTGTAGTGTTTGTTGACACACTGTTAAAAATGCTTTTTTATTTCAAATTGTTTTAAAATAATTTTTTTTATTTTTAAAAATTTATTTCTAATAACTCCAAAAATTCAAAAATACTCACAATAATTAATTTTAAAATAAAAATAAAATTTTAAAAAGCACAACATAGCCTTAAAGAGACTGTTTCGAATTGTGGTAGTGGTGATGGTTCAAAATATTTTTCGCTTACAAATATATTAAAATAATTTTTATTTTATTTTTTTAAATTATTTTTAACATCAGCACATTAAAACGATTTTAAAACATAAAAAAATTATTTTAAATAAAAAAAAATTCTAAATTTTTTAGAATATGGATTAAACCACTTTGCCAATTGTGATAGCGGTGACAGTTCAAATTACTTTTCATTTAAAAATATATCAAAATAATTTATTTTTATTTTTATAAGTCATTTCTGATATCAGCACATCAAAACGATTTTAAAACATTAAAAATTTAATTTTTAATAAAAAATCAAATTTAAAATTTTTAAGAATACAATCAACATCACGTTGCCAAATACACCCAAAGAGTAGCTAGTGCACACATATCAGACGCATTGAATAATGTGCACTCCATGATTAGAATGCAAAGGAAAAGGGAAAACATTATCAGCATGCAGAATACACAAACATGAAGCTTTAGGTATGTGTTTGATTTGAGACCCTCAAATTGTATAATCACTTATTAAAAGACTAAATATATCTTTCAATTGATTATGATTATGATTATGTTTAATTAATATCCCAAGATAAAAAGAATACAAATTGTATAATCACTTATTAAAAGACTAAATATATATTTCTAGGATAATTTAGGTATGAATTTATTCTTTTGAAATAGAAGTTCATGGAGACATGTCTTGTCTATCTCCATTATTTTCCTCTCTTGTATACAAAAACGTTTACCTAATCTAAAAATTATGCTATAACTTACTAATTAGTGCTACACATCTCAAAGTAATGAATATTTCATTAGAAAAAGTAATGAATTAGTTTCTAGGAGTGTTCGTTTTGTGGATTAGTTTGATGACTAATTTTAGCTCGAAAAAAGTAATTAATGAATATTTCATTAGAAAAAGGGGTTGGGATAAGGTAAAATATTTATGGTTATTGAATATCTATTAGGTGATTTTGGGCGTTGAGAAGCGTTCTAGAAGTGCAGAAATTGTATGCAACAACTTACATTCCAGTCCCTCTCCTCTTGCAAAAGACATAGTTTTGTCCTGGAATCTAGACATTTGATATTAGAACTCTGGTTTTTGCTAGTTTTCACGGCAACACAACAGCTAAACCAGGAGTGATTATTTTTAGTTCGGTTTGATTTTTATCAAAAAAAAATAACTAAACCAGTTTTTTTTTTAAAAAAACCAAAATCGAACCGAAACTGTTTCAAACCGACCGGTTTCGGTTCGGTTATTTTAGAACAAAAACCGGTTTTTTCAATTTGACTCGGTTTTTTCAGTTTAACTCTGTTTTTTTGTTTGGCTCGGTTTTTTTCAGTTTTTTTTCGGTTTGGGTTCGGTTCTGTTTTTTCGGTTTCAGGCTTATAAAACCAAAACCAAACCGGTCAGTTTTTAAAAATTCTAATCGGTTTAATCGGTTTTTTTCATGGTTCGGTTTTTTCTGTTATTTTTTTTAGTTTTTTTAATTTAATCTGTTTTTTGATTTTTTTTATTCACCCTTTAGCTGAACAACAGTTGGGCGCAACAATTTAAGTGCAGAGTAAACTTGTCGGAGAAAGAAAGTGGCAAGAATGATGCTGATCGATCATTGCAGAGAAAAAGAAGCAAAAACCCGTGCATGAGGAAGAGGAATGAATATTACATCATTACTTGAGAGCCCAGATCCTTATTTTATAAGGGAAGTCAATTAATTTTTTTGCTTTTGGTAAACTCGTAAACTCAATCCGAGTTTATTAATTGGACCGAGTTTGATTGAGTTTGCAAGTTTTTAAGCTTTTAACTTGCTTTTATATATTATATATATGTTAACTTGTAAAATCATATGATTTTATTAGTTAATTTTTGATTTTAACAACCTTGCATGTATACATATTAAAATTTCATTATTGATCATTTTACGCTTTCTTTTTTGAAAAATGAAAACTTCATAAAGAAAAACTATTGAAAATTTGTGTTTTCCCAAACCAATATAAATTTATTTTTCAGTATTTTAGACCAGGAACTATTGCATTTTACTCAATAAAATATTATTCTATTTATGATTTGGTCATATATATATTTTATTTTCAGTGTGACTTCCAATTCAACATAAAATTCTGGCAAAAGACAGAAGCAATTGTTATGATTATTAAAATACTGGACAAAGGGCCATCCCTTGAGTCACAACTTAAATTGTTAATGTTGACTCCGACATGATTTCCTTCAGTGTCTGAATTCTCGTTGAACCCATTAACCGTGTCAAATTTAACAGCAAAAATATGGTTTGAGCTATCACCATCATTTGAAGGGTTGAAAAGACCAAGGTAATGCTCCGCGGCAGCCCCGGGAAGCTGTTTGGAGGGAGCTAAGGCGAAAGCAAAGCCGAAGCCTCCTTTTCCTTTTGGAGAGACTATCTGAAAGACAAAGGTTGTGCTGAAAGATGAAGCATTTGGAGATGAATTTGAACTTGTGTCAAGCATCTGTATTGGTTTGGAATAAAATGCATGCCCTATAGCATCTCTTGTTTTGTTAGTGAGCCTTAGTAAACCAGTAGGCTTGATAATAGAAGCTCCATCAATTGAGAGGTTTTTTTCACTTTCATTGAATCCATTGAAGATGAAGTCTACACTTTGAGCCTCAACAATCATAGAAAAGAACAAGAACAACAAAAACAAACAAATCGTGGAGGCAATGGGATCTTGATAGTTAAGATCAACTTGCAACTGGGAAATTAACTTTTGGGACAAGAATAGTGTTTAAGCAACAAGATGGAACTCGTGAGAACCCCCCAAGATGACTAGGAAGATAGAATTTAAATTGTCCAAGCCTATCTCAAGAACATGTGGCGTAGGACAGGCAAAGAATAAATCAAATATCAAAGCTGCCTAGACAAAAGGATGGAATGCATGAACACACACCCAAAGAAGATTATTCGTGGCATTTTTGGCTGGTTGGAAAGACTTGAAAATTCTCACGTCGGCAACCTCGAGAGCCGGTGTTGAATTCATGTCTCAGAAGCTGTTGATGAAGAAGCTGTTAATGAAGAAACAACTGATGTGGAAGCTGATATGAGTTTTAGTTTTAATAAAACACTAGCTATTTGAATTTGTCAATTTCTGTTAGGATTGATATAATCCTTTTGTTTAGTCATTATCCTTTGAATTCTGTTATGTAACAGCAGGAGATAATGTTGATGTTACTTCCCTTTAAAGCTTTACTTTTCAATGTTTTTCATTAAGCCTGCATGATCAATAAAACAATGAAGTTAAACAAGAAGTCGATATTTGTTCTCTTTTGCATTTTCATTCTGTTAAAATCCAACACATTGGTATCGGAGCTTATTTTTTCCTTGAGAGATCTGTGAGACTGAGAGAGCTTAAACACTTACCCTAAACACTTACCATTCTCCTAAAAAACCAATCAACACAAAATGAGTTCAGAAGCCTCTGTGAATTTGATGGCACCACCAGTATTTGATGGAACAAACTATCAAGTGTGGGCTGTTCGAATGGAAGCTTACCTTGATGCAAATGATCAGTGGGAAGCTGTTGAAAACACATATGAGGTTCCTCTTTTGCTTGACAATCCAACTATAGCTCAAATGAAAAATCACAAGGAGAGTAAGCAAAAGAAATCAAAGGCAAAAGCTAGCTTATTTGCAGCTGTCTCATCTTCAATCTTCACCAGAATCATGACTCTGAAGACAGCAAATGAGATATGGAACTTTCTCAAAAAGGAATATGAAGGGAATGAACGAGTGAAGGGCATGCAAGTTTTAAATCTCATTAGAGAATTTGAGATGCAAAGAATGAATGAATCAGAAACCATCAAGGATTACTCTGACAGACTTCTTGATATTGAAAACAAAGTAAGACTTCTTGGTACTGAATTCACTGATTCTACAATTGTTCAAAAAATTCTTGTTACTGTTCCTGAAAAATTTGAAACTACAATATCATCAATAGAAAATTCAAAGGATGTATCAAGCATCACTTTGGCAGAGCTATTGAATGCACTACAAGCTCAAGAACAAAGAAGACTCATGAGACAAGCAGGTTCTGTGGAAGGTGCTTTTTTTGCAAAATCACATAACAACATGCAACAAAGAAACAAAAATTACAGCAGCAGCAACACAACATTTCCATTGTGTTCTTACTGCAAAAAATCCAACTATCTACAGAGCAGATGCTGGTGGAGGCCGGATATAAAATATCACAAGTGTGGTCAGCTAGGACATATTGGAAGGGTATGCAAATCTCAACAAGAACAGCAGCAACAAGGAGAAGTCAAGACTGTGGTTGAACAACCTGAAGAAGAACAACTATTTATAGCATCATGTTTTGTTGCCAATCACTCAACAGAGAGCTGGCTTATAGACAGTGGTTGTACCAGCCACATGACCTATGATAAAGAGCTTTTTAAAAAGCTTGACAGAACAGCCATTTCTAAAGTGAGAATTGGAAACGGGGCATGTCTTGCAGTAAAGGGTAAAGGAACAGTGGCAATCAAAGGCAACACAGGTTTAAAATTAATTTCCGATGTCTTATATGTTCCTGAAATTAATCAAAATCTTTTGAGTGTTGGTCAGTTGCTTGAGAAAGGATATAAGGTGCTGTTTGAAGACAAGTTTTGCTTGATTACTGATGCACAAAACAAGGAAGTATTTAAAATTCAGATGCAAAGTAAAAGCTTTGCTTTGAATTTTACAGAAGAAGAACAAGCTGCAGTACATGAAGAAAATAGCAGTACAATGCTTTGGCATAGAAGATTGGGGCATTTTCATCATACAGCTCTACTCTTTATGAAGAAGAACAATCTTGTGAAAGGCCTACCTGATTTAGAAGAAGATCTTCCATTATGTGCAGCCTGTTAGTATGGGAAGCAGACAAGACTCCCATTTCCACACAATAAAAGCTGGAGAGCTACACAGAAACTAAGCTAGTGCACACTGATGTGGGAGGACCTCTGAAAATATCATCATTAAACGGCAGTAAGTATTACATCACTTTCATTAATGATCATACAAGAATGTGCTGGATTTATTTCATGAAGTATAAATCTGAAGTTGCTGACATCTTCTGGAAGTTCAAAGCTTGGGTGGAAAAACAAAGCACACACAAAATGCAGGTGGTCAATCAAACAATGGAACAAAATATACATCAGAAAAATTCAACAAGTTCTGTGAAAAGGAAGGCATTGAACATCAGCTGACATTACCTTATACCCCTCAGCAAAATAGGGTTGTTGAGAGAAAAAACAGAACACTCATGGAGATGACAAGATGTTTATTACATGACAAAGGATTGCCAAAGAATTTATGGGCTGAGGCTGCAAATACAACAGTATTTCTTTTGAACAGATTGCCAACAAAAGCTCTGCAACAGAAAACTACATTTGAGGCATGGTATGGCTATAAACCAAAGTTGCAAAATTTTAAAACTTTCGGTTGTCTTTGCTTCTCTTACATTCCACAGGTCAAAAGAGACAAACTTGATAAAAAGGCAGAACCTGAAATCTTTGTAGGCTATAGCTTAGTCTCCAAAGCCTACATGATTTATCTTCCACAAGACAACAAAGTGATTGTTAGCAGAAATATCCAATTCTTTGAGTCAGAAAGCTGGAACTGGGAGAAAAATAAGCTTGAATTTCAAGAGGAGAATGCTGATGTTGACGATGAATCTGTTATAAAAATCAGATTACTTTCTGATATCTATCAGAATTGCAATATGGCATTAATTGAACCTGCAGGATACAAAGAAGCTGTTGCAAATCAACATTGGATGGCTGCAATGAAGGAGGAGCTTATGATGATTGAGAAGAATCAGACTTGGATACTTGTGAACATATTTGCACATAAAAAGGCCATAGGAGTCAAATGGGTTTATAGAACCAAGTTCAATGCTGATGGTTCTATAAATAAACACAAAGCAAGACTTGTTGTCAAGGGATATGCTCAAATGTTTGGGGTGGATTTCTCTGAAACCTTTGCTCCGGTTGCTAGGCTTGATACTATAAGAATGCTGCTTGCTCTTGCTGCTCAAAATGGCTGGACTATACATCAAATGGATGTCAAATCTGCTTTTTTAAATGGATATTTGGAGGAGGAAATATTTGTGGAGTAGCCTGAAGGTTTTGTTATTCAAGGAGAAGAGGAGAAAGTATATCTACTGAAAAAGGCTCTCTATGGTTTAAAGCAAGCACTAAGGGCTTGGTACAGTAGGATTGATGCACATTTGTTAGACTTAGGCTTTACAAAAAGTCTAAGTGAATTCACACTCTATCTCAGAAAAATCAATGATGAATTGCTTGTGATTTCTCTTTATGTGGATGACTTACTTGTGACAGGAAGTAACATGGAGCAGATTGATGTGTTTAAAAGAGAAATACAGAATGTCTTTGAAATGACTGATTTGTGGAAGATGACATTCTTTCTCGGCATGGAAGTTCAACAAAAGCATAATGAAATCTTCATATGTCAGCAAAAATATACCAAAGAGATTTTAAAGAAGTTCAACATGGAAGAGTGCAGATCAACAACAACACCAATGAATCAAAAGGAGAAATTTTGCAAAGAAGATGGAGCTGCAAAGATTAATGAAACACTCTATAGAACCTTAATAGGATGCTTGATGTATCTTACTGCAACAAGACCCAACATTATGAATGCTACAAGTATACTTTCAAGGTATATGCATTGTGCAATTGAAATTCATTTTCAAGCAGCAAAAAGAATTGTCAGATATATTAAGGGAACAATTGACTATGGATTGAAGTTTTGTCAAGTCAAAAACTCCATACTCCATGGTTATTCTGACAGTGATTGGGCCAGCTGCGTTGATGACATGAGGAGCACTTCAGGTTATTGTTTTAGTTTTGGTTCTGCCATTTTTTCGTGGAGTTCAAAGAAGCAAGAAGTCATTGCTCAATCCACAACTGAGGCCGAGTATGTTGTTGCTACTGCTGCTGTGAATCAAGCTATTTGGATTAGAAAGTTAATGGCTAATCTGCAGATGGAGCAAAAGGAAAGCACACAAATACTTGTAGACAATCAAGCTGCAATTGCAATTGCAAAAAATCCTGTGTTTTATGGCAAAACAAAACATTTCAAACTGAAACTCTATTTCCTAAGAGAAGTTCAAAGAAAAGGTGAAATACAACTGATCTATTGCAAAACAAAAAATCAAAATGCTAATATTCTGACCAAGCCGCTTCCTTAAGCTAAGTATGAATTCTTTAGACAAAGACTTGGAGTCTGCAGCTTCAGAGCCAAAGAGGAGTGTTGAATTCATGTCTCAGAAGCTGTTGATGAAGAAACAGCTGATGTGGAATCTGCTGATGAAGAAACAGCTGATGTGGAATCTGCTCATGTGGAAGCTGATATGAGTTTTAGTTTTAATAAAACACTAGCTATTTGAATTTGTCAATTTTTGTTAGGATTGATATAATCCTTTTGTTTAGTCATTATCCTTTGAATTTTGTTACGTAACAGCAGGAGATAATGTTGCTGTTACTTCCCTTTAAAGCTTTACTTTTCAATGTTTTTCATTAAGCCTGCATGATCAATAAAACAGTGAAGTTAAACAAGAAGTCGATATTTGTTCTCCTTTGCATTTTCATTCTGTGAAAATCCAACAGCCGGCGATGGAGTGTAGGAAATTCAAAGTGATTTTGACATTTGTGAATATGCTAGCTCAAGCAAAAACCTTTCGAGCAAGATTGACAACATGAACCACTCGTAAGATTGCCCACCAAGCAACTTCTCTAACTCTTCCTTCTTCCTAAAAGTAAAATCATTGATTCTACTGTTTCTAGAACTACAATATTAGGGTTCCATTAAATTGCATAAAAGTCTTGTAGGAAATAAATGAAGGGAGGAGGGCATGTTCCAGTTAGCCCATTTGACCGCTAATGCAAATATTTTTGTCCTGTGCAATCTATGATTCCAATCTCTTTCCAATTTAATTGATAGTTTATTTATCAGGAACCACATGCATCACTTTCATACGCGTGATCGAGGTTGCTGGGATATTAATTGCTAGCTTGCACAATCTCTTCCCATCTTTTTTTTTTTTTTTATTTACGTTGGTGTCCGGGCCAGCTTGCGCACACCACGACTAATCTCACGGCCCACTGAACACCCTGCAAACCCAGTGGGCATGTAAGGCACCGCGGGAGTGACAGGCGTGCACATGAGGACTCGAACCCAGGAGCAGTAGGAGGAGACAAGCCCCTCCCACCGCCAGGCCAAGACCCTCAGTGCAATCCTCTTCCCATCTTAAAAATGCTGGTGGTGGGTATCATGATTTTTTTTAATTGAAAAAAAATGTATTGTTTATATTTAATAAACCAAATTAAGCATTTGATAAAAATATGAAATAATAAATTAAAAATAGTTGTTAATGCTAATTAAATACTAAATCAAAAAGCTCTAGGAAGTGTTTGAGAGTGTGGTAATTTCTGCTTTTGGTGTGTTTCACTTTAAAAAGTATCAAATTGATTTTTTAGTGTTTTACAATAATTTTGATGTTCTGATATCAAAAACTAAAAATATCTTCAAAAAAAATATTTTAATGTCTTTTCAAGCAAAAAGTACTTTGAAAAAGTATATTACACCATAATACCGAACATACATACACTAGATACATGCACATTCAAATATCTAATCTTGGCTATTTTTTTTATTCTAGAGGTTAATTTTGGTTACTAAAAATAAATGATTGTTATTTTTATAAATGCACTATATATATAATTACATTTTATTTATATAAAATATAAAAGAAAAAAATAAAAATAAATTATAATAATCTCTTTGAAATATTATGAAATTAAAAAAATAATTACTATTTTATAAAAGATTAACTAAAAAATTTAAAAAATAAGTGAGAGGATATTAATTAAAAAACTAATAAAAAGCAAAATAAATAGATAAATAAGAGATATGGTAATAATTAAAATCTCAAATAAAAAAAATTAATCAAAAGTTTTTTTTTTTAAAAAAAAGCCAGGCGCTGGGATTCAAAAACAAATCACGGGCTTTTGGTTGATTAATGTTTTTTTTTTTTTTTTTGAAGGTTGTCCTCTCTAAGCTTTTTTTTTCCCTAAAAAAATGACATGTTAATTTGTCAAATATCTTTAAAATATTAATAAATCTATTTTCAAATCTTTTAAAGCAATAATTAAATGAATAAAAAAACTTTTTAAGCATGTTTATTTTAAGAACTTTTGTTTATTTTTTTAAGCACAATTAAATGACAACATCACTTTCATTGGATTTGCTTAAAAAAACAAACTTATTAACATCAAAATTAGTTTTTTTTAGTGATCGGAATGCATCTATCTAACAATTTCTCTCTTCTTGATATTTTTTAATGATTTTCTCTTTCATTTCTTAACATATAATAATTGAAATATAAAAATAAAGTTTGAGATAAAAAACTGTTAAAATAAAATAGCTAAAATAATAGATAAACCGAGATTTGGGGAGAAATTGAGGTTTTCCTTGCTAAAATCTAAATGGGGTACATTTTGTTCGTTTTGTTTCATCTCTTAACACATTGGAATTGAGAAATTCCTCCACATTTTATATATACAAGACAATGCAAATTAAAAGAAATATCAACATATAATATAAAATAATGCTAATTCAACTTGTAAAGATGAGATTGCAAATAAAAAAGAGTTACTAATTGAAATAAAAAGAGGCATATTAAGATATTCTTAAGATTATAGGAAAAATATCCATGCTCTTGCCTTTAACAATTCCTTTAACAATTCCTTTAAAAATAATGCTAATTCAACGTAATCCTGATATGTAATCGTGCCCACAGGGGCAACACCTACTGCAGTTCCCGTGCAAAACGCTTCATCGGCATCCATCAATTCGTCTAATCAGGGACGAAGCTAGAAATTTTAATTTGAGAGGGTCAAATTAGAAAAACAAAATTAGAGGGAGCCAAGATTTAAAATTTTATATTTTTAAGGTTAAAAATCTAATTTATTAAAGGAAAAGATCTGAATTTTTTTTTAATCTCCAAACAAAATTTTATGCAAGGATACAAAAAAACATAGAGAGGGGCAAATAACAAATTAATCTCCAAACAATTAATCATCTCTGAATAAAGTCCCAAATTTTCATATTTAGACCCTGAAAATATCCAGGTTTCTCAATTATATCCCTTCATTCATATCTCGTTAACGAATTCTGTCAACATATATGTTTTATGCAATGAAAAAAGACGCTTCACTTTGACATAATTTTTCTTGAAGCTTTAGATATAAGGCTATAATTGAGAACAGTGCATACTTTAAAACCTCAATTGATAAAAATTACTACTTGAGGGCTCAATGATATAGGATTGTAATTGGAGGACTTAATAGTCGTCTTCCCAAGATTTCTGGGTGTGTTTAGGAACGCGGTGCTAACCGCATTCCCAAAAGTTTTGATTTTTTTTTTGCTTAAAATGAAAATTGTTTTTATATTTTTTATGTTAAAAATGATTTTTTAAAAATAAAAAACTTTATTTTGATTCATTTCTAAATGAAAAGTATTTTGAATCGCCACCGCTACCACAATCCCAAACAGAGATTTATATTATTTTTTAATACATATCTTTAAGTGAAAGCTTTTTAGACTTGAAATTTACATAGACACACATTACTTTGTACTTAATATTTATCAAATAAATGAGGATAGTGAGATTTAAACTTATGACTGCTTGGTCATCAAGACTCTAATACCATGTCCAATAACCATCTTACCTCAAAGTTTAAATTTTCAGATGAAATTTTAAGATATAATATATATTATTTTTTAATAAAAACTATTGCATGTAGACAAATTTCATGTGATCAAAGACATAATCAGACTGATTGATATCTGCATTTATGCTGTATCAATAGAAAATGTTGATGATTGAAGTAACTAGTTTCAATGGGTTAAAGCAAGTATGAAAAAAAAAAAAAACTTTTAGCAATTGTGTTAAGATTGGTTTTGATGCTCCATAATCTATGTTGTATGGAAGGAAAGGAATCACTACATTAATATTCACAATTAATCAAATGAATAATTAATGAGTGAAAAAAGCTACTTAAAATGAAAAATGTGGAAAGAAACTAAACTAAAGTACATCATGACTTCTAGGCAGAGAATTTGATCAATTGAGTTCCTCTAAATTCCAAGACCATCTCATTGTAATTCTCTCCTTCAATCCTCACTGCATATGGGGCCTCTCCTTCTCTCACCATCTCCATGGCTCCTGTTGGCAAGGTTAGCTATTGCTGGATCAAAGAAGCATCCATGGTTGATATAGATATTGCATCAGCACTCGAAATAGTGGATGGGCTAGGGCTGCATTCATCGGTAAACTTTCCTTCACTAGAATATTGTTGAAAAGAACAACTTTCCTCGAGACCCTTTGACAAGTACCCGTTTTGGTCCCTCCAAATGAGCTCAAACTCCTCAAAATCAAGTGTTGAATATTCATCAATATTCATTGAATCAGAATCAACAGGAAAATCTACCAACTCATTGGAAGTGGAATCAGTTGTTGCAAGAGGAGGAGAGGACTCAAAATGGTGTATATCAGCATCCATGGCTGGTTCAAAATATAAATAGTCATGCTCGTGTATGTTGTTAGGGTAGCATTGTGGGCTTGGAAGCTGAAAGAACTCAGAGTCTCTCATATTGATTGGCTAACTAAGAAGGGCTGAGATCAATTAAACCACCTTGTTTGACAACTTGGGTGATGATGAGAACATTAACTATAATTATGGAGTTGGATTATATATATATAGAAAATAAGTGAAGACAAATTTTCATTCCTTGAGGAATTTGATCGATCACCCATCTAATTGAAATTCTTCACCTTATCCGGCACTGTCTTAGCAGAGGCAAACACACATCTTAATCTCATGAAGTTAATTAATTTGTTGTTTTTCTTTACTATGATTGATGGTTATCCAATCGAATTAAGGTTAATATTAACTTTAGTCAAGCTGTCCTTCCTTGTAAAATAATATTGTCAAAAGGATTTTTCTCAAGATTTCATGCAACGGTCAAAGCACTAAATTTATGTTTGCTAATTAATTAATTAGGCATAGGTAGGTAGATTCATGCTTTGGCCTTTTCTATCTTAGTTACCAAAAGTTCAGGCAACATATTTAGGCATGCAAAATTCACTATATATTATGCTTTTCTTTTTCACAAGGGACGACCTGAATTCATATCCAAATTAATTACTACCTAT
>Ga0307509_10003941_pt1 | contig 21898 bp, 21 predicted proteins | sample 10_EM_MG_FD_202245 | JGI IMG/M metagenome (GOLD analysis project Ga0307509, IMG submission 202245) | Populus trichocarpa ectomycorrhiza microbial communities from riparian zone in the Pacific Northwest, United States - 10_EM | ecosystem: Host-associated > Plants > Roots > Unclassified | place... | reverse complement strand
ATGGTGTTGTTGGATGAGGTAGTTTGAGAAATCAGACATACCCACACTCACACACGTCAATAGTATTTTCCGATACTGACGGAACCATACGATAACGATACGACTATGGAGGGATAATGGCTATTGGAGCGATTATCGTAACAAGTCTATCTTATGCCTCGCAGATGTCGGTTGCAGAATGTGTCTGCAATACTGAGAGGTTCGATAACAAAGCTGGCCCCTTTGTTGGTTCGATCATGGAGACCATTCTGCATATGCAAATGGTAAGCAAAACTCCATGCCGACGAAGATGGATCGTAACCAATGGACTGATGTGTGGGAGCACCGTCAGTTAAATTCCATGGTGTTGCGATTCGGAAGTCGAAGTGAGATAACAGAATTGTCAGAGTCAAATGGTGTTCGCACTTTTTAGAACAAGCTGGTGTTTATTAGCAGGTACTTAGTTAGTATGAGAACTAGATGTAGCCCGCGACCACCCAGACGCGGCATATAAATATCAAGGTGCCTCCCGAGCTATTTGAAGATTATCAAGCAACGGAGAAGAGATCTTATCAATATAAGTTTTTACACAAGAAAAATCTTTATCACTTTGCCTACCTCTTTTTTCAATCATTGAGCCTTCCTAGACAATCTCCGTCTACGATTAAGATTATCGGCCTGAGTTATCTCGCAAGACTTTGAGATAGGCTCCCGCCTAACAAGTACCCTGTCCTGCTCAGGGGTATCCAAGGTCTATCCTCTCTCAGGAAGTATCCTGCCAGATGTATTAGACCTGCTCACATATACTTAACTCCATCAATAGGATGTGAGTTTCTGCAATATATATCCAATACAACAACAGGAGAAAAACTCTTCCTATCGAAATCATGCGAGTGGCTAACTGTTATGCCAACAACTGGAATCAATACCTTAGTGGTGAACTCAGTGGCCCTGTGGTAATTTTGTCTATACAAGCTATACAGTCTATTATTTAATCTACTCGGCATATTCTATACACTATTTAGACATATAAAGCTCCCATGTGACATGTAACTGATGGTATGGCTTAATGGGTACTACCCACAGCTATCCTCTCAGAATAGACTCTACTGTGACAATACTTATACCTCTAGAGTCTACTCACAACACATAGTAATGGTGCAAATCAGAGGGGAAAGGCCTGGGTGTCGATTGGGGAAGTTGTCTTGACAGTGCCCTGACTTCCTGTTATGGGATTGCTAACTCGAAGAGATATTGAGCTAACTAGGCCGTGGTTCGAGGGTATGGAGATATGTCAGGAAGGCTCGATAAAATAATTGGAAAGTTTTAAAGTTTCTCAAACTTTATAAGATGTCTTAATAAGTTGTTATAGTGTTAAGGTCTCTTCTCTATTGCTTGATTCCTCCTCAACCACTGGGGGAGAGCCCTTCTATTTATACTAAAGTTTGCGCTACTTTCCTTTCTTAAGGACCTATGTATCTTTCGATCCTTCGACTTTGTTCATGAAAGTGCGAACACTGTTTGACCTTGAAAGTAATTGCCCTGCTCGAACACAGAGAGTCTCCTGACTACTAATTTATCTGGGAGTGTTTCAACTCCACAATTAGATAGTCTTCAATCTCTTCATCCTAATGAACTATCATTTAATATATGCAGTCCATACGCAAACATACCAATAGTTCTCATGGAATACAGAGTTATCAGTTTGGAAGGCCATCTTTCAAAGCAGCATGCATATATATGCAGCTGTACTGGATATGTGATAGAGTTCAAACATGTTATTATTCCAATCAGTGAATTACTTCAAGGAACGTGAACTCTTCTAGTTGCCTGAGTAGCTACCACAGATGCCTCCGGGTTCGTCCTACTTCTAGCGAGCTTTAGGGTGCAGATATATAGTCATCTTTGATGAAGCTGTATATCTCATACTAATATGTGAGAAGCTGATGAAAGTTACTTGCATATGATTACCCGGCATGAGAAATGTTGATCACGACATGACCGGAAGGAACGACTGGTATGATAGAAGGCCAAGCTGCATATGCAGACTAAGTTCATAAGTCCTAAAGATTGAGAGCAAGTCATTGGAAGATAAGGACACTTACTTCTGAGAAGATATGACTTAGTTGAAGATTAAGGTGAAGTGGTGTTCCCGTTCTCGGGGTCAAACGGGGTTCCCACATCTGACGAGCAAGAGGCAAAGTCAGGAGGTACTTAGATAGTATGAGAAGAAGATGTACTCTCAGAAGAGTATAAGTAGTGGCTAAGATCTCCCAGTTGTTAGAGGAATCATCCAGCAATGGGGAAGAGATCTTATCAATATAATAAGTTTTACGCTAGAAAAATCTTTTATCATTCCCTCTACTTTAAACCAGCAAGCCTTCCTAGACAATCTCTATCTACAATAAAGATTATCGGCCTGAGTTATCTTGCAGGTCTTTGAGATAGGCTCCCGCCTAACACCTAGGCCTTGTCCTATGTTAACCAGCTATTAGTATACTAAGTATACAAGACCATACCACCTCTGGTTACCACTTGGTATACCATTTGGCCTAAGGTGATAGTCATTGTAGCTACCTATTGTAGGGTTGTTACAACATCTTCATTTTTGTATTTTTATTTTCTAAAACCTCATAATCCTCTATGCCTAACTGGGTTGCCATTTTTACTTTTCTGCAATCTGTTGAGCTTTTGCCTCATTTTCAGCTTTTAGTTTCTCAGCATTTGCGATTGATTCTTTCTTTGTTTCCTTCTCCCATATATATAGTGTACCTTTATGCCCAAGAGAAACACAGGTGAACAACATTAGGGTAAATAGAAATTTGTAAGAAGAAAGAATTAAATCATAGTGATTAGAACCATGGAGGCACATGATCTTTTGCCGGCCTTGTGTACCTTCAATTTTAATCCAGAATTTGTCGGTATATATATATGCAAAGACTTCTATTAGGACATTCAAAGCCCAATCAGCAAACTGCACTCAAGCAATCCAGTTCTGCTGTGTAAGTTGTGGCTTACTGTAGAGGTTGAAGCATCCAAGATTCAGGTATTCCCTTATAATTGTATAAGGATAGAAATGGGAGATATTCACTCCAGCCTTATGCACAATTTCAGGATATGTGTTTTGCCAGTGCTTCAACTCTTAAAGTGCAAGCTCTTGTAATACTTCAGACTCAGCAGAGCCGTTTGAGATTTGCAGTTGAATAACTCGTTCCAATCTCTTCTAATGATCAAGATGGCTTAGCAGTTCACAAAAGCTGATATCATTTCCTGTCCAATCTTGTGTTTACTTATCAGTAATGCTTCTTTGAGATTAAGCATTTAAGAACTATCTTGACTAAGCAGCAAATTCTCTTAATTTCTTCCATGGATACACTCCTTCCAAGAATATCCTCTATTGTCTCATAACCTATTCCCTCACCTTTTCTGATTCCCAGAATCGCTTCTCTTATAAATATAGAAAGACTCTTTGCTTGAGGCATAGCTGTACTTTAATAGTTGATCAGATTCAGCTGAGTGTGTATTGAGATACTTACTTGTATTGCTGCTGGTTGTTGCAATCATTATAGTCCACTTTTAATGTACAGATACTTTACTTCAGGATAACTGAGGTATTCTTGGCAAAGATACGCAAGTACAATGTCACACATTGTGAGTAAAGAAGGATAGCATTTCACATCACTAATAATTACTAGTCATAGGTATATTTATCTTTCATGCTATGATGTTACTTTGACTCATGGTTCTTACATTACTAGCACTTAGAAGTGATTAGTATATTATGATTGGCTGAGGTTGATATGACTTATAATTGTAAGTTATAACGATCTTATAACTTTTATGCATGACTCATATCATGAGTCATGAGTTTGACTCATATGATGTGGTTTAGTCACATGATTTGTTTCATGAATTATGATTGGTTTATGGTATATTGTACAGTGACTTATTATAGGTCATAGAACTGCTTAACTCATATATAATAAGTCACCACACTTAGTACTTTACTTTCAATAGAAATTCTTTATCACTCCCTTGTGCTTGTATACAAGCAACCTACTTCTATAATAACAGAACCATATACCTCTCCTGATTATAAGATAGTGGGGTAGAATACAAAAAACTATATCATAATCTTATATGATCAGACTATAAGATATTCTAATTCAGAAGTGAAGACTATAAGATAGTCTAATTGAAAAGCGAAGACTTTAAGATAGTAGACTAAAGTAAGTGAACTCATTACCTGTTGCACATTGATTTATACCAGGTAGAATTGTTACATTTAACTAAACCCAAGAAAATTATCAGATTTCACATCAAAACTTAAATTATTGAATTATGTACAATGTCATTGGACTTTCCTCTCTGAGTAAGGTAAAGAAGGATTTGTTTTTTTTCTATCTGAGCAGAGGGAAGAGGGCTGTGGTTTTACTATGTTTTTTGCACCTATTCCAGAGACAGGAATTTTGGACTTCAGAGTACACAGTTCAATTATTCAAGTTTTTATGGTATACAAATCTAGCAGCCTTGAACAAGAAATCCATTTTAGTCAAGCAGAGAAAATGACTCTAAAGATGACAAAAATTCATTGCAGCTGGGATGCATTCTCATATTCTGGAGTTTCATTATAGACTCTACTCTACTTAAGTAAGATATTATGTAACTGACAATACTGAATTTGCTTTACTAGTACTGACCTATTTGCTCAGAAAAGTACGACTAACAAGAAACATCACCCACTATCCACTATCCAGGAATGACAACCAATTTTATATAATCTGAGAGAAATATTCTGAGATGAGCACCAGGTTGACCGACTACTGTATAGACCTAAATACTAAATTTACCAACTGCTTCTCCATATCTGAAAAGGGTCAGTGCTATTCCAAAAGCTAGATTATAGATTATTAGACAGCTTCACTAAAATCTATTAGGACATTGGGAAATCTCATGAGGCCATCAGGTCGATTGTCGAGTCTGTCAGCAAGCTAAAAGCTAATGTGGGCAATGGGTTCAAGAGGATGGAAAAAGAAGTAAAATGCCATAGAGAGGAAATCAGCATCTTGCTTGGGGTATGGCATGTTCAGAACTTTGAGCTCAAGGGAGACTACTAATTTATGATCAGAATCAGCAATGCATCTAAGGAATAGTGCTCACAGCGAGCAGGCTCTTTATCATCCTGGTATGGTTTGAATGTCTGCACAATTTCCCATATATTACTAATGTTTAGTGAAGATAGTCGCCGCCTTGCTGGCAAGCTTGGGTATGATGTCTACATGAAGGAGAAGGGCAAGGGCTGTTGGAGAGTGGGCTATAGGACATGGGGTTATGCAGTTGTGCGGGTAGATAGATCTGCAGGTTTCTGGTTATGCGGCTAGGAGATGGACCTGTATAGGATATGTGGCTTTGTGGTTTCTGGTGGTTAGGTTCTTTTTATGAGGATTGTTTTCACATCCTATTATACACCGCTGGGCGTAGGATATTTCTTTTATGCTTTTGTTGATTTCATAGGGTATGACGTATCAGGCTTTTGGTTTCATTCGTTTCTTTCATTCCCTATGCGGGAGTTCGAGTGCCGGTAGGGCACAGGCTTTAGGAGCATGCTGGATGAAGGGAGATGAGGATGGTTCTATATTGCATGTGTTTCTTTGGAGAGTTTGTTGTGTTTCGGGAGTGTTAGGTTGTGTTGTTTAGTTCGCCAGAGAGATATATCTCCTAGCCTGTCCTTAGCTAGAGAGAGGTCAGCGATTCAGACGTTCGTTCCTTCTTCATCCACGGTTCCACTCAGAGTCTTTTGTGATTGCACGATCGATCCTTTGCTTCGTGCTTCCCTATAGACTCCATCAAGGGCAAGCATATGCCAAAATAGCTGTTTGGTTTGCTTCCTACCTGGAGGCTGTGCGGATCGTGAAGGATTTGCTTTGGTTTTTTTTTATAGACGTGCTTGGTTTGCTTTGGTCTGTACTCGGGGGGTTGTGTGGATCGTGACCGGTCTGCTTTGGTTCCTATAGGGGGGTTTATGGACTGTGGCCGGGATGGCAAAAACTGCTGCCCCATATTAAGCGGGACTAATTGAGATTCTTGACAACACACCCCCCAGCGCCCTACCATCCGCTCGCCGCATCGTACCCCCAGCACCCCTGGCTCCGGTGAGGGAGCCAGCTTCCTCCGTTCCAGGAGGAGCCCCATCCGTTCCCGAAGGGCCTCCACCCGGAGCATTTCTCGCTGGAGGCGGTCCGTGGTCCTCCGCCCCACACAACCCGCTCCTCGCGGAGCCGGTCTTCCTTACACTGAAGGCGAGAATCGGTAATTTTCATTACTGCACCCCCATAGAGCTACTATATTTTAAAAATAGCTGAGTAAAGCACTATAACTAAGTTAGTAACCTTAGTACTGCAGGACTCAAGCAGCCCTGTGACATAAGGAAGATTTTTGATGTCGATGGAGCCGTGGTTGGGGGTGAAAGAAAATTCGAGAGCCGGAGGTGGGTAGGCGGTGTTGTACATTGCGAGATGCCGCTCGGCATGCTCTCATGACAGTTCCTTTGTTCGGATAGCTTCTAGAAACGAGCCTTGGCTTCGGGCATGTGTTTGGGCATTCGGGAAAGCATTTAGGCTGCAGGAATGCGGGTGAGAATTAGATCGATGCAGCCGCCAGGAAAGCATTGAGAAAAGCGGGAAAAGCTGTATTAGAAGTGAAAGAGTTGGATGCTTGGAGAGTTGGATGTCTTTCCTTTGTTTAGCACGGAGGTCAGCAAGTGGAAGAGCAGGCATGGACATGTGTGGTATCATGGATTAGATCTGCTTCGATAGTACAAGTAGTAGCAAAGACCACCCTAAACCTCGTGGACCTTGTCACCACCACCACCCCGGCTCATTTCCAACGACCATAGACCAATGACCAAATACTAGGCAGTACCGTACAGTCTTCACCGTACTAACGAAACTGGGCTGGCGGCGAATAGGTATCAATTACAGGTATTTTTTTTTTCAACCCTAACCTTAACGATTTATTTTTTTTGCCCCCAAATACCCCTGTTCGTCGGCTTTTAGTCGTTGGTATAATACGGTGAAGACTGTATTGAGATTTTACCCTGCTCTCTTTTAAACATACGGCTCATATTTTTCGGAAAAACTCAGAGCGGTAATGTTAACAATTCATGCACTTGAATACCGGTATCGTGTTCGAGTACCGTATTGAGGACCCTCGGGACAATAAACGTGTAAGACACAATCATATCAGAAGTCTCAGGATACGATGCTAGTTGTGTCCTGATAGGCTAGGATTTACCTTGAGTTGTGGCGCATGTGCGTTGCTCTTGAAGCTTACTCGTGGCTAAAGTTCACTACCGTTACCACTGTTGCGTTGCTGGTAGACTACCGTATCAGCGATGCACAAGTGGACCAGCACCGTATGCTTCGGTTACGAGTACGATAGGAGAATGCCATACCAACCTTTATGGCACGGTTGATACGAGGAAAGGGTTTGCACAGCCCAATCACCCGCTTTTACTCGAGTATCACAGGTTTAAGCCACTGTGCTAGCTTGCGCGTCAGCTCGAACCGCCAAGAATGTGAGAATCGGATAATATTCTATCCGAGCCTGGAAAGTAAATTTACTCGAGTACCGTACCCTATAGAGACGCGAGTGATTCTCCATGAAGGCTGGAGGAAAGAATAGAAAGCTCTCATGAATGGCTCCCAGCTCAAGCCCCTTAAAAAGCATAATTCAAAGGTCTAAATGGGGAACTTTCTACCATCTGCCCGGATGGTGGGGGGGAGACTTGATGCGGCGCAACCTCAAACACTTACAAGGTTGTCTCATTAGCTCCTAGTACTAGTACCCTAACCCTGAGAGCGGCTGAGCCGATGTAACAGACTTGGGGTCTTTCTCCACATGAGCCTTCAACAACAACTGACCTTACATCTTCTTCTCCTCTATTCTCCTCTGTCCCTCCACTTTTGCCCTAACAGACTTCCAAGAACCTCTACGAACAAAGAATAAACTACACAAACAGTCATGTCCGTTAACAAGAACCCTATCGACGCTAAGGCGGCTCCCGTAGCTTCGGACCCACCTTCATACACTGACGCTACCTCCTCCAACTCCGCGCCCGTTTATGGCGATGGAAACGTCTTCACTGATCAGCCGACGATGTCCTACACCGCAACTACCCCAGAGTCATACACTCCTCGCAAGAAAGGCTGGATGAGCGGAATGTTTGACTGCTTTGTCGATCCTGCATCCGGTAGGCTCCCGAGGAATTTCTCTCCTCGCTAATGCCAGCCTTATTTGCCCGAAACGAGTTAACCGAAGCTAACAAAATTTCTTCTTCAGGTGCCAAGGCCCTTTGCTGTCCCTGCGTTTCGTATGCCCAAACTCGCCATCGTCTCCACGCTCCTAATACCCCCACGCCAGTCATCTCGACCCCCTGCTTGGGTTACTGCCTCGTAATGTCCTGCTTTCCTGGTGCCGAGTTCATCTTTGGATTCATGCAGCGTGGCGACATCCGTAATAGGCTTAATATTGATCACTCATTGCCCAAGGGGACTGTTTCACCCGCTTCCACTTTGGGTCAGCCTGGTAGGACAAGGGTGTTTGAGAGTATGGATAGTGCCGGCGGATGTGTTGACGATTTCTGGAGACATTTCTTCTGTGCCCCTTGCTCGCTTGCGCAGGAGGACCGTGAGGTCAGCCGATGGGAGAGGGAGGTTGCTGGTGGCGAGGGATGGTGTGACGAGGATGAGGAGCTTGGATTCAGAGGCGTTGAAACTACACGAGAGGAGGAAGGTATCTCTGAGGAAGGAGAAAGACTCTTGGGATGCGAAAGGGGCGAATTGAGAGGACTCCGGGGCTAAGTGATAACTCACCTTTACTTCTCCTTCGCCTTTTTTCTTCCCTTTAACGTCTGGCTTTTTTCTATTCTACCTTTTTTTCTTCTCTCTTCCGCCATTGGGTATTATTATTGGACAGGCTGGGTTGGTCGGTTGGTTTGGTAGGATCGGCTGGTGGCATAAGCGTACTAAACTCAGATCATTTCCTTTCTCTTTTTCCTTTCTCTTTTTCCTTTTTCTTTTAGTTTTCTTAGTCTCTGCTCTCCCGCTGCGTTGTTCGATAGTCATAGGTCAACATGAGTGGGTTGTTGAGCCCCAAACTTGAACTAGAGGGGGCCGAGGTGTGCCGTATATTCACTATCTATGCAGTGAAAAATCCTCTTTTCGTGCCATGCCCATCGACAAGTAATGCCATACTTGCCTTGCACTGTGCGATCTTGGTTACAGGGAGCTGACCCCACCAGGTTTTCCACCCAAAATGCTCACTTTCAAAAGGTGCCTTCTTACCACCCTAACATTGGGAAAATCCAGGGATTTTCTAGATAGTCGAGCCCAACATTGGGGTTCACATAGTTGAACACTAGGTGACGGGGGGCATGCTAGGAATTCCCAGTGCTAGGGTTCTAAGAGAAGAGTCCAAAAACACTCCTAAGACAGCTAATTTGTATGGGATTTTTACAGTACTCGGAGGATGCTGTCGGCAAGAAGGACCGATAGTGTAGGGTTTCCAACTGAAAACAGCTATATTCACAACCCTCCAACCACTACTCTAGTAAAGTGACCCAAACCAAATCTTCTTCTACATGTGAAACAATTCCCTGGATTTTGCTTTTCAGCCTTTTAGAACTCTATATCTGAACTGGCTAAGAAATTATCAAGAGAGCTATGGCTGGTACATTGGTCTTGGCGCAATTTCTGGCTATTTTGTGTGGGTTATTGCAAGGCTTGGCATTGTTTTCAACTTCACCTTCATGATACCATCTTGTGTGCCAAAGTGGTCAGCAATTCCTCAATAACCCGTTAGCACTTGAGGAGATATCTCAAGGAATTTTGGACCATACCATCTATTTTTTGATTTTTTTTCCGGCTTCAGAATGTATTAAGTGGAGAGTGCGAAGTTGACTAGTTTAGGTGATACATGCAATTCTGCAGGTGATTTTTGTCACACTCTCAATAATGGAGTGACATTTGTGAGCCCAACTGATTTTACATAGTGTAAGTATTTATGCTAGTGCCGCTGGAAAATAAAATCGTCACTGGGGGCTGATAAGAAATATTTGGTGCTACACAGAACCATCTTATCGGGCCCTATGTAACGATTTTGTTTTTTCGCAGCTCCTGTGCATATAGGACACCCTATTCGCCTCTTTCTTCTTTCCTTCCTCCCTACCAACACACCGAACTCTCCTCTCCTTTTTCGATGGATCAAACTCGGGTTTCTTATTCTCACCCTCAATCCCTTCCTTATCCTCCACTTCATCTCTTCCCTTGAAACGTGGCCAAGATGTTGCTCGAAAAACTTTGACGGCTCGGCTCGGAGGTGAGAGTTTAAGATATTCCGATATCTCTTGAACCGAGTGATGCTGTACGATACAATATTTTTTCTGTTTTCTGGGAAATGATCGCTGTGACTTGTTTCCCAGCTTTTTATATCCAGAGGGAAAGGAAAAAAAAACCCCGGTCCGCCATCGGAAAAAGCCTCTAGGAACTGAGACTCGCTACGCAAATAATCAAACAATAGAAAAAGAAGAAGAAAAGCCGAATACACGGGTGAATGCATCACAATGCGATCACGCAGTCTACCCATAGTATTATTTCGATTTATTTATTGTGATGTCCGTGTTCTGTGGCCTGATTCTTCTAGCTGGTTATGTGGTGGATTTCCTACAAGTTTGAACCAGTGATGCTTTCTAGATGTGGTGCGGGATAGATATGGGGGGGGGGGTTGGCTTGGCTTTCCGCGAGATTGTAATGCCATGGGTAAGTTACTCGCGTGCTTGAGACCACTATGGCTGTGGTTCATTTTTTTCTTCAAGGAGAATGCCTTGGCAGGACAATCGCCTGCGCCGTGAATGTCAAGGGGAAGTTTCGGGTTCGGGGTGGGAGTTGAGTGGGAACGCTTGATGGGGCGGCTTGGCGAGCGGGGGCAGTAAGTAAGAGATAATAATATCACAGGTGAGGAAAGGGCGCGCAAATGGTTCGATGGGAAGGAGACCAAGAAGGTGTTTGTCTGGTCTAAAGGAAAGGTGGTTATCTTGACAACTAGATTGATTAGCAGGGTACCAGAAAGGCACCACTAGCAAATAACGTGGATGGCTTTCATAAATTATCACTCGAGGGCGGATTATGTGTTGCTACTTCTGAAGGCATTAACTTGATTTAAGAGGGTTGCTGGAAGAAATTCTGCTAGGTGTATGATACCCTAGAGGGTCTCGTTGTTCTCTTTACATATAGTGCATCGCGGTACAGAGTGCCGAAAGGTATTAACCACTAAGTTTGACTGTTTTAGAGAGCCTCAAGGAAAACTAATAGTCCCTAACAATATAACTTTAACTCACAACACACAGCTCCACTCCATCTGGCACTATTCTATGTGACTATAAGCTCAGCTTAATACCAGCCACTCACCATTCGATGATCTGCTTCAGGGGGTAACCACTCTAATCCCAACCCCACCAATCCATCCTAGGGAGCTAACACGTAAGCAACTTGATAGAACCTTCACATCTACTCCTCTATGCCACACAACACTGCACTAACCAATTGATGATAGAAGGAAGAAGAAAAAAGGAAAGGAAATAGCGCCTATCTTATCAGATACCAAGTTAGAAAAGAAAAACGTGAAGAACAGCACGTTATCCTCCCTGCCTCTCCAGCCTGGTAGCATCCCAGGCGCCAACCTCCATCTTGTCAGGTTCCCTCCTGAGGAAGTTTCCTCTCCATCTGCATTACTTCTATATTAGTGCCTATACTCTCGGGTACCTTCTAATCGTCTAAAAATGAGTAAGACTCCAGAGGGCCTGTTCCCGTGGCAAGCTGTCTTTAACCTCACTATTCACGCCACCGCCGGAGAGCTAGTCATCCCTCAGGTCTGGCCTGGGGAAGGGGTATATCGAGGTGCTGACGACAAGCATATTCGCCTGCCGCGACTGACGGCCGCAGTAGGGCACTTGCCCCTTGAACACTTTAAGCATGGATAAATGCAAATCCTCTTGTGGGCACTTCGGCGGCTTGTTGAGGATAGCGGATGACTTGTACAGGGCGAGAGAGAGGTTTCGGCGCCACTTATTGACGATTTTTTGCATTATTCGGGCGAAGTTTATTGCCTTGAAGAAGCTGCGCCAGAAGAAGTCAGTTATGGTTTCGGGCGGGAGGGATGGTAGGGCGCCGGAGGGTGGGAACAGTGGGGGTCGGGCTCCTTTTGCTCACGCTAGAATTTGAGAATTGGTGGCGGCAGGCTGCATCAGGTGAGGAGTTTAGGTAGGAGTCACTCAGGTCGGTCAGCTGCCTGGATTCTGGCTTGGGGGGAGAGAGGAGTGGAGATGAAGAGGTTGAAAAACATCCCCTTGAGGTCAGTCTTGGTAGCTACAGTTTGAACAATGTCCTGTTAGTTGAGTAGCCTGAAGACAAGTGGAAAGCAGTTAGAATCCAAGAGGAGGTGTGTCAGGTACTCGAGCTTGGGCACGTCTGTTAAAAGGTTCTTGATTAGTTCATGATTCCATACTAGCGAGGATGGTTAAAACCTACGAGCGACACAGAGCCATTTCAACATTCCGACTAAGATGTCACTGGCAGCTTTGCTAGTGATCTCTCTAAGCCTGTGGGACCTTCTCTTCTCATCGGCTCTCTGCTCGGCAAGTTCCTTTTGACACCCCTTCTCCCCTTCCCTTTCACGTTCTCACACTCCCTCTTACCCGCTCCCAATCATTTGGCGACTATTCCGATCCATCCTTATAAATAGTGTTTAGTTCCTTCCTCCTCCCCTTGGAACGACTCACTCCTGGAACCACCATTACAAAGACATTCTAAGGACTCCGGATCGAGGACACGGCATTGTCAACTCTCCCAGTAGCAGTGTTAATCGTTATGAATGTCTCTGACCTTTGCATTCTCAGTCTGTATATTCTGTTCGTTAGTTTAATGTAGTAAGCTGACCAATCTACAGATACCATTCTTACCTTCTCTTTTTTTTTTTGTAAAAAAAAACCCTGACGGCTACTTGATGGCTAGTCGGTAGGGGGCCGTGGTGGCGGTTGTCGCGTGGGGGAACTCATTGAGATTCGCAATATCCTCTTCAGTAGTACAATTCCGAGCGGCTGTACCTGAGTCAATGAGGCTCTCTGTTTCAAAATATTAGTAGTAGAAACTAGGAAGTAAAATATAGAAAAGGGTTTAGAGGTTGGACGAATATAAAAAGGGGGGGAGGGGATATAAGAAGGGAAAATTATTGTTTGCTAGATAATCCTGTGCCTTCCCTCCTTTCCCTCCATCGCACCCAGGAGACTGTGGATATGACGGGGGAGGAGTGACAATATGAATCACCTTATTCAAGACAGATCCTGAATTCTCACGACCGCCCTTCCCCCTCAATTGGGCTTCTCGCTTTCTGCCTATTTGGCTAGTCGTAGTATTAATGGTAGTAGGTGGTAGAAGGAAGTGGTAGCTAATTTAAGATGTAAGAACAGTTTTAGAGGATCGTATACCAGATATTTAGCCATATCCTACTTGAACACATAATAATTCAAGGGTGATGCTGCGATTAGTCCCTTGCCCACCTCTGGGTCCAGGTACGCAAGCCAGGGTGTATATGTCTTGCCTTTTGCAAGGTGTCTATCAGGCTCGTCAAAAAAAAAGGGAGCTTAGTTTTCCATGCGAGAAGGAGTATGTTCATAAGTAGTAAGTCGACCCTGTCCTCCCATCGCACACGACTCAAGTCTTTGCTTGGAATCCCAAGTAGCCACTCTCCCCCGGCAAATCAGTAATCTCGTGAGTGAGCAAGCCAATTTGTCGGTCCATTCCGAGCATTGCCCCCCCTGCGCCCTCGACATGTCGTGAGTGACCTCCACCCAACGTAAAATGTGTTTAAAGCGTACCGGAGTTCCTTCCTGTTCAATCCGTTCCATCCCTGAACAACGTAGGCCAGCCCCTGGATACCCTTTACTCGGCTTCTCTGGTTTGTATGCTCTAGGAGATCCGGACATCAAGATATAATACGCCTGCGCTTAGCCCCTTTGCTAGCCGTCTATCCCTCTGGTCATTTTCTAGCCCGTGATTGACTGTCCGGTGCGGAGGGGGGGGGGAGAACAACTGCAAACCCTTTTTTAAAGATTTGCTTAGAAAGTAGCAGGAGCGAGATATTGTTTGCAAGCGAGCAAGAGAACTACTCGTCCGGTTCCGCAGTACCATCAGCAGAGGAGTAACACAAGGAGTATTCCGGTTGCTGGGTAACAGTCAGATTTCCTTTTCGAAATTTTCTGAAGTGCACGACAAGCATTTAAACAAGTGGGGGAAGCAGCTGTAGTAGCTCCTGTTGAAAGCTCGACCGTCTGGTTAGATCACATACCAATTGACTCCCGTAAACTCTCCTGCGGGGCATAAAAGAAAAAGAAACTCTGATCAAACATACTTTTAATCTAGGCCCCTGAACGACAAGCCTCTTCAACTGCATAAACCTTAAGTCCTGCACTAATACCGGTCGTCCCCCGCCAGGAGCATTCCAGGCGCCATCCTCACGACCTGTGGGCCTGGCGGGCGGTTCCTGTTCTTTCATTTTGCTCTTGTAGAGGGGAACTGTGTGTGGTCTATTAAAGATCATAACGATAGGGGCGTCACCTGCCGTATCTCCATTATCACAGGGAGTGTAGCCCGGCGTGAGGTTAGAGGTTTGCATCGCGATGTCGGAGTATGAGATAGTGGCTAAATTGTTTGCATAGGTTTGAGAGGCTGCAGCCAGAATGGTGACCGACATCGGAAGGCTGAGCTGCACTAATCGTCGAGTCTATCAAGTGGCCTCTAGCAGGGGGATAGCACTTGGTATGTTAGTGCAGGAAGCTACATGATAATTTATTAGAAGAGGGCCCTGTTAAGCGGCTAAAAGGTGCGTGGGTGTCTTGGAGCCTGAGTATACCTTAGGCCAAAAACCCGAGTGAGAATCAATGACTTCTATAATGCCCGATCTTTGCGCCCTTATGTGTAGTCGTTCAGGCATAAGGGATCTCCAGATCCGTTTTACTAGAAATCTTGAGACTGGGGGGAGGGGGGGAGCGTAATTGATTCCATGTTAAGCTGGGATCAACCCGAGAAACAATGTCGAAGGGATACTGTGAACCAAAATCTAGATTGGTATTGTGTGTACAGAATCCCCATTATTATCAAGATCAAACAACTACCGAACGGGGCAAGTTCCTTATGCCAACAAGAGCAACAGAGAATATGGGAAGTAATTGAATATTATCATTCTCCTCGTAGCTAGATTGAACTATCGACGAAGACTCAACAGAAACATCATTGTGACTCCCTGCTACAGGTTGTTGGACTGCCGATCCGCAGGGGAATTGTCAATTTTTTATTGTCTGCCTACCAACCTCGCATGGCAAGGGGATTGATCTTTCCGATTTTTACTGCCACCCCCGAGTCCATTATTGGCTAAAACATGTGCGGGTGAGCGGTACCATAAAGTCGGACCCCGGTATAATGGAACTCTTTATACGGGAAACCTCGCTATTATGAACCAATGTTCTGGGAATTTGTGCCCTTGCTTTCATACAATTGTCTTTGCTATAAGGACTTTCTTCCAAAACCACGCTATCCCCTGCAGTGTTGATAGTGCCGAATTTCCATACACCGTGCTAAAGAGACACTAGGGAAATTATCGTTTTTGTTTGATTGGCAGATTGAACCTCAAAGAGGTGTAATGATATCACATGACTCTGGATATTGGTTAGCAAATATTGACAGGTGCATTACCTCACAATTACTGGCAAAATCACCCTCATATTGGGTTTAGTGCACCTATTAATTGAGAAAGATCTACTTAATAACTTGACCTGAAATGCTTTTGATATTACCCGATTAGCATTTCTAAAAAGACTGATAAGCTAGTTTTTTAGTTCACCCATTAGCTTGATACAGTGGAACCTCCGATAATTCCAGCAGGTAGGGAGTAGCACGAGGCTGGAAATAAGGGGATGATGGAAAGAGGGGGGGGGTCTTGGCAGATCGGCTACAGGAAACTGGTTGAAGCAAGTGACATATCATGATGGCAAAGGTGAAAATAAATGTTACTTGCAACTCCGTATATGAAGAAGTGAGTAGAGAGTATAAATTCAAAGAAATTGAGACTCTGAGTCGCACCAACTATAGGTTATCGTCAACAGAAAAATATGACAAAAATACTTTTTTGAATCCTAGACTCCAGGAGCCTCTGTACTCTCAATGGGCGTTCCAATAGCCTGAGTGGTTCAAGCACCTTCAAGACACTCTTTTCGATTTCTTCATCCTCCAAAAGCTTCTGAATAAGCTCCTGTGTTGCCATCAATGCCTCCTTATTTGACAAAAACCTCTTGCCGAGTTCTTCATCCCCTTCCTCATCAGAATCCACTGCTTCCATCTCCACTGCTTTTTCACGCCCAGACCCAGCTGTTAGGCATACGGGAAGGCTTAGCCTTCCCTTAGTGAATAAAGACCTATAGTTACCCTACCTGAGGATTCTGAGTTCAAAAGGACAAGCCAACACCCCCCTCCCGCACCAGCGTTGGGACGGCGCTACATCGGCAGAAGCCGCTGTAGTTGCGTCCCCTCACCAAAGACATGGTCATTGGAGCCCTCCTCGTAACCCCATATACGTGGCAGCCGTCTGTCCGACCGGATCCCGTTCGCAGAATATATGAGGGAAGACCTTTGGCGAGCTTATGCAAGTAGTTCGAGCCAAATCGGTCAACGTCGCATAAGGTTACTGAGCACTAAAGACGAGAGTCCCGAAGGTGGTCACTAAGTAACGGGACGTTTTCACGGATAATGGTTAGGCAACACATTCTATACTCCACGCTCTCGCGATGAAAGTCGCAGAAGTGAATGGTGTTGTCGGACGAGGTAGTCTGAGCAATCAGGCATACCCACACTCACGCACGTCAATAGTATCCTACCGATACTGACGGAACCATACGATAACGATATGACTATGGAAGGATAATGGCTATTGGTGCGATTATCATAACAAGTCTATCTTATGCCTTGCAGATGTCAGTTGCAGAATATGTCTGCAATGCTGAGAGGTTCGATAACAAAGCTGGCCCCTTTGTTGGTTCGATCATGGAGACCATTCTGCGTATGCAAATGGTAAACAAGACTCCATGCCGACGAAGATGGATCGTAACCAATGGACTGATGTGTGGGAGCACTGTCAGGAAAATTTCATGGTATTACGATTCGGAAGTCGAAGTGAGATAACGGAATTGTCAGGGTCAAATGGTGTTCGCACATCTTAGAAAAAGCTGGAGTTGTTAGCAGGTACTTAGTTAGTATGAGAACTAGATGTAGCCCGCGACCACCCAGACGCAGCATATAAATATCGAGGTGCCTCCCGAGCTATTTAGACATTCTCAAGCAACGGAGAAGAGATCTTATCAATATAAGTTTTTACGCTAGAAAAATCTTTATCACTTTACCAACCTCTACTTTTGAAACATTGAGCCTTCCTAGACAATCTCCGTCTACGATTAAGATTATCGGCCTGAGTTATCTCACAAGACTTTGAGATAGGCTCCCGCCTAACACCAGCTACAGCACCCTTACTTCTAGTATGATCTACCATAGAAACAAGTTCCTCATCAGTTAACTCCCCGGTACCTGGCTTCTCAGATTCTGGATTAAGCAAACTATAAATAGACATAGCATCATGAATATGTAAGGTTTGAAAATCATTCTCAAGAGAGCGGGTTAGTTGCTCTACTTAATTATGAGATTAGTAAATGTAAAATAGAATAAAAGAATAAAACTAGTTTTATATACCTCTGCTTGACAGTCTGGTGCAAGAAAAAGTTGATCTGGATTCTGCAGCAGGTACTGTTGTTGCTGCTGATAAAAATCAGCTCTGGGGCCGAGAGTAGGAATTGGATTACAGAGACGCTCTACTGGTAGGCCTGGTCCAAACATACCGGCAAGCCCAACATGTTTCCAACAATTCTGAACTGTCAATTGAGTAATATCATTTCAACCAACTTTGGCTATTTCAATCGCCTTCAACTGTGAGATTTTGAAGGGATTTTCTGCCACATTTTCTTCTTCCTTCAGAATTGCTAACTTAAGAAACTGGTGGTGGTAATAGGCTTTAAATGTCTGTATAATGCCCGCATCAAGAGGCTGTAGCTGAACAGTAGTATTTGGTGGAAGGAACTCGAGTCAGATGGCTTTCAACTCAAATTCTGGCTCTAGATGTGATGAACAGTTGTCAACTAGTAGAATTACCTGACGCTTTTGCTTTTCCATCTCCATATTGAATTTCTCTAGCCAGTTTAACCATATTGCTTCTCCATAAAATCTTCTTTGCCGTAGTCCGGTACGCCGCTTGAACTTTTCTATCCAGCTATTGCTCCATTTTGGGCGATTCACTTCTGGGATATTTTCAAGCTCACAGAACCTCTTGGCTTTTGCTCGAATTATGTCCTCCATAAGGATAATGCCTATGATTTACTTCATTAGTATCTTTTCTAATTTGTTTCTATACTAATACTACAGTCTCTGCCATTAAAAAACCAGGAGACAAAAACATGTTCACATTTTCAGTAAGTCCCAACACCTAAAAAATATGATTGTATTGTGGTTTACTCAAATTTTCCTGTATCCTTTCACGGTATTGGAGAAGGTAAAGGGAGAATGTATATTATTACCTTTCCCTTCGCATTGGTGAACCCAAAGCTTTAACATTTCTTCCACTCGAGGAAGCTTCACTTGAGCAACTCTTTTCTGGTCAGGCTCTTTTTCAGTTGTCTTCGCCCAGTAGTCATAACCTCTAGCCAAGATGTTCATCACAGTCTGGCTATTAACACTGTATGCTGCTGCAAGAGATGCATTTGAAGGAGTCTTGGATCCGTTTGGAGGAAATTTATCCTTAAAGAGTTGGAACTTCGTAAAGTTTGTAAGATTTTGGTGTTTGCGTCGCTGGGGTTGTTCGCGATTGACTCCGTGTTGAACTTGACTACTCAGCATGATTGGTATTCTCCTTCGTGATTCGGGCTTTTCTGTCTAAGCTACGATCTCTTACTATCTGCACACTCTTAGATTTTATACATTTAAACACTACTCAAACACTCTTTATACTGTCTCTCATATCAGGATTGTTTGCTTGCTCAACATTTTCTCTCCCTTTCGTCCTCTATTTTTCTCTTCCTGGGCCGTCTCACTTTTCCCTACTTTTTTTCTTTCTTTTTTCAAACGAGATTTTCACACAAAACTTTCCTTAACAGGGGTTTTCCGGAATTAACAGTCTTAGAATATGCTGGAATTGGTAACTAGAAGAGACTTGGAACTTTGAGAGGGATGTTCCATCTGTCAAACATGGGGGATCCGCAAACACTGGAATTAATAGAACATTGGAAGTTTGGGAGGTGGGAATTTTTGGAGGTTCCACTGTATAGCAAAGCTAACTAATGCAGTATTAGCAGTCAGAGGATGTAAAGTTACTCCCCAAGCACTACCACCCCTGTCAACATTGCTACCCTCAAGTGTGTTTTACCCCTCCATCCCCCAACTCAGCTCTATCTGACTCCCGCAAGATCGTCCTCTCCCCCATCCAATTCCTATCAGAACTCTAAGATCGAACGATTCCTATTCTAACATATTCTTAAATAGGTACCAGGGCAAGCGCGACACAAAGTTCAATTTCTTCACCAATTACTCTCTCTCTCTCCCTCAAGCATTCCTCAGAACCCACACAACAGCGGCCAGCAGCAGAACCATCACGAATTTTCATGAGCTGCCTGAGTTTCCGACTGGGTTGCCTAAGGTCGCAAGCCGCGGGTCCGGCCCGGCATCCAGATTGTAGTTAAATGGAAATGTTGGCCCTTGTGAGATGGGACAGATGATAAATGGAAGCGATACCTACGCGGTGGACATAGAACCGGGTTGAAAATTGGGGTAGTGATTGGACTAAAGGATCCCAGCGAAGCGGTGAAGTGACCGGGAGGAACCTGTAGTGAACCGGTTATGGAATAGTATGATAGCTGAAGAGGAGGAAGGGAAGGGAAGGGAAATAATGGGATTGCTGGGAGGATCCAAGACGGCAGGGTGAGGCGGGACGGTGGGGGGTGGTGGAAAATAAAGGTGTTTAAAATTGAGGAAGTGATCCGACCAAAGGGAATCAGCAAAGTGAAGTGAAGTGGTTGAAGTGAACGAGAGTAATTTGCATTGAAGCGGGTAAGGAGTGGTATAATTCCGAGAGGAAAGAGAGGGGCAAGGGAACGGAATGGAATGGGGAACAAGGGCAGATGGTATGTCGGGGAGTGGTGGGAATAGAGGGGTTGAAAGTGGGGGTAATCATCAGACGAAAGGATTTTACAGAGTGAACCGAAGTGGGGTGTTCATGTGAGAGAGAGTAATTCGTGTTAAAGCAATTGAAGAGTTGTAAGGTAGCTTGATAAGAGAGGAAAGGAAAGGAAAGAAAAACCAGGGGAAAGGAAATCTTCGTGTCCGATGAGTGCATACACGTAGTGCTGCGTACAGTACCGTACAGTACCGGTGCTGGCTCTTCGAATAGGCACAGCGGGTGTTGGATATCGTGGGTACTCGCTAAAGCTTAGTCAGTGGTTGCGGGGCTTGCTTGTCTTCTTTGCACTCTCTTCCGTTTCACTTCTGTTTTCTTCTCCGCTTAATAGCTTCTTTCTACACAGCGAATCAAGCCAATGAAACCGTTCTTGACTCTACGGTCATTTGACCTTTAATTTCTCCTCATGTTCTCACATTCTGTAAAGTTCTATCTGAACTGTTTGTTCCCATCAAGAGGCTTGCAAACAATTCATTCCGTCCTCCGCATAAAGTAACCTGCCCGCCACGGATCATATCTAACAATTTGGCCTCCTACGGTCTTAATAAAATGATGAATGATCACTCATCTTAACTACCGTACGGTATCATACCATGCTCCAAGTTCGTAGTGTCCTGTAACATCCCTGCTGGTATTTTCCACCAATCCTAATCGATCGGCGCTACTAATCCTTGTCTCTTTCCCCCCTTTTTGACTCCGGAAAACGGGTTGAAGGGATGATTCTTGATCCTAGGATTTTAGATCCAATGCCTCAACCCCTAGGCTACTCATACTATTGGGCGGCGCGAAACAGCAAAATCCCTTGCTAGGAACGCCAACCAAAGGTACCGTACTGTAGCTGCCATATGACTGTTGTTGGAAGTTGAAGGTTCACGTTTACAGTATAATACAGCATAGGACACATGTTGTATATTAGTATTATACTTCTTTCTCGCAGGAGATGGTTGGTGGTCAACGGGTTTCAGGAACAACTTTTCTTTTCAATCAAGCCACTGTATTTGACAGCAAACGAGATCCGGGATAGCGAGGTGCACTGTATGCATGTAACCGCTTTTTTTTCTTTTTTCTGCAGCTACTCGGCTAATCTACCTTAAATCTTTTAGTGAGAGAAAGGGATTTGTCAAAATCTAACCCAGTGGGGGCATACCCGATACGGTTTTAGAATTTAGCAATGTGAGCTAGAAATGAATAGACTTCCCGTCTATGAGAGAATAGAGTTTAATTTAAGGAAGGAATACTCGAGTACAAAGGTAGCAATACTAACCTAGAATACAGCCTCTGGTGGAAAAGATTGGGAATTGTGGAAATTAAACGTCAGCAACACGGTTGCTCAATTGGCTCGAGCACCGAATCCTCCAATCAAAACCCCGGAATCCCGATCCCCGTTTCCCGATTTTTTCGACCAGAGGCTTGTACAAAGAGAAAACCTTTTAAATACCATGCATTTTTGTGCATACCTTTCGGATACCATCCTTGGCCGAGACATACCATCCAAAAGGTTTCACATTGCAAAAAAAAGCAAACTATTCCCAGAGTGTCAGCA